>Ga0222651_1000252_pt1 | contig 38780 bp, 31 predicted proteins | sample AntAcemetagen369_FD_179855 | JGI IMG/M metagenome (GOLD analysis project Ga0222651, IMG submission 179855) | Saline water microbial communities from Ace Lake, Antarctica - #369 | ecosystem: Environmental > Aquatic > Non-marine Saline and Alkaline > Saline | place: Antarctica: Ace Lake...
CCCTTTCGACCAGCGCGTCTTCGACCTGATTGTCTTCAAACAAATCTCCGGCGACCAGAAACGCGTCGACCGCTTCTTTTTTCGCTAAATTTAACGTCCGCTCCAATGTTTCCAAACGAACATTCCGGAGTTGCTTACCCGTCTCGCCAAACTGGGAGAATCGAGCTCCTAACTGCCAGTCGGCGGAGTGAATAAACCGAAACATAGAAGGATTTTATGCAGTGAAGTTGGGCGAGGACCGAAAGACGATAGTGCCTCGACGATGTAATCGGTAGGCGTTTTCTGGCAAACAGCTTCTGAGATCCGATTCACTTATTTCCCGCTTTTTCTCTGGGGGGCAGGGGAGGCGGTTATTTCTCTAGGGTGTGCTCCCTAGGTTAACCACTCAGCTGCTGTCGGGATTGGGTCACAGAGCGCACAGAGGGTCATAAAGAGGTCACGAAGGGATGTTGGTGAGCTCGATTACGGAGTCGGCAGTTTTCCGTGCAGTGATCGACGGCGGTTTCTGCGATGGGAATGGCAGGATGAAGGGGAGGGCTTATAGGTTGCCGCTAGGGTGGGGCCGAGGGGGACCTCAGCGTTCCCAGGTCGGAGAGGCACGGGGATCGCGCTCCGACGTATTGGAACTCGGTTTTACGTGCCGCTGCCTAGAATTCCGGCCTCGACGAGTTTGGTGATTTCCTCGGCGGAATAGCCCAGCTCGCTCGCGATTTCTTGGGAGTGTTCGCCCAGGTCAGGCGGAGCTTGTCGGAGAGTGGGGGGAGTATTGTGCAAACGCACGGGAGTGCCCAAGAGGGTCAGCGGGCCGGCGGTCTTGTGGTCCATTTGGACGACCATGTTGTTGCAGGCGATCTGAGGGTCATTGGCTGCCTGCTTGAAGGTGTTGATTTGCGCGCAGAGGACCCCCTTGGCTTCGAGTTCCTGCATCCAGTCTCCGGTCGGTTTATCTTTGAATCGAATAGCTAGAATTTCGTTCAGGGCCGTCTTGTGGGCAATTTGGAGATCTTCGGTGGAGAATCGCTCGTCTTTCGACAGATCTCCGAGGTCCATCGCCGTGGAAATATCCCGGAGGGCATTGTCGGAAAAAACCGGTGAAATTTCGATGGCACCATCGGCGGTGAGGAAGGCTTTGAGAATGGCGGCCTCGGTGCCACCGACTGCGGCCGGAGCGTCGATCTTGTCGGCGTTGAGTTCGACGGCACCTTCCCACGCGTGAGCATGGAAGGCGACACTCAGCAGATCGGTGGTGACGAACTGACCTTCACCCGTTCTCTCGCGGTGAAACAACGCCATCATGATCGCGTTCATTAAGTTCAGTCCCGCGCAGTAATCGATGCTCACGCCGCCGGGGATGGGGGCTTTGCCTGCGCCCATATCGATAAACCAACCGGCTTCGGCTCGAGCCATCATATCGTGGCCGGCCCGACCGCGATCGGCGTAGGGGCCGGTGTCGCCCCATCCACTGCTCCAGGCATAGACAACTGATGGATTGAGTTGTTTGACCTCGTCGTAGCCCAGGCCGTTTTTCTCCATCACGCCTTTGCGGAAATTATGGACCACCACGTCGGCCTCTTTGATGAGACGATGAGCGAACGCTTTGCCCTCGGGTGTCTTGAGGTTGACGGTCACCGAACGCTTGTTGCGGTTTAGGTTAGCGAAGGGGAGGGAGACGCCTTTGACGAATGGTCCCCAGGATCGGCTCCAATCGCCTACGCCGGGACGTTCCACTTTGATGACATCAGCACCATAGTCGGCCAGAATTTGGGTTCCGACGGGTCCTTGGTAGACATGGGAGAAATCCAATATTTTTAGGCCCTCGAGCGCGGCTCGTTTCGATTCAGTCTCGGTCATGATTTACGTTTCTCTAAAAATGCGTTGATCCGGCGTTGGGTGTCCGGATTTCCGATACACTCTAGTGACTGGGCGGCTTCCGCGATACAGTTCGCATCGCGCGCGGCCCGGTCCTGTGCGTTGAGAATAGTTTTGAAGCCGCGGATACCGACTTCGCTTTTCTCGGCCAAATTACGCGAGAAGTCCGCGACCCAGCTCTCGAGCTCTGACGCCTCCACGACGGCGTCGGCCAAGCCGCGGGATAGGGCGGAATCGGCCTCCACCATCTCGGCGGTGTAGAACATCCGTTTGGCGATGGGGACGCCCACACGACGCGGTAAGCGAAAGGATCCGCCCCAGCCGGGAACGAAACCGATGTTCGCTTCGGTCAATCCAAGTTTGGCCGACCGGTCACAGACGATGAGGTCGCAGGCCAAGGCCAACTCCAACCCGCCGCCCAGCGCATAGCCCCGCACCGTCGCCACCACTGGGATCGGTAGATCTTCCAAACGGTTCAGGGCGGCATGACCGCGCTCTACCCAATCCGCTATGGTCTTCCCGGATAACGTGCCCAGAATACTGATATTTGCTCCAGCGCAAAAGCACCGCTCCGAAGTGCTCTCGACCACCAGACAACGGGGGGCATCGTCGGCCCCGCTGGCCGTCGCCGCTGCAACCTTATCGAGCGCTCCGTTTAGTTCGGATAGAACCTGGTAGTCGATCGTCGGAGGTTTGTTGCCTGGGGCTACCAACGTGAGTGTCCAATGCGTTTCTCGCTGAGTGAGTGTTACGGTTGTCTGCATAATCAGTCCTAAATAGTTGTATCCCTCGCTAGATCGCGCGAAAGGTTTCACTGGTGACGACGATCTCGATCAAGTCCTGCAGACCGCCACCTCGTCGCTCCAATTCCTCGACGACGGAATCGATTTGCGGACGGTCAGAAAACGAGAGCTCGCGGCCCAAAGCGTAGATCATCAGTTTTTCGGTTAAGCAGCGGACGAACTGATCTTGGCGATCGAGTAATATTTGCTTCAATCCGCGAACGTCGGCAAATGCTTCACCGGAGGGGAGTTTCCCGGAGGTATCGACCGGAATGGCAGGATGACCTTTCCCGGTGGTGTAGGATTCCCGAAATGTCCCGATGGCATCGAAACTCTCTAGGGCAAAACCGAGTGGATCCATTTTGCGATGACACTCGTTACACGTCGCGATTTCGCGATGCTTAGCCAACTGATCGCGGATGGAGGTGGCGCCTCGGATATCGGGTTCGAGGGCCGGCACATCTGGGGGAGGCGGGGACGGCGGAGTGCCGAGGATATTCTCCAAGATCCAGACGCCGCGGACGACCGGTGACGTATCCACCCCATTGGCGGTCACGGTGAGCACTCCAGCCTGGCCCAAGAGACCGCCCCGAAAGGAATCAGCCGGTAATCGATTGAGTTCGTGTTCGTCTCCCAGACCGGCGGGGTCGATTCCGTAGTGCTTCGCTAATTTACGATCGAGAAAGGTGTAGTTGGAATCAAGGAATTCGGAGACGTCGCGATTTCCCCGCAGGATGTAGCCGAAGAAGGCCCGGGTTTCTTCCCGCATCGACCCGCCCAGCTCATCCATCGTGTAGGCGGCGAATTTGTTAGCGTCGGGCATCGCGTTCTCCAGCCCAGATAATCCCAGCCAGCCGTCGGTGAAATTGCCGGTAAACGCACTCGCTCGCGGATCTCGGAGCATGCGCAGAGCCTGATACTTCAGTTCAATCGGCGTTGAGAGTTTCCCCTGTTCCGCCGCGTCCAACAGTTCCTGATCCGGCATGGTGCCCCACAAGAAATAGGAAAGACGGGAAGCTAGGGTAAACTGTTTGAGCTCAGCCAACGTGACTTCCTCTTCGGCAAACGAGTCATTGGTAGGCGTTTCGATATACAGAAAAAGGGGCGAACACAGAATCGCTTTGTAAGTATCGGCCAGAGCTATCAGCGGTGATGAGCCGACGCTCACCTCTCGTTCATAGAAAGCCTGATAAAGCTGTAGCTCGGATTTCAGGACAGGTCGGCGGAATGCGCGTCGAGCGAACGTGCCGATCAGTTGGTGAGGGTCGGCCTCTACGCTGCCGGGCTGGCTAGTGCCAAACAGTTCGCGGTAATTGCGGGGTGGCCACGGGTTGGTTTCGGGGCCGGAAATGCTGGCCTCATAGATACGGACGCGGGGGCCTTCGTAAACGTCGGACAGGTAATGCTCCAGCACCTCGCTGGGCTGAGAGGAAAAGACGTCCCTGACGTTGGTCGTGATCGTTTCGGGATGATATTTCTTCTGCACTTTCAGCAGCGTGTTGCGGTGATCCTTGGGGCCATTGGCATAGCGAAATCCAAAATTGAACCCTTTATCCAACCACGCCCTGACCTGGTATTCACGCAGCTCATTATCCTCTAGAGTGAGCGTGGTAATTTCTCGATTGGAGGGGTTTTCATTTCTCGCACTTTCGGCGGACGCATCGTTGGCAAAAACCTCCATCTTTATGGGCTCGTTAAAATCCATTTGGAACAGAGCTGGATCGTAGGAGTTCTCCCGTCCCGTCCCGGACGCCTTGACCGTAATCGTGTAATATCCATCCGCCGGCACGCCCTGGAAATTCGTGGGGAAGAGGCGTCCCTTGGATTTACCGCCGTGGGCAATCTCCACAAAACGATCCTCAACATTGAGGAAATAGGTCTGTTGCGGACGGAATTGGAGTTGATTCTTCCAAAAGTCATCTGGGCTAAATTCTTGTTCAACCCGGGGAGGCTTTACGGGCAAGTCCACCACCTTATCGATGGCCGCGGAGGCCGCCTCTAAGTAGCGTTCCATATGGTAACGAGAGGTCACCAATTTGCTGGCAATATTTTCGAACCCCTCGAATTTTTCCTCGCTCGGAAAGGACGAAGTTGGATCGAACGAATCCATATTCAGGCCAAGCAGTTCCTGGATGGTATTGCGATATTGGAAACGATTCATCCGGCGCAGGCCGGTCGATTCCTTCTGCGACAAGTGAGCATAGAATTCATCGAGCCGGGGGGTAATCCACGACACGATGGTGCTGCGCTCCGCGTCGGACGGCTGCGTCTCGTCCTCAGGCGGCATATCGCCCAAATTGATCAGATCGAGAATTTCCTGCCATTCGAAGGCCGTATCCTCGTCGTTTAGATCCAGCCCGAGATTATCAAAGCGTCGGTCGCCCTTCTGCTTCTTGTCCCCATGGCATTTAAGACAATACGCTTGGAGAAACTCGTGCGGATCGGTGATGGCGATCGGCCCTAACTCGTCCGGGGACATAACCTGCCCAAAGCAAGCCAACCCAGTTAATCCGAGGACGGATACAATCGCTCCAGGACGAAAATGCACGGTGGAATTAAAGCTCGGACTGAAACCTCAAACGAGGATTATTCAGCTGGTTTGAGGTAGGCATCGAAAAAGAACAGCGTGGTGGACATCGCCAGGTCACGCCAGTGGTCTTCGCGCAAGAAAGGGTGGGGGGCATCCGGAATAATGAGTAGGCCCGTGGGGATTTCCATCTCTCGCATAGCCGTTCGGATCGGAACAGCGTGAGTATCCGTATTATCCTTACCGCCGGTAATGAACATCATGGGCGGATCCTCGGCATCGAGGTGGTGGTGAGGGGAAGCCAGTTGATAGAGCGCTTCCTGTTCGTCGAGGGATCCGGTTAGAAACTCAATCCAGATATCAGAGCCGCCCGGCTGAGCCGTCATCGCGCGAATCCGGGGGGTCTCGAGATTGCTTTGAGCCCCCATGGGGACCGCCGCTTGGATCGCACTGGAAAACGCCTGATTTCCGCCGGTGCCTTCGAGTTCTTCGATCCCGGCGGATGTCGCTAACAACGCGGCCAAATGACCGCCGGCAGAGTGTCCGGTCGCGCCAATTCTAGTTGGATCGATGCCGTATTTTTCCGCGTTGGCTCGGAGCCAGCGCACCGCCGCTTTGCAGTCGTAGATATGGGCCGGGAAGGGCGCTTCGCCGCTCAGACGGTATTCGATCGAAACGGCCACGTAGCCGCGTTCGGCCAGATATTTCGCATAGCGGCCGAAGTTTTTTCGCGTGCCTACCCGCCAACCGCCGCCATGAATGCCGACAATCGCCGGTAGCAGACCGACTTGATTCTTAGGCTTGTAAAGATCGAGTTTCAGTTCGCGCTCACCATACGTGGCGAAGGTCAGGCCTTCGAATGTTTCGACTTCAGTTTGGGCCTTCAGCGAAAGGGTGAAAAGAAGGGCCAGCAACAGGCTGAATTTGTATTTCATATTACAGTGATTTTGGGGGGAAGGTAAGGGATTAGCGGCAAACTATTCGTGGACGTGAGAGCCGGGCATCCAGACACCGAGTTTTTCTGGATTGTCGAAGTTCTCCCAGAATTCATCTCCGACGACTCCCGTATCGTGGTAGTGCTCTCGCCACTTCTTAAGCTCGATGCGGAGGTCCGCCAAGATATTCGCGAATTCCGGTTCGTCCGCTAGGTTGATCGTTTCGAGCGGATCAACTCCGATGTCGAAGAGTTGGGTCGCCCGTTTCTTATCGACGACATATTCGATCAACTTGAACTGGTTTTTTTTGACGGCACGCTGGACGCCGCGATAAGCAAAATGCAATCGGTCGCGTATTTGCGTTGCAGGATCTTTGAAGCAGGCCGCGAGGCTCTTGCCTTCCACGGTCGCGGGTTTTTCTAAACCGAGTAGATCACACAAAGTAGGATAGATATCCGAGAGGTAGCAGTAGGTGCCGCTCCGTTGATTCTGAGCGATGCCCGGTCCCACCATGATCAAAGGCACCCGGAGGCTGTGGTCATAGAGATTTTGCTTCCCCATCAGCCCGTGTTGCCCGCAGGCGAGGCCGTTGTCGCCGGCGAAGACGATGATGGTATTCTTGTCCTCTCCATTCGCGGCCAATTCATCCAGGATTCGGCCGACCTGTTCGTCCACGTGGGCGATGATAGCGTAGTAGTCGGCGATGTGCTGTTGCACCGCTTCCGGTCGCCGCGGCATGCCTTCCAGGAGCTCATCTCGCACATACATCTCTCCATTGTCGAAGGGGTGAGTGGTCGCGAAGTTTTCGGGGAGCGAAACAGTTTTAGCGTTGTAGCGCTCGGCCAACCGTTCCGGAAATTGGCGCGGGTCATGCGGCGCCAGATGCGCGAAATACAGTAAGAACGGTTTACCGTCCTTCGCCGTGCGTCGCTCGCGCAGGTATTCAAGGGCACTGTCCGTGAGCATTTCCGCGGAATGTTTCCCCTTGGCCTTGGTGGTTTCGAAAGGCCCCTGAAACGGTTCGATCGGGGGATCGTTGTAAAACGTATCTCCCTCGTATTTGCCCGTGGGGTCGTAGTCGTAAACCGGCGTGTGCCAGTGCCCGTTACAGGTCTCATACCAGCCGTGCTTTTGAAAGCCGTAGATCTTCTTCGCGGTATCAAACGAGCGATGGTGTGACTCCACGTCCTGATGCCATTTACCGACGTGGCAGGTCTGGTAACCCTCTTGGCGAAACTGCTCTGGGAATGTGGGGTGTGCTTCCGGGATGCGCTGACCTTGATTCTCCAGCGAGAAAATCGTGCGTCCGGTCAACATCATTGCCCGGCTGGGCATGCACACGGCCACGTGGGTTCCACCCATGATGTGGGCGTTGGTGAAGCTGGTTCCGTTCGCCACGAGCCGATCCATATTGGGCGTTTCGATCTCTTTGCAGCCTAGGGCGGAGATCGTATCGAAACGCTGATCGTCGGTGAAAATGAAGATGATATTGGGTCGATTAGCCATGGGGGGGATTGGTTAGTCGGCTGTCTGATTCGGTTTACGGGCTGCTCGTTTCAAAATTATCCCGACGGTGAAGATGAACAAACAGACGAAGAGGATCGCGAGTCGACCGCTATTCGGGTTCGGCACGAAAAGCAGGAGACTCACAAAACCACTGGCCATCAGCGAGGTGGTGCCCAGCAGGTTGAGTTGATAACGATCCTGTTTATTGGGTGCGTCCGATTCTGCTCGGATGGGAGTTTTCATGCGGGTGAAGAACTCTTCGACTCGCTCCCGATAATCCGGCTTGGCGGTGAAGTAGAGTAGCCGACAAAAAATTGTCGCGAGCACGCTAAACCCGACGACGGTAAAGACCCGCCGCTGGAAGGTCCAAGGATCCGCATCAAAATACGCGTAGATCGACGGAGCGAGGCCGGCCCCAGCGATGACAAAATACGACCATCGCGGTAGTTTTTTAATGAAGAGGGAAATCGCGAACGGCAGCCCGAGCGGCACGATAATCGCCGCGTTCATGAACATGTAGGCATCGAAGATGGTCAGGTCCGGATCTTTAGCCCATAGCAACGCGTAGCTGATTATGATCAGACCGAGCACGATCGTGATGCCGCGACATAACCGCATTTGGTTCTCAGCAGTGAGAGGAGGTTTTTTCATTCGTCGCCGCAGGGCCGGGATCAAATTATTCACGATGCCGCCGGTCACGGAATTAAGCCCCGTATCCATGCTGCTCATGGTGGCGGCAAACATCGCTACCACGAGGATGCCGGTGAGTCCGTGGGGTAAGACGTTCATCGCCGCGATGGCGTGAGCGGCTTCTGCGGGATTCGGAATCATCATGGCCGCCACTTGGTCCTCGTAGAGGAAGCGAGCCGTCATAGCAGGAATCAGAAATAGGGGGCCGCCGATGACGACCAAGCAGCAGGAAAGGATGGCTGATTTGCGGGCGGAGCGACCGTCCTTGGCCGAGAGATATTTATCGGCCTTCTCGAAGTTCGTTTCCTTGAGGAAGACCATCGTGAACATCGCTAGGATCCAAGCGATGGTGAACTTGCGGTGGGGAAACTCACCCTCGGCGTTCACGAATTTGAAGTCGCTCGCGAATTCCGCTTTATCGAAATACTCCAGAAAACCTCCAATGCCGCCGAACTTTGCGATGCACAGCACTGCGATGAGAATCGAAATCGGAACGAGGATGGTGCCTTGCAGGAAATCCGTCGCCATCACGGCCCACCGCCCACCGGTGCAGGAGTAGAAGAGCACCACCAGACCGAGCACCAAGATCGTGCCAACCAATGGAAAGCCAAAAACCGAACTACAAAACACCGCCAGAGCCCAAAGCATGACGGAGGAAGCCAGTGGTCCGATCAAGAAACTGAAGTAGACCCAGAACTGCTCGACCTCGGATCCGAACCGTTGACGAATGATATCGGCGAAGGTGACGGCCTCGGTCTGTCGGATCCAAGGACCGATGTAGATCGCGCTGATGACGAGGGCGCATCCTAGCGCGACATAGATGATCAAGGCGGATGGACCGGCCATGTAAGCAAGGCTGCCATTCGCCGTAAAGGTGTAGGCGCTGATACTACTCATGAACGCACTACTGCCCACCAACCACCACGCGGCCTGTCCGCCTCCCCGGACATAGTCACTCACACTCCGGTTAATTCGCGAGACGTAGATACTGATCCCGAGCAGGAAGGTCAGATACACTCCTATCGTTAAGTATTCGAGAGAGTGTTCCATGGGGTTTGGGGAGGGTTATCGTTCAAAATAGGGACAGATCCGATCGGTCTAACTGTCGAGAAATGCGTCGCTGGTGACGACAATTTCCACCAAGTCCTGCAAACCGCCTTGGCGACGTTCCAACTCGTCAATGATCGCATTGACTTGGGGGCGATCGGAAAAGGCGATTTCTCGGCCGAGGGCATACATCAACAATTTTTCGGTGAGAGCGCGGGCGAACATATCCTTCCGCTCCAACAGGATTTCCTTGAGGCCGCGAACGTCTTCGAAGACTTCCCCGGAAGGAAGCTTACCGGAGGCATCGACAGGAATGGTCGGCTTGCCGCGAGCATCCGTATAGTGAGTCCGGAAGGCACCGACAGGATCGAAGCTCTCCAAGGCAAAGCCCAACGGATCCATTTTGCGGTGACACTCATTACACGTGGCAATTTCTCGGTGCTTGGCGAGCTGATCACGGATCGAGGTCGCCCCGCGAATGTCCGGCTCAAGTGCAGGAACATCAGGCGGTGGCGGCGAGGGGGGGGTGCCCAATATGTTCTCCATGATCCACACCCCTCGCACCACCGGGGAGGTGTCCACGCCGTTTGCGGAAACCGTCAGCACTCCGGCTTGTCCCATCAGTCCGCCCCGAAACGAATCAGCGGGAAACTCGACCCGCTCCGGCTCATCGCCCAAGTGGGCGTAGTCGATGCCATAGTGTTTGGCCAAATTTCGGTCGACGAAGGAATAGCCGCCGTCGAGAAATTCCTCAACGTTACGATTCTCCGAGAGGATATGGTGGAAGAAGGTTCGGGTCTCCTCGCGCATCGAAGCTTCAAGGTCGTGCGTCGAATAGAAACTGAATTTCGTCGGATCGGGCATGATCTGACCCAACTTGGACAAACCTAGCCAGCCGTCGGTGAAATCTCCGACGAACGCTGCCGCGCGCGGATCCCGAATCATCCGTAGAGCTTGATAGCGCAATTCAATCGGCTGCAAAAGGGAACCGGCTTCGGCCGCATCCAGTAGCGCTTGGTCAGGCATCGATCCCCACAGGAAGTAGGAGAGCCGGGAGGCAATTTGGTAGGCCCTCTTCTTGCTCAAATCGACGACCTCATCCGTGAAGCTATCGTCGATCGGTGCTTCGATATAGAGGAAGTGGGGCGAACAAAGAATGGCTTTGAAGGTATCGGTCATCGCTTCGACGCCCGACAATCCGCTCGAGATTTCGTGATCGTAGAATGACTCGTAGAGACCGATCTCCGACTCCAATACGGGCCGGCGAAACGCCTTGCGGGCGAAGTCGCGGATCAATTGGTGAGGGGCGACATCGATTTCGCCGTGCGCATCCGTGGCCAGAAGATCTTGGTAAGTGCGCGGTGGCCAAACGTCGGCATTCGGTCCCTCAATCTTAGTGGAATAGACCCGAACCCGAGGGCCTTCATAGGCGTCGGAGAGCCAGGATTCCAGCTGTTCGCTCGGCTCTTCGGCGAAGGCATCCCGGTAGTTGGATGTGATCGTTTCGGGATGGTATTTTTCCTGCACCTTTAAGACGGATCGCTTGTGACTGATGGGGCCATTGGCGTAGCGGAATCCGAAGTCGAACCCCTTATCCAACCAGGCCGTTACTTTGTATTCGCGAGCCGTGTTGTCCTCCAAGGCGATGGTCTTGATTACTCGGTTGGTCGGGTTTTGATTTCGAGCGCTCTCCACGATCGCGTTGTTGGCGAAAATTTCCAGCTTGATGGGCTCGTTAAGATCCACGTCGAACAACGCAGGATCATAGCGGTTGTGGCGTCCGACCCCGGTTGCTTTTACCGTGATCGTGTAGTAGCCATCGACGGGAACGCCCTCAAACCCCATGGGGTAGATGCGCTCCCAGCCGATGTCGCCGTGCCCGGTATCCACATACTCACCGTCATGGTTGGTGATAAAGTAAGTCCGGGCGCGAAATTGTAGGCGTCTATCCCACAGATCATCCGCTCCAAAACTGCGGCTGATGAACGGGGGGTGAGCGGGGACATCGACTATTTTGTCAACGGACTCAGCGGCGGCCTCCAGATAGCGCTCCATCAAATACCTCGAGGTGACTAACTTGCGGGCGATATTATCGAAACCATGTTCCCGGTCCTCACTGGGAAAGGAGGTAGTGGGATCGAAAGAATCCATATTGAGCCCCAGTAAATCACGCATCGTATTGCGATACTGGAAGCTGTTCATGCGGCGCAGGCCGGTCGTTTCTTTCTGGGCCAAACGAGCGTAATACTGGTCAAGCTCTGGGGTGATTTTGGCTACGAGCGAACGCACCTCGTCCTCCGACGGCTGACGTTCGTCCTCGGGAGGCATCTCACCGAGGTTAACCATGTCGAGGATTTCCTGCCAATCGAACGCGGCATCATCGTCGTCGAAGTTAAGATCTAATTTATCGAAGCGCCGGTCGCCCTTTTGTTTCTCGTCGCCGTGGCAAGTGATACAGTATTCTTGGAGGAATCCGGCTGGATTTGCCGAGAGAGGACTCTCCGACTCCAGTGGGCTCCACGCCTGAGCGGTGCCCAGCACGGCCAAATGAGCGAAACCGACAAAAATAGTTTTCCCGCAACGGGGCATTTTAAACACCGACATAAGAGACTTCGGATTGAGGGCGGGCGGCTTAAGCGAAATCGTTCAGGGTCCCTGAACTCGTTCCGAATTGGTCAATTTCGAGACCAAACTTCTGCAGCATGGACAGATACAGGTTACAGGCGGGCGTCTTCTCATGATCATCGCCCGGATACATTTTGTGTTCGCCGTGGGAGAATCCGCCCCCAGCCAACATCAGCGGCAATTTCACGTTAGAATGGGAGCTGGCATTTCCCATTCCGGCCCCCGAAAGGACCATGGTGTTATCCAGCAGGCTTTTGCCGCCTTCAACTTTGACCGAATCGAGTGACCGGATGAAGTCGCCTTGTGACTTCATGAGAAAGTCTTCCACTTTTCCTAGCTGGAGCAAACGCGTCTCGTCCCGACCATGATGGGTCAGCGTGTGGTAGCCCTGATCGACGCCATCGAGCCCGGAAGGGCCATCCCATTCCGATACCGCAAAAGAGATGACGCGGGTCGAATCTGTCTGGAGCGCCAATTTCATCAGGTCGTAATACAGGGGCACCTTCTCCACGAATTGAATAGGCATCGGATCAGGGAGCCGGTAGTCGACCACGGGCTTGGCGGCGTGGAGCCATTCCTCCGACATGTTCAAGCGTTTCTCGACCTCTCGGATCGAGGTGAAGTATTCGTCGAGTTTGTCGAGATCGCTCGGATTGAGACGTTTCTTTAGCAACGCCGCATCTTCCATCACCACATCAAGAATGCTGCTGTTCAGCTTGTAAGAACGCGCCAACCGCTGCTTCTGGCTCTCACTCGTTTCTTGAAAGAGGCCGTCGAAGACCTGTTGAAGATTCGTGATAGGGGGGGCGGGCACGCCGTTTTGGGTCCATGAAAGGCGCGTCCACGATTTTACGGAATCGGCTCCACCGATATCCAATTGCAGGGAGGCGTATCGCGTGTCGCTGCCGACAAAATCTGCGGCCATCTGATCAACCGAAACGTTCCGTCCGGGGCGGTCCTTGGAGTCATTTGCCAAGACCCCGGAAAGAAATGCATGCACGGCTTTGTGTCCGCCCTTCACCCCAGGATGATCGAGATTGGAAAACACCGTGAAGCGGTCTTGCAGGTCGCCATAAGATTTGAGGTAGCGCGGGAGGACGTAGTTTTTCCCCGCCGTTTCCGGAAAAAATCTTTCAGGGTTGAGGCCGTAGTTATATCCGACGCAAACCATCCTCATTTTGTCGGCCCCGGGCGCCTTGACCGCGGCCCTCGCCATGGGACTAGTGAAAGACTCAAGGAAAGGGAGGGCGATGGCGGCTCCGGTCCCGCGTAGAAAGGTTCGGCGGTCAAAGTTCATGGTGTAAGCAAATTCAGATTAAGGGACTAATTCTCGGGGCAGGAATGGCGGGAATCAAAGGGTAACTCCTGCGGGCGCGGGAAACTTAGCTTGGTTATTCAGTATTTTCTTGGGAATGGACTCGCCCTTTCAAGTGCAGTGAAGGTTAACTGTAAACCGTTTCTCGAGAGAGTAACCCAGAGCCTATGTGTCCATGAGCGAATCAAGCAAACCCAGGCCCTCGATTTCGATGATTGCCCGCGAGCTCGGTGTGTCCAAAACGACGGTGTCTTTGGCTTTGCGAGGCCACCCGCGAATTTCGCTCAAGACCAAGCAAAAGGTGAAAAAAGTCGCCCGAGCCCAAGGTTACACCGTCGACCCGCATCTCACCCGGGCGTTTTCGATCATTCAGAAAGGTCGAAGTTCGACCCATAATGTCATCGGTTATCTGGATACCAGCCAGCGGGCCAGAGACTTCGGCAACCCGTTTGCCGATCAGGTGAAGCGGAACTTGATCGAGAGTGCGAAAAACAAGGGGTTTTCGATTTCCTCTTTTGTCGTGGATGAAAAGCAAATGCCATTGCTGCGATTGAAACAGATCATCGAATCACGAAACATAAAGTATCTGTTGGTTCCGGCGCCTGCGCTCATCGATGACCTGCCGTTGGATTGGGAGAATCTTTCCACCATCGTGCTGAGCACTCGACCGCTGAAGCATCGATTCAATCGAGTCACCACTTCGAACTACCAAGCTATGTCGCTTCTGATGAGGAGCTTAAAGCAGAAGGGGTATGGAAAACCGGGATTTATCGTTCGAAAGGATATTGATGCGATTCAGGACAATGAATGTTCGATCGCCTTTTTGGGTCTCCGGAAGTTTCTAGAATTCAGCGAAAGAGTCCCTATTCTGTTCACCGATAAAACGACTTCCGGTGCGAGCTACGAGAACTGGCACCGAAAGCACCGGCCTGATGTGATCATTCAAAATGATCGGACTGGGATCACGGAAAATGGACCGTTGGATTACAGCCAAATTTTTAGTCAATTCAGCAAGCCTCTAGCGAAGGGGGTGGGTCGATGTTCGCTCAATGCTGATCCCTCCCAGGAAACCGTCTCAGGCATCGTGCGTAATGAGCAAGAGATCGGGTATTCCGCGATCGAGCTGATGCTGTCGATGATTGAGCGTAATGTCATGGGACTGCTCAACCACCCTAAGATTATCACCATATTAAGTGGTTGGTATGAAGGCAGCACGCTGCCAGGAAAATTGTAGTTTCACGGTCCGAGGGCGGAGGCGCCCCCCCCCGTGTAACGAGTATGGGATAGAGTTTCCGCATGTCATAGCCGCGGCTTCCGACCGCACTTGATCGAGTTACTCTGCAATTCGGAACCGCAAGTCGTTACACTGCACGAATCGTGCAATCTACCGTTACGCTAAGTCTCATCCAATCAGTCGACTACCAGCGTTTGAACCCGGCGTATTTTGGCAGCCGCAGCGAATGAGACAACCCGCGCGAATGGGCTCACTCCCGGAGGCGACGGACGCGGACCGCGCAGGCGTGAGTTGGGTTGACCCGTGTCAATAGATCCCACTCATCGGCCGTGAAACCGGTGGTCGCGAATTGGTCTCTGCCTTGCCCAAACAAGAAGTTGATTGATCGGGGCTGTCCGCGGAAAGGAAACAGGTTGCCGTCGTGCGACAACCGCACGCGATGGAGCACGTTGGCATCCTTCAGGGCTTGGAGTTTAGGGAGGAGTGTCGCGAAATTCTTAGGCTTCCAGTCATTCAGCGAAATCCAAGCTCCTTGTTGGGCCGCGTCGATCAGTTGTTGCACATTGTCGACTTGATGGGCGTGGCCCCCTATCCACGCCGACGGAGCCACGTTGGTCTGCTGTAAAATCTCCAACCGGGCTTGAGCCGCCGCGACGTTAGCGCCGGTGTGGACCGTGATCGTCAAACCGGTGGCGAGGTGGGTCTAAGCAGCTGCCTACAAAAGTTTACGATCATGATCCTGTAACGGCCCGGAATTGACGGCTAACTTAATGAATCCCGGTCGGATTGCTGAATTACCGATGCCGTCGGTCCATTCTCGAGTCCAGTGCGCCGCGAGATTTTCCACGGATAGTTCGTCTAGGTTTGGCGGCAGGTATCTGCCTTGAGTGGCCCCATAGTAACCGGTGTTCGTGACGATATTGAGATCTGCCTCTTGGTAGATCGATCGCAAGAGATCGGGGTCGCGTCCAAACCACGCGGTCGTCGCGTTTTAAAGGGGGGTTAACCTGCTGCTCTTTCAATTCACGCAGCGCAGGCAGGGTGGCCGCTAAAACCGCTGGCTCGGAGTAACGAGTGTGCTCTTGCGGAGCCGCTCCGGAAATCGAAAAAAGGTGCTCGTGGGTGAGGGTTGATCCCATCTGATCGGCCGGGAGCGGTCCGTTTACGGTCATGATGTCGGGCTCGGATGGAACGTCTTCCGCCGCTTGGACGAACGCAGCCCCAAACCCTGCCACGCCCAGGGTTATGGCCAGTCGAATGGTCCTGATTATGACGGAGAAATGCCGCAGCCGCTTCGACCGCAAAACCGACATGACGGGGTGAGCGCTTGGGGTGCTACGCGAGACGTTTGGCGGCGTCTTTGATGCCCCGGCGAATACTCAAATAGGTGGCGCAGCGGCAGAGGTTACCCTCCATGGCTGCATCAATGTCGTCATCTGAAGGGCTAGCGTTTTGGGCGATCAGGGCGGTGGCCGACATGATCTGGCCCGACTGGCAGTAGCCGCATTGAGGCACATCGGCGGCGATCCACGCCTCGCGAATGGCCGTGGCGGCTTTGCCTTCGTTGCCCTCGATGGTGGTGATCACGGTATCGGCAAGTTGATCGTGAGGCAGTTGGCAGGAGCGCACGGGGATGCCGTTCAAGTGTACCGTGCAGGCGCCGCATTGGCCGACGCCACAGCCAAACTTGGTGCCAGTCATCTTGAGGTGGTCTCGGAGCACCCAGAGCAATGGGGTGCCCTCTGCTGCATCGACCGAGATATTCTTACCGTTAATTTTGAGAGTGGTCGCCATGATATTGATCAGTTGCGGTTAAAGATTAACTGAGATTCAGGGTGGACCCGGATGGGCCGAGAATAGGGAGAGAGCGGATACGTTTGCCGGTGGCGGCAAAGATCGCATTGGCGAGGGCCGGGGCCGCCGTCGGGGTGGCGGGTTCGCCTAAGCCGCCCGGTCGCGCGGTGGAGTCGATGATTTTGACCTCGAATGCTTGGGGTGATTCGGACATCCGCATCAGTCGCCAGTCGGGGAAGTTTGCCTGTTCGACCGCTCCGTCTTTGACCGTGATTTCGCCGTAGAGCGCGTTGGAAAGGCCGAAGATCGTGCCCCCCTCCATTTGAGCGACCGCGTGACGGGTGTTGACCACGGTGCCCGCATCGACCGCGAGCCAAATGCCGGGAATGGCCAGAGCACCGTCCGGCGAGACTTTCACTTCCACTACCGTGGCGACGTAACTCACAAATGATCGGTGGACCGCGATGCCCAGACCGTGCCCCTTGGGCAGCTGGCGTCCCCAGCCTGCCATGCGCGCAACCGTTTCCGCGACGTGGGAGAGCCGACCGGTGTCGATGGGATAATCTTCGAGGGAAGCGTCATAGTTGGCGTAATCGGCCCCTTCGGTGTTGGGGTCGATGAGGCGCGGCGCCCCGATCAACTCGAGCAGGTAGTCCTTGGGGTCGCGCCCCGCGGCATGAGCCATTTCGGCGGCGAAACTCTGGAGCGCGAAAACTTGCTGGATGTTGGTGACTGATCGCAGCCAACCGATGCGCACGTGTGCCTTCGCCTCGCCCACTTCAGTTCTGAGGTGGGGGGTTTGAAAGGGAATGTCGGATGCCCCCAATGCGAGCTCCCAGTTCACGGGCATATTGACCTCGGCACTGAAGGTGGACCCGATGGAGGGATAGACGACGCGGTTCAGCAGCGCGGTGCAGTCGCCGTTTTTCGCTAGGGCAGCTTCGAAGCGCTGGACACTCACCGCGTGGTAGTAGCCATGTTGTAGATCATCTTCCCGGGTCCAGGTGACTTTAACCGGACGACCGACTTCGCGGGCGATGAACGCGGCCTCGACGGCGAAGTCGGGCTTTGACTTACGGCCGAACGCGCCGCCAAGCCAGGTGGCGTTAACCTTGATGTTATCTGGCGATATCCCGAAAAAGCCCGCCAGCACGCCACGCGTGCTTTGCGGATCCTGCACGCAGGCCCAGACTTCAAGCTGGTCTCCATTCCACTCGGCGGTGGCATTTACGGGCTCCATGGGGGAGTGCGAGAGATTGGGCACATAATACTCGGCACTGAGGGTGCGATCGCTGGTGGCGATAGCTTCCAAGGCGTCGCCGCGGTTGCGCTCGACTTTGCCGGGTTGGCGCGCGGTGGCTTCGAGCTGCTTACGATAGGTGTCGGAATTGTAGAGCGCGTTGGGACCTTTATTCCACGTGATCGAGAGTTTCTTACGACCGGAAATTGCCGCCCAAGTATCGGTCGCCACGACGGCAATCCCGCCCAGCGGTTGAAACAACGCGGGGAGGGAGGGCGTGGGGAGCCTCACGGTTTGCAGCACACCTTTGACTGCCTTCGCCTGACGGTCGTCGACGGTGTCGGCCTCCCCAAAGACTTGCGGCGGACGGGCAATGACGGCGTGCACCATATTGGGCCGATCCACGTCGATACCGAAGGTGCCTTGGCCACGCACGATGAGCGGCACCGTGAGGGAGGGAATCGGTTTGCCGATGTAGCGCCATTGGTCCCGCGATTTGAGGGTGACCTCGTTTTCGGTCGGGACGGCGAGTTTGCCAGCGGCGGCGGCGAGGTCGCCGTAGCCCAGTCGCTGCTTCGAGCCAGCGTGTTTCACGTAACCGAGCTCGGCGTGGCAATCTTCGACGGATGCACCCCATTTTAAGGCGGCAGCGCTGGCTAACATGGAGCGCATGGCGGCACCGGCGACGCGGAGCCGATGGAAATTGTAGCGGACCGAACGGGAACCGTCGGTATTCTGGTCGCCGTATTTCGGATGCCCGAGTGCCTGCACAATTTTAACGTCCTTCCAATCGGCGTCCAATTCGTCGGCCACGATCTGGGCCATGGCGGTCCAAACCTGTTGGCCCATTTCCGAGCGGTGGCAGGTGATTTTGATGGTGCCGTCTGGGTCGATCGAAATCCACAGCGAAGGCGTGGCGTCACCCCCGGCGATATCGGTCAGAGCGCTGCCGGCGGCTCGGTTCTGAGCCTTCACGCGGCCGACCAGCGAAACCGCGAGGACGAATGCGCCGGACGTCTTCATGAAGCCCCGACGACTTAGTGGGCTGGAGGGTATCAGGGATGGAGAAACCGCGGGGGAAGGGGAGAATTGTTTTAGGAACATGGGAAAAGTGTCCTTTGACGGGAGAGGGGGGGGGGCGAACAGGAATCTAGGCGAAAATGAGCGACGGGAGACTTGGTCACAACGCTAGAATGGTCGATGAACCGGGTCATCTTGCAAATGCGAAGGAGGATTTCGTTTCCTCTCAGCGGAGCAGTTGGCTGATTTGGGGCATGAAGTTGCGCTCAAACTCCTGATCGCCCGTCCTTTTGGGGCCCAGGGGCGGCACTGGGTAGATCGTGAATTGCACTTAGATAGCCCAACTCATTTGGCCGCTTTTGATTGGCTATCCCGTTTCATCAAGAAGCGCTCCGACCGATTGCAGCGCAAAGTTTAAGCCTGCCCCTTTTCTGTTTATTGAGTGCTGCATCAAATTAACAATCTTCGGGGTTTCTCCCCAATGAGTTAACAGTAAACCTTCAGTCAGCTTGAGGGAAATCAATCCTTCAGATGGGTTCGAACCGCACCGTCCTTTAGCCCTGTAGCGGTTCAACCCCTTCACCACCACCACCACCTCTATTTGAATAGAACGGCTAATCTGTCCGTTTCGCCATTTCAGATCTCAATGTAACCTCCGTCCTTTGAGCCGAAACAACGAACAGATTTTGATCAGTATTGTTAACAATTAACCTAATTTGTCTCTCCCCTCCTAACACCTAAAGAGCCCAAATGACTACCCCCTATCCCCCGAGGTATACCCCCAGAATCATCCATTCATTCCTAACGTTCCTGTGTCTAGTGCTCGGCGTTTCCCTCGCATCTGCGCAAGAGCAACCAGCGACACCGGAAGACGAAGATGCAGACGCGATTGTCCTCAGTCCTTTCGTCGTGAGCCAAGATACCGGTTACGTCGCACAGCGAACAATTTACGGCACTCGTCTTAACTCCGAGTTGAAGGACGTTGCCCAGCAAGTATCCGTTTTTACGGAGGATTTTTTGGCGGACATCGACGCTCTCTCGCCAGAGGACGCGATGCTTTACTCCGTGAATGTCGAGAATAACATGGAGTTCTCCGACCCGATTTCAGCGAGCGGCAATTTCAATGTAGGCGTTGCGTTCAACAATTTTTCCGGCCGCGTGAGAGGCATCGATTCTGCGGGTCGCATGCGAGATTTCTTCAACACCAATCTGCAGTCCGATAATTACAATTTAGGGGGAGGCATCTCAGTTTCAAGTGGTCCCAATGCCGTGGTTTTTGGTCTAGGCGGAACGGGTGGTGTTATCAGCACCGGTTACAAAAAGGCGACCACGAGTCGAGATTCATACGGACTCGATCTCCGGGCGGATTCAGAAGGCTCATTCCGGGTTGTTACGGATGTGAATAAAGTGCTCGTGAAAGACAAACTCGCTCTTCGTGTTGTCGCACTGGAAGACGACTTTGAGACCTATCGGCACGGCAGCGAAGGGAAACAAGAACGTTACTTCTTCTCTCTTACCGCGAATCCTTGGAACGGTAGCTCAGTGACCGCCTATTACGAAAATGTTGATATCCATAAGGGTCTGCCTCGTAACGTGGTCGCCTATGATGGCGGCGTCACCGCTTACTTAGAGCACGTGGCCAATGGCGGGGCTCCTTATTACGATAATTCCATATCGAACCAGATCCAGCCCGGTTGGGAGAATCTCGTGGAGAGAGTCGGTCAAAATAGAGACTTTTGGTATCACTTGCCGGATGGCACTCAGACCTACGTCGGGCGTTCCAACCAAGGCACAGCTCGGAACACGGTCCAAACCATCGATCCCAGCAGTCAGGATCCAGATCCGCTGAATCGCTATCGTTGGAGTCTTCCCGCAGATAGTCCGTTAGTGAGTGTGGCGCACAATCTCCACGGTCTCTCGACCAATCGCCGCATGATTGGCGATATTTATGGTGTGATCTTCACGCAAAAGATTTTGGAGAATCTACATATTGAGCTCGGGTATAACTTCGAGACTGGTGATTCGCATTATGCCAGCATGGCCCAGCCAGGGTCGGCGGTTATTCGAGTCGATACCAATCTGTATATGCCCGATAAGGTCACCGATAACCCCTACAAAGGGATGTATTACGTGGATCACTGGGGACAAAGCACCTCGGACTTCAACGAATTGGAAAGCTACCGCGCTACCGTCAGTTGGGATCTCGATTTTACGGACCGCAATGAATGGTTCGGACGCCATCAGGTCATGGGTCTCTACACCAAGGATCAGAACGATCGCATGTGGAGCTGGATGCGCACTAAGACCGTTGAGGCCCAAAACGTCGATTCCTACATCTACAATGCCGGATCTGGCCGCGGCCAGGGGCAGACCTACTACCGCTGGTATTTGGATGAAAACTTCGAAATGGTAAATCCTTGGGATCCTTACGAAGGCGGAGCGCAACCCGACGGTTCTTTCGTCTACGCCCGAGGCAATGCACCTGCGTCCGGTTTCACGTGGTCGCAACTGAAGAGCGAAGAGGGGGCCACTGCAGCGATCCAAAGCTTCTGGATGGATAGTCGCATCGTGACTACCCTAGGATATCGCAAAGGTTGGTTCGCAGACGGTGCCGCTACGGTGCCCTTTATTCGGAACACGCCCGAAGTCGAGTTTGGCCGCCCAAATATCTACGACGTCGATCGCTCTTTGGACACCTACAACCCAGAGTATAGCGAGGATGCGATCAACTACGGCGCCGTCTACCATGTGACGGGTTCGGAGAACAAGTTGGGGCAAATCAGCCTCTTCTACAATTTCGCCGACATCTTTACCAGCCCGACACCGGCGCGCTATCCCGATAACACGAGAACACCGAGCCCCACCGGCGAAAGCTTCGATTTCGGTCTCATGTATGTGGCCCCTAACGGTAAGTTCGGCGGAAGGCTCAACTACTACAAAACGGAGAGCAAGAGCCTGAGAAGCACCGCTTGGCAGAATTCAATTAAGAACCCAGTTCGCAATCTCGAGAATAGAATCGGTTTCCCCGGCGAAGGTAATCCTGAGGACGAAAACGCTTACGCCGTCCGGATTGCCGCGGGTGAAATCGTGGACGCCAATGGAACGGTGGTGACGCTAGCGGACATCGCGGCGAATCCGCTACAGGCTTTTGATACGGGGGGATTTGATATCACGACTCCGAATTCCATCCATGGTATGACCGCAGACAGAGAGTCCACGGGTTGGGAGCTCGAAGGCTGGGCAAACCCGACCGAAAATATAACGCTCAGACTTACCGCGGCGAAAAACAAAGCGACCGACCAAGGTTTGATGAAAGGTTGGGACACCTGGATCGAAAAACGAGCTAACTACTGGCAGGCATGGGCAGAGTGGGAGCAAAACCACTTTGTAGAACTCCCGACTAACGATCCCCTCGCCGACGGTGGAGGTTCAGTCACGTCGAGATTTTCCGAAATCTCCCCAGGGTATACGACCCTGACTTCGATCGACGGAATCCAGGTCAACCAGAACGTCGGACTTCGCTTGAATCTGACGGCGCGGTATTCCTTCACGCAGGGATTTTTGAAAGGTCTCGATGTCGGTGGTAGCTACCGTTACCGCGAAGCTCCGGTGATTGGTTATCTCGCTGCGCCAGCCGAAAACTTCTTCCCGAACTTTCCCACCCCTGACGGCGCCTCAACCGACTTCACTGCCTCGAATTTGGATAGCCCAGTATATGCAGCTGATCAAAATGATATCGATATGTTCCTCAGCTATCGCGGCAGACTGGAAAGCGGCACACGGTATAACATACGTTTCAATGTAAAGAACGTATTCGATAACACTGATGCCATTGAGCAAAGAGCGGATTCTAGAGGTGATACCGTCATCTACTCTTTCAAACCGCCAAGGACTTACAGCCTTTCCTTGGGTCTTGATTTCTAAGACCTCGTTATACCTCTCTATTGAAATCAAAGGATGGTCGTGGCGCAGTAGCCCGACCATCCTTTTGCCTTATGAAGCCCCCCTTTCATCTTCGATCGCCGTAAGTTTTTGCGCGGTGCGGGTGCCACGATTGCGTTGCCTTTTTGGGAATCACTGGGCAGCCCCATCCTGAGTGCAGCCCAATCTTTGACCGCCGCCGCTCCCATTTCTCGCATGGTTTGCGTGGGGATGAACTTCGGCATATTTCCCGATACATATTTCCCCGAAAAAACCGGATCCGATTTCGAAACGACTGAATATCTCAAGCCGCTGGAACCCTTCCGCAGCGAATACTCAATATTTTCGAATCTCGACCACGGCAGCGTCGCAGCTGGCCATGCTGGTTGCCACGCGCTGCTCTCCGGCGTCGAGTCAAAATAGGCTAAAGCGCATCCAGGTGGTACCATAAGCATGGATTAAATTGCTTCCGAACATATCGGAAATGCGACGAGGTATCCATCGGTTCAATATGACATTGGCGGCGAAAAATCGATCCACTCTTGGTCCCGCCTCTCATGGACCCGCAACGGTATTGCGATCCCCCCCCTTCTTCAACCTTCAGAAGATCTTCGACACCCTTTTTCTGGAAACCTCGGAAAGTCAAAAGCGACGTTTAGCGCGTTCGCATCGGCTCAATTCTAGTATTCTCGACGTCGTCCACGATGCCGCCAACGACTACAAAAAACGGTTGAACCCAGGCGACCTATCTAAGCTAGACGAATACTTCACCTCGACTCGGGAGATAGAACTCCGGCTCACCAAGTCCGCCGAATGGATGGAACGAGCCAAGCCGGATACCGACTACAATCTGCCCGAACCGCTTCCTTACACCTTCGTGGAGAAAGTCCCGCTCTATTACGATTTGATCCGTCTCACTTTGATGACCGATTCTTCGCGCGTCGCCACCTTCGGCATCTCCGACTGGGATGGTCCCGTCGGCATTGAAGGCATCGCCCAAGGCTACCATACCATCACCCACCATGGCCGCGAAAAAGCCCGCCTCGCCCAACTCAAGGTGGTTGAGGGTTTCCTCTTCGAATCTTTCGCTAAATTTCTGGCCGACTTAAAAAATACCAAAGTCGAGCACGACACCTCTTTGCTCGATAGCACCACGGTTCTTCTCGGCAGTGGCATGGGCAACGCCAGCAATCACTCCAATCGCAACCTACCGCTCCTGCTCGCGGGAGGCGGACTCAAGTACGGCCAACATCGTTCGTATTCGAAATACAACGACAATAAGACCCCGGCCGGCAATTTGCTACTCTCCCTGTTGCATCGATTCGGCGTCGAACGGGATCAATTCGGCGATAGTGACGGTTCCCTTTCCGAGCTCATCTAGAACTCACGGCAATGGTTCTTCTTTCATCCAAACGAGTTTGCGGTGCGGCTATTGCTCTCGTTCTCGGATTGCTCCCCGCCGCCGCAGACCCACTCCATGACGCTTCAACTGCGTTCGTTACCGATTTCGTCGAGCAGCACTGCGTAAAGTGCCATGGACCGGACAAGCAAAAATCCGATGTGCGGCTAGACACCTTGGGCTTCGACTTTCAAGATGAAGAGGTTGCGTGGCAATGGCTGGACGCGGTCGACATGCTCACGATCGGAGATATGCCACCGAAGGACGAAGCACAGCCCAGTGCAGCAGCGATCGATACCCTCACCGCCTGGCTTGGTCAGCAAATGCAAACCGCCCATCGGGGGCCCAGCGAAGACGCTAAGCCCCGTCTGCGTCGCATGAATCGCCAAGAATACCACTACACCATTCGCGACCTCCTGGGCATCAACATCGAGTCGTTCAACCCGACCGCCAATTTTCCTCAGGACGAACGGCACCATGGATTCGATAATCTAGGGGAACAGCTCATCCTCTCAAATTTCCTCTTCGAACAATACCTCCACTCGGCGGCGGAATCGATCGATAAGGTCGCCGACATCGCGGCGAAGCCTAGCCGCTTTGAGATCACCTTCACCCCCGACGACCTCCAGGTTACGTTCGGAACTCCCGGCGATCAGAACGCTCATCTGGAAAACCCGCACTATCACCACAAAGCCTTCGACTACTACATGGTAAACGTCGACGGCGAATACATCGATATGGGTCATGGCGACGGCAAGCTCCAGCGCTTGCAAAACCCTCAATTCGAGGGCGTTCCAGCCACCGGCTACTACGATATCACGGTCAAGGCCGAAGGGTTCGGTCGCATTAATCCCTACGATCCGAAAATACTCGGTGTAGATCCCGAGGAACCGATCCAAATGCGCCTCATCGCCAATGACCCTCGAGTGGACGACACCGCCTACGGTTACAATATTTCAAATCGTGTGCTCGCGGATTTTGACCTCAGAGACGACAAGATCAGGAAATATCAGGTTCGAGTGTGGTTGGATAAAGGATACAATATCGCGATTCGCTACCCGAATGGTCCGCAGAAGTTCATCGCCGAAGGGCGAAAGATTTTGGACCGTTACCATCCTGAAACCAAGGTCAGCAATTACATGGACGAATTCTCGCTGGAAGCGCCGCCGGGAGAAATTCCCGAAAAATGGTTTTCCGAGGTCTACCAAGGGCCGCGCATTCGCCTCTACTCCATAAATATTGAAAGCGCTCCGGTCAGAAGATGGCCGCCCGCCAACTATCGAACGCTTTTTAAAACGAGGACGCACAAAATTGATCCAGCTAAGGTTCCGGAGATCATTGAGAGCTTCGCCCAAAGCGCCTTTCGTCGTCCCCTCATTGTCAGCGGTCGGGTGAAACGGACCGATATGAAGAGCTCTACCACCAATTGCTACGCCAAGACGACGATCCGCGTTCTGCGCTCAAAGGCGCGCTGAGTGCGATCCTGAGTTCCCCTGACTTCCTCTACATTCAATCAAACAGCCAAGCCGCCGCCGCCATCGATGATAACGACATCGACCCAGGGCAGTATGCCCTCGCTTCCCGCCTGTCCTACTTTTTGTGGAGCTCAATGCCGGACGAACGGCTCTTGCAGGCGGCGCGCCGAGGCATTCTTGACCGCGAGGACGTCATCAAAAAAGAAACCAAGCGCATGCTGAAGGATCCGAAGTCCGATGCCTTTGCCCAACACATCACCGACAGCTGGCTCGAACTCCATAAGCTAGGCACGGCCCCTCCCGATGCCAAAAGATTCAAGAGCTACAGCGTGAGGAACCTCGAGCCGCAAATGCGTCAGGAGACCCAATTGTTTTTCCAATATATCTTGGATAAGAACCGAGACGTTTCGGAGTTCATCGATAGCGACTACACCTTCCTCGACGAAGATCTGGCGGAGCACTACCAAATACCTGACATCGCAGGAAGCGACTTCCGCCGAGTTACACTGCCCGAAGACTCGATTCGCGGGGGACTGATGGGACAGGCCAGTATTCTCACCGCGACCGCAAACGGAATTGAAACCTCGCCTGTCGTCAGAGGAGTCTGGGTGTTGGAAAATATTTTGGGCACGCCGCCATCACCGCCCCCGCCCAACATCAATCTCATCGAGCCTGATACCCGCGGCGCTACCACGATTCGGGAAAGACTGATAAAGCATCAAAACGTAGCAACCTGCGCGGAATGCCATACCAAGATCGATCCCCCCGGATTTGCCTTAGAAGCCTTCAATCCTGTCGGCCAATTTCGGGAGTTTTACCAAGACGACAAGGGCAAAGATACACTCGAGATCGATACCCAAGTGACTCTCCACAGCGGAGAGAGCGTGCAAAATTTACGTGAACTACGAACCAATTTTTGCAAAGCCGCAAAGATCAATTCGTATTGGGATTGAGCAGAAAAACTCTGACCTACGCCCTAGGCCGGGAACTTTTGCTCAGTGACCGACCCTCCCTCGATCATATCGTAAACGAGACCATTCGAGCCGGCTACGGTTTTCAGGATCTTATGCTAGAAACCGTCAGTAGTGACGCCTTTCGTCAAAAATTTACCTCCCAGAACGTCGTAAAATCAGAAACCAAATGCTGATACATTTTCCGTTCCGATTCTGCTGCGGCCAGCATCGTCGGTTGCAGCGGTTCGGGCGCAAGAGAGGGTAAAGCCGCGCCTCAGATGAGGGCGTCAGGTTTTGGGCTTTGGGGGCGTTTGGAGGCGACGCAGTAGGTCTTTATCTGGTTGGCGGATCCACGCACTTACGCGGCGGCTCACTTCATGCAGGCTCCCCATGTTCAAGGTATCGCCCAACCACCGATTTGAAACCGTCGTTTGCTGCTTCATTGCCGCTGCGATGGCTAATTTCCAATCAGCTGATTTAGGAGCGGTACCCAAGTCTCGTGCAGAGCGTTTCAGTCGGCGCAATAATTTGTTCGACAAAGTGTGCCATGCGGCTTCTTGGGCTGATTGAAGTCCGCTGGCTTTATCGACTCGGGATTTTCGATCTCCCAGTTTGTGCTCAAGCAATTTCCTTTTGTATTTTTCGGTGCCCAGCACCCAGCCCTTCGACATCTCGGAAAACTTCAACTCCCGTTGCGTCTCCTTATCCTTGTTGAGCAAATCGAGATACCTCCAATAACGGCGATGCCCCGCTGGTGAATCGGCAAGCTGACCGGCATGATTAAGGGCCGCTGACGGATTCAACCACCTCTTACGTTGTGACTTACGCGATATCTCGCGGCAACTGCTCCAAGGCGACTTCTTGAGCTCAGCAACGGAGCATGCCCCCGCTCGGACCGGGTTAAGGTGGATGTAGTGGCAAAGTGAGCCGAGACTGCTGGGATCGACCAACAGACTTTTGTAGCGACCTTGAAAAATATGCCCACGTTCTTGGCGCAGTCGGTTGAACCGTGTGGCGAAAGTAGCCTGCCAGTGTTTCATCCCTTCCACTAGATTGCCCCGCGGAGTTTGCAGCGCGATATGGAAGTGATTGGACATTACGACCCAGGCATGAATCTGCCAACCCAGCTTGGTGGCGGTTTCGTCTAGAGCGGTGAGCAGAGCATTTTTTGCGTCCTCGGTGGCAAATACATTGGAGCGATAGTTACCCCGATTGATGACGTGATAAATTCCCCCCTTAAATTCGATTCTCAATGGTCGAGGCATGGTAGCGAGAAAGCAGAAAAACTGTCCGTTTACAACCACAAACGACAAAGCCTGACCCTGTAAAATCGTTCAGCGAAGAAGAGACATCATCGGCTTATGACTACGAAACCTGTTGCGCTTTGGATGGCCGCGGGAGAAGCCTTAGTTTGATCGATTAGGGTTCTTTCGTCGCATGAAACTTCTCAGCCATTTCCTGACCTCAGTTTTCTTGGTGATTTGTGGAGCGGCGAGCCTGTCGGCAAACGAATCTGCGGCCGAAACCCGGGTTGTCAGCTCGATCTCGGAGTTGCAGGCGGCGGTCGCGGTGGCGCAACCCGGCGATGCGATTGAATTTTTGTCGGGTCACTATCTCGACGAGCCGATAGCGCTCGAGATTAAGGGAGTATTGGGATCGCCGATTAGGATTTATGCCCGCGATGATGCGGAGGTGATAGTCCTTTCTCCGATCCGCTTGGAGGGGCGCCATTTTTCCTTCGAGAACATTCGTTTCGAGCATGAGGGAAACCTCACGATACTAGCCGAAGATTTTCGGCTTACGGGGGCGGTTTTCGACGAGGTGAAGTCTAAGCGATGGATCGTGGTCGAGCCCGGTAGCCAGCGGGTCGAGATCGATCACTGCGTTTTTCAGAACAAGACCTCCAACGCAATTCATCCGCGGGATTGTCAGTTGATGGAGATCAAGGTTCGCAATAAGAACGAGCAGCACCACATCCACCACAACCTGTTTCGCGATGTGGTGAAAGGTGCCTCCTCCAATGGATTTGAGACCCTTCAATTGATCACGGAGAACAACCCGTTCGATCCACCGCCGGGGCGCAGCAATTCCATCATCGAGGACAACCTGTTTGCGCGCTGGAACGGTGAGGGGGAGATCATCTCGATCAAGTCCAACGGTAATTGGATTCGCCGAAACACCTTCCGCGCCAGTCGAGGAGGTTTGGTGCTTCGACACGGCGACGATAACGTCGTGACGCACAACTATCTGCTGGGCGATGGGGAGGCGGGGAGTGCGGGGATCCGGATTCAAGGAACCGGTCAGGTGGTGTTGGGGAATTATTTCCAGGATCTGGAGCGGAACAGTTTTGTCATGATCGATGGCACGCCCGACGACCTCTATGTTCGGGTCGAGCGAGCGGTCGTTGCTTTCAATACCTTCGTGAATTGTCGCGACCCGTTTTGATCGGATTTAATCATTCCAAGCACCCGATCGGCACCACACCGCAAGACTGTGACATCGTGGGCAACGTGTTTTATGTGGACGCTGAGTCTGATGACGCCGCGGGAACCTTTATGGTTTTGGTCTCGGGGGACGAGCCGGTGAATTGGACTTGGCGAGACAACTTCGTCTCCCCGGCAATTGCTGGCGACTTTGCCATCCCTGGAGTTGTCGCGACCGATCTTGAACTGCGACGGCCTCATCTGGCATTTTCGTGCCCGTCGCCATGATCACACGACCGGAGGTCGATTTCGGTTTTGCAGATATCAGCGAGACCGATCTCACCGGTCGGTTTCGCAGCGCGCGCACCACGCCGGGCGCCGTTGAGATGCCGCTGATTGATTTTATTAACCAGCCCTTGTTTGAGGCAGATTTCGAATCACTTTTTTGAGGCGGTTCATTCCGGCTATTGAAGGTGATTCGGCGATTCAGGATTGGGATAGGAAGCCGTCCGCCGCAGCCTGGCTGCCCGGCGGCGCGACTATCCCGGTCGAGGATCTGTAGAGGGTTTCCCATGTCCCTAAACCGTCTTTCGTCTATGTCCCCGGTTTTATCCCGTTGCTGATTCGTTTGCGGCCCCTTTCAGGAAACCCGTTGCTCCGGGCATAGGTCTGTGCCAACATTCTATTTTTAAATTCAACCGAAACGCATCCTCGTTTTACCAAGCCCCATGGTCCGACCTCTTTATCTCCTCATCCCCTCCGCATCGCTTCTGCTGGTTTTCGTAGGTTGTGGGGTTCCTTACAAAGCAGTGGGGAGCAGTGGCGGTCACTCGACGGTTCCGATCGGTAATGATCAATTTGAGGTCACCTACCTGTCGAACCGATCGGGAGGAGAACCCTCCAACCGAATGCGGGAATTGACCCTGTTGCGGGCGGCGGAAGTTGCGCTTAAGTATGGATTTACCCACTTCGTCGTAGAGGAAGAAATTGTGGATGCTCGGACCAAGTGGGCAATGAAATCCACGTCTACCCGCATTGGGGGGATGTCACCTTCTGGGGGATTGGGCGGTTCGCCAGGGAGCGGGATTTCGATCGGTTCGCCAGGCGGTGGGATTTCGCCAGGCAGTGGAATTTCGATTGGTTCGCCAGGCAGTGGGACAACTGGTGGGATTACGACCGGCTCGTCGGGCATTGGCATGGGCTCCGGCTCTACCCGCACGGGGACGGTGACTACGTCGGCGCCGGTTCTCGTTGCCATCCCGGAACTGACTTTGCGTATCCGTTGTCATAATGGGGTTCCATCGACCGCCAACCAAGGCCAGATGTATGATGCGGCACGACTACGCGATATCCTCGCGACGCAATACAACATCAAGGTCGAGGTGGAGAATCCACCCGCGAAAGCACCGCGGACCTTCCAGGTGATCGAGTAGCTCCCGGGCCTCAGATTGGGTCGAACGCGAAATGTAGAGTTTCGTAAACCTCATACGGCCGGTGAAGCGCGGACGCATCTTCGCAACGGCCCGCATGCTGCAACGTGCACGGCGGATTGGTTTTATGGACGGAGAAATTCGTGATCATCGCAAAAAACGGGCCGCGGCGGTAATCCGCACGTGTATGACTATCACCACTTAGCGTATTTTTTGAAATATGTCCTTTTGGCTCCGCGCCAACTTCGCATGGTAGGGGATGAAATTATGATGATAGGTCAGTTGAAATTTATACGTTGGGCTTTCGGTGCCGTTTTGGGGCTATCGCTTACGGGTTGTTCGGTGAAAAACTTCGCGATCAAGGAGATCGCTTCGTCTTTGGCGGAAGGCTCTGGGAGTGCGTTTGCGCAGGAGGCGGACATCGAATTCGCGGGGCAGGCGATTCCGTTTAGCCTCAAGCTGGTGGAGTCGCTTTTAGCGGCCCAACCGGACAACCCGGACCTGTTATTGGCCGCCTCCTCTGGATATACGCAATACGCCAAGGCTTGGGTAGAGCAGCCAGCCGACTTCGTGTCGGATGATGATTTTTTCGCAGCTCAGATTCAGTATAAACGGGCGGTAGCGTTTTACCTGCGAGCTTTTGAATATGGTTTGAGCGGCCTTGAGGCGAAGCATCCAGGATTCCGGGCCGGGTTTCGTTCGGACCCGATCGCCACCGTGAACCAGTTGGGTATCGAGGATGTCGATTTGGCCTACTGGACGGCGGCGGCACTCGGGTCGGCGATCTCGCGCAGTCGCACCGATCCGGAAATGTTGGCGCAGTTGCCGGCAGTGAATGCACTGGCGGATCGCGCATTGTCGTTGGAGCCCGACTGGAGCTGGGGGGCGATCCATGAACTGATGATCACGCTTAAAGCGGCTGGAACAGGTGATCCCGATTTAATCCGGGACGCGGTGACTGGGCATTTCCATGAGGCGGTGCGGATCTCGGGTGGGGCGAGCGCCAGTGTCTACGTGAATCTGGCGGAAGCGGTCAGTATTCAGGACCAAGATCGGGCGGGGTATGAACGTTTGCTCGGGCAGGCTTTAGCGGTCGATGCCGATGCCTATCCCGACAACCGCCTGGCGATCTTGATCGCCCAACAACGGGCGGAGTGGTTGATCGGACGGGTTGACGATCTCTTTCTGGAATGATGGCAGTAGAAACTAGATGATGATGAACCGATCTTTAATCCGTCGAATGGTAGGAATGCTGGTGCTCGCCGGGCTCGTGAGTGCCTTGCCTCTTTTGGCCCGTGAGGCTCGCGTCAAGCTCGCTACCCTGGCCCCGAAGGGCACCTCGTTTCATTTGATCCTGCAGGAAATGGGGCAGGCTTGGCGGGAAGCCCCCGATGGCGGCGTGCGGCTGACGATCTTCACGGATGGCGCCATGGGCGGGGAGGCCGACGTCGTGCGTCGAATTGGGCTCGGTCAGCTCCAGGCTGGATTACTCACGGTTTCAGGTCTGACCGAAATCGATCTCAGCGTGGGCGGACTCCAGAATATACCGATGGCCTACCAGTCGTATGAGGAAGTCGAATACGTGCGTGACCGACTGGGGCCGAAATACGAAAAAATCTTCGCGGACAAAGGTTATGTGATCTTGGGCTGGTTCGACACGGGCTGGGTTAAAATCTTTTCCAAGGAACCGTTTGAGCGACCGGAAGACATGCGCGGAGGGAAGGTCTTTGTGGTGCCAGGTAGCCCGGGAGCGTTGGAGGTGGCGCGTTCGATCGGCACGCAGCCGGTGGAGCTGGAACCGACGGACGTGTTGGTGAGTTTACAGACTGGTCTGGTGAATATCGCGCCCGCCCCGCCGATTTATGCGCTCGCGGCGCAGTTCTATGAGCCAGCGCCTTACATGCTGGATGTGAATTGGCTGCCGCTTTCGGGGGCGATCGTGATGAGTCAAAAGAGCTGGGATCGCCTGACCGCAGGCCAGCGCGAAGTCGTCAAAACCAGTGCGACCGCCGCGGGTCGAAAACTGACCGATCGGGCTCGCGTGGAGATGCAGGAGTCGATCGACGCGATGGTGAAGCGGGGCCTGCAAGTGCAATCGATTGAGGGGGAACTGCAGGAAACGTGGACCAAGTTTGGCGTGGGATTGCATCCGCAGATCCGGGGCGGCGTCGTGCCGGAGGCGGAGTTCGACGAGATCATGCGCTTGCTCCAATCATACCGAGAATCGAATGGTGGCTGATTCGGATTCCGCGACCGACGGAGAGATTCCTGCGCCGACCGAGACGGTAGGCGTAAGCGAGAACAAGTTTTGGCGGATGGTTCATAGCGGGGAAGATCTCCTGCTGGCCGTTGCCCTGACTGGGATCTTGGTGGTGCCGTTGCTCGAGATGGTGCTGCGGTCGTTTTTTGAATCCGGATTGGTGGGCGGCAATGCCCTTACGCAGCACTTCACGTTGTTTGTCAGTATGTTGGGCGGCGCGGTGGCGGCGCGACAAGCGCGTTTGCTGACGTTGTCCCAAGGCTTTGCGTGGCTGCCATCGCCCTGGGGGAAAATTTGCGAAGTGTGGCGGGTGGGGATTGCGACGGGGGTATGCGTGCTGCTGGCGTGGGCGAGTTGGCGGTTCCTGTTGTTTGAAAAGGAAGGAGGGAAAGTGATCGCTTATGGCGTGCCGGTTTGGGTGGCGCTGATCGCGCTGGCCGGGGGCTTCGCCATCGTGGCATTACGGTTGGTGCGGCACGTCGGAACCGACTGGTGGATGAGGGCGGCGGCAGTGGCAGTGGCGGCCGCGATTGGTTGGTATGTGCTGCACTATTCGGTGGAGCCCGATACCTGGACACCGGCGATCGTATTGTTGGTGGCGGTGTTGATCAGTGGAGTGCTCGGGGCCCCGATCTTTACGCTATTGGGCGGTGCGGCGGTGTTTTTGTTTTGGGGGTCGTGGAACCCGTTGGAGTCCGTGGCGCTTTCGCACTACAGTCTGTCGACCAACCCGACGATTCCAGCGCTGCCGCTGTTCACGTTGGCGGGTTATTTCTTAGCAGAAGGTGGCACGTCGGCTCGGATGGTTCGGCTACTGAAAGCGCTGACTGGAGACATGCGGGCGGGGCCGGCGATTGTCACGGTGATGGCGTGTGCATTCTTCACGTCGCTTACCGGGGCCTCGGGCGTGACGATTTTGGCCCTCGGCGGACTCATTGTGCCGTTTCTGACCGCGGCGCGTTATAGCGAGCGAGCATCCATCGGATTGCTCACGGGGTCGGGCTCAATCGGCATGCTGTTCGCGCCGTGTTTGCCCCTGATCCTTTACGCGATCGTGGCGCAGGTTGAGATCAAGACCATGTTCCTAGCGGGAATCGGTCCGGGCCTCTTGTTGGCTGGTGCGACCGTCGCATGGGCAACCTATTCGCGGCCGAAGGCGAAGGAGGTCGGTCCGCGGTGGACCTTTGACGGCAAGGAAGCGTGGACGGCCTTTTGGGCTGCGAAGTGGGAGTTGTTGATTCCGGTAGTGAGTTTGGGCGGGATTTTCAGCGGCCTCGCGACTCCGGTGGAATCGGCCGCGCTTACGGCGCTTTATGCACTTGTTACTCAGACATTGATTTATCGCGATCTGGAGTGGGGAAAATTGATGGGGGTTCTGCGGGAGTGTGGCCTCTTGATCGGAGGCGTCTTACTGATTCTGGGCGTAGCGCAGGGTCTCACCAATTACCTCGTGGATGCTCAAGTGCCGTCTTTGCTGGTGGACTATGTGACGGAACACGTGACCTCTAAGGTCGTCTTTCTGTTGTGCCTGATCGTGATTTTGCTGCTGATCGGCTGTATGATGGATGTGTTCTCCGCGATCATCATCGTCGTGCCATTACTCGTGCCACTTGGAATCGCTTACGACATCGATCCGATTCACTTGGGCATTCTGTTCCTCGCCAATCTCGGACTCGGGTTCCTGACTCCTCCGGTGGGCATGAATCTCTTCATCTCCTCTTATCGCTTCAATAAACCCATGAGCGAAATTCTGAAGGCCTCATTGCCTTATTTCTACCTCCAATTCGTGGCCGTGATCATCATCACCTTCTGGCCCGCGCTCACGCTCTTTTTTACCTAACGGGAGAAGCTTACCGAACGGGAGAAGCGGGAAAAAGGGAGGCAAGGAAAGGGGCAATCTCTACTGTTTGATGTTCTGGCGGAGGGATCCTGCGGACTTAACGGCATGAACTCGATCTCGATGAAACGGTAGGGAACGACCTTATTTTGGCACCCAGCTCTTTCATGGTTTTGGGCAGGCTCAAATTCTGTGATAGATCTCCATCCACTGCGGTTAAAATGATTGTTGAAAAACGCGCAAAGCGCACCCTGCAGGAATCCCTCTATCCCGCGGCCCGCGAATAACCGAAACAATGATAAGAACGATACTCACCTTCCTATTTATTCTTTCCAGCGAACCGCTTAGAGCAGCAGTGGCCCCATCATCTGAACAACAGTTGATCCAGGCCGTCCCGGAATGTGATGTCGATCAGGACGGGAAACTCACCCCATCGGAAATCTGGTATGCTCGAAATCTCAGCGTCGCAAAATCGGAACCTTGGTTGTTGGCCGTAAAACTGATTGGAGCGAGTTATACGCCTTCTACTCTTTCAGATGACGACCGTTATGGACCCGAGGTAGGAAGAAAAATCAAACTCTTCATCCTCTCAGGGCAGTCAAACATGGTAGGACAGGGCTTGAGTGCTGAATTACCTGAGGAGCTAGTAAAGCAGAACAATCGCCTACTGATGTTTGAAGGTGGAAAGTGGCAACCACTTCGTCCCTTGAATTCCCTTTTTGGACCGGAGATTACCTTCGCCCATACTATGGCCAAACGGTATCCCAATGAGACCATTGGCATCGTGAAACAGTCCATCGGTGGAACCGGAGTATTAGCGTGGCACCCCCAATGGACTCAGGAAAAAGCCGATCTCACCGATGATGGTAAAAAGGGTAATCTTTGGCAGGAACTCACGAGCAAGGTGCACGGTGCCAAAACTGCCGCCGATTGCCAAATCATGGGATTTATTTGGATGCAGGGAGGGAAGGACATGCTCCTGATGGAAACGGGAGAAAGTTATCTCAGAAACCTGAAGGCCTTGGTCGACGGGATCCGTGACTTTACCGATTCACCCGATCTTCCTTTCGTGCTGGGTTCCTACCGAACCCCCGCAGTGCCCGACGACGTTTCTAATTTTGATTTCACTGAATTGGTCGTGAAAGGCCGACCGGGCTACGCGGCTGTTTTGAAAGCACAACAGCAAGCAGAAGTAGAACTCGCTCCAGCCAAGATGATTCCTTTGCGAAATCTAGAAACGCATCCGCGAAATGTGCATTACAACACTCAAGGCCAGCGGCAACTCGGAAGGCTTTTTGCCGAAGGTTACGTTGAACTTATTGAGCCGTAAAATTCCCCTCTCTGCTTCCACTGATTCTTTTCGTGGGAGTATCAACGTCGAGGCGCTGGGCAATCAGGCGGAATAAAGGATCAATCCATCCTGAATGATGTTTCCCGGCGAAGGGAACCGGCGAACTTAGCGGCCTGAGTGCTTTAGATCAATCAGTCGGGATTGACCCTGCCAGGGGAACTTTACCCGGACGGAAATCAATCTTTCAGCAGGGTAACTTTGTGCCTCACTATTGTGCCGATGCGGATTGCGTGCGGCTTTTGTGGAATGCATTATGCTGCGGGTCAGCTAGCGGAATTCCGCAGCTTTCGTGCTTCTCAATACCCATAATAAAATGACCACACCGTTCGATTTGGATACTTTGCGTCAGCACTATGAGGAAGATGGTTTTGTCATTATCCGGAACCTGTTTTCCCCGGAGGAATTTAAAGAGCTCTCCGACAATCTCGATCGCTATGTGAGTGAGGTCGTGCCGACGCTGCCCAAGGATCAGGCCTTCTTCGATGACTACGCAAAGCCGGCCACGCTGCGTAAGATGCAGTCGTTGAATCGGCACGATGAGTGGTTTCAGAATTTCATGCAGCACGGTAAGCATGTCGCGATTCAGGAGTATCTGATGCGCGACAAATGTGATCCGCAGGGCTTGGAGTGGTTTAATAAATTACCCTACGACCAGAGCGCGACGCCGGCGCATCAGGATGGCTTTTATTGGTGTCGCAAACCGAATGTCGCCAGCGGGATATGGATTGCGATCGATGAAGTGGAAATCGCCAACGGCGGCCTGTGGTATGCTCGGGGTTCACACCGGGATGGAATCAAGCCTCATGGCGCGAGCGGGGTGCTGGGTTTCAGTCAAGGGTTGCAGGATTATGACACGTCCAAGGCCGATGGCGTGCCGATCGAGCTTCACCCCGGTGATGCGGTGGCACACTCAAGCGCGACGATTCACTGGAGTGGCGTGAACTCGACCAACCGGACTCGACGCGCGGTCGCGACTTTTTGCTATGGAGCTTCGACGGAGCGGGACGCGGAGGCTTTTGCGCGTTACAAGGCGAGCCTCGCGGAACAGTTAGCCAAACGCGGCATCGAATCCACCACCAACCGGGTTTAACGCGGAGCCGTAAAGAATCGAAGGCGGTAGGCGGTTCGAGTCCTCTCTCGGATTGCCAATGATGCTGAGACGCATTTATCGGATTAAGGGTGGCCGGATTTGGCTGGGTGCCTAGTTGGGTGGAGCTGGACGTGATGCAGCACAATCGTGGGGCATGGAATCGGCATGCGAATAATGGGAGTCCTTGGTCGGGGTCGGTTTCGACGGAAGAGGTCGCGCGAGCTCGCGAAGGCGAATGGAAGGTGATCCTGATCAGAAGAAGGCGGTGCCGGCGGATTGGTTTGGAGATAACGGGCGCCAAGAAGTTCTTGGGTTGGCGTCGGCAGGAGCAAGGGTGATGAGTTTTGATAATTCCGATGAGCAATTAGCCCGCGATAAACTGGTGACCGAGCGCGGGCTGTTTGCCTTCACAGGCGCCGTCTTGGCGTGGTTGATCGGGAAATTCATTGGCTTCGATTTGATTCGGGGGCAGGGGCAAAATGAGGTCAGCACGGTAGATTGTAGTGATTTCTAGGGGGCGCTCAAACTCAACATCCGAGCGCCGAATCAGAGAGCTCAGTGGAATTGGCCGCAAAAAGGCGCAAAAAGCACAGGACTGTTTCCTTGAGTTTGAAGTGAGCCTATAGGCTCATCGCGTCGGTTGGGCTTTGTGCCTTCTTGTGGCAATTAATAGCGGTAGGTTGGCTCCGTGCTCTCTGCTTACTCCTGTGAAAATAGGCGGCGGAGTGAGTTCGTTTTGCCATGACATCTTTGATTTCGAATCAGAGGGCTTTTTCCCAGAACAGGGCATGGCCGGCGGCGGGGGCCAACTCGTAGCCGGCGAATCCGAATTTGGCGTAGGCTTTTTGAGCGATCGTATTATTGCTGAGAACCTCGAGGGTGATTTTGCAGCAGTCTCGGTCCCGGGCGATGGCCTCCACCTTCTGCAGCATGTCTTGGCTCAGACCGAGGCCCCGGAATTTCTCCAAAACCACCACGTCATGGATGTTGACGAGGGACTGGCACGCGAAGGTAGAGAAACCCTCAAAGCAATTCACCAAACCCGCCGGTGCTCCATCCACGTAGGCCAAAACAGAAAATGCGTGAGGTAGCTGGGACAGTTTCTGCACCAAGTGGTGCTTGGCGAAGTCGCCCAAAGGAACCCCGCCTCCCATGGGGTCCGATGCATAAGCATTCAGAATTCGGGGAATCTCTTCTCGCTGCTGAGGGTCGCCGTAGTCGGCCTGAATAATATCAACGTCCATACGCAGTGGTTACGTCCAACTTAGGGTGAAACGCAAGAAGACCCCTGAAACCCATATCACGTCCTGCAGGCTAGAGGCATCCCCGGCTCGACGAAATCACCGGGTGGAAACCAAAATGTCATTTCACAAATTTCGATATTTTGCGTTCGACCCCTTTTACAGCCCCGCCTCAGGGTAGGGTGCCAGCATTACGGCTCCACCCGGACTTCGGCCCAGATGATTTGGACTGCGGGGGCGTCGGTCAGCGGGGCGACCACGAGGGTATTGTGGCCGCTCACGACCGCTTCGGGTGGGCAGGCGAATTGCAGGGCGCGGACGCTCGCGGGGAACATCTCGGGCGCGAGGTGATCGGCGAGGCGCGGGCAGGGCACCCCGTTGATTGTCACGACGAGGTGGGCATCGACCGCGGCGGTGTTATCGAGGCCGAGAATGAGGGTGGTGGTGCCGTTTTCCGGCTGAGCGCCGAGGTTGAGCGAGAGGGTTAAGCCGGCGCTAAGCGCGGCGGGTAGCACGATGCCGGCATCGCTCCCTAGCGGCACGGTGTCGCGGTAGGTTTGCGGATGGCGACGGGGCTGGCGAGCGAGCTCCGCAGGGCCGAGGCCGTCTTCGAGCAAGCGGCGGTAGTCAGCAACGCTCACGGGAATCGTCTGCGAGTCCATGTAGTTAAAGAGATAAAGTTGATCCGCCCCCTGTTCCCACGCCATGGCCGCCCAGCCGCGAGTGGTCTCGAGGGTATTGGGCACGTTCTGCCCTTCGGGCCACGCGCGCATGTTGTATTCGATGCCAGGTGCGAGCACGACCTGATCGGCCGCC
>Ga0222651_1000256_pt1 | contig 38548 bp, 39 predicted proteins | sample AntAcemetagen369_FD_179855 | JGI IMG/M metagenome (GOLD analysis project Ga0222651, IMG submission 179855) | Saline water microbial communities from Ace Lake, Antarctica - #369 | ecosystem: Environmental > Aquatic > Non-marine Saline and Alkaline > Saline | place: Antarctica: Ace Lake...
ATTTCGATGATTTCCGGATGGTCCGGCATCCCGGCAATATAAGGATGCAGGTGGATATCACCGAACCGCCGGGCAAAGCCGAGCTGCTGTTCCGGCGTGATCTCCTGGTCGCGAAAAAAGATCACGCAATGATCCAGCAGCGCCTGGTGAATGGCCGCGAATGTCGTGTTGTCGTCAAGGTCGCGGGCCAGATCAACCCCGTGCAATTCCGCACCAAGCGCCCCCGCGATAGGCCGTATTTGGATCGCCGCCGACATCGCCTTTCCCCCTAATACCCCAGCGCGGCACCATCCTTGCGCGGGTCCGAACCGCCGGTCAAGACGCCCTCTTCCCAGTCGATCATGATCGCCTGCCCGCCGCCATGAGGCTTTTCCGCGGGAATCAGCGTATGGCCCAGTGCCTTCAGTCCTTCGCAAACCGCTTCCGGTACGCCGCTTTCCACTTCCACATCCTGTCCCGGATTGGCGAAGACGCGCGGCAGGTCGATGGCTTCCTGAATATCGAGGCCAAAATCGATTATGTTGGTCAGCAACTGGGCATGACCGACGGCCTGATATTGCCCCCCCATCACGCCAAAGGGCATGACCGCCCGGCCGTCCTTGACCATCATGCCGGGGATGATCGTGTGCATCGGGCGCTTGCGCGGGGCAATGCAGTTCGGATGCCCTGGTTCGACGATAAAGCCCTGGCCACGGTTCTGCAGCATCACTCCGGTTTTCGGGCTCATGATGCCGCTGCCATAGCCGCTGAACAGTGAATTGATGAAGCTGACCGCGTTACGGTCCTTGTCCACCACACAAAGATAGATCGTATCCGCATGCGCCGGCGTCTTGCCCGGCGGCGGCGGCGCCATGGCGCGGTCATTGGCAATCCGCCCGCGCAGCTCCGCCGCGTGCTCCATCGACAACAGCCAGTCCGTCGGCACCTGGGCCATCGACGGGTCGGCCACCACGTCATCGCGGTCGCGCAGGGCCAGCCGTGAGGCTTCGGTCAGCAGATGGAAGCGTTCAGCCGACATCGGGTCCATCGCAGACAGATCATAACCGGACAGGATATTGAGCATTTCCAGCGCGATGATGCCCTGCCCGTTCGGCGGGCACTCAAACACGTCGTAGCCGCGGTAATTCGTCTTGATCGGGTCGACATACTCGCCTTTGGCTTCGGCGAAATCGTCCAGCGTATGCAGCCCGCCCAGTTCGCGCAGATGATTGACGATATCTTCCGCAACGTGACCTTTATAGAAAGCGTCGCGCCCTTGCTTCGCGATTAGCTCGAGCGTATCGGCTAGTTCCGGCTGATAGTGCAGTGTGCCAATTTTCGGCGGCTGTCCGCCCGGCAGCATCACCCGCTTGGCGTTCGGGTTATGGCTCAGGGTCGTGACCCCGTCGGCCCAATCGGTCCCGGCGCGCGAATGCACCGGATAACCGTTGCGGGCGAAATTGATGGCCGGCTGCAGCAATTCATCCAGCCCCTTCGTGCCATGGTCGCGCAGCAATTGTGACCAGGCATCCACCGCGCCAGGCACGGTGACGGAATGCGGGGTGTAACGTTCGATCTTCTTGATACCGCGCTCGACATACCAGTCGGCGGTTGCCGCCGCCGGGGCGCGGCCGGAACCGTTAAACGCCTTGATATCGTCACTGCCCCCCTTCGACATCAGCATGAAGCAGTCGCCGCCAATCCCGGTCGATCCCGGCTCGACAACGCATTGCACGGCACAGGCCGCCACCGCCGCATCCATCGCATTGCCGCCATCCTGCAGCACGCGGATCGCGGTCATGGTCGACAGGTAGTTCGAGGTCGCCGCCATGCCGTTCGTGGAATGGGCGGGGGACCGGCCGGGCAGATCGAGATTGCGCATGGGAAACCTTTCGGGGTGCGAATTGGGACTTAAACGATTTATAGGACGGAACGGGACCAGCGTGCCAGCCTGCGTTCCCAAAGAAACAAGATAGCTGGTCCCGCTCAGACTGAGGGTACGAAGGTGCGTACCGTGCCGGAACCGGGGTCCTTCCCCGGCCGGGCGGGTGCCGGCAGGGACAGTTCGCCCTTGCGGTCAAAGGGAAAGGCGATACTGCCTGCAATACCATCGACAAAAGCGCGACCATGCAGCCGGTAGGCGATCTTGTCCCTGCCATCCAACGCCATCAGCTGGCGGATGAGGTTGAGCGTATTCGTGCTGCCATCCACGGACATCGTCGCGTAGCCGAGCCTGGGAATGGTGACGGACTCATCGCTCAGCCCCTCCGCGAAGGATTCACCGTTGACGTCGAGCGTGAACGACAGCCCGTTCAGCGGGATGTCAAAGTCATTGGGATTGCCGATGCGGATCTGCAACTGCAGTTGCTGGGACAGTAAGCCCGCCGATACCAGCCGCGTGTTCGAAAGCTGGATCGTCGGTGGCGTGACATCCCCAACGGAGGCGCAGGCGGTCAGCAGAAAGGCGACGGCGAAGGCAACAAGACGTTTCACGGGCACGAACTCCAGATGATACTCCCCGCCGGAATTATAGCCCATTCAGCGGAAAAGGTCGCCCGCCATGGGCAACACGGCGGTGCGGGATGAATACTGCGAACCAGCTTGGCCTCGCCAGCCCGCCTGTCTAGGCTTGCAACATTCCCGACCCGCTGAGGGCAGCAGAAGAAATGAAATGGCAATGAATAACGTTTACCGAACGCCGGATACCGCCTTCGCCGACCTGCCGGATTTTCCCTTCGCGCCCCACTACCTTGAATGGGACGGGTTGCGGACGCATTACCTCGATGAAGGCCCGAAGGACGCGCCGGTCGCATTGCTGCTGCATGGGGAACCGACCTGGAGCTACCTGTACCGCAAGATGATCCCGCCACTGCTCGCGGCCGGCTATCGCTGCATCGCGCCGGACCATATCGGCTTCGGCCGCAGCGACAAGGTCACCGACGACAGCTGGTATGTCATCGACCGCCATATCGAACGGCTCGCCGGACTGATCGCGCGGCTCGACCTGCGCGACATCACCGTAGTGGTGCAGGACTGGGGCGGGCCCATCGGGCTGATCAACGCAATGGAATCGCCCGAGCGGTTCTCCCGGCTGGCGATCCTCAACACCTGGCTGCACCATGACGGATTCGAATATTCGCCCGGCATAAAGGCTTGGCGCGACGCCGCGACCAACCGGCACTGGCTGGCCTGGACACGGCGCGACCTGCCCTGCGGCCCGATTGTGCGTCGGACGCTCGCGCGCCCCGTCGATGATCCGGCCGCGCTGGAACATGCCTATGAGGCGCCCTTTGCGGGCAACCCCACAGCGAAGGCCGGCGCGCGGCGGTTTCCGTGGTGCATTCCCTACGCGGAACCGGAAGCCGGCGCGGCTGACCGTCAGGCCGCAGCCTTCGAGGCGCTGAAGCACTGGTCAAAACCCGCGCATGTCATCTTTGGCGATGCCGACCCGATATTCACGCCATCCTGGGGCAAGGCCTGGGCCGGTATGATCCCCGGCGCGACGTTCGATGCCATCGAACGGGCCGGGCATTTCTGTCAGGAGGATGCGGGCGAAGAAATCATCGCGCGATTGCTGGACCGTATCGCCGAAACTGAATAACGCGGATCAGCCACGCAGGCTGTCCAGCAGCCTGCCATGGCCCGGCGCCACGTCGTTGATGCCCAGCGCCCGGAACGGCACCCAGAAATCGGCATGGTTCTGAGCGATCACAGGCACACCGAGTTCCGCTTCGAGCGACGCCACCAGGGGCGCGGCCGGGACCTGCCCGCTGGGTATCGACACGGCCTCGGCATCCGGGGCCTGCGCCATCGCGTCCAGCGCCGCCTGCCGGATCGCGTCCGCCGGGATGGCGTGCAGGAAATCAAAGGTGCCGGGCATCCGGCCGACCGACAGCACCGCGACCCCGTTCCCGGCCAGAAAAGCCAGCAGTTGCGAAATCACTGTTTCGTTGAAGGCTGTCGCCAACGCAATCCGTTTTGCCCCGAAATGATCCAGCGCATCGATCAGCGCCCGGGCACTGGTAGTCGCCCGGCAGCCCGCTTTCTCCTCGAAACGCCCAATCAGTTCCAGATCGTAGCCAACGCCCCGGCTCACAACCGGCGGGGTCGCCACATGCACCAGATAATCGACATTCCGTGCGCCCAGATATTCGGCCGATGCATCCATCTGCACCATCGCCCGTTCGTACTCAGTTTCCGACCACCCGCCCATGTGACAGGTCACGCCGGTCATCGCGACGCCGGGCGGTGCAATCCGGTGAAAGTCATCGGAGATCACTTCCAGAACCGTGGGGCTGATCACCCCGATGCGGCCGCGATGTCCGAATGCTGCCATGTTACTGAACTCCCCACCCCAAATAGGGGGACACAATACTTAATTCAGGCAGCCAGCAGTTCGGCCGCCCTCGCGCGCGCCGTCTGCGCCGCGTCGCCTTCCCCGCAATTCGTCAGCGCATCGGCATACATCGCCCAGGACGGGCCACTGGTCGGGGCCATGTCGGTGCGTTCGGCCAGCAGTACCCGTGCGAGATCGTGCCGGCCGTCCTTGATCGCGGCGTTGATCAGCATGCGTTCCCAGACATCGCGCTGCGCCCAACTGCCGCCCAGCGGCAGCATCCGGTAGCGGGCCTGCATCATGATGTCGATTACCCGGGCGTAATCCTTCGCACCATGCGCAAAAATCGCCTCCGCGACCGGGATCCCGGCATCGCGGTAGATCTGCGCCACGGATACCGAACCGCCGGGATGTTCATCCGCAAACGCCCGCATGGAGTCCAGCAGGGCCTGCGCTTCGACACGGCGGCCGCCCATGGTCAGCGCCATCATGTAATGCAGGTCGTTGAAGGGGCGCAGCCGCGTGGCGACCTTGCCGGTGCAGACATCGGCGACGGAATCCCAGCGGTCACCGACATCGATGCCCAGCATGTCAAAGCGCATCAGCATGCTGGAGGCATTGCCGATATCGATATTGTCCTCTGACGGTTCCGGCCAGTACTGCCTGTCATAGGCGTCCAGAACATCGTCGAAACGTTCCAGTTCCAGGTAATGCAGCGCCCGGTGCCACCACATATGCCGGGCGAAGATGCCGCGCTTCTGCCACGCCGGTTCATGCGCATCGACCCATGCGATGCCTTCCTGCCGCCGGCCCTGCGCTTCCAGCACATGACCCACGCAATGCCCGGCCCAGATATCGTCCTCGTTGATTTCCACCGCGCGCTTGCCCATTGATTCAGCGCGCGCGAGGTCGTGATTTTCCTCCAGCGAAAACGCGCGGCAGCCAAGCACATAGCCGTAGCCCGGCACGGATTCATCCCAGCGCGGCATGACCCCGGCCATGGAATCGCGCATCTGCGCCAGGTCACCGAGAAAGAAATGCATGGTATGGGCGACCCGCAGCGCCAGAATATCATGCGGGTCGTCGATCAGGATTGAATCCCAGATGGTATTCATCCGCCGGATATCCCCGGCACACCACGCGGCCAGCGCCTCGACATGCTTGCGTTCCCGCTCCGTCGCATCCCCGGCCAGCGCCTCTGCCCGGGACAGCGCCTCATGCCCCTGCGCCACCAGATGCGCATGCGCCGGCAACATGTTGAAATAGCCGCGCAGGACCTGCCCCATGATCATGTCGGGGTCGGCTTCCGAAACCCGCTTCAGCAGCGTCGCGGCATCGCGGCCGGCAGCCAGAAATTCGTCCACGCTGTCGTCGAATGCATCCACCGCCGCCTGACTGGATGCGGTGAAGGCCAGGCCACGCTTATCGTAATACATGCAATTCCTCTCCATGGTGCCGCCCCACTATGTGCAGATTCAGGTCATATCTCAAACAGTGAATAAAACCATGAATGCGCCCACAGGCAGACACGATGGCCCGGACGCGTGCTTGCGTCCTTCCCCGTCGGATGGCTAGGCTTGGCATTATTCGAGCCTCAGGCGCGCGCAGCAGAAGGAATGAACCCGTGAGCATTTCAATAACGCCCCTCAGTGATTTTCTTGGCGCTGAAATCGGCGGCCTGGATACCCGCCAGCCGATCGATGCCGAAACAGTCGCGGCAATCGAAAAGGCGTTTCTGGATCACCGGGTCCTGCGATTCCGCGACGGGCTGCTGGACGTTGCCCAACTGGCGGTTTTTTCCCGTCATTTCGGCGAGTTGCAGCCGCATGTGCAGCGCAAATTCCAGCATCCCGACGATCCCAATGTCGTGGAAATGCGGAATTACGACGACAACGGCAAATTCGATCTCGCCGCCGCCTCGCGCGGCGCGATGGAAAAGCCGCGGGATGGCTGGCATTCCGACCTGTCCTACGATGCGGTGCCGGCCAAGGCGACACTGCTGCACGCGGTAGAACTGCCCAGCAGCGGCGGCAATACCTGTTTCAGCGATGCAACCCGCGCGTATGAATCGCTCGACACGGCCACCAAACAGCGGCTCACCGGGCTGCGGGCCGAATTCTCCTATGGCAACAACACCCGCAACAAGATGACCAACGTCGCCGCCAGCAGCCTGGACCAGCAGGGTCGCGATACCACCACGGTCACGCATCCGGTCATCTGCGCCCATCCCGTCACCCGGCGCCCTGCGATTTATGTGAACCCGCTGATGACAATCCGGATCATCGGTATTCCCGAAGCGGAAAGTGACGCGCTGCTGGAAGAACTGTTCGATGCGCTCGACCGGCCCGAATTCCGCTGGGAACAGGAATGGCAGATCGGCGATACGATCATGTGGGAAAACCGGGGCGGCGCAATGCACTGCGGGCGGCTGGACTACCCGCGCGATGAACGCCGCCGGTTTATTCGCACCACCGTGCGGGGGCAGCCTATCGAAATGCACGCGGCGGCGTAGGAATATGCCCCAACGAAGCGCCAACCGACGCAGCCTGATGCTGTTTTCCGCCCTGCAGCCGGAACGCTGGGACGACGGCGTCGCGGCCGGTCCGGATATACTGGCCTTCGACCTGGAAGACGGCACCGCTTCCGAGCGCAAGGCGGAGGCCCGTGCGCAAATCGGCCCCGTTTTCGCGCGCGATCCCGGCCGCCCCATGCTGAAATACCTGCGGATCAACAACCCGCGCACGCCGAACGGGCTGCGCGATATGCTGGCGCTGCTTGACTGGGCGTCGCCACCGGACGGGCTACTGGTCCCCAAGGTGGAATCGCCCGAGGAAGTACGGTGGGTGACCGATATCGTCTGCGCTGTCCATCCGGCCACCGAACTGACCCTCATCATCGAGTCACCGCGCGGACTGGAAAATGTCGCGGCGATTGCCGGCGCCGCGCCGCAGGTCGCCGGGCTGTTGCTCGGTGCCGATGACTTGTCAGGGGACCTGGGTTCGGACCGGGGCTGGGATGCCCTCGCCTATGCGCGCGGTCGCGTTGTTGCGGCGGCGGCCGAGGCCGGGGTGGAGGCCATGGACGGCGCCTTCTACGACCCGGAAGACGAAACCGGACTAGTGGAAGAAGTTGACCGTGTTGCCGCAATGGGCTTCACCGGCAAGGCCTCCTATCACGCCAGTCAAATACCCCACATCCATGCGGGCTTCACACCGGGTGCGGATGCGGTCGCTCAGGCACGCCGCATCCTGGAAGCCGCCGACGGCGACAGTATCGGCAATACCAGACTGGACGGAAAATTGATCAATGCCGCCATCGTCAAGGGCGCACGACGCTTACTGGCCATTGCGGAACGCCGCGGCATCGCCTGAAATAATTCAGGGGACACAATACTTAACTATTCGCCAGTCAACTGGTTCAGGCCCAGCTCCCGCTGCTTCTTCTTTGTCAGACCAAGCGAGACGATACGGTGCGATTCCCGGATGTAATCCTGCAAAGCATCGTCGTTCAGGCCCGGCGTCGTGTAATGCTGGATCCATTTCATGCCCCGCGAGGCCAGGTATGGCGCGGGCCGCAGCCCCGGTTCACCCTGTAATAACTCATAGGCCATCGGCGAAACCTTGAACGTATAGGCCGGCGTGTTTTCGTCCTTGTTCCAGCCGCCGATGGCAAAGACCTTGCCCCCCACCTTCCAGACCTGCGCACCGCCCCACTGGACCACATGACTGGTCGCCGGCAGCGCGCCGCAGAACGCATTGAATGCATCATAGTTCATCGCCCGCCGCCTATTCTTCCGGTTCGGTCGTGAACATCAGCGGTTGTTCCGCGCGGCGGGCCAGGTCAATGGCTTCTGTTGCCTTGCTTTCCGCGACATCGCGGGTGAACACGGCGACGACGCATACCCCGCGCTGATGGGCCGTCATCATGATCCTGTAGGATTGCTCCCCGGTGATCCGGAACACGGCCTTGAGTACATGAACGACGAATTCACGCGGCGTAAAGTCGTCATTCACCAGGATGACCTTGTACAGCCGCGGCCGCTTGGTTTTCGGCGCGGTTTTGGTTTTTCCAATGGTATCGGCGTCGTTCATCCGGCCCCGTCTCCTGAAGTATCACGCGGCAAGCAGACGGTATTATACCACGACAATCGAACTGTGCAGCCCCGCCGACGCGCATTGACCCTGGAATTGCAACCGCGAGAGCCGCTCGCTAGGCTGGCGCCTGGACGCGACATGCCGAACCGGCACGAGGGAGATCAGGAAATGTCATTTCAGACAATTGAGGCCAAGCCGATTGCGGGCGCACTGGGCGCGGAAATCGAGGGTGTAGACCTGTCGAAGCCGTTGTCGAACCATCAGGCGGAAGAACCGCACCAGGCCTTTCTCGATCACAAGGTCATCTTCCTGCGCAACCAGTCGCTGGAACCGGCGCAACAGGTGGCTGCCGCCAGGCTGTTCGGGATGCCATACGAAATTCCCTTCGTCACGCCGATGGACGGATATCCTGAAGTTATCGAAATCACCCGCGAGCGCAACGACGCGGGCAAACATAATTTCGGCGGCAACTGGCATTCCGACATGAGCTTCCAGGCCGTGCCGCCGAAGGGTTCGATGCTCTATACCGTTGAAGTCCCGCCCTATGGCGGCGACACCATGTGGGTGAGCATGGAAGCGGCCTACGCGGCGCTATCCGACGGTATGAAGGCAATGCTGGACGGCATGAAAGTCATGCATAGCGGCAAGCGTTCCTATGGTTCACGCGGTACATATTCCAACGATAGCAACCAGACCGGCACCATGAAGGTCGGCGCCGATAACAGCGGTGACGCGGAAGTCGCCCACCCGTTGGTGCGTACGAATCCCGAAACCGGCAACAAGTCATTGTTCATCAATCAGGTCTATGCCGTGCGGCTGGCCGATATGACCGAGGACGAAAGCAAACCCATTCTCGACACGTTGATCAGGCACAGCCTGAAACCGGAATTCTCCTGCCGCTTCCGCTGGAGCCCGGGCACCGTTGCTGTATGGGATAATCGCTGCACGATGCATTACGCCATCAGCGACTATGATGGACAACGGCGCGTGGCAAGGCGGGTAACACTGGCGGGAGAGACGCCGGTTTAGCGTACCCACGCAGCACCATCGTTGTTCGGTTTACTTCGTCGTCTTGACCGCGCCCGGCGCCTTGTTGCCCCAGGGCATCATGGCGACGGCGGATACCGAATTCTGTGGCGAGCCATCAATCAGCTTGTCGCTATAGGACATATAAACCAGCGTGTTGCGCTTGCGGTCGAGAAACCGCACCACATTCAGCCGCTTGAACAGGATCGATTGGCGCTTCTGAAAGACTTCCTCGCCCTCTTCATCCGCATCGATCGGCGCCGTGAAGACGATCGGCCCGATCTGCCGACAGGCAATCGATGCATCCGATGTTTCCTCGGCAAGCCCCAGCGTGCCGCTCAACCCGCCCTTGCGCGCCATGCTGACAAAACAGGTGACGCCTTTCACCTTCGGGTCGTCGAAGGCCTCGACCACCACCTGGTGGTTCCGCCCGATCAGCTTGAAGGCCGTGTCGGCCTTGCCGATAACCTCGGCGGAAACGGGCACCGCCGCAAGAAGGCCAACGGCAAGGAGCGCTACGGCGGTGAATCTGGTCGTCATGATGCAGTCCTTTCGAGAACCGTTCTGCGGGAAATCGACAGGAAAACTGCCGGTAGAACAAGAATATAGCACGGTCAGGGCACGCACCGCACCGGTCGGACGTGCCCCTTTTTCCGTCTGCTCGCGTCCTAGCGCTTCGGCTTGGCGGTCGCGCCAGGGCTTGGCTTGTACTGCCCTGTGGCCGCCATGCCCGCTGTCGCGAGAACTTTCGGCTTATCCTTCTTGGGCTTCTTGGCTTCGCGATTGCTTTTCTGCTGACCCTTGCTCATTTCGAACTCCCGTCGGGCGATGTTTCGCCTCAAACATGTGTGTCAATAACGCCCGCCGACGCAGGGTTATCGACGCGGTCGGTACGGCGATTTCGGTACGGCTGAAGCGGCCAGCCTGAACGTATCCCTTTCGGGTGACGCCGATATGCCAGCCATCGCATCGCGACAACGAATTCGCACGTGTCGAATAACCATTATTAGCTGGCGCTGCCCGATGCAGGTTGCAAGAGGCCACGGGCAAGATTGTCCGGACAGCGCCATGGATCCATCAGCTGCTGCCCGGGCCGCCGGATTGACGCCTGTCCATTTCCGCGACCTCCTGGGTGAACCACTGCTTGAAGGCAGTGACCTTGGCCGCCTCTTTCGCTTGGCGGGGATAGACCAGATGATAGGCCCGAGCGGTCGGCAGACAGTGGTCCAGCGGCTGCACCAGGCGACCGGTATGCAGGTCATCATGCGCCAGCACGTAATGCGCCAGCAGAATGCCCGCGCCTTCAACCGCAGCGTCAAGGGCATGATCCGCACTGTTGAACCGTAATCCCCGATCGACGTCCACATTGTCAATTTTCGCGATCCGCAGCCATTCTTCCCAGCCAGGGATCGTGACCCGGTTAGCGAATGTTTCGTCATGGATCAGCGGTAACTTTCGCAGCAACTGGGCAGGGTCCAATGATCCATACGCCGCGATCAGTTTCGGACTGCACACCGGCAGTACCGTTATCGCGATCATTTTATCCGCGGCAATTTCATCAGTCGCGACGTGGTCCGCAGGAAGGTTGCGGATCGCGATATCGACGCCATCGGTCACGAAATCCGCATTGGCCATCGAGGACGAAACGCGCACATCGATATCGGGGTACTGCACCGCAAACCGATACAGCCGCGGAGCCAGCCATTTCGCGGTGAAACCCGGCGGCGTACTGATCACGAGGACGCGGCTGTCCGTTGGCGGCTGCAGGCCATCGACGGCCTCGCGGATATGCGAGAAACCGGTCTGCAACCCCGGATACAGCATCTTGCCCGTTGCCGTAAGTTCGATAGCCCGCACCTTCCGGATGAACAGTTTCTGACCCAGAATTTCCTCCAGCCCCTTGATCTGATGGCTGAGCGCGCTCGGTGTCACATGCAGCTCTTCCGCCGCGCGGGTGAAGCTGAGATGGCGGGCGGAGGCTTCGAACGCGCGTAGCGCATTGAGGGGCAAGACAGGAACATACATGAGTATTTCTAATTCATAAGCTGAGATAACATCGTTTGTAAGCGCTACAAACTATAAATAACTTACAATCAACGCAACCAAACAAGTGAGGAATAATAAAATGAAAACCGACAATGCATCCCTGATTAACGTGCCGTCGCAAGCCTTCCTCGACGCCGCCATGCGCAACGCCCGCGAGGAACGCGCGAACACCTTGCAGCAGTTATCCGGCTGGATTGTCCGCGCCGTCACTGGACTGTGGTCCCGGCAGTCTCCCACCGCCGACCCCGGCGCGACGGCCGGCTGTTCCTGAGGGACAGTCAATCAGGCAACGCTGGCTCCCGGCTGCCTCGCCGGGACCCAGCATTGCCCGCCGCGATTAATCCAGACTGAACGTCACCCGAAACTCAGACCGGCATCAGATCGAAAGAAATGGTCAATCGCACTCCATCCTGACGTATCGGTATCGTGTAGTGATAAAGCGACGATGGGAAGAGAACGATATCGCCCCGTTTCGGATGGTGGCACAGGCATTGTGAGGCATCATTTAGAACCGGGTATCCGGGACAATCGAGCCCGAACTCTATAGCGCCTTCCGCCGGGTCAGGCGCTTCGAGCAGCTCCAGATAGATGACACCGCTCAACCATCCCGTCGGGTGAATATGCGCACTCTGGTGGCCGTTCCTGTGCAGCCGGACCGACCAGCCTGTCATCTCCGTTTTCTCCGGCCAGGCCTCGAGAAGCAGACAGCCCCCAAATTTGGCGCGGTATGCGGCAATCTCAGCCGAAATGATCGTTTCAAGTCTGGCAAGTAGCGGCTTTCCCTTCCGGAACAGGTTGCCATGAGTTTGAAAGCCATGCCGTGTTGTTCGGGACAACGGTTCCCAGACGCCAGAGATATCAGTCAGTTCGCTTGCAATCCCGTCCAGAAAACAGTCGAGGTCATCGACGCGATCCCGGATCGTCCCAACATTCACAAATTCCAAAGGCCTGGGGCAGAAGGGATGCAGGTTTTCACGGCCCGTCTGGCTCGCAACGAAGGCGCAGGCGGCGGCAATATGTATATTGAGTCTGTCCCTTTCGAGATGACCTGCAACGCGCCTGTCGAATTCGTCATACCGTCCAAGTGCATACAGGCACAGCAGAGATTCGGCTCGGGACTGCAGAGAATCTGCCAGATCATTACTGCGAATGGCATCTTCATACTGCCCGAGAGTAGAGTAGATAGCGCCGAGGTTTTCATGCGCTGCGGCGAACGCCGGATTCAGTTCCAATACCTTGCGGCAGTTGTCGATAGCAGCGGCATAGTCTTCCTTCGCATAGAGGACCGCGCCCAGGTTATTCCGGGCTTCCAAAAGTTCCGGGTTGATCGCCAGCGCTTTCTCGTAATGGCGAACGGCTCCGTCCATGTCGTGTTTTTCCTGCAAGATGATCCCAAGGGTATTGTGCAGGGCCGCATGATCGGGATGCATATCAACCAGTTCCTGGTAACAGGCTTCGGCGAGGTCAAGGTCGCCTTTCTCATCCAGTGCCTCGCCCAGATTTTCATGGGCTTCGGCAAATGCAGGATTGATCCGCAGGGCCCGCCGATAGTTTTCAATGCCGCCCTCAAGGTCTCCCATGGCTTGGAGAACCAGTCCCAGGTTGTTGTTGGCTTCAAGGAAATCCGGCTGGATCAGCAGGGCCTGGCGGTAAGCGGTAACCGCGCCATCAAGGTCGCCCCGGGCGTTAAGCGCGTTACCCAGATTATTTTGGGCTGCAGCAAGCTCAGGATTCAGCGCCACGGCTTTCCTTCCGGTCGCGACCGCCTCATCGATTTGTCCCGCCTCTCGCAGACAATTGCTCAGATTCGAGGCGATGGACGCATCAGCGGGATTTCTGGCGGCAGCTTCGGTAAGGCTCTTGATCGCGGCTTTATAGTCGCCTTGGGAGGCATAGACGACACCAAGCAGCTCCCGGACGGTCGCACTGTGCCGATCACTGAGCGGTTCCCGGAGGATCCGCCGTAATTTTTTCTCGGCCGCCGCAAAGCGTGCAGACTGTGTGTCCTGCAACGCCTTATTGAACAGCTCCTGAATGCGCAATTTGCACCTCGTTCCTGCCAAAGTCTCGTATTCGATATGACATCGCCCGGAATACGGACGCCGCGTGCCTCTTATAACTTCGGCAGGATATCAGCGGCAAATCGCGCCATCTGTTCAGTCTGCTCCGACGCACTGTTGCCCCGATAGCGGATGATTATGCTTTCGAAGCCAGCGTCGAGGATGCCCTTCAGATCATCAATGATCTGGGCCTGCGAACCGCTGCCGACTTCCCGGTCGCCATAGACGCCCTGCTTCGGGTCGCCCGGAGCGATAAACAGCTTGTAGACAAGATCGAGTTCGTCGTAGTTGCGTCCCGCCTCTTCCGCATATCGTTTCAGCGCGGCCAGCCGTTCCGGTACCTGCCGGGGTTCCAGCGCCGTCGCCAGCCAGCCGCCATGCCGCACGACCCGGCGCAACGCCGGGTTGGAAATTCCGCCGATGAGGATTGGCGGGTGTGGCCGCTGGACCGAGCCCGGCACCGAATGGACCGGATCGAAGCGATAAGTCTCCCCTTCGAAGCCAACCTCGCCGCCCGCCGCCATCGCCTTGAAAATCTCCAGGTATTCATCCGTTGCCTTGCCGCGCAGCGCGAAATCGGCAGTGTTCAGTGCCTCGAATTCCTCCTTCAGCCAGCCGACCCCGGCCCCCAGAATCACTCGGCCACCGGAGAACTGATCGATGGTGATCAACTGCCGCGCCGTCACGACCGGATTGCGATAGGGGATGATCAGGACCGCGGTACCGATGCGGATGCGTTTGGTCGCCCCGGCCAGCACACCCATCGCCGCGATGGGTTCCAGCAACGGGTCATCGGTCGGCGCGGGAAACGCACCCGTGGCGCTGAACGGATAGCGCGACGCGATTGTGGTGGGAAATGCGACATGGTCCGCCAGCCAGATTGAGCCGAACCCAGCCTTTTCGGCAAACTGCGCGAGGGTCAGTACCGTGTCCGGCTGCGCCAGCGGCCCATAGATGCCCACGTCCAGCCCAAATTGTGCAATATCCGCCATGATCGCTTCCTCTTGCTGATATTGAGACAAAGTATCGGCGGGACAAGAAACCGTCCAGCTTCGGGAAAGCCTCAAAAGCAGTCCCCGCCGCCAAGATCTGTTATCCTGTCCCTACTTTCATTGCTGCATCACAGGACCTGCCCATGACCGCCCAACTGACCCGCCTTCTCGACATCATGACGCAGTTGCGCGATCCCGATACCGGCTGCCCCTGGGACGTGCAGCAGGATTTCGCCAGTATTGCGCCCTATACAATCGAGGAAGCCTATGAGGTCGCCGACGCCATTGAATCCGGCGATATGGCGGCGCTGCGTGAGGAGTTGGGCGACCTGTTGCTGCAGGTCGTGTTCCATGCCCGCATGGCCGAGGAGTTACGCGCCTTCGATTTCAACGCCGTCGCCAAATCCATCGCCGACAAGATGGTGCGCCGCCATCCGCATGTCTTTGGCGATGCAAGCTTCGACGATGAGAAGGCCCAGCGCGCGAGTTGGGAGTCGCAGAAGGCCGAGGAGCGCGCTGCCAAAGCGGCAGAGGACGGACGCAAGCCCAGCGTGCTGGACGGCATCCCCAGCGCCCTGCCAGCCCTGATGCGCAGCGAGAAGCTGGGCAAACGCGCCGCACGGGTCGGGTTCGAATGGCCCGATGTTTCCGGCGCGGTCGACAAGCTGGACGAGGAGATCGCCGAGTTGAAGGTGGAGGCCAGCGCCCCTGCTCCCGACACAGCGCGGCTGAAGGACGAGATCGGCGATGTGCTGTTCAGCGTCGTCAATGTCGCCCGGCATCTCGATATCGACCCGGAAGACGCCCTGCGGCACGCCAACGCGAAATTCGAACGGCGCTTTCACGCGGTCGAACAGGGGCTGGCCAAAGACGGCGAGGATATTGCCGAGGCGAGCCTGGACGCGATGGAAGCCCACTGGCAGGCGGCAAAGACCGACGGGCTGTAATCAGCCTAATACAGCTCCGTCGCGTAGCGTTTGACCATATCGGCCTCGGGCTCAACCGGGTCTTTGCTGTTGGTCTGATCGCGCAGCATTTCGCCCATCGTCGGCAACTCCGTGCGATCCGGCCAGCTATCCGGTCCCCACAGCTTGGAGCGCATCAACGATTTGGCGCAATGCAGGAAGACTTCCTCCGCTTTCACCTTCAGCACCGTGATCGGGTTCCGGCCCTCGTTTGCGCAAAGCTCCAATAGTTCCGGGTCGTCATGGATCGTCGCCGAACCATTGACCCGCAGCGTTTCGTTCACATTCGGGATCAGGAAGATGATGCCCACGCGCGGGTTGCGAATGATATTGCGCAGCCCGTCCAGACGCTTGTTGCCCGGCCGGTCGGGGATCAGCAGGGTTTCATCGTCCAGCACCTTCACGAAGCCCGGCGCATCGCCCTTGGGCGATACGTCGAGCCTGCTGCCATCCGATGAGGACAGCAGCAGGAAAGGCGATAATTCCAGGAACCGGCGACAATGCCGGTCCAGGCGAGTCATTTCCTTTTCCACGGCCCGGCCCTTGGGAAAGCCATAAATTTCACGAAGTTTTTCTTCAGTCTCGATCATCATGTTCTCCCATGGATCCGGCCTTGTGGGGTCAGTCCTTCATCAAGGGCTGAATGAGCGACGAGGTGTCCCAGCGCCCGCCGCCGCGTTGCTGCACCAGTGAATAGAACTGATCGACCAGCGCCGCGACCGGCAGCCTAGCGCCGTTACGGTTGGCTTCCTCAAGGCAGATTTTCAAGTCCTTGCGCATCCAGTCGACGGCGAAGCCGAATTCGAACTCACCCTGGACCATCGTTGAACCGCGATTGTCCATCTGCCAGGACTGCGCCGCGCCCTTGCCGATAACCTGCAGGACCTTGTCCATGTCCAGCCCGGCCTTGAGGCCGAAATTCACCCCTTCGGAAAGGCCCTGTACGAGACCTGCGATGCAAAGCTGGTTGACCATCTTGGTCAGCTGGCCACTACCGGTCTTGCCCAGCAGCACACAGGATTGCGCAAAGCAGTCAATAACCGGCGCGGCACGTTTGAAATCTTTCGCCATGCCACCGCACATCACGGTCAGCTTGCCGTTTTCCGCACCGGCCTGTCCGCCGGATACCGGCGCATCGATAAAGCCAATGCCAAGCTTCTTGCCGGCCGCCGCCAGTTCGCGCGCAACATCAGCCGATGCCGTTGTGTTGTCGACGAAGACCGTGCCCTTGGCCATGCCGGTAAAGGCCCCGTCCTTGCCCAGCACCACGCTGCGCAGATCGTCATCATTGCCAACGCAGCAGAAGACGAATTCCGCGCCCTTGGCCGCTTCGCGCGGGGTCTTGGCCGATTTACCCTTATGCTGCTTGGCCCATTTCGCTGCCTTCGCGGCAGACCGATTATAGACGGTAAGCTCATGTCCGCCCGCAGCCAGGTGACCTGCCATCGGATATCCCATGACCCCAAGACCAATAAACGCAACTTTTGCCATTTCACGCGCTCCTGTTCAGTGTTTTCTGAGTTTCGTTAATCCGCGCGCAATCTAGAGCAATTTGGTCTCGCTGGGAATCACCTATGGTGGTTCCCGGAAAACTTGTCGGCACGTCCCTCATATATATCAGCAGGTGAATGTGTTGGATTATCGCGGGGAATGTCCGCTGACGCGTTCCTTCACCTGCAACTGACGGTTCATACGGCATGCATCTGCATTTGCCGCACGATTTCATCCCAGCTGGTTTCATCCAGCGCGCAGAGCAGCGCCTGGGTTCGTTCCGTTGCCCGGTATGACCTTTCACCAACGATATCCGCGTGACCGCCGGCTTCCCGCAGCAGCAGCACACCCGGCGCATGATCCCAGGCCCACAGACGATTGTAGAGACGGAAATGCATTTTACCGTCCAGGAGCGTCAGAAACTCCTGCCCGGCGCAGCGCATGCTTTTTTCCAGCGCAAACGTATCGGTGAAATGCTCCCGCAACTGTGGTCGCTGTTCTTCAGGGAAGGAGCCGAAATTGACGCGACCGGTTTCCAGAGCCGCCTGCCGTGCCAGAGTCAGGCGGCTGCCGTTGATTTCCGTGCCGTCGCCATGTTCGGCGATCGCCATGATCTCGCGCACGGGATCGTAGATCCACGCCCCCGCGGTTTCACCGTTGACGATGTAAGCGACCATCAGCGCGAAGAGCGGCCGTCCCGCGGCAAAATTGGCCGTGCCATCAACGGGATCGATGATCCACATCGGCACGTCGTCATCCAGCCGGTCCAGCAATTCGGGGTGGTCGTGGGTGGCTTCCTCGCCGATCACCAGCGTGCCGGGTGTCATTCCCCGCAGCATTCGGGTCAGACGTGCCTCTGCCTCACGATCGGCAATGGTGACGATATCGCCCGGCTTTTTCTCGATGATTTCGTGCGTCGCAAGGGACTGAAACCGCGGCATCACATCGATCCTGGCGGTTTCCCGTATGTAGTCCGCTACGCGTTCCGGATCAGGAATCATCTAACCTCGCTCGGTGGCGAAAAGACCACCTCAATGAAAACGGGGGCCGCAATCCGTGCAGCCCCCGCCATCAATTTCCGTGATGCGGCTGCGTTCAGCCCACGATTCCCATGATGTCGGTCTCGCTCATGATCATCATCGACTTGCCGTCGACCTGCACTTCCGTGCCGGACCACTTGCCATACATGACCGTGTCGCCCTTCTTCACATCGAGGGGCGTGACCTTGCCACTATCGGCCCGCTTGCCCGGTCCAACGGCAACAACTTTGCCCTGCTGCGGCTTTTCCTGGGCCGAGTCCGGAATAATGATTCCACCAACGGTTTTCGTTTCAGCTTCAAGCGGCTCTACCAGTACGCGATCCTGCAACGGCCTGATGCTCATTTTTGATTCTCCTAAACGTAAAACGCCCGGCGCCCGTTGCGCCATGGGCCAAAAACTTCATGCCCGCGCTATAGATTTACCGGGCCCGCCTGTCAACCTAGCGCAGATAAAGCCAGCGCCTAACCATCCGCATATGCCGCAAAACGCTGCCGGAAACGGGCGACATCGGCCGGTTCCAGAACCACCGACATATGGGCGGCTCCATCTTCATCATCGCGGCGACCTAGGACATTACCATGACTGTATAGCCACGCAATCGCCTCACCCGCGGCACCAGGCAAGGATAGCTCCAACACCCGAGAGCTGGCGCTCAGCGCATCCTCCAACGCCGACAGCAGAACATCACAGCCTTCACCGGTCACCGCGGAAAGCGCAATTAACGAATCATTCCGTTTGCACCGCTCCAAAACATTGCCATGCGCATCCGGATCAAGCAGATCAATCTTGTTCAGAACCTCGATCATCGGCGGCAGGGTCTCGAAGTCCATTTCCTCCAGCACCGCTTCCACATCGGACTTCTGTGCTTCTGTATCCACATGCGAAATGTCCCGGACGTGCAGCAGGATATCAGCTTCACGCACCTCTTCCAGGGTCGCACGAAACGCCGCGACCAGCGCCATCGGCAGATCGGAAATAAAACCGACCGTATCGGAAAGAATAATCGTGCGCCCGGATGGCAGGTCGATCCGCCGCATGGTCGGATCCAGTGTCGCAAACAACAGATTTTCGGCGAAGACATCCGACCCGGTCAGCCGGTTGAACAGCGTCGACTTGCCCGCATTGGTGTAGCCGACCAGGGCGACGACCGGATACGGTACCCGCTTGCGCGCGTCGCGATGCAGCCCCCGAGTCCGGCGCACCCCTTCGAGTTCACGCTTCAGCTTGCTGATACGCTGGTCGATCAGCCGGCGATCAATTTCGATCTGGCTTTCACCTGGTCCGCCCATGAAACCAAAGCCACCACGCTGGCGTTCCAGATGGGTCCAGCTTCGCACCAGCCGTGAGCGCTGATAGGACAGCGCGGCCAGTTCAACCTGCAACTCGCCTTCATGGGTACGGGCGCGCGCACCGAATATTTCAAGGATCAATCCCGTGCGATCGATCACCTTGCACTTCAATTCACGCTCTAGATTGCGCTGCTGAACCGGGGTCAAGGCGGCATTCACGACGACAATGCCGATTTCCAACGCCTCGATCAGCCCGGCGAACCGTTCGACCGTCCCTTTTCCGAACAGGGTCGCGGGCCGGCCACGGGAAATTGTGACCGTTTCCGCATGCGTGATTTCAAGTTCAATCGCGCCGGCCAGAGAGATGCACTCCTCCAGCCGCGCGCCTTCGTCGCGCCTGCGGTCGCCACCCTGCCGGAAGGCAGGGTTCAGGATAAGCGCTCGACCGGTGTGCCCCGCCTCGCCTTCAGCAGCCGTCACGGCCGTAACGTCAGCTGCGTCACTCCGGCTCTTCCTCTCCTGCACCATCAAACAATTGCACCGGCTGTGCCGGCATCACCGTCGATATCGCGTGTTTATAGACCAGTTGCGAATGCGCATCCCGCCGTAACAGGACGCTGAAATTGTCAAACCACGTGATGATCCCCTGCAGCTTCACGCCGTTCACGAGAAATACGGTTACCGGCAACTTGTTCTTGCGAACGTGGTTCAAGAACACGTCCTGAACGTTTTGTGATTTTTCCGATGCCATAATGAGCCCCGTTCTTTTGTTGTTGTCGGAACCCGGTTAGTCCGGGCCCCATGGTTATTTAATCCCTGTTCATTGGGTCTTCATGCTTCAAGTAGCAATATAGGGTACCGCATTTGATGGTCAGTATTCAAAGACGATTTCACCACCCCATTACAAGTCAAGAAGTTCAAGCAATTCCCGGCAACGGTCCACCCGATGATGGGGCGGATAGTCATCGAATTCTCCCTCCGCAAACACCCCACCGGTCACCAGAACACCGACAAGTCCCGTCGCATGGGCAATTTCCATATCGACACCGGAATCACCAATCATCCAGACACCGCCGCCCGCAACGACACCGCTGCCATCCAGCGCCATCGTCACCGGTTCAGGCGCGGGTTTGTCGCGAACGGCATCACCGGCCCCCACCAACTGGCCAAAATATCCGTCCCAGCCAAGATGAGACGCCTCCGACCGCAGGTAATGCCCCGTTTTGTTGCTGATCACGCCCATGTAAAAGCCGGCATCATGAAGCCGGGCCAGAACATCCCCGGCGCCGTCACAGGGCTCCAGACTGCTGAGATGCAAACGGCCATAAGCGTCGTAAAATACATCGCGTGCATCGGTCCAGCGGTCCCCGAACAGGACCGGAAAGCTCTCCCGCATCGAGTGCCGGACCCGCTGTTTGGTTTCCTCAAACGTCCAGGGCGTAACGCCCATAGCCGTAAAGGTTTCGTGCAATGCGGCATGTATCGTCGGCCAGGTTTCGACCAGCGTATTGTCCCAGTCAAACAGCAGGGCCGTTGGTCGTTCCAGCGGCATGGCTCAGCCATTCCCCCGCACGCCGGTACAATAGTCGATATACCAGCGCTGCAGGCGGCAGGACAACGACCCCGGCGCCCCATTGCCGATTACCCTGTCATCAATCTTGACCACCGGGGTCAGGAACGACGTCGCGCTGGTAACAAAGGCTTCGCGCGCGTCCCTCGCCTCTTCGACCGTGAAAGCTTCCTCGACAACCGTCACGCCCTCTTCCGCGGCGATCCTCATCAGGCTGTCCCGGGTAACCCCGCGCAGGATATCCGGCCCCAGCCCCCGGGTTTTCAACACATTATCCCGGGTCAAAATCCAGGCGTTTGACGATGTTCCCTCCGTGACAAAGCCATCGGTATCGACCTGCCAGGCTTCATATGCGCCCGCAGATGCCGCCTGCGTCTTGCCCATGCAGTTCGGCAGCAGGGCAACCGCCTTGATGTCGCAGCGCCCCCAACGGATATCGGGAATTGAAATAACCTTCACGCCGTCGGACAGGCGTTTCTGATTCAAAAAATCGACATGTTTTGTCGTCATCACAAGTGTCGGTTTCAGACCGGCGGGGAATTTGTGATCCCGCGGTGCAACGCCCCGTGTGACCTGCAGATAAATAATACCTTCACGCACCCTGTTCCGGGTCACGAGTTCCCGCATGATCATGGCCAGAACTGGACGGGAAACGGGCTCCGGCATGTCGAGGGCCTTCAACGACCGTTCGAGCCGGTCCAGATGCCCCTCCATATCGATCAGACGGCGACCAACAATCGAGATAACCTCGTACACCCCGTCGGAAAACTGGAATCCGCGATCCTCGACATGCACTGATGCAGCGTTATGCGCAACATAGCGGCCATCCACATAGGCTAACCGGGCCAATAGCTCCTCCGTTCCTGAACAAAAAAATCAGATAAACTCGTTCGGGTCCCCGATCAAAAGAACTCCAGCTGGACCGAGAACAGTTTTTCAGCACCTTTGACCGATTTCGCGGCCGCCAGCAGAATAACGATATCGTCAGTACGGACGACCGTATCAACCCGGGGCGTGATAACAGCACCGTCACGGACGATTGCCCCGACGATCACGTTCGGCGGAAACTTCACTTCCTGCAACGTATTGCCGACCAGTGGCGAGGTTTCCAATGCTTCGGCTTCAATAATTTCGGCAAACCCGTCAACCAGGGAATGTACCGACCGGATCCGGCCCCGCCGGATATGCTGCAGGATGGTGGACACTGTAATCGCACGCGGGCTCACCGCGACATCGATACCCAGGGTCGTCATCAGCGGCGTATACGCCGTACTGTTGATCAGCGTAATTGCCCGCTCTACCCCGTACCGCTTGGCCAGCAACGAGGAAAGAATGTTGGTTTCGTCATCATTGGTGACGGCGATGACCGTGTCCGCGGTCGCAACACCCGCTTCGTCGAGAATTTCGGAATCCAGCGCATCGCCAAGAATGACGTTGGTTGCCGGCAGGGATTCCGCGACAAACCGCGCCCGGTCCCGGCTCATTTCAATCAACCGCGCCGCGATACCTTCCTGCTGCTCGATTTCACGCGCCAGATTCAGGCCGATATTGCCGCCACCGATGACGATGACCCGGTGCGCCCGTTCTTCTTCATGACCGAAAGCAGACAGGGCCCGCGGAACATGCGTCGCGTCGCAGATGAAATAAACCTCATCCCCGGGCAGCATGTGTTCGTCGGATTTGGGAATGAACGGAACCCCGCCCCGATTGATACAGACGACCGTCATCCCGAGATCCGGGAATAATTCCGTCAGTTGCCGCAAGGGCGTGTTGATAACCGGGCAGCTTTCGTCGCATCGCACGCCAATGGCCTGCACCTTGCCTTCGGCAAGCGGGATCATGTCGATCGTGCCCGGCACAACGAGACGACGGCGGATTGCTTCCGCAACTTCCAGTTCCGGCGAAATGATCACGTCAATTGGCATATTGTCGTGGCTGAAGAGGTCCGCCCATACAGGGTTCAGGTAACTTTGATGCCGAACGCGCGCAATTTTTGTCGGCACATTGAACAGCGAATGCGCGACCTGGCATGCCACCATGTTGACTTCATCGGCGAAGGTAACCGCGATCAGCATGTCCGCTTCGGCCGCCCCCGCGCGCTCCAGCACGTCCGGATGCGATGCATATCCCACGAAAGCCTGTACATCGAGGGAATCATTGATCTTCCCGATCAATTCCGCCGACTGATCGATAACCGTTACGTCGTTGTTTTCCTGCGACAGATAGCGGGCAATACTGAAGCCGACCTGCCCCGCGCCGCAAATAATGACCTTCATTTATACTGCTCCGGCATCGCCATCAGGCCCCTACCTTTTGCGGTCGATTCTGAATACCCAGCAGCTTCAGCTTACGATGCAGCGCTGCCCGGTCCATGCCGACAAATTCAGCCGTTTTGCTGATATTCCCACTGAAGCGAACCAGATGAAAATCGAGATATTCTCGCTCGAAAGCCTCCCGCGCCTCCCGCAGCGGCTGATTCATGACCTCCGCCGCAATGTCCCCCCGAATAGCTTCCGGCGCGCCCTGTCCAATCGCCTGCGAGATAGCATCGGATCGGATCGAAACACCGGCTTCTGCATGCAGCAGCAGACGTTCCAGTACATTGATCAATTCCCAGACATTGCCGGGCCAGCTATAGGCCTGCAGCGCCGCCAGGGCATCCCCGGCCATCCGGCTGACAGAACGTCCCTTGGTTCGGCACAGCCGCTCCATCAGGTGTTCGGCGAGTTGCGGAATATCCTGCCGCCGCTCCGACAGCGCCGGCACCGCAACCGGCACCACATTCAGCCGATAGAAAAGGTCTTCACGAAACCGGCCAGCGTCAATTTCCGCCTGTATATCCCGGTTTGTCGTTGCCAGAACCCGGACATCCACCTCGACTTCATTTTTCCCGCCCAGTCGCTCGAACTGCTTGCGATGCAACACCCGTGTGATCTTGCTTTGCGTTTCAAGCGGCATGTCCGCGACTTCGTCCAGCAACAGCGTTCCATTATGCGCAGCTTCCAGCAATCCGATCTGCCGCGCTTTACCATTGCCGCTTTCTGTGCCGAACAATTCCGGTTCCAGCCGATCGGGTTCCAGCCCAGCGCAATTCAGGATAATAAAGCGGCCATCCTTGCGCGCGGAATGCTGATGGACAATCCGTGCCACAATGCCCTTCCCGGCGCCTGATGGCCCTGTGAACAACACACGGCTTTCCGTCGGCGCGACACGCTCTATGGCCTGCCGCAACTGTGCGATGGCCGGAGAGTCGCCAATAAGGTCATCAATCTGGTCAATTGCCCGCGCCTGCAACTCAGTGTTTTCATGACGGAGCCGCGCATCCTCGACGGCGCGTTTGATCGTATGCAGCAGCACGTCAGTCTTGAACGGTTTGGCGATAAAATCGTATGCGCCCATCTTTGTCGCCGAAACCGCCATGTCGAAGGTCCCGTGCCCGCTGATCATGATTACCTGCTGCGCCGGGTTTTCCCGGCGGATAATCTCCAGCATCTGCAATCCGTCATATTCGCTTTCGCGCAACCAGACATCCAGAATGATAAGGCTGGGCTGGCGCGCGGCAATTGCCGCGAAGGCTTCCGCACTGGTGGCGGCCTGCCTGGTATTAAAGCCCTCATCGTCCAGAATACCGGCAATCAACTGACGGATATCGTCTTCATCGTCTACAATCAGAATGTCATGCGCCATGACCGGTCGCCTGTTCCGTCTCACGCTTGGCGGACCCACCCTGGTCCATTTCAACACTCGGGAAGACCATGCGAACGCGGGCTCCGCCTTCCGCTGCATCCTCCAGCAACAGGGCACCTTTATGGTCTTCCATGATCTTCCTGACAATAGCCAAACCGAGGCCCGTTCCCTTGGCGCGCGAGGTCACATATGGCTCCGTAAGGTTTTCCCTGCCCTCTCCGGGCAGGCCCTTGCCATTGTCCTCCACGACAATTTCCACATTCCCGTCATGCACTGAAACCCGCAGCCTGATATGTCCCGGCGGCGGGTTTTCCCCGGTTCGGCCTTCAATGGCTTCAGCCGCGTTCAGCAAAAGATTGGTAACAGCCTGGCTGATCTGCCGGCCATCACATTCGGCAAAAACAACCTCTTCCGGCAATTCTGCATCATAGGTAATCTGCGAATGCGAATTTCGATGCAAAAAGACGCCCTGACGACACAAGTCATTGATGTTTTCGGTTCGAAACACCGGTGCCGGCATCCGCGCGAAGTTGGAAAATTCATCCACCATCTGACCGATACTTTCGACCTGCCGGACAATCGTGTCGATACAGGTCTGGAATATTTCCGCATCATCGGGAACCTGCTTCAGGTAACGCCGCGCCAATCGTTCCGCCGAAAGCTGGATCGGGGTCAGCGGATTCTTGATTTCATGCGCAATGCGCCGCGCGACATCGGACCATGCCGCCTTCCGCTGCGCTGAAAGCAAGTCAGAAATATCGTCAAAGGTTACCACGAATCCATCGGTAACATTATCGGTACGAACAGCCCCCAGTCGCACCAGCAACGTCCGCGTATCCGTCCCGCGCCGAATCGCCACTTGCCGCTCCACCGCCCGCGAGCCTGTCCTGTTCTGTGCTTCCTGGAACAATTCGCGAAACTCAGGCAGGACTTCTTCCAGCGGTTCCCCGCGCAATGTTTCCAGTTCCATGCCCAGCAATTCTGACGCTGACCGGTTCGGCAGCGTTATCCGACCGTCCTTGTCCAGCCCGATAACCCCGGCCGACACCCCGGACAGCACTGTCTCCGTAAAAAGCCGCCTTGCGTCGATCTGCTGATTTGCCTCGACCAGTTCGCGCCGGCTGCTTTCCAGATCCCCCGTCATGCGGTTGAAAGCGCGTCCGAGGGTGTCGATTTCGTCATCATCCGCCCCCTCCGCCGGAACGCGGGCGGACAGATCACCGGCGCGGACTTTTTCCGTGGCCGATATCAGCGCGCTGACCGGGCCGGATAGACTTGTCGCAACATTAAGCCCCACCCAAACAGCCGCCAGAAGCAGCAAAAGCGCAATCATGGCGAACACCAGTGCGAAGGATACCTGCAGGTCAGTCCGGCTTAGTTCAAGCCGCTCGAACTGATCGACAGCGCCACGGGTTCGCTCGCTATGCCCAAGAACTGTCGGATCCACAAAACGCCCGACGTAAAGGTAACTGTCGACAAAGTTATCCAGCCTCAGCAAGGCCCGCACCCGATCGTCGCTGGCACTTGTCAGGACGGCGACTTCGCCATCACGGGCTTTTTCGAAAGCGTCCGGTGGCACAGGTTCAAATTCAAGGGCGCCCGTCAGGCCGGACCGCGCGATCACGCTGCCGTCGCCTGTAAATACAACGGCTTCCGTTAACTGGCGAATGCGGGCCTGAAGACCAACCACCTGGATCAATCGTTCCTGATTGTACACCAGTGTCGGCGCCTGACCGTCAATGTCGCGCGCCATGCGCAACGCGTCTGCGACAATGTTGCGTTTGTGCTCCTCCAGATAGCCATCGGCGACCGCCGCGGATTCCTGAAGCGCGGTACGGACCTTGTCACTGAACCAGGACTCAATACCAAAATTGAAGAATAGCACCGAGAACACGGCCATGATGATCGTCGGCGTCACCGAAATCAGCCCGAACAGCATCACGAGACGCACATGCAGCCGCGATCCTGCGGACCCTCTTCTTCGATCGCTCCATATCTTCACGACATGGCGGGTAATGACGACGGCAAGCAGCAGCAATACGACCAGATCGATATTCAGCAGGGTCAGAATCGTCACGGCGTCGGGCGCGAACGAAGACCGGGTCAGTGCAACATAAGTTGCGATTCCGGCAATCGTCGCCAGGACAGCCAGGGAAATGGCAAAAATGCGTCCGACACGACGCCGACGCGACCAGACCATGACGCGGCGTACAAAACCCTTCAGGGTGGAACTGGTTGAATCGACTATCGTCATTTTCCGTCACCCGCGATGCCAGTAACCGCAGCGATCGGATTTCAGGCCGTCGGTATCGATGCGACGTTCCGGTGCGTTTGAACCTACTTTACGCCGCGCATGATTTGGATGTCCAATTCGCGAATTTTCTTCCGCAGCGTATTTCGATTCAACCCCAACAGGTCGGCCGCCTTAATCTGGTTCCCGCGGGTCGCGCCCAGACACAGAGATATAAGCGGACGCTCGACTTCACGGACGATCCGTTCATACAGGCCCGGCGGCGGCAAACCGTCATTATGGGCATCGAAATAGGATTGCAGGTGCCGTTCGACCGCCTCGGAAAGGCTTTCACTCTGCCCGGCACCCGAATCGGTATCCTGTGATTCGGAATCGACGAGTTCGGTTTCGATCACATCCACACCGATACGTTCTTCGGTATAGAGCGCCGCAATACGACGAATAAGGTTTTCCAGTTCGCGAACATTGCCCGGCCAGCGGTATTCCCGCAAACGCGCGAGCGCGTCCGGCTCCAGCGATTTTGTCGGCAGCCCCTCTTCTTCGCCCTTGGCCAGAAAATGCCGAACCAGGTCCGGAATATCCTCCGTGCGCTGTCGCAGAGGCGGCAGCCGCAATGGCACGACATTAAGCCGGTAATACAAATCCTCGCGAAACATTCCCTGAGACACGAACTGACGCAAATCCCGGTGCGTTGCGGCAACAATCCTTACGCTGGTCCGGATCGGCGTACGCCCGCCAACCGTCGTAAACGTACCGTCCTGCAACACGCGCAACAGCCGCGTCTGCGCTTCAAGCGGCATGTCGCCGATTTCATCCAGAAACAGCGTGCCGCCATCGGCCTGCTCAAATCGCCCTGCGCTGCGATTGGTCGCGCCTGAAAACGAGCCCTTTTCGTGCCCAAACAGCTCGCTTTCGATCAGTTCGCGCGGAATCGCCGCCATATTGATCGCAACAAAGGGCCCGTTTTTCCGCTTGCCGTAATCGTGCAATGCCCGGGCTACAAGCTCCTTGCCGGTCCCGGATTCGCCGGTAATCAGCACCGTCAGGTCGGTCCCGACCAGCCGGGCCAGCACACGGTAAATATCCTGCATCGCCGGCGAACGACCGATCAGCGGCAGGTTTTCCTCTTCTCCCATCTTATCCACAGCAACACCCTGTGGTCGGCTCCGCTCGGTCAGGGCACGGTTCACGATACTCACCAACTCATTCAGATCGAACGGTTTTGGCAAATATTCGAATGCGCCGCGCTCATTCGCCTTCACCGCCGTGAGCAGCGTGTTTTGCGCACTCATGACAATAACGCGCAAATCGGGACGAATTTTCCGAATCCGGGGGATCAGGTCCAGGCCGTTTTCATCGGGCATCACCACATCAGTAATAACCAGATCGCCGATTCCTTCGCTGACCCAACGCCAAAGGGTAGCCGCATTGCCGGTCGTTCGAACATCGCAATCAAGCCGCGCTAGCGCCCGGGTCAGAACGGTTCTGATCCCCCGGTCGTCGTCAGCCACGAGAATGGTAGAGCCGCTAATTGATGTCGCTTCAGTCATCATGATCCGTCATCATTGGCAGCATCACACGAAAAACGGTTCGCCGATGCCGGCTTTCCAGGTCGATTACACCCCCGTGGTCTCCAACAAGCTTGGCGACGAGCGCCAACCCCAGGCCTGTGCCGCCAGGTTTCGTCGTAATAAAGGGGTCGAACAGATGTCGGCGAAGATCTTCCGGCACCCCGTCCCCGTTATCTCGGATGGAAACGACCAGTGGCAGGTGAACCTGTCCCTGCCCGCTCGGCGCCGTCATGCGCATACCATGCTGGAAGGCAGTGGAGACGACGACTTCACCACCGTTCTCTGGCAAGGCCTCGACCGCATTCTTCACCAGATTCAGAAAGACCTGAACAAGCTGGTCATGGTCGCCATAGGCGGGCGGCAGCGAGGGGTCGTATTCCTCAACGATCCGGACCTGGCTGCCAAAACCGGTTCGCGCCAGCTTGACGACATGGTTCAGGACCACGTGAATATTGACGGCGCTGCGCTCGATCCGCGGGTTATCCGTAAAGATTTCCATCCGATCGACCAGCGCGCAAATCCGGTCTGTTTCCTCGATAATCAGACGGGTCAGTTCCTGGTCGCGCGCATCACCGGACTGTTCCAGCAACTGCGCTGCGCCCCGGACCCCGGATAACGGGTTCTTGATTTCATGCGCCAGCATCATCGCCATGGCCGTCACGGACCGGGCGGCACCTCGGTGGGTCAGGGATCGGTCGATCCGTCCGGCAATCGAACGCCGTTCCAGTGTAAGCACAACATGTCCCGGATGCTCAGTCAGCGCGGTGCCATCGATATTAACAACATGCTCGCCCACCCGCGGCGTTGCCAGGCCGACATCATATTGCGACATACTGTTGCCGTTCGCCCGCACCTTGTGAACGAGTGCCAGTATCGGGCTGTCATGCGGGATAATATCCTGCAGATTTACGAGCTTCTGTTTCGACAGCGTCATCTGCAAAAAGTCTTCCGCCGACTGATTGACGTATACAACGTTGTCATTGTCGTCGATGACGATAACCGGTTCGGCAAGCGCGTTCAGGATGGTCGTCGAATTGGGCGCCTCGCCGAATCCCGTATCTGACTCCTGCGTCGCCGTCATGCCGCCATCCGGTCTGCCGCCGCACCGTAGAAACTGTCGATTGCCTTCTGGATCTGATCCGCGGCGTCCAGCGTGTAGACGTGCTGGCGAAATTCGGCCGAATTCGGCATCCCGCTCGAATACCAGGCGACATGCTTGCGGAAATTGCGAATACCGCGCCGTGTCCCATGATGGCTGAGCATCTCGACAAAATGCGATTGTACGATATTGCGCTGTTCCGTCGCCGACGGATCCGGCAACCGTTGCCCCGTGGCCACGAAATGCATGGCCTGCCGGATGAACCAGGGACGCCCATAGGCGCCACGCCCTATCATGACCCCATCAGCGCCGGATAATGCCAGGCTGGCATCGATATCTTCCAGTGAAACAATATCGCCATTCGCCACGACCGGAATACTGACGGCTTCCTTGACCGTACGAATGAACGCCCAATCGGCACGCCCCGTATAGCGTTGCTCGCGGGTCCGACCGTGGACGGTAACCAGCCGGATGCCGCTTTCCTCGGCAATCCGGGCGAGGCGCGGTGCGTTGCGGTCGTCATCGTCCCAGCCCGTACGCATTTTGAGCGTAACCGGCACATCAACAGCGCCGACCACCGCTTCCAGAATACGTGCCGCCTGCAATTCATCACGCATCAGTGCCGAACCGCACAGCTTGCCGACGACTTTTTTCGCCGGGCAGCCAAAATTGATATCGATGATATCCGCACCGCTATCCACGCAAAGTGCGGCTGCTTCCGCCATGACCGCCGGATTGTGGCCCGCCAACTGCACAGCGAGCACCGTATTGTCGTCCGTCCGGGCCATCCGCTTCTTCGAGGCGCCCGTCAGCAGAACTGCTTCGCGGCTCGCCAGCATTTCCGACGTTTCCATAGCAGCACCCTGCCCTACCGCGAGTCGGCGGAAAGGAAGATCGGTCACGCCGGACATCGGCGCCAAGAATACCGGTACATCGATGACGTGCTTGCCGATGTCTATGCTCATCTTTTAGGCACCCGCATTATTTGCTTATTAAATATGCATACCCCGATTACAGCTATCGGAGCAACGGATATTTGACACCTAAGTCAGTAAAATATCCGTAACGAACTTCACGCCCGGATAACCGAGGGTCACAAGCAGGTATGCCAACAGCACCATTCGCGAGGCCCGACGGCCACGGATTCCGGTGCGATGATGCGCGATCAGCAGAATCCCGATAACGGCAAACGCAACCAGCGACAAGATGGTCTTGTGGTTGAATTCCAGCATGCCGCCGGTTTCAAAAAACTGCGTCGCAATACCGGTAAGCAGCCCCAACCCAAGCACGACCTCGGTTGCCATGAGAAGCCGGACCTGCATTGCCTCGGCCTCGGCAACGGCTGGCAACAGGGCCGTAAGGCGGGTCGGACGTTTGGTCTTCAGCGCCCGCTCGCGCAGCATGACCGCAACCCCGGCAACGGCTGCAATTGTCAGCAGGCTATAGGTCAGCACGGCAAAAACGATATGCGCCTCAACCCAGGCGACCGGCGTCCCCTGCGGCAGCGGCTTTCCGGGCGCCTGCCCCCAGACAATTGCAATAACCGCCATGATGAGAAGATAGGGCAAGAGCAATGCCCCGATCTGCCGGACAGCATCGGAAAACACCGCCATACCGGCATAGAGCAACATGCTTGCCGCAACCGTTATCCAAAGCGAGATCGACAAACCGGTCTGCCAGACACCGGAAAACTGTGTGGCGCACCACAGAACAGGCCCAAACACGGCCAGCCCGGTCGCGGCCCAAAAGACATTGTCACGCGCCGCATCGCGCCGGTAAACCGCGATGGCTGCCGGCAACAGACTAAGCAGGGCAAGTACGCTATACAGCAACAGATTCTCGGTCACGATCATGTCCGCGCTTATATCCCATCCGGAAACATATCGCTATCTTGCCGCGACACTTGGCTTTTCGCAGCGTCAGCGCCAAGATGCCGCCGCAATGACAGGAAACGGTTGATGGAAACGGTCGCACTCATCGTTGCCGGAGGACGGGGCGTCCGGGCCGGTGACGGCATCCCCAAACAATATCGCCCCCTCGGCGGCATCCCCCTGCTCAGGCATACAATTAGCCGCTTTGCCGAGCATCCGGCAGTCGATGCGATATGCGTCGTCATCCATCCTGACGATGCCGCACTCTATGCCGAATCCGCCGCTGGTTTTGACCTGCTGCCCCCAGTACATGGTGGCCAGCAACGACAGGACTCCGTCCGAAACGGGTTGGAATGCCTGCGGCAACTGAATCCGGGCAATGTGCTGATTCATGATGCGGCGCGACCGTTTGTCAGCGCCGAAACGATCAGCCGCGTCATCGAGACACTTTCCGACACCCAACCCGCAGCCCTGGCAGCTGTGCCCGTTTCCGACACGCTCAAGCGCGCCGACGGAACCGCCATGGTTACCGGCACGGTCGACCGCACCGGCCTGTGGCGCGCCCAAACACCCCAGGCCTTCCGTTACGCCGCTATTCTTGCCGCGCATCAGGCCGTCACCGGTCAGAATCTGACGGATGACGCCGCTGTTGCCGAAGCCGCCGGCCTGCCGGTTCAACTCGTGCCGGGAAACCCGGACAACATCAAGGTGACCATGCCGGAAGATTTCAGCCGCGGAGAACGCCAGCTTGCCGCCCAGAACGCCGGTGGTGAATACCGGACCGCCACCGGGTTCGATGTCCACCCGTTCGAAACCGGCGACCACGTGATGCTTTGCGGTATTAAAATACCGCATGATCATGGACTTGCCGGGCATTCCGATTCAGATGTTGGCCTGCATGCGTTAACCGATGCATTGCTGGGCACAATCGGCGCCGGCGATATCGGCAGCCATTTCCCGCCCAGCGACCTGCAATGGCGCGGGGTCGATTCCGCCGTATTTCTCGCCCACGCGGCGAAACTGGTCGCTGATGCTGGCGCGAGGCTGCGCCATGTCGACCTGACGCTGATATGCGAAGCGCCCAAGGTCGGGCCCCACCGGGAGAAAATGCGCAACCGACTGGCCGAAATCCTCGACCTCTCAATCGATCGCGTCAGCGTAAAGGCGACGACGACGGACGGGCTCGGCTTTCTCGGCCGACGCGAAGGCATCGCCGCACAAGCCGCGGCAACAGTCGTGTTTCCCTAGGTATTCATGAACGACAATCCCTTACCCCTGCGCCATCCAGCCCGATTGCTGGCAACCTGGTTCGGCGCCGGCCTGGCACGCGGCGCCCCGGGAACCTGGGGCTCCATTGCCGCCCTGCCCTTTGCCTGGGGCATTGCCTGGTTCGCGGGGCCAACCGGGCTGCTGATTTCCGCGTTCGCCATACTGGCCGTCGGAATTTGGGCATCGAATGCCGTCACCCAGGCAAGCGGGATCAAGGACCCCGGCGAAATCGTGATCGACGAAGTCGCTGGACAATGGCTCACCCTCGCGTTCGCGCCGCTCGACCCAATGGCCTACGCCCTCGGCTTTGCCCTGTTCCGGCTGTTCGATATTACCAAGCCCTGGCCCGCGAACTGGATCGACCGTAACGTTTCCGGCGGCGCGGGAATCATGCTGGACGACATAGTAGCAGGGGCTTACGCTGGCATTCTGCTCTACTTCCTGCTGCCATACCTGCCCTGACGGTCGCCTTTACGGGCGCTGTCACGGGCCAAGAAAAGGATTCAACCGACGATGCTTTCCCAAGACGTACTCGACCGCGCGGCGGCGTTGCTGAATCTTTACCATAGCAAGGGCTTGATGCTGGCAACTGCGGAATCCTGCACCGGCGGCCTCATTGCCGCCTGCCTGACCGCCATCGCGGGATCATCGTCAACCGTGGAACGCGGCTTCGTGACCTATTCCAACGAAGCCAAAAATGAAGCCATAGGGGTCGATATGGGCCTGATCGAAGCCCATGGCGCAGTCAGTGAACAGGTTGCCGGCGCGATGGCGCTTGGCGCGCTGGCGCATTCCCGCGCCGATGCGACGGTTTCCGTTACCGGCGTCGCGGGACCGGGCGGCGGCACGCCCGAAAAGCCGGTCGGGTTGGTCTATATCGGCGGTGCGCGGCTTGGCAGCCGGCAACCCTTTGTCGAGCGGCATATCTTTGAAGGTGATCGCAGTGCTGTCCGCCAGGCAACCGTTCTGGCGGCATTCACCATGTTCGAAAAACTGGCCGAACATCAGGAACCTGCCGGCTGAGCTCAGTCGAAGAACAGCGCCGCCAGATCGCGCATCGGGTGCCCTTCGCGGGTGGCCAAGGCCGTGACCCGGTCATCCCAGGAATCAAACACATCGAAGAAGTCGCGCGGGTGCTGCAGCGGGGCGCCCCCCATACTGCGCAAGCGATCGACGGCCTCCTCTGTATCGGTAACCGTCGTATCGTCCAGGATATCGGTCAGGTAATGGACGTCGCCACGATGAAAGGCGAAGGCCGCAAGCATGATACCCGCAACCTCGGCGACCCGTGCGCCGCTTGAAAGGTTGAAATCGACCTGGTCAAAGAGAACAGTTCGCGCCTCCCCCTCAATCATCAGGCATACTCTGGGCCGCTCGTCAGGATCACGGCGATTCCGGCGCGCATAGAACAAGACGCTATGGCCCTTGAGCAGCGATTTGGGACCAAGCGCCTCCAACACGCGCTGGCTCGCCAGAAATGTATCATATGCGCTGGGCCGGGCCAGGCGATGCAGGGTCACGGTTTCCAGCGCATCGTTCCCCTGAATTTCGACGCCCGCCCGGGACAGGGCATGCTCAATCGCATCCAGCGTACTGGTCCGGGGATCCCCGACACCGCGTTCGATATTATTCAGGGTCGCGAGGGATATGCCTGCGGCCTTGGCAAGCTCGCTCTGCTTCGCATTGATAATTGCGCGGCCGGCACGGATCTGCGATGGCGTAATCACATCGGTGTTCCTGAAACAGTGGCGGTCACGCGATTCCGCTTCATATCGGGTACAAATTAGCGATAAGGCCTAATCTAATAGGCTTTAGACAGCTTGTCACTGTAGTCATCGCTATATTTTGTGCTGGCAGAATGATTCCATCCCACTCTTGGGGGGTCGCAATTTTCATTGCTGATCGGGAATAATCGAAACTGCAATCGCAGTTGCCACGGCTGTTAACTATGGATAGCTACGGATTCGAAATGAATTCCGCACTACAGGTTAGCCATAAAGGTCGTCGGCCCGTTTCTCGAATGCCCCGACCATACGCCGCACGGCTTCGCCAAAAAGCATCTCAATCACTTTCTGAAGCATCCGGGACTTGAACTCGAAATCCACGAAAAAATCGAGCTCACATCCCCTGCCGTCATAATTGTCAAATTTCCAATGATTATTCAGGTACTTGAACGGCCCATCCTCATATTCTACTTGAATAAGGCAGTTTTCTTTATCCAGCGAAACCTTGCTAGTAAAGCTTTCCCGTATCCCCTTGAATCCAATAATTAAATCGGCAATTATCAAAGTCTCGGAACGGCTGCGGACACGCGCGGCCACACACCACGGCAGGAATTCCGGGTATTTCCCAACATCTGCAACCAGATCAAAGAGTTGATCCGGCCGATGCTCCATACGGCGTTTTTCGGCGTGAGTCGGCAAAACGGGCTTTCAGGGGAATTCAGATACTTATGAAAGCTGCGCAGCGCGCGCTTCGCGAAGCTGGGCAAAATCGGTATCGGCGTGATACGAGGACCGGGTCAGCGGCGACGAAGAGACCATCAGGAACCCCTTGCCCCGCGCCGTCGCGGCATAGGATTCAAATTCGTCCGGCGTGACGAAACGGTCGATCGCGGCATGTTTTGGCGTTGGCTGCAAATACTGGCCGATAGTCAGAAAATCGACGTCGGCGGCACGCAGATCGTCCATCACCTGATGTACCTCTTCGCGGGTTTCACCAAGCCCTACCATGACACCGGATTTGGTAAACGTCAGCGGTTCAAGCTGCTTTGCCCGCTGCAGCAGCGCCAGGCTGGTAAAATAGCGGGCACCCGGCCGAATCGTCGGGTACAGGCGTGGCACGGTTTCCATATTGTGGTTGAACACATCGGGCTGCGACGCTGCTACTACCTCAATCGCACCGGCCTTGCCCTTGAAGTCCGGTGTCAGGATTTCAATCGTCACGCCCGGTGCAAATTCCCGCAGCCGCGCGATCACCTCCGCAAAGTGTGCTGCGCCGCCATCCGCGAGATCATCCCGATCGACCGACGTCACTACCACATGGCGCAGCCCCAGCTTTGCCACCGCACCGGCCAGATTGACCGGCTCCATCGGATCGAGCGGCTTTGGAATGCCCGTCGCCACATTGCAGAAGGCGCAGGCGCGCGTGCAGGTATCGCCCATAATCATGAAGGTCGCGTGCTTCTGCGCCCAGCACTCACCAATATTGGGGCACCCAGCCTCTTCGCAGACCGTTACAAGGCCATTCTCGCGAACGATATCTTTCGTTTCACGGTAAACCGGCGATGTCGGCGCCTTGACCCGAATCCAGTCAGGCTTGCGCTGGATGGGATTGTCGGGCCGGTTCCGTTTCTCCGGATGCCGTAAGGCCGCTGTATCTGTCATTGCCATGATGACCTAGAAGTGGATAGCCCGACCGTAGGCGTCAAGGACCGATTCATGCATCATCTCGGACAGGGTGGGATGTGCGAAGACCGTATGCATCAATTCAGCCTCGGTCGTTTCCAGTGTCCGGGCGATGCCATACCCTTGAATCAGCTCGGTCACTTCCGCGCCAACCATATGCGCGCCCAGCAATTCGCCGGTTTTCTCGTCGAATACCGTCTTGATCAGCCCCTCAGGCTCGCCCAGCGCAATTGCCTTGCCATTGCCGATGAACGGGAAACGCCCAACCTTGACCTTGTGCCCCGCCGCCTTTGCCGCCGCCTCGGTCATGCCGACGCTGGCAATTTGCGGACGGCAATAGGTACAACCCGGAATATTTCCGGTATCGAGCGGATGAACGTCCTTCTGACCGGCAATCTTCTCGATGCAGATGACGCCTTCATGGCTCGCCTTGTGCGCCAGCCATGGTGGTCCTGCGAGGTCGCCAATGGCGTAAATGCCCGGCTCGCCCGTCTGCGCCCATTTGTCGATGACAACATGGGCCCGGTCGACCTCGACCTTCGTGCCCTCCAGCCCCAGCCCCTCGACATTGCCGACAATGCCGACAGCCAGGATAACCCGGTCCACGGTCAGCGGGGTCTTCTTGCCACCGGCCTCAATCGTCGCGGTGACGTTATTCGCGCCGTGTTTCAGTTCAGATACCTTGGCCTTGGTATGAATCTTGATGCCCTGTTTTTCGAACTGTTTGTGGGCAAAAGCGGAAATTTCCTCATCTTCCACAGGCAACACACGATCAAGCACTTCCACGACTGTAACATCGGCGCCGAGATCACTGTAAAAACTGGCAAATTCCATACCAATGGCGCCTGATCCGACGACCAGCAGCGATTTCGGCATCGCTTCCGGCACCATCGCTTCCTTGTAGGTCCAGACCAGCTTGCCGTCCGGTTCCAGGCCGGGCAGTACCCGCGCCCGCGCACCGGTCGCCAGAACGATATGCTTCCCGGTCAGGTCGGCAACAGTCTTGCCGTCCTTCTCAACCTTCAGCTTGCGTGCCCCGGCACTACCACCGTCCAGCTTGCCCGCCCCGTCAAAGACGGTGACCTTGTTCTTCTTCAGCAAATGCCCGACGCCCGAATTGAGCTGTTTGGCAATTCCGCGCGACCGTTTTACCACGGCCGGCAGATCGACGCTGACGCCTTCGATCTTCAGTCCGAAAGCCGCAGCATTCGTCGCGTAATGATAAATTTCAGACGTACGCAGCAGCGCCTTGGTCGGGATACACCCCCAGTTGAGGCAAATGCCGCCCAGGTGTTCCCGCTCGACCAGCGCGGTCTTCATGCCAAGCTGCGCCGAACGGATCGCCGCGACATAGCCGCCCGGCCCGCCGCCGACAATAATGACGTCGAAACTCTTATCGGCCATTCGATTTTCCTTCCGTAACCGCTCGTGCGGATGCCGCTACAGCAGCATCGTCATCGGGTCTTCGATCAGCTTCTTGAAGGCTGCCAGGAATTCTGCCCCGACAGCGCCATCAACGGCACGATGGTCGACCGATAGCGTCACCGACATAACCGTCGCCACGGCCAGTGAGCCATTCCGCACAACCGGGCGCTGTTCGCCCGCACCAACAGCCATAATCGCACCCTGCGGCGGGTTAATCACCGCATCGAACTGCTTGATACCAAACATACCGAGGTTGGAAATGCTGAACGTGCCGCCCTGGAACTCGTGGGGTTGCAGCTTACCGTCACGCGCCTTGCCCGCCAGATCCTTCATCTCGCTGGAAATCGCTTCAAGACCCTTGCCACCCGCATTGCGAATAACCGGCGTAATCAAGCCGCCTTCGATCGCCACGGCAACCGAGATATCAGCGCTGCGATAAAGCTTCACGCCATCGCCCGTCCAGGAGGCATTCGCCGTCGGCACCTTGCGAAGCGAGACGCCACAGGCCTTGATGACCAGATCATTGACCGACAGCTTGTATTCATCCGAACGGCTGTTCAGTTCCTTGCGCAATCCCAACAGGTTGTCGATTTCACAATCTACCGTCAGGTAGAAATGCGGCACGGTCTGCTTCGATTCGGTCAGCCGCTGGGCGATGACCTTTCGCATGTTGCTGGCCGGCTCGAAGTCGAACTCGGGCTCGAAGCCATCGGACGCTGCAGGCGCGGCCTTCTCGGCGGGTGTCGGCGTCGGCGTGGATACCGGGGCTGCAGCCGCCGTACCGCCGCCACTCAACGCTGCTTCAATATCGGATTTTACGATACGACCATTCGGGCCACTGCCGGAAAGACCGGATAACGCAAGCCCAGCCTGTTCCGCCATACGTTTCGCCAATGGACTGGCAACGATCCTGCCCCCCGCCGGGCTGGCTGCCGGCGTCGCCACCTGCGGTGCCGGGGCCGCTGCAGGCGCTGGGGCCGCTGCCGGAGCCGGTGCGGCTGCTGCGGGCGCCGCTGCAGCGCCTGCCCCTTCCAACGCACTGGCGTCTTCGCCATCTTCCAGCAACAACGCAATGGTTT
>Ga0222651_1000257_pt1 | contig 38378 bp, 37 predicted proteins | sample AntAcemetagen369_FD_179855 | JGI IMG/M metagenome (GOLD analysis project Ga0222651, IMG submission 179855) | Saline water microbial communities from Ace Lake, Antarctica - #369 | ecosystem: Environmental > Aquatic > Non-marine Saline and Alkaline > Saline | place: Antarctica: Ace Lake...
AATTCGCCACGACACCTGAATTCATTGCCGTTAAGGAAAAACACAGGGAATTCATCGAACATTACCGCAGCCAGCGATGGGATGCCGCCGATGCCTCGATGGTCACATGCCGTGGGTTGAGCGGCGGCTTGGCGTTGGCGCTGGACGAGTTATACGACCTGTATCGGGAACGGATCGATGAATACAGGGAAAACCCACCGCCGATCGATTGGGATGGTGTCTTCGTGGCGACGACAAAATAGGATATGATCCTTTGTGCGTCATTGGTGCCCTGCTACCATTGACGCGGATTTCCGCAATTGGTGTAAAATTGTTGGTTGCTGTTGGAGTGGTGTCGCAGCGTTCGAGTGGGTGAATGGAAGAAACGGCCGATCACAGTCAGGATAGTGCCGCGGACCGCGACAGCATGTTCCAGCGGCTTATCGATATCGGCATATCGCTCTCGTCGGAGCGGGATCATAACCGGCTTCTGGAAACGATCCTGATCGAGGCAAAACGTATCGCCAATGCCGATGGCGGAACGCTCTATCTGATGTCCGATGATGAGCAAACGCTCGGCTTCGCAATCGTCCGCAATGATACGCTCGATATCGGGATGGGCGGTACGACCGACATTCCCATCCCGTTCGGGCCGCTGGCGCTGTATGGCGAGGATGGCAATCCGAACTATAACAATGTCGCGACGGCGGTGGCCCTGAACCGCATGACCGTCAATATTCCGAATGCATATGAATCGAAGACATTCGATTTTAGTGGCACCCATGCCTTCGACGAATCGATGGGCTATCGCTCGCAGAGTTTTCTGACGATCCCGCTGATGAGCAATGATGATTCGGTCATTGGCGTTATTCAGCTGATCAATGCCCGGTCCCGGTCCGGCGAGGTTATGCCCTTCGCGGCGGAACTGCAGCCGATTATTGAAGCCTTGTGCAGCCAGGCGGCGGTCGCGCTGGTCAATGAAATGCTGATCCGCGGCCAGCGGGCGCTACTGGATGCCTTCATTGAGCTGATGACCGGCGCTGTTGACGCCAAATCGGCCTATACCGGCGGCCATTGCCAGCGGGTGCCGCAACTGACGAAGATGCTGGCCCAGGCGGCCTGCGAATCCGATGCGGCGGAATTCCGGGACTTTAATCTCAACGAAGACGAATGGTACGAGCTGCATCTTGCCGCGTGGCTGCATGATTGTGGCAAGGTGACGACACCGGAATTCGTCGTCGACAAGGCAACCAAGCTGGAAACGATTTACAACCGGATTCACGAAATCCGCACGCGGTTCGAAGTGCTGCGACGGGACGCGGAAATTGAATGTCTGAAAGCCAAACTCGCAGGCGAAGGCGACCCGGCCGAACTGGACGCGGCGTTCGAGGCGCGCTGCCGGGAGCTTGATGAGGAATTTGCATTCGTTGCTGAATCCAATATGGGCGGCGAGTTTTTCGCGCCGGAAGATGCGGAACGGCTGCGTACAATTGGTGAGCGGACCTGGATGCGCCATTTCGACCATACAAGGGGGCTGTCCTGGGAAGAGCAGGCGCGGCTCGGCAAGATTACGGCATCGGATGCGCCGGAACCAGCGCGCCTTCTGGAAGACCGGCATGATCACAAGACGCCGGAATACGACCAGGGCGAACTCTACAACCTGTCCATTGCGCGGGGCACGCTGACCGAAGAGGAACGCAAGAAGATCAACGACCATATCGTCGTGACAATCGACATGCTGGAACAACTGCCTTTTCCCAAAGCACTGCGGCGCGTGCCGGAATATGCGGGCGGGCACCACGAAAAAATGGACGGTACAGGCTACCCGCGCGGACTGACCCGGGAGCAGATGTCCCTGCCGGCGCGGATGATGGCGATTGCCGATATCTTCGAGGCGCTGACTGCAGCCGACCGCCCCTATAAAAAAGCCAAGAAACTAAGCGAATGCATGCGCATCATGGGTTTCATGCGCAACGACAATCACATTGACCCGGAACTGTTCGACCTGTTCCTCACATCCGGAGTCTGGCGCGAATACGCGGAAATGTTCCTGCACCCCGATCAACTGGATGATATTGATATCCAGGACTATATGTCCGCCGGTTGATCGCCAATTATCGCAATTTCCCGCTGCCCGGATTTGCGTTATTATCCGGCGAAAATTTTCCCCTACTGCAAGGTTTAGAAGTATCGTGATTTCCCCGCGTCCGTTTCTTACCGGCCTTTTTCAGGCCGCTGTCGATGCCGCACAGCCGGCATTGTGCATTCCGTCTCACCTGCCGCCGAAGCCGCGTGGCCGCACCGTGGTCATCGGCGCAGGCAAGGCCTCGGCAGCTATGGCACGGGTGTTGGAACAGCATTGGGATGGCCCGCTATCGGGGCTCGTCGTGACGCGCTATGGGCATCATGTCGCCTGCGACCAGATCAAGATTGTGGAAGCCTCCCATCCGGTTCCGGATTTGGCGGGGGCTGCTGCGGCGCTGGAAATTCTCGAACAGGTTTCCGGGTTGACCGCGGATGATCTCGTCATCTGCCTGATTTCCGGTGGTGGCTCAGCGCTGATGACGCTGCCCGTGCCGGGGATCAGTCTGGAAGACAAAATCGCCGTGAATCGGGCGTTGCTGCGCAGCGGCGCAAATATCTCGGAGATGAATTGCATTCGCAAACATATATCGGCGATCAAGGGCGGCCGGCTTGCCGCGGCGGCGGCGCCCGCACGGGTCGTGACCCTGGCGATATCCGATGTGCCCGGCGACGATCCCGCCGTCATCGCATCGGGGCCAACCGTGCCGGACCCCACCAGTTTTGCGCAGGCGCAAGAAATACTGGCCCGTTATGGCGTAGTGCCACCGGAATCTGTCGCCACCTGCCTGCAACGCGCTGCCGAGGAAACGCCGAAGCCGGGCGACCCCCGGCTGGCCAATTGCGAAACGATTCTGGTCGCGGCACCGCAGGCCTCGCTGGAAGCGGCGGCGGCTGTCGCCCGCAAGGCAGGGGTGACGCCTGTCATTCTGGGCGATGCCATTGAGGGGGAATCCCGCGAGGTTGCCAATGTCTTTGCCGGCATCGCGCAGCAGGTCGCGCGCCATGGGCAGCCTGCCGCCGCACCGGCGGTGCTGCTATCGGGCGGGGAGACAACCGTGACCGTCCGTGGCGGTGGCCGGGGCGGCCGCAACGCGGAATTCGCACTGGGGCTGGCCATCGCCCTGAACGGTGCGCCCGGCATATCAGCCATTGCCTGCGACACGGACGGGATCGATGGTAGCGAGGATAATGCAGGGGTGATTGTAACGGCCGATACGCTGTCCCGTGCGGCGGCGGCGGGCATGAATGCGCGGTCCCGGCTTGCAGATAATGACGGTTACAGCTATTTCGCCGCGCTCGACGACCTGGTCATGACGGGGCCGACTCTGACAAACGTTAACGACTTCCGGGCCGTGCTGATTACGACGTAAGCCTCAGGCGGACCTGCGGATGACATAGGTGAAAACGTCGTCCACCTCGGTCCATTCGACCATCTCGTTGCCGGTCGTGTTGCAGAAATGCTGGAAATCGATAACCGAGGCCGGGTCTGTCGCCAGAACGGTCAGGATTTCGCCGATCTCCACTTCCTTGATCGCGCGACGGGCCTTCAGGACGGGAATTGGGCAATGATGCCCTTTCGTGTCGAGTGTCTTGTTCATTGCCTGCTATCGGTTCCTGCGGAAAAGCATGTTGCCGCCCAGCCCCGCCAGAATCGCGATCACGATGGCGGCGATGCCATACAGGGCGCTGTGCTTGTGTGCAACACGGTAAAGGTCGGCTTCAAGGCCGGTCTTGTTGATGGTCAGTGGCATGACCTGTGAGCTTACAACGCGTTTGTTGTCGATCAGATACGTCCGGATATTATAGACGCCGACGGGGACATCGGCTGGGAAGAAAACCGTGCTGCGGAACAGCCTCCCGCCGACGATTGTCATGCGGCCTTCGACCTTGCCGTAATGCCCGGCCAGTTGCTTGTTTCGAATCAATGCGTTGCGATATTCGGCCGCAGTTGCGGGGTCGACATCGCCCAAGGGGCGGATTTGCAGATATTCAACGCCAATCTGGTTGGTCTCGCGGAGCGGCAGCGGAAGCCATTCGTCAAGACTGTCGGTCGCAAGGACCTGATAAAAGGCGGGTACGTTCTCAAATGCCACTTCATCGCCATTGACCCAGATTCCCGCAACCCGTTCCTTGTGACGGATGGTGGCGTTCACGGCAGGGCCTTCGACAATGACGACGACCTGCCCCTTGCCGGCGGTTGTGCCGAATAGCAGGACTTCCGTGCCGGTAAATCCGGCGGTGATGGCGACAAAGTCCTTCGACAGATCCACGACAACGGGATTTTCGGTGCTGGCGGCGGCGGTGCCCTGGAGGAGGACGGCCAGCCAGAGGCCGAATATGCTGACTGCCGCTATCAATGTGCCGCTCCGGTTACCATGATGAACAACTCGTCGGGGGTTGCAACAAGGTCGTAAACGATCTTGCTGCATACGGCGAGCACCATCAACGCCAGAAGGATACGCAGTTGTTCGCCGCGCAGTTTCGCGCCGAGCTGCGTGCCGATCTGCGCGCCGATCACGGCGCCAACCATCAACAGTAGCGCCAGTACGACATCGACTGTCTGGTTGAATGTTGCCTGAAGGAATGTGGCGTTGGCTGTGACGAAGATGATCTGGAACAGCGAGGTTCCGACCACGACGGATGTCGGCATGCCAAGCAGATATATCATGGCGGGCACCATGATGAACCCGCCACCGACACCCATGATCGCCGACAGGATACCGACGATGACGCCGATCAGCAGCGGCAGCAGCGCGCTGATATAGAGCTTCGACCGCCGAAACCGCATCTTGAACGGCAGGCCGTGCAGGAAATTGTGCTGATGCAGCTTGCGGCGGCTGCCGGCGCCGCTCCGGCTGCGCACCATTGTGCGCAGGCTCTCCACGAACATCAAAAGCCCGATGGTGCCAAGGAAGATGACATAGGACAGCATGATGACAAGGTCGATCTGACCCAGTTCACGCAGCACCCTGAACAGCCACACACCGAATGTGGAGCCGATGATGCCGCCAATCAGCAGGATGGAGCCCATCTTGAAATCGACATTGCCGCGTCGCCAATGGGCGAGCACGCCGGAAACGGAGGATGCGACGATTTGATTGGCTTCGGTGCCGACGGCGACGGCGGGGGGAATGCCAAAAAATATCAGGAGCGGGGTCATCAAAAACCCACCGCCCACGCCAAAGATGCCCGAAAGCGTTCCGACCGCGATTCCGAGACTGAGAAAAACAATCACGTTCACCGAAATCTCGGCGATCGGGAGATACAAAAACATACCGGGGCCGCCGTAGTTCCAGGGCCTGCTGCGGGCCTGCCACTTCTTGGGTGGTCGTCGGCCGGGAAACCGGTTTATCGATCTGAAGGGCTTTGCCGCGCCCGCGATGATCTGCGCTTGTCCATTGATAGTCAATGCAGATTTGGAAATTCTCTTCAGGATAGCGGCTATTTCCTGAAGCTTTCCGCTTTGTCGTCATGAGTTCTTGCGAGAGATGAATTTGCGGTAACCCAATAGGTTGTCCTGGGTATTAAATAACGCCATTTCGTAGTGCTTCGCCGCGGTGTCTTCACATGGGGTACCGGTGGCGCCGCCCGCGACTCGTCTGATAAGCTGCCGTCGCCGCATGTCGGCTAGTTGTAATCAGGGAGGTTCAGATGGAATACAGGCATATCCTATTCGATGTCAGCGAGGAGATCGCGACAGTCACACTGAACCGGCCCGAGGCGCGCAATGCCCTGACCCCCGAAATGCGCGAGGATGTGACGCATGCGCTGGGGGAGATCAAGAAGCGCGCGGGAAAGGACATCAAGGCGATGATCCTCACGGGGGCCGGCCGGGCATTTTGTGCGGGCGGTGACGTCAAGGCGATGGGCACGCGAAGCAATCGGGCACCCGACCAGCGCAACATGATGCGCGCCTTTCACAACACGCTGTTCGATTTGACGAATATTGAAGTTCCCGTCATCGCATTGGTCGATGGCGCGGCGGCGGGGGCCGGTGCGAATATCGCGCTGACGGCGGATTTCGTGATGGCGACCCCGCGCGGTTTCTTCATGCAGGCATTCGCCCGTATCGGTCTCATCCCCGATTGGGGCGGGTTTTACATTCTGCCGCGACTGATCGGGATGCAGAAGGCCCGTGAACTGATATTCACGGCGCGGCGCGTCTATGCCGAAGAAGCGAAGCAGATTGGCCTGATCTACGATGTCGTCGGCCAGGATACGGCAATGGAAGAAGCCCGGGCCTTCGCCAGGAAATTGTCCAAGGCGCCGACCGCCGCAATCGGCGTTGCCAAGAATATCCTTAACCAATCCTATAATCAGGATATCCGGACCCTGTCGGAAATGGAGGCGATGGGGCAGTCGATCTGCCGCGATACCGATTTCCACAAGGAAGCTGTTCGGCGCTTCGCGGCCAAGGAACCGCCGCTGTATGACTGGGAGGCCATGCAGAAAGACGGCGACGACTAGACAACATTATACTTTGGCCGGAGTTTCCGGGGTTGCGTTTGTTGTCCCTTCTCCGTCACAGGGGGGCTCATCGGGTTGATGACGCCTGCGGGATCGGGCGCGATTCCGGTAAGACGTTACCAATAACGTTAAGTTAACCGTCGTGGGCTACGATAATTCCGTTAATTTTTGCGCGGTCGTTAGAGGGTGACTGGCGCGCGGCAAAAGTTGCGGGAAATCGAAGCTGAACTGCGGGAGACCTGCCTTGAAACGCATTGCCTGCTGGATGAACGTTCTGGTGGTCTGTGTCTGGTGGTCAGGGGCGGACGCCGAGCCGTTTGTTGAAAGGGCGCAAATCCTTGTGGTTGGCGTGGTTTCATCAAACCCCAAGTCGCAGATTGTGCAGCTTGAAGCGATGGCCGGCTATCTGGCGGAAAGGCTCGGCGACGTCGGGATTTATGGCGGCGCTGCGATCGTCGCCAGGAACAATGCAGAGATGGCCCGCCTGCTGAGCGACGGCGCTGTCGATCTGTTTTCTGAAACTGTCTTTTCAGGTCTCTATCTCGAGGAAGCGGTCGGCGCGGAGTTCCTGCTGCGTGAATGGAAGAAGGGAAAATTCGAATACCGCACGGTTATTTTTGCCCGCAGTGACAGTAGCATCCGTTCTATTGAAGGATTGCGCGGTAAGACAATTGCTTTCGAAGATCGGGGGTCGACAAGCGCATTCCTTCTGCCGTTGGCCATCTTGAAGCACCATGGTTTCGAAGCGTCAGAAATTTCGCCAAGAGAGGCGTTTCCCGCGGACCAGGTGGGTTTCGCGTTTGCAAAAAAGGAAGTCAATATAGCGGCATGGGTGGCACGGGGAATCTCGGATGCGGGTGCGTTCAGCACCGGTGACTGGGAGTCTGCCGATAGAATGCCGGTGCCCCTGAAGACAAACCTGGTCATTATACATAAAAGCGAGCCGATCATGCGTTCTGCAAGCCTTGTTCGGGCGGGGCTGCGCCCGGAGCTGAAGGCGCGGATCAAGCAGATTCTGCTGGAAATGCATAATGATTCGGTAGGTCGGGATGTCCTGAAAAAATACCATCTGGTTGCCCGATACGACGAAATCACCGGCGATGCCGCGCGCGGGCTTGACCGGGCACGGCTGCTTTATCCGTTGGTGGCTGAAGAAATTCAATAAATGAGTATGGGTCTCCAAGGGCGCTACACGCTGGCTCTCGTCGCGCTTACCCTGTCCATCGTCGTGTTGCTGGGCGGGGCGCTTTTGTACCAGTTCCAGACAACGAACGAGGATATGCGGCGGTCCAGTGCCACCGTCGCCCGGGCAGCGTTGATGTCGCAGCTGGAAAAATACGCGCGCGATATGGCGACGTACCTGGCGGAAAATTTGGCGAACCCCATGTACGAGGTGGATGTCAATTCGATCGAGGAATTAGTCGGATCTGCTGCGGTACAGAAAGGCGTCAATTTCGCTTACGTATTTGATGCGAATCGCCACGTTTTGCATGACGGGTCGGTAGGCATGCAAAACTATGGCCGGGTACTGGACGATGGCGTGACGCGCCAGGCGGTGGAAACAGGCAAGGTCACGACGAAGATTGGGGAGAGTGCGCTGGAGGTCGTGGCGCCCATCGTCCTGGGTTCGCAACTCCTCGGCGGCGTCAAGATAAGCTACTCGCTCGAGACCGTTCAGGGTGACATTGCCGACCTTCAGGGTACTTTGGCGGCGATCAGCGCGGAAGGGACGACTTACTATCTCCTGAACGGATTGATCGTGTGCGCGAGCCTCATCCTGCTGTTGCCGATGCTCAGTATTCGTGTGGCTGATGGGCTGACGCGCCCGATTAAGGTGCTGTCGGGTCTGACCCGCCAGATTGCCGAGGGGCGGTACGATATCGAAATTCCCTTCGACCGGTCAGATGTAATCGGCGAGCTGGCGGTTTCGCTGAAGCGAATGGCAGGGGAACTTGAAGCGACAACGGTTTCGAAGGATTACCTGGATGACATATTGGGGAACATGCTTGACCCTCTGCTGGTCTTCGACAGGGATGGCGCTGTCCGTAGCGCCAATGCCGCTGCATGTCGGACCTTTCAGGCATCGCTTACGGAATTAACCGGGCGGCACGTCAGTGATTTCATGTCCGAGGATGAGCATCAGGATGCCATGTACGGGTTCTATCATGTGACCCGTGACGGTGGGCCAATCAGTCTGGAGGGCCAACTGAAGAAACCGGACGGATCAGGCGCGCTCGCGCTCATTTCATGGTCGGCTATCGCGGATTCACAGGAAAACGTGGGTCATATCCTGTGTGTGGCGCGAGATATCTCCGATCGCAAGCGCACCGAAGAGGCTTTGAGGGAAAGTGAGGAGCGATTCAGGGCCCTTGTGGCAAACTCGCCATCGGCCATTTTTCTGTCGGACCAGAAGGGGCGGTTTGCCCTGGTCAATCCACGCTTCGAAGAATGGTATGGTGTTTCTGCCGCTGCGGCTATTGGCAAGACTGCGCCGGACCTGTTTTCAGGTGACCTGGCGGCAGTTCTCATGCGCCAAAACCTGGCCCTGCCGGCCGGGGCAGACGATGCTGATCGGGAATTCGATGTTCCGTTCGCCGATGGTTCGGTGCATTCCGTCATCGTCACAAATTTTCCTGTTTTGGGCACGGACGGTGCGGTCATGGGCACCGGGACCCTGCATACTGACGTGACGGAACAGCGCAAGATCGAGGACAGACTGAAGCAGGCGCAGAAGATGGAGGCTATCGGTCAACTGACAGGCGGCATCGCGCATGATTTCAATAACCTGCTTGGCGTCATTATTGGAAATACCGAACTGTTGCAGGAAGAAATCGGGTCGCGTTCCGAGGGCGCGGAGACTGTCATTCGCGCGGCGATGCGCGGCGCCGAACTGACCCAACGGATGTTGGCGTTTTCCCGCAGGCAGCCGCTTCGCCCGCAACCGATCGACGTGAAATCGCTGGTCGAGGAAATGCAGGGAATGCTGTCGCGGACATTGGGTGAAACGATTGAATTCGGATTGTCGTCGGGAACAGATTTGTGGCACGTGATGGCCGATCGGGTGCAGGTGGAAAGCTCGCTTCTGAACCTCGCGATCAACGCGTGCCACGCGATGCCGGATGGCGGGCGACTGAGCATCGAACTGGACAACGCCACGCTTGACGAAGACTACGTTGCGACCCAGACGGAATTAAAAGCGGGCGACTATGTCAGGCTGTCGGTTTCCGATACCGGGCTTGGTATGACGCCAGAGATTGTACAGCATGTCTTCGAACCGTTTTTCACGACGAAGGATGTCGGCGAAGGCAGTGGCCTTGGTCTTTCGATGGTGTTCGGCTTTGCCAAGCAGTCCGGAGGGCATGTCACGATTTACAGCGAGCCGGGTCAGGGCACGTCGGTATCTCTCTACCTGCCGCGTGCAGAGACAGTCTCTAAAGTTGTGGAAAGCCCGACCCGAGAGGCCCATCCGCGGGGGCAAAATGAATCAGTTCTGGTGATAGAAGATGATCCTGATGTGCGGAAACTTTCTATTCGGATGTTGACGGGGCTTGGGTATCAGGTGACCGCTGTTCAGCATGTTGCGGCGGCCAAGGACGTCTTGGCGACGGACCAGGTGATAGATCTTGTTCTTTCTGATGTTGTCTTGCCAGGTGGGGTAAGTGGGCCGGAATACGCCGAAGAAATCAGTGCGACCCGAAGTGACCTGAAGTTCGTTTTCATGTCGGGTTATTCGGCTGAGGCCGCAAAACAAAACGGTCTTCTAAACTCAGATAAAATTTTTCTCAGCAAGCCATTTCAGACTCGGCAACTTGCCAGTGCGTTGCGTGCGGCACTGGACTGAGTGCCTGAATTCAGAGGCGCCTAGCCCTCCATCAACCCCGCGACCGTGAAGCCGCCATCGGCGGCGTAGGTGTGGCCAGTGGTGAAGCTGCATTCGTCAGAGGCGAGGAAGGCCGCAACACCGGCGATTTCCGCCGGCGTGCCGAAGCGGCCCAGCGGCATGCGCGTCTGCGCGCTGCCCATGAGTTCGCCTTGAACTTCGGGTCGCGTGAGGGTCGGTCCGGGCGCGACGGCATTGACGTAGATATTGTGCTCCGCGAGCTCGATGGCCATCGACTGGGTCAGGTTGATGATCCCGGCCTTGCTGGCCCCGTAGGCCGCACGACCACGGCCGCCGAAAATGCCCGAATTTGACGCAACATAAATGATGCGTCCGCCACTACCCTGATTGACCATCTGTTTTGCCGCTGCCTGCCCGCACAGGAAACCGCCATACAGGTTTGTATCGATGACCCGATGCCAAAGTTCATCGGTCATTTCCAGGAACGGCTCGCGGTCCATCAGCCCCGCGCTGCAGGCGAGGATATCGAGCTTCCCCCAAAGCTCGACGGCTTTTGCAACGGCCGCTTCCACATCGGCGCGTTTGCTGACATCGGTAATGCATGCCTCTGCCGTTGCACCCGCATCGCGCAGAGCGGAAACGGCAGTGCTGGCCTGGTCCGGGTTGATGTCGACGACAAGAATTTTCGCGCCTTCCGATGCCAGCTTCGTGGCAATCGCCTGGCCGATGCCATGCCCTGCACCCGTGATAAGCGCGACCTTGTTTTCAAAGCGCATCAAGTCTCTCCTGTCGTTCTGATATCATTCGGGAAGCGCGTCGCGCAGCAATGTCCCGAAGGTGACCATTTCCGGGCTTGTGACCCGATAGGTGTGGATGGCGTTGATAATCTCCGTTCCCTGTTCCGGGGTAGGCGGGACCAGGTCGGCGGGGATTGGCGGCAAATCGGCGATGATGTCATCAGCGGCTTCAATAATCGTAGTTGCGATCGATACCCGCTTTGCCCGTTCGGTGTCGCTCTTCAGCACCGGTTCCACGAGTGTAACCGCATGCGCCATATAAGCGGGCCACGGTGCGAAAAGCCGGTAAAGGCCGGGCACAAAAGGACTACCGCCCAGTATCGTGCCGATTTGCATCAGCAGGTCATGCTGGTCTTTCGGCAGGTCCGGCATGTTTGGCAGCTCCGGTAGCGGCGCCAACATCTTTGGTGGGGTCCAGTTTGGCCAGTCGGTTCGGCGGCCCTGCGGCTCGGCGCCCAGAAGCATTTTTTCGACGATGCCCGCGAACAGCAGGTTGATCGGCGAGACCCGGATAAAGTTCTCGCAGATATTGCGCAATGATGTCAGGCCAGAATCATCGACGCCCATTAACCGCAATGCGGCATGGGAAAGCTTTGGGAAAGGCTGCACATCGACCATTGCCGCCCGATTCCAGGCGGTTTCCGGAATCGTACCATCCAGGAAAGCAGGGCGGCATGCGGCCCATGCGTATTCGAGGCAATTCGGCTTGGTCGCTACGTGGCGCTGCAATGAGGAAACATAAGGGACCGCGGAATAGGTGCGGATTTCATCATAGATGCGGGCAAGCTCTCCGCTTGCCTGCGATTCCAGTATTTCGGCCATGGCGGCGTTCTTTCGCTATCAGGTGTGTTCGGGGTGCCGGGGTTCTCTATTCCTGGGGATAGCGCCAGGGCGTTTCCGGCTGGTCGGCATCTTCATCGATGGTCCAGTGCGGCAGCGAAAATCCGTCTGCGACTTCGACATAAACCATCTTCACCCGCGTGCCGATACCGACGCGCCTGATCATCTCCGGCGGGGCAAACTGGCCATCCGCGGTCATCAGGTTCCCGGCGACACGAAGTGCCTCATGTTCGCTGGGCGCGCCTTTCTGCGTATCCAGATCGGCGAGGATGACCAGATAGGGGACCTTGTCGCGGAAGGCCGGCTGGATCGGGTGGTGGACCTCCGCGTAGGTATGCACTGTGCCTTTGCCTTCGACCGGCACCCATTCGCTTTCCCGCTCTCCTGTCCAGGGACAGGCGGTGGTCGGCGGATAGCGCAGCAATCCGCTTGTCTTGCCGCGCTGCAGATGGAAACTGCCTTCGTGGCAATGGCGGAAGAAGTCCAGGTTTTCGTGATCCAGATCGTCGATCGTGAGCATCATGCCCATATATTCGCCCTGTAACGGCATGGTTCCCCCTCCTTTTATTTGTGGTCGCGGGCCATGACCATGGCCGAGCCCGTGCCCGGATTGGCCCAGCCCAGATTGGCGCTCAATTCGGCATTCTTCACCTGTCGGCAGCCACCTTCGGCATAATCATAGGTATGCTGCTTTTTGCCATCCGGGCCAACCGGGCAGGAATCGTCCACCTCGCCCCGCAACTGGCGGGTGTTCTCGATGACCATGTTCATACCGTGCGTATAGCCTTCGCACAGATGCCCACCCGACGTGTTGTTCGGTCGCCTTCCGCCCAGTTCGATAGCACCTGAAGAGACATAGTCGCCGCCTTCCCCCTTCTTGCAGAAGCCGTAATCTTCCAACTGCAGCATGGTGGTGAAGGTGAAGGCGTCGTAGGAGCCGGTGACATCGATATCTTCGGGCCCGACCCCGGCGTTCGGCCACAATATTTCCCGCGCATAAAGGCCGGCGACGGTGGAAATCGGCCCGTGCTGGTAATGCATGTCGGCGCGTGGCTTGCACACCCGTCCGGCGACAGACTGGATCACTGCCGCACGGTTGCGACAATCCCGCGCCCGGTCCAGGCTGGTGACGATGATACAGGTGGCATTGTCGGTCTCAACACAGCAATCCAGCAGATGCAGCGGCTTACAGATAATCCGGGAATTGACCACGTCTTCCACCGTGTAGCGCTTCTTGTAATAGGCCTTGGGGTTGTTCGACGCGTGCTTGGAATGCGCGACCTTCACATGTGCGACCTGTTCCGGCGTGGTGCCGTAGTCATACATATGGCGCAGGAAGCTGGGTGCAAACATCTGGCCCGCGCTCTGCCAGCCATAGGCGCGATTATGGATCTGGTCGCCGTTGATGGGCACGGCGGACCGCGCGCCGGTGCCACCAATGCGGACCTGGCTGTAACCGTTCATCGCGCGGAAAATTGCGACGGTCTTGCACATGCCGGCTTCGATCACGCCCATGGCGATGCCAATCAACGCTTCGATGGAAGAACCGCCACCATGGACGTCCATGTAGAAATTGAGCCGGATGCCCAGGTCGCCAGCAACGAAATTGGCGAACGTGGAATCATTGCCGGAATAGTCCAGCATGCCGTCGATATCGCCGGCGTTCATCCCGGCATCTTCCATGGCATTGCCGATTGCCCAGGTTGCCAAGGCCCGGGTGGTTTCCTGGGAGCCCCGCCGGTAGCTGGTTTCGCCAACGCCGCAGACGGCGTATTTCCCGCGCAGGAACTTTTCCGATGATGCGTCGATTTCGCTGACGCTCGATAACGACATGGTATTCCTCCCCCGATGGCGCGCATGTGTTGCGCCCTGCTATTTAAGCACACCCGACGGGATGCCGTTCAAGGGCCATATGACGATGAACGCGGGATTTGTTCTGAAATCCGGCTATGGGGTCCAAAAAACAACAGCCGGTGGCCTTGTGGGGCTTCAGATAAACGGGTCGTACGACCATTGCAGCAACGCCTGGCGCTGCCGTCGGCGGCAGAAGATATCGCCTGGTTCACAATTCGCCCGGATCTGCCCCGCATGACGGGCGAAGCCGCGCCAGCGCTTGATCTGTTTTTCGTCGATTTCAAACAGGCGGCGGCCCAGCCAGTAGCGGCAATACCACTGGAACCAGCCGCGCGGGTCGGGGCCGAGAATCCAGCCTTTCTCGCGCCAGACGCTGAGCGGCTGCCGGCTCTTGATCCCGAAATAGTTGATCGAGGGATCGGCCGTTTTTCCGGTCTTCGCGTTCTCGAACCAGTCATCGGGCAGTTCGGGGCGGCAGTCGTTGCAGTATTTCCCCTCGAATACGCCCATTTCGAGCATTTCCTTTGGCGTGAAAAACGGTTCGAAGCCGGGCCCGAATTCCTGCCCAGGCGAAACCTCGATCCGGTAACTGTAGCCGGTCTGCATGCTGTCGTTCACGAGGACCGTGTCGCCGATTTCATACATATTCGAATTCCGCCTTCTTTTGCGGGCCATTCGCCATGATTCAGGTGACTTGTGAACCAATTGGCGGAAGCCTATCGTCGGGAGTAATATCATATAATTAGCGCGAATTGAGTGGACAGGCTGTTTGGGTGCAACATGGACATTCTCGCAATACTCAGTGCCTCCCCGATCGGGGTCGCCATCCTGGATACGGAGGATGGCAGTCGACTGTTTGTGAACCAGGCGCTTGTGACAATGCTCGGCGCTGCATCACACGAAGACCTCATCAATGGCGATATCGCCGATACCTGGGTTGATCAGGAACGTCTCGCGACGGCTTGGTCGATTTTCCGGGACAGGGGCACCCTGAGCAATTTCGAAGCGGAACGAAAACGGCTGGATGGGTCCCACTGGTGGGTGCTCATGCACTGCCAGCCGATTGATTTTGAGGGAAAACAGGCCGGTATCGTCTGGCATACCGATATCTCTGCGCGAAAGCAGGCGGAAGAGGCACGTGTTCGCAGCGAAACGCGCCTGTCAGAAGCCGTCGAAAATTTCTCAGACGGGTTCGCATTATTCGATCCCGATGATCGGCTGGTTTTCTGCAACAGGATGTTCCGGGACGTGAACCCTGAACTGGCACCCAATATTCGAGCGGGCATGACTTTTGAGGAGATGCTGCGCGAGAATGTCGAGAATAACCGAATCCTGCCGGCACTCGGTCGGGAGGAAGCATATGTGCAGGAACGTCTGGCGACCCATCGAAATCCGCACAAACCGATCCTGTCGAAACGCAGTGACGGCCGCTGGCTGCTGTTGAAGGAAGAGCGAGCGGAAGACGGTTCCACCTTTTTGATTAACACTGACCTGACGCTCATACGCGAGCGTGAGGAAGAGCTGCTGCGGGCGAAGAATCGCGCCGAACGGCTGAGCCGGACCAAATCCGATTTTCTGGCAAATATGAGCCATGAATTGCGAACGCCATTGAATGCCATTATCGGGTTTTCTGAAGTTCTGTCCGGTGAGTATTTCGGCGCGCTGGGTTCGCAGAAATACCTGGAATATGCGCAGGATATAGGGACAAGCAGCAAACATCTGCTGCTGCTCATCAACGAGATTCTGGACCTTTCCGCGATTGAAGCGGGCGAGCGTCTGTTGAATGAGCGGGATGTGGTTTTCCGGGAGGTTGCCGAGGAATGTGTGTCGATATTAACCGGTGAAACCCGGCGGAACAGTATCAAGTTCGCAATGTCGACACCGGATGACCTGCCGGCGCTGTATTGCGATTCGCTGGCGCTGAAACAGATTCTGATCAATCTGCTGTCGAACGCAATAAAGTTCACGCCCAAAGGCGGCCGCGTGATTCTGGAAGCCGGCGTTGACGGTAAATGGTTCGATGTCACGGTCAGCGATACGGGACCGGGCATTGCGCCCGAAGATGTTGCCGGGATTACGGAACCGTTCGTCCGTCTGGAATCGGATGCATACCGGACACAGGAAGGGACCGGTCTTGGTTTGCCGATTGTGAAGTCGTTGATCGAACTGCATCACGGGGAACTGATAATCGACAGTGAACCCGGAACCGGAACGCGTGTCACGGTCCGGTTTCCGCTATCGCCGTCCGGGTGAATTGAACCGACCTGCAGCCGTGCCGCCATTGCCCAACCGCCCCCGCGTCCCCTAACATTCCCGAAAGCTGGGAAACGGGAAGGGACAGGGCGTGGCCCGAAACGGATTATCAATAGCGATTGTCGGCGCCGGGATTGGCGGGCTTGCCGCCGCGGCAACCCTGCGCCGGGTCGGGCATGATGTGGCCGTTTACGAACAGGCGCACGCTTTTGCACGCATCGGGTCCGGTATCCAGCAGGCGCCAAACGCTGTCAAGGTGCTGCGCGGGCTGGGCCTGGAACAGCGGCTCGGGCAGCTTGCGGCAAGGCCGGATGCACAGATGAACCGCGTCTGGGATACCGGCGAGGTCAAGTGGAACAAGCAGATGGGCGGCCCCATGGCCGATGATTACGGCGCGCCGTATTTCCACCTGCACCGCGGTGACCTGCACATGGCATTGGCCGAAATCGTGCCGGAAGAAATTGTGCATCGGGACAAGAAGCTGACCGGGCTGTCGCAGGATGCCGACTCGGTGACCTTATCCTTTGAGGATGGCGGCACTGCAACGGCCGATATCGCCATCGGTGCGGATGGTGTGCATTCGGTGGTGCGCGAGGCCTTGCTGGGCGTGGAGAAGCCGGAATTTTCCGGTCGCGTTGCCTATCGTACAACCTTTCCCGCGTCGTTGCTGGGCGACGTTCCGATTGACGACTATGCCAAATGGTGGGGACCGGACCGGCATATCGTCATCTACTACATCACGCCCGAGAAAGACGAAATCTACTTCGTGACCAGCACGCCGGAACCCAGTTTTACGACGGAATCCTATTCCGCGAAGGGCGACCTTGCGGAATTGCGCAAGGCCTATGCCGGCTTTCACCCGCATGTTCAGGCGGTGCTGGCGGCATGCCCGGCGGTCAATAAATGGGCGCTTTACGTGCGCGATCCATTGCCGCGATGGGGCAAGGGCCGGGTGACGCTTCTGGGCGATGCCTGTCATCCGATGACACCCTATATGGCGCAGGGGGCGGCGACGTCGCTTGAAGACGCGGTGGTGTTGTCGCGCTGCCTGGACGGTGTTGGTGCCGGCGATATCGGTCGGGCTCTGCGCCGGTACGAGGACAGCCGCCGCGAGCGTACGGCACGTATCCAGACGATTTCGCGCCTTAACGATATGGAGAAGATCAAGGCGGAAACCGACCGCACCTATCGATATGACGCCTGGACGGTGCCGCTGGCGCCAATGCCTGTGAGCATCGACGAATAGGATATGGTCGCCGGGACGGAGACTGTGTTGCTGCTGGCCCGGCGCCGGGCTTCGATCTATGGTTGGCGCATGGTTTTCTGGCAATTGATGATACGGCTTTCGGAAGAGTGCCCGGACCGGCTTGTTCTTCGTCGGGTCGTGACTCGCATCATCGCCGGGCTGTTGTTCTGTACCGGCACCGTTATGGCGCTGCCCGTGTCGGCGCAACCGGAAAGCCTGCCGCCGGCAGCGGCGTTTCGGGGCAAGGTGATGCGCGACCCCGATACCGGCAGGCTTGTGTTGCAACCGCCCGTGCTTGAAATCCATGTCTGCGTCGACAAGGCCGATGACCCGGCCTGTGATATGACCGACCTGCAGGCAGCGCTCGACGGCGTTTCGCCCGGCGGGAAGGTCGTCATGCATCCCGGGATCTATCGTCAGGCAGCCTATGTCCGCTACGACAGAACCCGGATCGAAGCGCAGCCGGGAGCAGCCCTTGTCGGCACCACGGTCGCCGGCAAGGCGGCACTCGTCATTACGGCGAACGATGTCGTCATCGACGGGCTGTCCTGTTCGGAAATCACGGTGCGCGACCGCAACGGTGCCTGCATTCGCCTGGAAGGCAACAACCTGACCCTGCGCAACGTGCACTTCTTTGATTCCGAGCAGGGGATACTGTCCGGCGGGGATCGCGGGTTGCTGTTGATTGAGGATAGCCGGTTCGAGAATCTCGGGCGGGCGGGACGGGCGCATGGGATTTATGTCGGCGGCGGTGAACTGATCGTTCGTCGCTCCATTTTCCTGGCGTCGAAGGATGAAGGGCACGAAATCAAGTCGCGCGCGGCGCGCACCCTGATCGAAGACAATGTGATTGCGTCCCTGGGCGCGGTCGACAGTTACCTGATCGATGTCCCGAACGGTGGCGTCGCGATCATCCGGCGCAATATCCTGCAGGAAGGCACGCGCAGTGCGAATGACGGCGCCGTCGCGTTTGCGATGGAGGGGGACCGCCATGAAAATTCTTCCATTCTTGTCGCGGGCAATCTGATTTTCATGGACCGGCGCCGCGGCACGCTGATCAAGGCCAAGGGCCACAAGGCGACGCTGTCGGGGAATGTGATCGTCGGGCCGCCGGGGCAATACCGGATCGGGGAATCGGTTCAGGCCTGTGGCGACCACGGCAATATATGTGTCGATGGGCGCGAGGGGCTGAGTGGGCTTTCCGACCTGCCGCTGCCCCGTATCCCGAAACTGGGGCGCCTGTTGACCGAAACCGGGCTGTGGAAGCACTGACCTGGCGGCGCGCCGCGTCCCGACACGAAATATGCTGCTGCTGGACGTGCCGAAGCGCCCCTTTTACGATAGGGGCAACACGGTCATGCATCGGCCGGTCAACAGGGCGGGGAGCAAACACATGAGCACGGGGCCATCGAATATCGGATTTGTCGGCTGCGAATTTCGCAGTGCGGAAACGGGCAATGGCGCGTCATCGGGCGGGCACGGCCATGCGCATGGCGAACGGCGCGAGGTCTTCGTCAAGGGCACGCGGATCAAGACTGTGGATATCCACGCCCATTGCGCGGTGCCGGCGGCGCTGGCGGCGGCCGGTTTCCCGCTGGAAAATCCCGACCTGCTGATGGATGACGTCACCACCCGCATCGCGGCGATGGATGCGCAGGGGCTGGACGTGTCCGCGCTTTCGATCAATCCGTGGTGGTACGAGCGGGACCGCGACCTGTCGGCGGAAATCATCCGCCTGCAAAACGAGGCGCTGGTCGAGATGTGCGCCGCCAATCCGGACCGTTTCGTCGCCTTTGCCACCGCCGCCCTGCATCACCCGGACCTTGCGGTGGAGCAGCTGGAGCACGCGGTGAAGAAGCTTGGCTTCAAGGGGGTCGGTGTTGCCGGCAGTGTTGACGGGCTGGAACTCGCCGACCGGAAATTCGACCCGTTCTGGGCCAAGTGCGAGGAACTGGATGTGCTGGTCTTCCTGCACCCCAAGGGGACGCGCGAGATGAACGATAGCACCCGGTTCAACGGTAACGGCTTCCTGCAGAACACGCTGGGTAACCCGCTGGAAACCACCATCGCGCTGACCCATCTGATCTTCGAGGGCACGCTGGACCGGCACCCGGGGCTGAAGATCTGCGCCGCGCATGGCGGCGGCATGTTCCCGTCCTACGCCAACCGGCACGATGCGGTAATCCGCACCTTCCCGAACAAGGTCGGCAAGATTCCGAACAAAAAGCCGACGGATTACCTGCGCGACGGCCAGCTGTTCTTCGACACCATCGTCTTCACCGAAGAAGCCCTGCGCCACCTGATCGCCGAAACCGGCGCGGACAAGATCATGATCGGCACCGACTATCCCTTCCCCTGGACCAGCACGGAAGTCGATCTGGTGCTGAACACCCCGGGGCTGAGCGACGATGACCGCATCGCGATTCTGGGCGGCACGGCGGCGCGGCTGATGGGGATCGACTGAACCGCCATGCCGTAAGCTGCCGGGCGGCGGTTGCTAGCCTTTGAACTGGTTGATGATGGCGACCGCGATCGCGGCGGCAAAGATGATCCAGAAGATCAGCTTCCGGTTATCCGTCGCGGGCATCAGGCGGCCGATGGGGCCGCTGTCTTCTGTGGGGGCGTCATCTTTCATGTTGGGGTCGGGCAGGTAGGTCACCAGCCGCCCCGATATCGATTGGATGTCGTCTTGCTGCCAGTCGTCTTTCGGCAGCCGGGCAAAGATGGCGGTCAGGTCCGCCGAGGCGGCATCCTGCGACAGTTTTGACAGGCGCGATGCTTCCCCCCACGGGTTCAGGCCCAGCCGCGACATGGCGGACAGGACGGTGAGGTTCTGTCCGCTTTTTTCTTCCGCGACAAAGGCGAAGAGAAAGTCGTTGAACCGGGAATGGGCGAGGGCATATTCCTGACGGAGTGCCATTTGGGTATCCTTTGTTCTATCGCAGGCGGATGGAGCAGGCGGAAAGCGGGTAATCGCAGCAGCGATCAGAAGTGCTTTTCCTGCATCCAGGCCTGTACTTGCCGGGTTGCCTGTTCTTCGGTGGTGCACGAGCGTCTTCGCACCAAGCGGGTGAGTTCTTCCGCCGTCCGGACCGTCGACAGGTCGTAAATCGTCAAAAATGTCCATGCTTCCATGGCGTCCCGCATGTATTTCCTCTTACGTATAACAGTATCGGCGGACTCGCCATCCTGAAATCCGAACATGAATATTTTTCCTCATGACCAAACCGGTCAAAATAAAACGAATTATTTGTGATTTTTAGTTTGTTATTACTTGCGGATATATGGGGTTTTTACTGGAATAATCAATGTAAATATTTGCCAGCCATCCCGCGGGAAAGCGACTGTTTCCGGGTTATCCAGGGCATTGCCGACACTGATGCGCCGGGGCGGCGCTGTCGGTGAAATACCCGTTTCGATTGGCATTCATTGGCATCCATTGGCATTTGTTGTCATCCCTTTGCATTTCGCCGCCCCACCTCACCCCGGCCCTCTTCTCCCCGGGGGCGGAGAGGGAGAATGTTTGGCGTTACTCGGCTCTTCTATAAGAACCCTCGCGCCCTTGGAGGCTGAAGCCGCCGCAAAGCGGGTTCAGGGCAGGGTGAGGGGGCGCAGTGCCGTCGGTGCCGAAAAAACCGCCATTCTATTGGCATTGATTGACATTCCTTTGCATCCCACGCCGCCGCCATGAAGCGCCGCAAAACCGAACCCGGCACTATACCACGAAAAGAACAAAATGGCAACAATTGTTGTGGCAGCAACCCACCGCCATCACCATCTGCCCGCCGCGCGCTCAGTCTTCGGCGATCACGGCTTCGACGTCGATCTCCATCAGCATCTCCTCCCGCGCCAGCCCGGCGACGATCAGGCCCGTCTGGCAGGGCTGCACCCCCTTCAGCCATTTGCCCAGCACCGCATAGACCGGGGTGCGGTGCGCGCGGTCGGTCAGGTATACGGTTGTCTTGACGATATCGGTCAACGTGGCACCCGCGTCCTGCAGCAACGTTTGCGTGCAGCGCATGGCGTTGTCGGCCTGGGCGGCGGGGTCGCCCGTGCCGATGAACGCGCCGTCGAAATCCAGCCCCGTCTGCCCGCGAATCCAGATCCGGTTGCCCGCCTTTACCGCCATGCACAGTTCCAGTTCGATATCCTCGCCGTCATGGGTCAGGGTCTGTTTGAACGGGCGGAAGCGCTGATGTGACATTTCATGTTCTCCTGTATCGGTTGTGGTCGCCCCGGCCCATTCATCATATAAAGGCACCATGCGGCAACGGGCCGGCACGATAAAATCCACGGGAGAATTCCATGAACGCGACCAAACTTCGACGCACCCTGAAATCAGGCGGCCATGTTTTCGGCTGCATGTTATCGCAGATGGCGTCGACCCGCTTTGAACAGGTGCTGGCCGGCAGCACGCTGGATTACGCGATCATCGATTCCGAACACGGCTCGCGCGACCGCACCGAAATCCAGTCGCTCTGCGCGATGCTGCGCCATGCCGACATCACCCCGGTTGTCCGGGTGCCGATCCCGAAGGCGGAATACGTCGCCATGGCGCTGGATGCGGGCACGGCCGGCGTGCTGGTGCCGTATTGCGAAACGGTGGAAGAAGTGCAGGCGGTCGTCGCCACGGTGAAATGGCACCCGCTGAAAGGCGAATACCTGCGCCGCGCGGTGGAAGACAACGTATTGCCCAGCCCGGAAACGAAGAAGTATCTGCAAGGCCGGCGCAAGGAATCCTTCGTCATCATCGGCATCGAATCCGAACCGGCCTATAAAAACCTGGACGCGATCCTGGATGTCGGCGGCATCGACGGCGTCTTCATCGGCCCGAACGACATGTCCACCTCGCTCGGCGTGCCGGATGATTATTCGAACAAGAAATACCTGAAGGTGATCGCCGATATCATCAAACGCTGCGAAGCGCGCAAGATCCCGGTGATGGTGCACCAGCAGACCATCGAAACCTCCTCCAAGGCCATCGACCTGGGCGCCCGCTTCATCCTCCACTCGACCGACGGCCGGATGCTGCAACGGATCATCCAGCAGGAAATGAACGCCTTGCGAAAGGCGGCGGGTGCGGGCGTGAAGGCGACGAAGGATACGGCGGGGACGGTTTAGGGAAGGATATTCACGGGCGGATGTCAGGCGGCGTCCGTCGCAGCAGGTTGTGCTTCAAACCACGCCTTCGATATCCGTCCGTGTGAAATCCTCGCCGATATAGAGCAAGGGGCAGCCGCGTTCCTGCGCCAGCGCGTAGGCGAAGCAGTCGCCGAAATTCAACGCCGCCGGATGGATACCCTTGCCCCAGCGTTCATAGGCCAGCGCGGTGCGCCGCGCCGCCGCCGGTGTCACGCTGACGGTCTCGAAGCCCAGCCCGTCGATCAGCCGCGTCATTTCCGTGCCGACATTGCGCCGCGCGGCGACGATCAGCGCTTCCGCCATGGTCCCCGCCGAAATCAGCAACGAATCCGTTGTTTCGAGTGCTGCGGCGCAGGCATCGGCGTCCGGCTCACCGAGCAGCATCGCCATGAGCGCCGAGGTATCGACGACGATCATTCGGGCAACCCGTCCGCGCCATACAGGAAATCCTGGCTGTGCGCCGCATCCGGCCCCGCGCTGACCTTCCCGGCGGCGCTGGCCCGCACCGCCGCGAGGATCGCGCGACGGGATTCTGCGTCGCTCGCCGGCGTGACCGGGGTGAGGCGCACGGCGGCATGGCCATGCCGGGTCAGAATAACCTCATCCCCCGCCTCGGCCCGCCGCACCAGCTCCGTGAGCTGCGCCTTGGCTTCGGTTACGGATACTTTCATGGGGTGCTCCCGTATGGGTCACTGATTGTCTGGTATCGTAAAAATAGACCATTCAATGGTTCGTTTCAATGCATGGTGTCAGGAGGCAACCCGATGCGACCCGTCAATCTTGTTGTCATTGTCCGGTAGGACACAAAAACGGAACCTGTCCTCTACCCGACATGTCTGCCGCGCTGGGCGTGCCGGACGACTATGCGAACTGGAAGTGCTTGAAGAGAGGCGTGGCCATCATCAAACGTTGCGAGACGCGCAAGACCCTGATGATGGTGAACTAGCAGACCATCGAAACATCATCCAGGGCCATCAAATTCAGCGCTCGCTTCATCCGCTATTCGACGGACTGACGGATGCTGTAATGGATCATCCAGACCGAAATGGGCGCCCTGCGCCTATTGGCGAGTGCGGGTGTGAAGACGACGAAGGATGCCGCCGAAAACGTTTAGAGGGGAGGTTGTTGGGCGGGTATCAGGTGACGGAGGAGAATCTGATCTAACACGGTTGACGCAAAACTGCGTGTGGTTACGTGGATGAGGGCGGTGAAATTTTGAAAATTCCTTTAACATATTGATTTTTTTTGATTATCCATGCTATTTTTGATTGAATAAAAATAGGGGGATGCGATGACAAGTGACAAGTCTATAGACATTAGCCAACAATCGTCGGGGTCCGGAAGCTTACAGAGGAGCATGGACAACTTAATTCAGGCTCTTCGTCCAGGCGCAAAAAATGTTCTATCATCCCTATCTGAATACCGATTTAAGCATTTTAAGGTGGGTGCAGACAGCATCCGCGAGATTGTGGCGAAAGTTAAACAAGAGCATCATTTTTTACTTTTAACTGGTGAAGAATTGAATGTTACTGTTAGGTATGGAAATAAGTCTATTGCTCAATTTTCATCGTTAGAAGCATTTAACCTGCATGAATCAGCTGTTTCGGAGGCAGTATCTGAGGTTATCATAAACTATGACATCAAAGGAAAGAGAGCAGACAATGAAGATATTGAGAGATTTATTATAGAAATTGCACTACGCGCGGAAATTCCAAGGCGCGAATATAGGCAGCGAGTAATTCTGCATGACAATAGCCTTAATAATGTAAGATGGAAGGTTTCTTTTTCAGATTACATAATGGCGAAAAACATTTCCAATACTATCGCTGAGTGGTTTGAGAAATTACCAGAATTTCAGACCAATAAAAGATTGTTAAAATTTACACGACCGTCATATGTTAATTTTTTTATGACGTTTTTTTCCGCCATTCCTATTGTTTCTGCTTCATCATTTTTATACGCTATATACAGAGTGAGTAACCCTAACAATATGGGATTCATGGTGGGATGGATTCTAGCATCCGTGTTTCTATATGCGATAACGTGGTTGATGGTTTCTATAATAAAGACAAAATTTGAAAAAAATATATTGTGTTCCACTCCTTTAGCAGGATTTGTTATTACAGCAGGGGATGCCAAGAGGAATAAAGAAATAGAAGTTCAAAATGATACAAATTGGAAGCGTGCAAAGCGTCTGTTGTTTTATGGAATTTTGACTACGCCGGTTCAGTTGGTGGTTGCCATAGTGGCAGCATATTTTCAGTCTAAATATTTTTAAACATTATGCTCGGCTCAATTTATAGTGGTCGTGCACTGTTTACCCTTCCGTATAGCCCGCGCCGACCTGGCTAGGTGTCGCGGCCGGTATTTTTTATAAGTAGGGTCAGGTCTTGTTTTGTGCGTCAGGGGCTTTTTGGAAGTTTTGGTCTGAGCCTAAATGACTGATACGCGGCACATGTACAAAATAAAACCTAATCCTGAGCATTGTTGCTCAGCATTTAAAAGGTGAGGCGATTGGCTGTTCAGCGCGATTTATGGAAAGAAGCATTTCAGCATTGGCCGCAATTGCCGTGTCCAACGTGTAAGGTTGGTCTTCTTGCTGTTGAGCAAAAGAAAATAATTAAGGAAGAAACGACAGACTCCAAAAAATCATATGGGCATGATGCATGGGAGCCCGATTGGATTGAGAAGAGGTTCGTTGCTGGATTGAAGTGTGGAAACCCTGTCTGCGCCGACAAAATAGTATCATGTGGGGTAATTTCACATGAATATTATCAATTTTATCACGATGATGGAAGTGTGGGGGGCGATTTAATTGAAACCTTCATGCCTCATTATTTTGAGCCTGCTCCGCCAGTATTTTCTATGCATGAAAGCTACCCCGAAATTGTTTGTGCTGAGCTCCTAAAATCTTTCTCGCTAATGTGGGCGGATGTGGCTGCGGCAGCGACGAGAGTAAGGGTATCTGTAGAATTTTTGATGGATGAATTAAAAATACCGAGAAAAGCAAAAATAAAATCCGGGAAAAATACAGGAAAGTATAGGGAGGTTACCCTCGACGAAAGGATAAGGAAGTTTTCAGAACTTAACAATGATGCAGGGAAGCAGTTGATGGCCGTAAAATGGTTGGGAAATACTGCTAGTCATAAATCGGTTAGTCAGTTTACTCGTGACGATCTGCTAGATTCATTTGAGCATATAGAGTTTGCGCTTGATTTAATCTATGTGAAAACAATTGCAAGGTTGGCCGAACGCGCGGATAAAATCCTTAAAATAAAGGGACCTATTAAAAATAAATTATGAGAATGAATGGGTATATGGGCCTATTTGTTATTAGGTATTGAAGTTTTTAGGTTGGCTAACAGTATCCATTCTTCTATCCAGAAGATGGCAGATTTTATTAATTTAGGATGGTGGCCACGTTGCCTTTTCCCCTTACTTATTACCGCCCGGGTAGTTCAATCGTCAGGATCAGCGTGCTCAAACTTTTCCCGTGCACGTCTTGCGCCAGTGACCGCGTTACCCCGCCGCCGAGCGCGCCTTCGATGACGAAGTTCAGCGCCCGCAGCTTCGGCAGTTCGTAGCGCCGTACCGGGCCCGGCGTGATGTGGCTGTAGGCCTGCGCCACCACCGCCGCCGTCAGCTCCCGTTGCAGCACATCCCAGCCCGCATCGTCATACGCCGTGACGGAGATGTTGGAGGTGTTGCCCTTGTCGCCGGCGCGGCTGTGGCCGAGGTCGTATACGCGCAACATCAGGCGGCTCCTTCCACATAGATCCGGGGTTTGACCAGCTGGCGCGGCAGCAGCACCGATTGCACTGCCAGGATTTCGCGGATGATCGGGTCGATCCCGCCGCCGCCGCCCGAGGGGCCGTTCACATGCATGGCGCGGGTCTCGAACCCGACCTGCCCGGCGGCGGCGCGGGAATCGCAGCGCGCGGCGACGCGCAGCCGCACCTCATAGGGTTCCGGCCCGTCCGGTTCCCTGCCGTGCAGGCTGGACATGCCGATCAGATCAACCCGCATTTCGGTGTAATTATAGGGGTTTTCCCTGAGGCGCTGCTGGATGATTTCGGCCGCCAGTTTCGCCCGCGCAACGGCGTTGATCCCGGCATAGGAGACCTGCCCCTCGCCGATGAAACCGTCATGATAGCCGACGCTGACCTTGTAGGTGTCGGTATGCGGCCTTGCTGCCGCGCCGGTGACGCGCACCCGGTCGGGGCCGGACTCATGCAGTTCGACATCGGTGACGTCCAGCACGCAGTCCGGCGTGATATAGGCCGCCGGATCGTGCATTTCATACAGCAGTTGTTCGGTGGCGGTCGCGCGGTCCAGCCGCCCGCCGGTATCGGGGCATTTGCCGACCTCGACCTGTCCGTCGAGCGTGATATCCGCATAGGGGTTGCCGAGATGGGCAAGGTCCGGCACGTCCTTCATGCCCGGGTCGGCGAAGCAGCCGCCGGTGAGCTGTCCGGAACATTCCAGCAGATGCCCGGCAATCGTGCCGGCGGCGAGGCGCGGCAGGTCGTCCGGCGCCCATTTCCAGTAATGCATGGCCGGCGCAAGGAACAGCGAGGGGTCGGACACCCGGCCGGTAATGACCAGCGGCGCGCCGGTTTCCAGCCCCCGGCAGACCACATCCGCGCCCAGATAGGCATGGGCGGCCACCATGTTCGGCAGCAGGCTTTCCACCGGCTCGCCGGTTTCCATGACCGGCAGTTCCGGCATGGTGCGGATGATGCTTTCGATATCGTCGCCTTCGACTACCGCGACCGGCACATCGCCCAGCCCCTGTTCTTCGGCCATCTTGCGTACGGCGCGCGCGCCGCCACCGGGATTGGCCGCGCCCATATTGGTGACGATGCGGACGCGCTTGTCGAGGCAGAGCGGCAGGATGCGTTCCATGCGCTCGATCAGGCGCGGGTTGTAGCCTTTCTCCGGGTCGTGGCGCCTGGTCAGGCTCTCGCGCGCGGTGGTCCGCTCGGCCAGGCATTCGAAGACGAGGAAGTCGAGATCCGCGCGTTCGACCAGGTCGATGGCGGGTTCGATACGGTCATCCGCGAAACCGGCGCCGACGCCGATGCGCACTACATCCGTTGGTTTGGCCATGCTGGGTATTCTCCGGCTCAGGAATTCTGGTTGGCGGGCATTATGGAACCGCGCCGCGCGGTTGCGCAACGCCCGGCGGACCACGCAAGGGCAGGCGGCGCGGGGATTATTCCGCGGCGCGGCCCGTATCGCGGGGATAGCGCCGCTGCAGTTCGGCGACGATGGTATCCAGCGGCTCCACATCAGCCATCTTCATGTCCATGTCGAACAGGTTGGCGCGATGCGCGGTGGCGCTGCGGTCGCCGACCGCTTCCTCGGCGATGATGACGCGGAAGTTATGCGAGAAGGCGTCGTTGGCCGCAGCCCGGACGCAGCCGCTGGTGGAGATGCCGCAGATGACGATGGTGTCGATATCGTCATAGCGCAGGAAGGATTCCAGCGGCGTTTCGAAAAAGCACGACGCCTTGTTCTTGAAGACGACCACATCCTGTTCGCGCGGGGCATAGGCGTCGGGCCATTCATCGGCGCGCGCATCCCGGCTGTAGATCATGTCACCGGCGATGCCCAGCTTGTCGTTCCACATGCCGCGGCGGATCGGGTGGCTGCGATCGTCCCGGCGGCTGTAATAGATCGGCAGGTCCATGTCGCGGAATACGCCGACAATCCGCGTGATGGCGGCGACAAGGGCCGGGTCGCCGTCGCCGCATTGCGGATAGGCGGGGTCGACGAACATATGGGTTGTGTCGATGTTCAGCAGCGCCGCACGCCGGCCGAAGCCGACCCGCTCGCCGAATTTTCCCTTGGCATAGGTCGCCAGTTCTTCCGGCGGCAGGTGATCCGCCCATTTTTCCAGCTTGTTCATGATGTCCGTGCTCCCGGTTTCCTGCCCGATCCCCGGTTTTCCCTACCGTATCCGTGGCCGGCCGAAGGGGGGGACGTTAAACATTTCGCAATATCCTGAGCGCAACGTAACCCGATCATTGAGGAAGGCGCTATGCCATGAGTGCAGATCACCAGAACCGGCGTCTCGCAAAGCGGGTCACGACACGCCGGATGGCGCATATTTCCGCCGCCGAAACCAGCCATGCCAGCTATGTCGAGGATATCTCGACGGGCGGCGCGTCCCTGCATATCGCCGATCAGGATGTGGCGATGTTCGAAGTGGGCGAGCCCGTGAACGTGGAAGTCGATGAAATGACACCGGTTCCGGGCGATATCGTCCGGGTGGACCCGCCGATTGTGGCGGTCGCCTTCACCGATATCGACCAGCAGGACCAAAAGCGCATCGTCGCGGAAATCATGGACCGGGCCAACAAGTTCGGCCTCGAGGACCCCGACGCAACCGCGAAAGATGACGACTGACGGCCATCGGCTGCTGTAAATTCACCCGCGCGTGGCAACCGTTTCCATGAAGGCGGCGATATCCGGTTCCTCCGATAGCGTCAGGCACCGCGCGTAAAGCGCTTCCGCCGCCGCATCATCCATGGCCCGGCGGCAAAGCTGCACGAATTTGCGGCCCAATTGCGCATCGCTGAGCGGATTACCCGGCCCGCCGGTTGCCCGGGTTACGTGCTCCGTCACCACACCCGCCGCGCCAAGGTCGATGGTCACCCGCGCCTGTGTCTGGGGCAGATCATCGTCGCGATGCACGGTGATGCGCTGCCGTAATGCGGCAAGGTCCGGGTCCGCGACCGATGCGCGTTCGAAGGTCGCGAAATCCGCATTGCCGAATGTCAGCGCCAGCGTGGCGGCATGATGCAGGCTGAACCGGCTGGTGATTGCCGATGCCGGGTCCTGCTTTTCCGCCAGTACCGCGGTGCGGGGATGCACATGGATATCGACGGATCGAATGCCCGCCACCACGAACCCATCGCGCCGGGCGATGGCGAGGCAGGCGTCGATGACCGGATGGATGACGACCCCGCAAGGATAGGGTTTCAGGCTGATCTCCGTTATCAGAAACTTCTGCCCCAGCTCGCCCAGCAGCGCCTGGTATCCGTCAACCGGCGGGAAGGTGCTGAAATATCCGAAGGCGTCATCGAACACGGCCGGTGCGCTGGTGAGCCCGGCGTCGGCCAGCAGCGCCGCCATCACGCCGTCCCGCGCCGCCTTGCCGACATTCAGGTTCTTGCCTTCATTGGGCAGCATGGCCCGCAACCCGGCCGCCTGGGTTGCCGCCATGGCCAAGGCCCGCGCCGTCGCTTCCCGATCAAGACCCAACAGTGCACTGGCCGCCGCCGCAGCACCGATCACCCCGGCGGTCGCCGTGATGTGCCAGCCCTGATCGTAATGGCCGGGGAACAGGCATCGGCCGACATGCAACTCGACCTCGATGCCGATGGCGACCGCGTCCAGCAGCGCCCGCCCCGTCGCCCGTTGTACTTCCGCCATCGCCAGCGCCGCCGCGACGACGGTGCCCGTCGGGTGGATCAGGGTCGGCACATGCATGTCGTCGAAATCCAGCACGTTGGACGCGAAGCCGTTGACGAAGGCCGCGCTGGCCATGTCCATCCGCCGCCCGCAGCCGATTGCGGTAGCTGCCCCGTTGCCCGCGACCCGATCCATCACGCCCAGCAGCCGCGACACGGAGCCATCCCCGCTGCCGCCGACCGTACAGGCCAGCCAGTTGGCAAAGGCGCGCGCGACATGCCGGTCAAGCCCAGGCAGGGGAACCGCAGCATTGTAGTTGGTGATGAATGCCACGATCCGGCCGGTGACCGGCCCGGTGGTCTGCTCAGGTCTGTCCGGGTTCATGATCGTCGATAAGTATCCCTTGGGTCTGCCCATAGATTTCGAGGGACCGGAACGGCCTGATCTGATTTCGTACCATTGCGGTTCGGCGATAGCAGCGGAAAAATCTAATTGACGAAAGATTCTTTCAAAATTGTCACCCGGACAATAATTATCTTGATTATAGGTCAGTAATATTGACTTATATGACTCATGAATTGTGGGGAAGCCGGAGAGAGACGATGAATGAGACCGTGACGGACTGGGAGCCGGCCTATGCGCGCCGGGCGGCCCGTATGAGCAGTTCCGAGATCCGCGAGCTGCTGAAGCTGCTGGACCAGCCGGATATCATTTCCTTCGCCGGTGGCATTCCCGACCCGGCGCTGTTCCCGCGCGAAGAAGCGGGCAATGCCTATCAGACCATCATGGGCGATCCCACACGCGCCAACGCGGCGCTGCAGTATTCGACCAGCGAGGGCTACCTGCCGCTGCGCGAATGGATATCCTCTTACATGACCCGGTTGGGGGCAAATTGCGACCCGGACAATATCGTGGTGACGTCCGGTTCGCAGCAGGCACTGGATTTTCTGGCGCGGTTATTGGTGTCGCCCGGCGATACGGCGCTGGTCGACTGGCCAACCTATCTGGGGGCGCTACAGGCGTTCAACGCCTATGAGCCGCGCTATGACCGGATCGAATTCGGCGCGACCAACCGGACGCCGGAATCCTATGCCGAAGCGGCCTCCGAAGCGACCGCGGGCGGGCGGGTGAAGTTCGCCTATGTCGTGCCCGACTTCGCCAACCCCACCGGTCGCACCCTGTCGGTTGCCGAGCGGGAATCACTGCTGGCGCTGGCGGGTGAACTCGACATTCCGGTGATCGAGGATGGTGCCTATGCGGCGCTGCGCTATGACGGCACCCCGGTGCCGCCGGTGATCGCGATGGACGCGGCCCGGACCGGCCATGTGGACGGGGCGCGCACGATCTATTGCGGGACGTTTTCCAAGACGCTGACGCCGGGGCTGCGGGTCGGCTGGATATGTGCCGCGCGGCCGATCGTGAAACGGCTGGTGCTGGTCAAGCAGGCGTCGGACCTGAACAGTCCGTTGCTCAACCAGGTGGTGATGCACCAGCTTGCCGAGTCGGTCTTCGACCGCCAGGTGACGGCGTCGATTGCCTGCTACCGCGAACGGCGCGACCGGATGCGTGCCGCGCTGGAACGGCACATGCCGGAGGGTGTGACCTGGACCAGCCCGGAAGGCGGCATCTTTCTGTGGCTGACCCTGCCGGAAGGATTTGACGGGGCCGAGCTGCTGGCGCGGGCGGTGGCGGAAGAAAAGCTCGCGTTCGTGCCGGGCCGAGCGTTTTTCGCCGACGGGACCGGGGCCAACACGCTGCGGCTCAGCTTCTCGCTGGCGAACCCGGAACAGATCGAAACCGGTATCGCCGCGCTGGCCCGGCTGATCCGCGGCTGAGCGCCGGCACAGGGTGGAATCATGGAAACCGTTCTTGCCTTCCTGGGGGTGGTGCTGCCACTGACGCTCAGCCCCGGTCCGGCGACGATCGCGATTGCGGGAATCGGGATGCGCAGCGGCATCGCCTCGGCATTGCCATTCTATGCGGGGATGATGATTGCCTGCGCCGCCATCGCGCTGGCGGCTGCGTTCGGGCTCAATGCCCTGTTTCTCGCGAGCCCCATGGCCTATGACACGGTTCGCTATCTGGGGATCGCCTATATCGTCTATCTCGCTATGCGCCTGTTCCGCAGCAGGCCGCCGACGGACGACGATACGACGAAAATATACAGCCTGTTTGACGGGCTGATGCTGTCCATACTCAACGCCAAATATTATGTCGTCGTCTCGGCGGTATTCAGCCAGTTCCTGAAACCGGACGACGCGGCCAACTGGATATTCGTTCTGGCGTTGATTGCGCTCGTGGCCTTCTCACAAGGGGTCTGGCTGGTCACCGGGGCGGGCCTGCGGCCGCTGATGCGGTCGGCCGTTGCCTTCCGCATTCAGAGCATCGTCTTCGGATCATCGCTGATCGGCGTTGCGGTGTATTTGCTGCTGCGACGTTAGTGCGGGTCGATAGAAAACCCCTTGCCGTCTATCCGCGTAACGGGAAGGGCTTCAATGGTATCCCGATCGACCCCGTCCAGACAGAAAACGTTGACCGTATAGGCGTCCGGCGCGATGCGCGGGCGGTGAAACGGGTACATGCCGCAATGCCCGCAAAAGTAGTGCTTGGCCGTGCCGGTATTGAACTGGTAGAGCACAAGCGCATCTTCCCCCTGAATCAGGCGAAAACGGTCGGCCGTCACCCGGTGCATGACAGCATTGCGTCTAATGCATATCGAGCAGTTGCAGATCGCGACCCCGTCCAGGGTGGTATCGATTTCGAATACGATGTCGCCGCAATGGCAGCGCCCGGTGAAGGTTTGCATCGCGGGAAACTCCTTCGTGTTGTGAGTGGTATTCAAGTAAGTCAATGACATGATGGCATAATTTTTCGGTTGGCGCCTGCCAATCCTGTTCCGGGCCCGTCATTGATTCGATTTATATAAAATTTTAGAAAAAATAAGTAAAAATTATGGTAAATGGCAAGTAAACAGAATTTCAACGTTTTATATACATGTAATAATGCAATATTAATCATTATTAACAATGGTTAATGAAGTTTTTATTTTGACTGTTTCAAGTAACTAAGCTATTACATTAAGCATCCAAGCGGACAATAGAACTTGTGGGGACGTTAGGGTGGGTATGTATTGCGCGACCATCGTTTGGGCTTACTATGATATGGATCTTGCGCGTCGGCTCTGGCCACGGGTCAAGACAGCAGTCGAAGAGCAGATCGAACGGGACGATCTTGCAATGGACGTTGGCAGACAGCGTCAGGTGATTGCAGCCATCGTGAATGATCTGATGGAAAAACGACGCCCGCAGAAGCGTCAATGGTGCTCGCCCAAATCAATCAGCAAACTGCTGCATCTGTTCCGCAAGCCCAATCCAAGATCAAATCCCCTGCCAAAACCGACGGCATTGTCGAAGTCTTCGCTGGTGTCGGCCGGTACCACGGTAACGCGGCATTAGGTTAACGCGGTAGCTGGTTCCGGGCCGGGCAGGCCGGCACGGCTGGCGCCAATATTCAAAATACACTCAATAGTAGAAATGTCGCCCGTTGCGACGCGCTTTTGTGACGCTTAATTCCCGAAAATCTTTTCCGGGGCGGTGACGACAGTGCGCCCGTTGCCGGACCTGTGCGTTAAGCCCTTGCGGTCGAAGAATTCCAGCAGGCTGATCGTCAGGTTTCGGCCAATGCCGGAACGTTTGTTGAAGTCGCCGGCGGAAAAGATACCGTCCGGCACTTCCGTTGCCAGTACGGCGGCCATTTTGCCCAGCTTCAATAATGACTCCGGCAGGAAAAACCGGTTATCCGCGACCTGGTGTATCAATCCGGCCCGCGCGGCCCGGGCGAGAAAGCGTTCTGTCGTGCGCCGGTCCAGTGAGGTTGCTTCGGCCAGTTCCAGGACGCGTGGCGGGCGGATATCGCCTTCTTCCAGCAAGGCGTGGATCTGATCCCAAAGCGCGGTATCTTCCGCGGAAAAGACGGCACGATGCCCCGGTACGGTGAGATAGACGCCGTCGCGCGCAATACGCTTTCCGTGCAGCAGGTCCAGGATTGCCGCGCTGAACAATGCCGCGGACGGTCGCCGGGTGATGGCGCGGCGAAGGCGGGTTTCCTCGGGCCCTGGCTGGTCGGGCCGTTGTGCATGCCATTCGCGCAATGCCGAAACGATGTCGTCGCGCAGACCGTCCCAGTGCGCCGGTGAAATGCCGACCTGATCCGGTGGCGAGCCGACCCGGATCATATCGACCTGATCCCACAACATATCGGTTTCATCCGGGGTCAGATTGAAGGTCTGGGCGAACCGGCCAAGCGCGACACCGTCGACACTTTGGCCAAGCCGTGCTGTCAGAGCCTGCGCCGGGGTTGCATCCCGCATGGCCTGCAGGATTTCCAGTCGTTGCGGTCGCGCCCTGCCGCGGGCCGGCGAAAAGGGATCGACAATCCGGCCGCCGCCAATGGTGCGCCGTGCCGACTGATCGCGCAGGATAAAGCGGTCGCCGGCCAGGGCGCCGATGGGATTATCCAGCACGATCTGCACCAGCCCGGTATCGCCGGGTGCGATAGAGCCGCCTTCAAGGATGGCGACCCTGCCGGTTTCAGCGCTGGCTGCCATATGGACATGGACCGGGGTCCAGTGCCGCAACGGTTTCTTTTCGCCGTTGAGCAGGCGCAATGTTGCATCGAGCCGCCGCACCGGTGCATGGGCGGGTTCAGCCAGAACCCAGTCGCCGCGTGCCACGGAATCGAGTCTGATGCCTTGCCCGGTCAGATTCAATGCGCAGCGTTCGCCGGCGCGGCCGGATTGAGCGTCGCGATTCTGCGCGTGGATCGCCCGGACCCGGACCGGGGTTCCGGCAGGCGACAGAATCAATCGATCGCCGACACTGGCCTGCCCGGAATACACGGTGCCGGTAACGACCAGTCCCGCCCCGGCCACGGTAAAGGTCCGGTCGATGGCAAGGCGGAAATTGCCACTGTCGGGGCGTGCCGACATGGTCTGCGCGGTGGATTCCAGATGGGCCTGCAGCGCGGGCAGTCCGTCGCCGGTCATCGCGGATAGTGGAAAGACCGGGACCTGTTCCAGCGACGTGCCATCGACCAGAATTTCGACTTCCGCAATGGCTTCTTCCAGCCGGGCGCGTGTGACGCGGTCGGTCTTGGTAATCGCAATCGCGCCGGTCGTCACACCCAGCAGGTCGAGGATCGCGAGATGTTCCTCGGTCTGGGGCATCGGGCCGTCATCGGCGGCGACGATCAGCAAGGCGAAGTCGATACCGCCGACACCGGCCAGCATGTTGCGGACGAATTTTTCATGCCCCGGCACATCCACGAAACCGAGTACCGCGCCGTTGTCCAGATGCCGGTAGGCGAAGCCAAGATCGATTGTCAGCCCGCGCCGTTTTTCTTCCGGCAGGCGGTCGGCGTCGACGCCTGTCAGCGCCTTTACCAGCAGCGTCTTGCCGTGGTCGATATGGCCTGCGGTGGCGACGATCATGTCAGATTCAGACGATCCAGTTGCGCCGCGAATGCCGCTTCATCCGTCAGGCATCGCAGGTCGAGGAAAAAGGTGTTGTCCTGGATTCTGCCGATAACCGGTGCCGGCAGGGCACGGAAGGCATCAACGATACCGGTCAGAACCCGGGCCGATCCACGGCCCTGTTGCACGGTCCTGATCGCCAGGGCGCTACTTTCCAGCAGATCGACCGGCAGGGAACCGCTGCCGATCTGGCTGCGGCAGTCCTCGACGGTCACATGGGCAATACCGTCCAGTCGCTGTGCCACCGATGGCAACAGGCGCTCCGCCAATGCCCGGATCTCCGCGCTTGAACGGCTCAACAGGTTCATGGTGGGCATTTGGGTGGCGAGCCGGTCCGGATTGTCATACAGCCGCAGCACGGCTTCCAGCGCGGCAATGGTTGTCTTGTCCAGCCGCATGGCGCGTTTCATCGGGTTTTTCTTGATCTGCGCAATCAGGTCGGCCCGGCCGACGATCAATCCGGCCTGCGGCCCGCCCAGCAGTTTGTCGCCGCTGAAGGTGACGAGATCGGCGCCAGCCGCCAGTGTTTCCTGTGGCGTGGGTTCATGCGGCAGCCCGTAGCGTTCCAGGTCGACCAATGCGCCGGCGCCAAGGTCGACCACAAACGGCAGGTCGCGGGCATGTGCCGCCTGCGCCAGATCGGATTCGGCAGGCGATGCCGTGAATCCCTGTATCGCGTAATTGCTGGCATGGACCTTCATCACCAGGGCGGAGTCTTCGTTGATGTTCGTTTCGTAGTCGCGCAGATGCGTGCGGTTGGTGGTGCCGACTTCGCGCAGGGTGCAACCGGCCCGGGTCATGATGTCGGGAATGCGGAAGGCGCCGCCGATTTCGACCAGTTCGCCGCGCGATACCAGAACTTCCCGGCCTTGCGCCAGCGTGCCGAGCACCAGCAGCACCGCCGCGGCGTTGTTGTTCACCACCGTCGCAGCCTCGGCGCCGGTCAGCCGCGTCAACAGGGGTTCAAGATGTGAATCCCGGTCGCCGCGCGTTCCCGTGTCCAGGTCGTATTCAAGATTGCAGGCGCCGGCTGCCTGGGCCATGGCATCGATTGCCACCTGCGGCAGGGGCGCCCGACCAAGGTTGGTGTGCAGTACCGTGCCGGTCAGGTTGAAGACGCGTTTCAGCGACGGTCGTGCCAGTGCCTCAAGCACGGCCTCGACCCGGGCGACGACTGCTGCCGGTTCGGCATCGTCCCGCACCGCGTCGGCATCTTCCGCCATTCTGCGGCGCAGTGAGGCCAGAACGGTCCGCACGGCATCGGTTGCCGCCGCGCGCCCATGGTCGGCCAGTACCGCCGACATTTCCGGCTGGTTCAATATCCGGTCCACCGATGGGATGATGGCGCGGGGGCTGGCAGTCATTTGTGTCATGGACGGACGGTCACATTTCCGGGGTCATGGCGGCGCATTCAGGTAAGCTTGCATACCACGGAAGCAGGGCATCCGTGAATTTTCGCCGGATGATACGGAGCCGGGGTTGCGGTTACAAGCATGCGGGTTTCAAAGGCTCGATGCACCTGCTCTGAAGGTAAAAAGTTTAATAAAATCCATTACTTATTTTAAACGATAGTAAATGCTTCATTAATGAATACCGGCTAGTGTGCTAACCATGATGATCCATGAAAGATTTCGCCGTCAGGATATATCACCCTCTCGGCGGCGCTTCACGACCGTGCTGGCGCTTGCCGCGGTACTGGCCGGTTGCGCAGCGAACCCGCCGGAAAAATTCGCCGATAGCGATGCGAAAACCGATGTGTCGGAAACACTGGCGCAATCCGCCGGGGAAAGCCGGGCACGCGGCGACTTCGCCGGTGCGGCGACCCTGTACCGTCACGCACATGCGGCCAGCCCGGAACAGACGGCACCGCTGATCGGGTTGGGGCAGGTACAGGCATCGAGCGGCGCGCCGAAGGATGCGGCCGAAACATTCCGCCGGGCGCTGGCGCTCGAACCGCAAAACGTGGAAGCGCTGCGCGGGCTGGGCAATGCGATGGTCGCGATAGATCAGCCGGAGCTGGCCATCGGGCATTACGAACGGGCGCTGACGGTTTCACCGGCGGACCCGCGCGTCTTCAACGGCCTCGGTGTTGCCAATGACCTGCTCGGCAAGCACAAGGATGCACAGGACTATTACCGCGCGGGGCTGTCCGTTAAACCGGATGATACCAGTCTGAAAACCAATCTCGGCCTGTCACTGGCTTTTGCCGGGGAGCATGATGCCGGGATCGACGTCCTGCGGGAACTCGCGACCGCGTCACAGGCCAGTATTCAGAACCGCCAGAATCTGGCGCTGGCGCTGGGGCTGGCCGGGCGTAACCGGGATGCGGCGAAGATTGCCAGTGCCGACCTGGACGAGCGTTCGGTACGATCCAACGTTGTTTTCTACGAAACACTGCGGGCGATGAAAGATTCGGTGCAGCGGGTCCGGGCGATCCACGCGCGTTACGCAGCACGCTAGATCAATCCTGATCCGGTCTGGAAAATCACCCGGGCCGGATACGAAAATGGCCGCCAGGGTCCTGGCGGCCATCATATTCGTCATGGATGCGTCGGCTCAGCTTGCGTAGTTTTCGCCTTCCAGCATCTGCCGCACGGCTTTCCACTCGCGTTCGCCGTGATCAGTTTTCCCGTTATAGCGCTCCATCATGCCGTCAACGATATCCATCGGCAGCTCGATAAGTTCGGCGCCGCCGGCCATTGCGTCGACCTGAATCTGGCAGGCGCAATCGAGCCAGTAGAGCAACTGCCACGCCGCCGGAATGGTTTCTGCACAGGTCAGCAGCCCGTGATTGCGCATGATCATCGCGCGCTTGTCGCCCAGGTCCCGGCCCAGCCGTTCGCGTTCCTCCAGGTCCAGCGCGACCCCTTCGTAATCGTGATAGGACAGATGGCCCATGACGATCATGGCCTGCTGGCTGATCGG
>Ga0222651_1000258_pt1 | contig 38340 bp, 42 predicted proteins | sample AntAcemetagen369_FD_179855 | JGI IMG/M metagenome (GOLD analysis project Ga0222651, IMG submission 179855) | Saline water microbial communities from Ace Lake, Antarctica - #369 | ecosystem: Environmental > Aquatic > Non-marine Saline and Alkaline > Saline | place: Antarctica: Ace Lake...
AATAGAAAGTCTTTCTGAAATGGACCGTGAGCCGTTGCGTTCGAATAAGTATCCATTAGTCTTTAACTGAGCCGCTACGTCGGAGAGCATGTAGTTAGCCTGAGCCATTATTAGCCACGTGCCCTCCGACATATCCAGTTCGGCTATGTCCGACATCCTCGTTACGGATCCTTCTTCTTCCTTCGGTTTATACTGTTTAGGAAAACGACGGTGGATTCTTTTGGCGATGCCTTCTGCAATCCGGTGTACTGACCGAGGTATACGGTAGGATTGACTAAGCACTTCGCTACCCCCGGGGAGGTTGATGAAATGGTCAACGTCTGCGCCTGCCCACCGGTAGATCGCTTGGTCGTCATCTCCAGCACAATACATTCGTTGTGATTTTTTATCGATGGCATGGGCTATATCCCATTGTAGGGGTGAAAGATCTTGAGCCTCGTCTAAGAAACAAAGTTTAAACTCGGGGCATATACGAGGCGCTTCATGAGCAAACATTTCTAACATGTCGGTGTAATCTAATACCCCGTGGAATTGCTTGTATGAACGGTACGCTTCAGCAATATATTCAACTTCTGGCCAAGACTCCTCGATATTAGTCTGGTTATATTCGCTGCGTAGTTCTGTTTTTTTTAAACGTGCCAGATTGATAACGCCCAATACAGGATGCTCGGCTGCCTTGGTCAACGTGTCCCCAAAGTCATAGTGTGGCCGAGTATGTAATTGTACTTTTATCTTTTTAGACAGGTCGTCGAAATGTTCCTTCGACATCAAGTCCTTGTCTCGAATACCAAGCAGCCGGTATGACAAACTGTGCAGTGTACGAAAGTAAGGCAAGTCTTCTTTTTCATCCAAGTTAAAACGGCGAGCGGCGCGTTCCTTCGCACCGCTTGCGGCCTTTCGGGTGAAAGCTAAGAAACCAATTTCTCTAGGGGACATGCCCCCTTCCAAAGCTTGGTCTACGTAGTTAAGTAGCGTAGTTGTTTTCCCTGTGCCCGGTGGTCCAAAAATTCTAAACATTAGAAAGGAGCCTCTTTATCGCTACCGATGTTTTTTGCCTTTACGGACATGCTACTAACGTCATACGCCGGGATTCCCCAGACTCGGACGCTCTTTCCTGCAACCTTCATGACCGTAGACTGACCGTTTATGTCCCGCAGGCGCTGTGCAATCTTATGGCCTTTGTATTCAAAGAAACGATTCTTGTGCAAGTAAGCCGTGAAATCTTTCAGGCGGAAATACGTACGCCCTTCATCTTCATCTGTATACGGACGCCGCAAGATTATTTCTTCTTTATTCTCGGCTTGCTGCATTACCGTACAAAACTCTTCCAGATGGTCATAGAACTGTCCTGCAAAGCTTGCGTCTTGAGACACTTCAACGATAGCGCCGTCAGTTTCAGACATCTCGGTCAACAACTGGTTTATGCGTCCTTCCCACATCTGCTTACTTACACTGCGCGGCATGAAGTTTAGCTGCTCAACGCAAGATCTCTGGAACGCGGCTTGATTCATCAAAGCCTCTGTATCCATTTCCAGCGGCTGCCCATTGACGTCCATGAACCAGACAGGAGGCGTGCTGTTGTACTTGCGCAGGTTAGCGATAGTCGCACCGGATACCGCAGCTTCAATACCGTACTTACGCGTTTTGCATAAGTCTGCATTGCAGTAATCACAGATGGGTGCATCTTTACATTTGTAAGCGTAATCTTTTTTGCCGAGTTGCTTGGCTACAAGGTTCACTTCGTTCAACGGAAGAGGTGGATCAAAATAACGTGCGTTATACACGAGTATCTCTGACTCCCAAGAGTCTGGAAACGCTTTACGAAGGTAAACGCCTACGTTAAACAAACCATTGTTACGCCCGCCCTCGCTAATCTTCTGCGAGCAAAGAGTCTGCAAACACGGCGGTCCATCCTTTACGATGATGTTAGTTTCTTCTTTAGCTACGGTCAGTGACTGTATCTGATCCGGGTCTTGCGCATATGTTTCGTGAAGCGCAAAGAATTCTTCGATCGTACCGGACTGCCCATCATCTTTAATGACGTAACGAAGTCCCTCCTCTGCATCGTAGTACGGAAGGTTAAGAAAGTTACCCACGTCCCCACGTTCAAGGAAGAGCTTGATTTGCTTAGGAAATATCTCACAACCACCGTAGCCCATCTCGGCTGCAATGTGCTGCAAGGTATCTTGCATTTGTTTAGCGCTAATCCAGTCGGTAGTAAACAGAAAACAATGCGCACCCCCTGACTTGCTGCGGCAAACAACAAGCGGGATCTTCATGCGTCTAATTTTCTCAACTAACTCTAGGTGATCAAGAGGGTACTGATCTATGTCGATGCAGCCCCACTTACAATTATTGTCCTCGTTTATAGGTATGATGCCTATCGCATCACCCTTACCGGAGAGGTGTCCTTCCCAAGTTGCGTCGTTTCTGGGTTGTTTTAGTACCGTAGCTTTACCGGTGTTCTTTCCGTTCTGTGCCTTGCGGTCAATTCGATATGTGCCGTATGCCTGTTGTAGACCGTCGAAAATTCCCGCAAATTTCTTTGCGTTATCTGACATTATTTCACCCGAAAAATAGGGGCGCGAACGCCCCCTTATTGTCTACCAAGGAATATCTTGGTTTTCTGCGGCGGCTTCGTCTGTATGCTTCACGCTAACCTCGCCTTTAAGAATGCTTTCGGCGAATTTTTTAGCTTGCACGTAAAGAGTCGGGTCAGAGACAACTTTGTCTAAGCTGATTTCCCAACCGTGCCAAGAACCCTTCGAATTTTCTTCCGAAGTAGTCTTGAGGGCATAGACGTGACTAAAGCGCGGTGGCGTAAACGGACCGTTCTTGCCAATCATATTTCTGCTTTGGACCATAGAGTTCCACTTGCGCGACTTCTTTAACTGCGTTGACTTCATTGCAACCAAGGCAAACTGCGAAGTGCCATCGGGGTTCAGGATGATAACGAAATGCTGATGAGTTTCCTCTAAGTAGCTTCCGTCTCCGCCTGTAACGTATTCCCGGTTGTCGTCTTTACTGCGTTCTGTCGGAGGACGCTTGTCTTCCGGGGTATAGATGTTAACCGGTGCGCCGGAACCTGCGCCACGGGGCATCCATTCTATGAAGCGGCGCTGATATGCGCAAGGTATTACGTTTACGCCATCTTTGCCTTTATACACTTCGCCAGTAACGGTGTTGTATATATCACCGGCTTTGGCATTTTCTAGCTCATCCAGAGTAGGATCCTGTCGGCTAAGAACCTTAAGGAACGGAAGGGCAAGATCGTCTTGTCCTACGTTTTCTAAGCCCACACCGGCGTCTGCTTCGAACATATTCATGTCCACGACGGCTAGTTGAGTAGTAGCTTCAGCTTTTGCTCCGGCTACGGTTACTTCAGCTTTTGCTCCGGCTACGGTTACTTCTGCGTTTTCTTTTACTGCTTCTGCTTTAGTCATAATGATTAACCCTTTTTAATATTAGCTCGTTGACCTACATATGCCCCGAATATATCCATGGGGAATTCGTTACCCGATTCAACCTGATCCCTCACAAACGCTTTAAGAGTTTGTGGGTGGATATCTCTTTTCTGCTCCGGGGAGAACCCGGCTTCCGTAGTAAGTGAGACAAGACTTTCTGCCAGACTTTCTTCGCCACGACCAAACTGACACGTAACAACATTTTTGATAATGTCGTCATAGCCGTTTTCCTTAAGCCAACTAAAGGCTTTGTCGCGGTTATCTACTTTGATATATGCACCGTAGGTAGGTTTAAGCTCTACTTTGGAACCATCATCTAGTTCTATCTTAGAAACGCCTATCTCGTGCAGTAATGCAGGAAGGTCTTCATCGGTAAGTTTCAGCAGGTCTTTCTTAGTTTGCTTAAGGGTGTCCTCAAGTTTTAAGACTTCGTCCTGCTTATTGCGAACAGCTCTTGCAAGCTCTGCAATGGTTGATACGCCGCTGGTATCGAGGGATTCCATAGAGGAAGCTGCGGCTTGATCGGCTTCCATGGTATCGAACAAATTACTCATAATGAGTCTCCTTTCGTGGTTAAAGGACTTTTTAGGCCCTTGCGATGTAAGATATTCTCGCATATAATCTCACATGTCAACTAATTTTGTGGTCGCTATGTATACATTTAAAACAACGCCCTATCAACACCAGCAAGAAGTCTATGACAAATCTTGCGAAGAGAAGTATTACGCCTTGCTTATGGAAATGGGTACAGGCAAATCAAAAGTAGCTATCGACACGATGGGCTATCTATTCGAGAAGAAAGAGATTAACACGGCTTTGGTGATTGCGCCAAAAGGCGTATATGACAACTGGTTCTTGAAAGAAATCCCAGTTCATTTGCCCGAAAGAATCAAAACACTAATGGTTCGATGGCAGCCAAACTTCACTAAAAAGTTTACAGAAGACATAACTAAATTAGCTTTGAGGGAAGAAGACGACGACTCCTTGCACATTCTGGTTATGAACATTGAAGCGTTGTCCACGAAGAAAGGTGCGGCGTCTGCGCTTCGTTATCTGGAGCTTAACCCGGACAATATGGTCATCGTAGACGAAAGCACTACGATAAAGAACCGGGCAGCAAAACGTACCAAGACTGTTATAGATCTTGGCAGAGCCGCTAAATACAGGCGTATTCTGACAGGAAGCCCTATTACCAAGTCGCCCATGGACTTGTTCAGTCAGTGCGCTTTCTTAAGCAGCAAAGCACTTGGGTTCAGCAACTTCTACGCGTTCCAGAGCCGTTATGCGGTATTGCAAAAGCGAACCATGGGACACAGAAGCTTCCAAAAGCTTGTCGGATACAGGCGTCTGGACGAGCTTAGTGAAAAGCTTGAGACCTTTAGTGCGCGCATACTAAAGCGCGATTGTCTGGACCTTCCGGACAAAATCTACATGTCTCGCGTCGTAGAATTGTCAGACGAGCAGGTCTCTGTCTACAACCAAATGAAAGAATTGGCGTTAGCTCAAGTAGCCAATGGAGAGCTTGCAACAACGGCGTCCATCCTTACTCAGCTAATGCGCTTGCAACAAATAGTTTGCGGTCATCTTCGAACAGATGACGGTGAGATACAGGAACTAAAGAATTCTAGGCTTTCTGCTTTGATGGAGATAGCCGAAGAAGTACAGGGTAAGGCCATAATTTGGGCAACGTGGACACACGATATCCAAGCGATAGCTCCGGCCCTGCGCGACCGTTACGGAGACGAAGCAGTCGCAACATACTACGGAGAAACGCCGCAGGAAGAACGGCAGGAGATTGTTACTCGGTTTCAAGATGAGGAATCAGAGTTGCGCTTTTTTGTCGGACAACCTAGAACGGGAGGGTACGGTATTACTCTGACCGCCGCAGACACTATGGTCTACTACTCTAATTCTTACGATTTAGAAATACGGTTACAGTCAGAAGATCGTGCGCACCGTATCGGGCAAACAAAATCAGTTACGTACATTGATCTTGTGACACCCGATACGACGGACGAGATGATATTAGACGCCCTTCGAAGAAAAATTAACATAGCCAGCACCGTTCTCAATGAAGATTTCGGTGACTGGCTGCGTTAACCACCACTCCTGATTACATCGCTAGTTATATCAAACGGATACATCTGCGCAAATCTTGCCCTACTTTCTGCTGAAGATGCAGCAGGCTGTGGGGCGGGAGCCGCGGGCCGTGGGGCAGGTTGCGGTCTAGCTTGTGCTTGAGGCGTGGGCTGTGGTCTAGGACGCTGCTCAAGGGTAACCGGGTCTCTAGCCAACGGCCGCCGCATAGGCTGATCGAAGTCAGTTCCTCTTGGCTGCATCTGCGCGGTAGGCTCTCCTTCGTAATCAGAGAACTCTAAAGAATCGGTTAACGCACGACCACCCGTGGTCCTTATTACACTTTTTAACCTACCGTATACTTGCGTAGCTTCTCTTTTATTCTTAGTTCGTCTAAGAAGATCCGCCATCTGTTTAGGGTCTTTGGTAGCTTCAGTTATGATGTCCCAAGAACGGCCATACGGTAATTTATTTACTAGGGAATTAAAATAACGCGCACCCGCAGCAGGAGTTTGTATGTCTCCTCCGACCATTCCTAATGCTCTCGTGATTGCCGAGGTTCCCTTAGCACCAATAACTCGGCTTACTAAGCTACTAAGCATAGAGGGGTTGCCTACAACTTCCCGGTCTATTGCGGCGATGTCTCCGCTATCTAACGTTTTTTGAAAACGTTCAGCCGAGTTAAAGAACGAAGTCCAGTTCTTAACTTCGTCGGCCGATACCACTCCACGGCTCTCAAGAACGTTTAATACCGATTGATTTCCGCGAGAGACAGGCCCCATTAAATAGTTACGCAGCTTAACGAAATCTACACCGGCTTCTGTATTTCCTCCAGCGTGACGCCACGCGGAGTCATAAATGGTCTGCTTAAGACCTTCCACCACTTCGGGTTTTTTGGCAGAGTTAGCAAACCTAATAATCCCTACAAGGTTTTTAACTGCGTTTGGTTTAGGCGATTGACCGGGAACGCCAAGCAATCTATCTATTTCTAAAGAAGGTGACTCATCTTTACCTAAGAAAGTTTTAAAAGATCCAATGGCGTCTAACTTGGTGTTAGCTCCGGCTTGTCTTTCTCTAAGACCCGCGAGCATAACTTGAGCTTTAGCCGCGTCTTGAAGGTCTTCAAAAAGCTTAGGAAATTGAGTTTGAAGCAACTCGCCTTGGTTGCGCATAAAGGTGTTTAATGCGTTAACGTTAACTTCACCGGTAGTCGCATTAACAATGTTGCGGTCACGAGCAAGGCGACGCAGGACTACTTCTTCTGCGCCACGCATAGTTCCTTTTAAAGATTCTAATTCAGCTCTTTCGGCTTGCGGTACTTCTCGGATAACAAAGTCTAGTGCGTCATCAAGCTCTTTCATCCGTAGGGACGTGGGAAGACCCGTTGTAGCGCGAAGCTTATCCCCGGCCAACTCAGGTATTAAACGATTGCCACCTTTTGTGTTTTTGGCATACAACGTTCCTCCGAATCCTCGGGTAAATACATCGTTCAGAGACTTGGAGAAAGAGTATGCCGCGTCTAAATTCTTTATTGCATCTAACTGAGCCGGGTTCATGGCCGCAATTTCTTCCGGGGTCATACGGCCCAAGCTGCGCGTTCCAAGATCTTCGCCAGCCGCATTAGCTAGTTTAGAATAGAATCCCGCATCCGAGGCTCTGTTGGAATCGGCGGCACTTTGTCGAGCAAGTTTAAGCACATGCGAACGGAAACCGATCAAGTCTCCGGAAGTTACCTTAACCGCATCGGGTACTTGGTCTGCCGCGTCCATGATTCGTTTTTGAGTAGTGTTTAGTGCCAAGCTTTTCTTAGCCAGTTTTAACGCCGCATTTTTCTGACGGGTCAATGCGGGACGGTTTTCTCGCGCTAAGCCTTGAAATTCACCGCTATCCGCTCGGGCTTCCGCTTGCATCGCCCGAAGTTCATCTTCTAATCTAACCAAATCATCCTGAGTCTGGATATTTCTTAGAGTTTTTACCGTGTCTCCGTCATTACCCAGCGCCTTACCTATGGCCAACTGCAACCTATCGCCGGTTTCATTGACCTGAGACAAGATAGGTAAGGCAGACGATTCAATCTCCGCAATCTCTGCTTGCAGTTTAGCTATTTGATCTATCTGAGCATCATTTACTTCAGGAGCAATGCGCTTAATAAACTGCCTAACAACCGGATCAAAGGTCAAAGCCTTTTCTGGAAGACCCCCGGTCCGTGGGTTTAGCTCATCTAAATAAGCTTTAAGGATATTACCCGCGTCCAACTCTAGGGTCTTGTCTACCTCCCCATAAAGACGCCCTTCGATTTCACGCGCTTTGGTTAGGGCAGTGTTGACCGTGTCAAAAATAGCGTTACCCGCCGCGGCGTATTCTTCGTCGGTAGTGGCCGCGACCCGTGAAGCGCGGTCTAAGGCTCGTACGGTGTATTGATTTAGAAGACCCTCTAGGGCCTTTGTAAATTGATCGTTTTGCATTTTAGACGCAGTGGCTAGGACCGAAGGATCCATGCTATCCATTAATCCGTCAATCATCTTGCTTATTGCGCCGGAACCTTCTCGCGCACGTTTCAGTATAAGAGCCGCGGCTTTTGGGTCACGCTGCATTACAACTTCTTGAAGAGCGCGCAAAAACTCATTGTCTGTTTTTTCCGCAGTGTTATACAACGGAACTTGAGTCTCACCTTCGGCAGCCTGAGTTCTGGCCCTTCCAAAAATAACTCGGTCTTCTTCTGGCAAATCGGAAACTAAGTCGTCTATCAGCTTTTGGAGATCGGGACGCATGTCTTCCGGAGCGTCATCTATTACTTTATTCAAAGACCTAGCTACGCGGTTTAATTCAGCTTCATTACCGCCTTTGAAAGAAGAAATGCCGTTTTTTATCAATTGAGAGCCACGGTTGGCTATAATCGATACGGGGTTAAAAATGCCCGCAGCCAGTTCCGCGGTTAATCTTGCCCCCAATTCTCCGGGAAGAATTGCTTCCGATAGACCTCCTGCGGCGGATATGCCTACTCCCGCAACCGTTTCCGTTGCCAAAGTAGTAAGGGGACGATTTATAGCACCTTCGGCAGCTTTACCGAAAAATCTTTCGGCTTTACCCAAACCACTACCCATGGCGCGGTTTACCGCCGCCGACATTCCGGGGTTATCTCCCGCTGCCGCAAGAAACTCTCCTGCGCCAAAATTAGGTTTTGAAACCGTACCAACAGAACTTATTCCCGGAGCTACTCTTTCCAACGCAGAAGAACCGACTTTTCTAGCAAGTCCTTTGGCCACAAAAGGAGCGGTTGCCCCGCCTATAAAACCAAACGTTTCACCGGCTACTTGGGCAGGGCGTCTAGATGGGGTTAATTGTCCTTCAATGTCCAGCTCTTCTTTTATCTTTTCTTTTCCGAACTCACCGGCTATCGCACCGGCGGCACCGCCTATTAGTGCGCCACCTAATCCGCCAATCAACTTTGGCCAAGGGCCTCCGGGAAGTTGAAGACCGGCTTTAAATCCTTGCTTTAATCCGATTAATGACGCGGGGGCCGTGGTCACCGCAGTAAGGCCCGCTTCTTCACCGAACGCGCGCAAACGACCAATGTCCCTTACGCCTTCTACGTTGTAGGAGATGATGTCGGAATCGGTAAGGCCGGCTTTACGTGCGCCGTCGTAGTCGTAACTTCTACGACTGGATACATGCCTAGCAATGTCTTCTTCGTTAAGACCGGCTTCGGTGGCGCTTTTTATGTCAAACTGAATTTTATCTGGGAAACCGTTTGCCACGAGTTATATCTCCTTGTTCAGTTTAACGACCTTCAAACATTGCGGGGTCAGGCTTATTTGGGTTGAGGGACGTTTCAAAATTCATTACGGCCCGGTCGTAATTTTCAATCAATGGGGCCAAGCGTCGAACGTCTTGTCGTGCCGTAGTAACCTGCGCCGTAGTAAATTTCTCAGGAGTATCCAGTATGCTAGTTGCTAAGTCTTGGACTTCTAACAACTGGTTGCGCATGTTAGTAAGTTTTTCAAGAGTAGTTTCTTCTGTACTTATACCGGGCTTTGCCAGTTCTGCGGCAAGAGCTTCAACCTCGTCCTTTAACGCCCTTCCACCCACTGATTCTCTAACAAAGCGCTGAGTCACGTTAGCCAAAGAAGTTAACTGTGTTTGAGCGTCGGCTATTTCCGAAAAAGGAGCTTCGCGATCCGTTATGCCTAATTCACGGGCATAGGACATACCGGACCTAATCGGATTAAGCACCGTGCTCAAGCCCACTCCCGGAGTTAAATTGGGCGTTTCTGGAATAATCCTTCCCGGAAGTTCAATGTCTTGCTCGGTCATAGGCGCGCTAGGATTTAGCATTTCGTTTACACGATTCCAGTCACTTCCGGAGTTTAAGGCACCACCTTTTTGATATTTACGAACTTCTCCGCCATCAGCAAACGGAGCAGGTAAGCCCCGTTCTTGTCTACCCGCCAAAGCGTCTTGCAACTGACGGGGAATTACCGGCATCTGCTGTTCAAACTGTCCCGTAGCCGGATTATATTGTGCTTTAGGCGTAGCGTAGTACGAAATAGCGGTGTTAAGCATCGCTAAAGCTTGTGGATTTTCTTTGTCCAAGTTACCTAGCTCAAAGTCACGCATGAGGCCCATGTTAGAAACCATGTCTCGTGCTACTCCTTCTATGCTATTACCAAAGGTATACTGCGATTTCTGCATTGATCCTAACGCGGCAATCTGCGCTTGATTTTGCATTTGCGCTTGTCGCATAGCTATGTTTGCATTAAAACCCATTTGCTCAAAAGCAAATTGATCTCTTGCAAGTTGTGCATTGACTGCTTGCCATTGGTCGTTCAAGAAAGACTGGCGCGTTTGAAAGTCTTGGTTAAAGCCTTGAACGTCTGCCGCCAACTCTGCTGCGCTTGGGGTCCTCCACCAAAGCATTCCAGTTCCGCCTAAAGAAAGATTCATCTGTTCCCGGGCAAAGTCTAACTGACGCCCTTGCTGTTTTAATTGATATCCGTTTATAACACCCCTTTCTTCTAAAGTGTTTTCAAAATTCGTTTCAATTTCGTTAGCCCTACGAGCTGTCTCTGCGTCAAATAACGTGCGCTCGGCAGCAGCCCTAGCCTCTAACTGAGATAAAGCTTGCTCACCTATTACGCCTTGTAGTTTTAACCGACCGTCTTGGCTCAACTGCTCTAGAGCCGTGCTTATTTCACCTTGCTCAGTCAAACGAGACATAGCGCCTTCGTCTATCAAACCTTGCAGAGCGCTGCGCAATTCTCCGCTCGTTATGATTTGATTCATTTGTTGATCTCCCTTCATTCCTTGCAAAGTTTCTCTTGCGCCTATTTCAAGCTTAGCTATGCGCTCTTGGAAGGCAAGATTGCTTTCGTTTTCGCCTTGAGTAAACTCTCTACTAAGTTCACTCTCGCCCGCGATAAATTGATTTTGCTGGCCTTGGAGTTCGCTCCGTCCGCCTATGTCTATAAGACTTGCGCGTTCCCGTCCTACTTGCTCCAGACGGGCAACTTGTTCTGCTTCCGCACTCTGAAGGGCCGCGACGCGTGCTCCGCGCTGCGCGTCAGTTACTTCTGCGCCTGCGCGCTGTGCAGATTCGGCTACGGGCAACGCCGCACGAGCTATCTGAGCGCCAAGAGGCGCTCCGGTCATAGACTGACCAGTGCTTGGGTCTACGCCACCCGCAAGATTTAATCCTGCCTTGGCGATGTCAAAAAAAAGGCTTGACTGAGCCTGCTTGCGACGGTTTTCGGTGTCACCTAAAAGCTCTTCGTACAAAGGCGCGCGGGCCTCGTACGATTGGCGCACGGCGCTCGGGTCAAAGTCGGTCATCGCGCTAAAGCCCGAAGCTTGAGCTAAGAGGCTATTCGGGTCTCCACCAAGGCGCATTTTTACAACAGGGCCTCCCATGTAGTACTGCTGAACCGGCATAGGCATAGGCTCTGCCGCAGAAGCGCCCATCATCAACTCGCCAACGCCTTGGCCCATAGGAGTAGCCATGCCTTGCTCGTCTTCCATTTCCACGCCACCGGTTAAGCTTTGCATAAGCTCACCAATGCCGGTGTCCATAGCGCCTTGCTCGGTCATCATTATGCTAGGCTGAACTAAAGCCAAAACCGATTCAGGAGTAGAGCGCGCGTCTTCTATACCTACGATACCCGCTAGTTCGTCATAACGAGAATCAATAGGCTGAGAGTTTCCGCGGATGGCATTGATAACCTCTTCCGCAGACTCGGCGCTGTCTAACCCTGTCATCATCTCCTCTACATACGCCCGGCCGTATCCTTCCATTTCTCCCGCAGCAGATTGCTCTGCCTGCTGGACTTGAGCTTGCATCTCTGGCGGAATTGCGGCCATAGCCGGCATGTCCGTGGCCATAGGGGCTGCGGGTCCGCCAGCTTGACGGAAGAGTGGGCGCTTATAGATGTTCATCATATTAGAATCCTAACCCTGCTGTTCTGGCTCCGGTCATTGCGCCGAGGCCCGCGATGCCATAACCCAGAACCTGCTGTGCAGTAGAGGGTTGTTGTACCGCTTGGCTGGTAACCGTGGCTTGCGAGCTTGGCGTGCCACGATAGATGTCCGACAAAAATCCGTACTGTTGGTACGGAGCTGCCATTTGTTCAATGTTGGACCGACGTACTGCATCCAGTTCGGATTGCTGCTGCTGACGATCCATAGCACCAAGGCCACCCAAAGTAGCAATGTCGTTCTGAGTCAGAGTCTGGCCCAACTGACCAAGACCTGCTTGCTGCAAGCCTAACGAACCGGCTTGTCCGGCTATGCCCGCGGCCTGTGTGCCAAGCGAACCTAAGCCCTGTCCTATGTTCATCAACTGGCTTACATCTTGCTGACCTAGTTGACCGTACTGAAGACCTAGCGCACCCATGCCCGTACCGGCGGCTTGCCTACGGGCTTGCGTCGCTTCGAAGGCTTGTTGTGCGGCACTACGCGCTGACTCAAAACCTGCGGCACGCATACGCGCACCAACGTCGCCTTGTTCTTGCAGGATATTGCTCGCCAGTTCGGACTGCATGATGCCTTGTCTAGCCCCACCAAACGCGCCTTGGCTTACAGCTTGAGCGGCTTGTTGGTTTTGAGCCAACAGGCCCTGCTTGGCAATGTCTTCTTGAGTTTTCTGTATAACCTGTTCTTCGTAGGGGTTATAGAACTGCGAAACGTTTATTGAGGGATCGTATGTGCCCGTAGAACCTAAAAGCGCTTCGCCCGCAGCGCGTTGATACTCGTAGGGTACTTCGCGGGTTTGCTGCGCAAGATCACCGGCTTCGGCATAAAACTGTTGAGCCTGTTGAACCGTGGGGAACGCAAAGTTTTCCAGTGCCCCTTGTCCGGCAAGCACCTGATCCACGCCGCCTTGAAGGTACGGCTGGAACGCGCCAACGCCTTGCTGGCCTAACGCCATAGCGGATTGTTCTAGTCCGCTTAGTCCCGCTACTTGGTATGCAGGAGGAAGAGCGGCGGTATTGCCAACCCTCTGGCTAACTAAATCTTGAACATTGGCAAGAAGACCAAGACGATACGCTTCAATCTGTGGATTTTCTTGAACTATCTGGGTTGTTACCGCCATTACGCGACTCCCTCGAATTGTCTCATTACTTGATACATCTTACGTATGCCTTTTTCTCGGTCGCCGTTTCCGGCTCCCTTTACGGCTCTTGCAGTAAACACAAACTCACCGTCAGAAAGCATTGCGGGAATGTCGTCAGAAGTACCCGTGCCCAGGCCATTTATGGCTCCGTTACGGCGCGGGAAATTTCGGCTGTCCATTATTCCACCTTGCGCCGCACCCGCTACTGGGGCAGAGACGCGTCTAGGTTGGTATGCCGCAATAGCTGCCTGAGTTTCAGGAGAACGGGCTAGACGTGTATACGGAACAACGGGCGCTGACGCCACTTGAGTTGTTTCACGTGGAGCATAATTCAGAGGGCCACTGCGGTATAACTCCGGATTTTGTTCCAGAAGATCTTGTCCGGTTACGCCGCCAAAAGGCATTTCGGTTTCTAACTCCGGAGCCTTGAAACCACCGGTAGCGCCTAACACCGCAGTGCCGGCAGCCACCAATGGCGCATAAGAACGAAGTGCTCCGCCGATACCCGGACCCATTCCAGCGGCGGTGTTATACGCTAACGCCTCCTTGGCGGCTTGTTCTTTTGCAGCCGCAGAGGCGTTTGCAAAAGCCTCGGGGGAAGAAAAGAAATCTTTAGCCGTATAACGTTTTGGAATAAAAGCGTCTTTCATGCTTTCGGCAAAGTTACGGCCGCCCGGAGCAAACGCGTCTTTTACGCTGTCTCGGAATCCCGGAATAACGCGTTGACTAATTAACTCGTTTTTAGCCATCTGTCCCGTAACCACGGGGGCCGGAGCCGCAGCCGTGACAACAGTGCTTGGTATTCCAACCGGAGGTTGTCGCATACCCGCAGTAAGCGCTTCTTGGGCCGTGACAGGAGCACCGGACGCATTTAGCGACGTACCCGCGGCTCTAGCCAAGATAGATTCACTCTGTGTTTCGGCTAGTTCCGCAACCATCATGTCGCTGCTTTTAGCTACGTCAGAAATCGTGTTCTGTGCGGCGCTTTGTGCGGCGCTTTGTGCGCCGGGTAGTGCGCCAGTAACGCCTTCTTTAAACCCGGAGCCAAACCCTGTTCCAGCTTTAGCGCCTTGAATTCCGCCCTGCACGCCGCTAAACAACCCGCCAATTGCGCCACCCAAAGCCGCGCTCTTAAGGGCGTCTTTAAGGCTTCCGCCTTGAACTAATGTGCCGATACCACTACCAAGCGCACCGGCGGCAATAGTGCCAAGGCCCGGGGCTATAAAGTTTAAACCAACGGATAAGATAATAGGCGCGGCTTTCTTAATTACTTTGATTACGCCCTTTACGGCTTTTTTAAGACCCCGAGCAAGCTTCTTAAGAAAGAACTCGGGCTGGCCGGTTACGGGATTAATCGAGTTTAGCTCACTGCCTACAACGTAACGGTCAGGGTCAATGCCCATAGAGCGCATCTGTCGAAACAAAGAATCTTTGAGGCGGGGGTTTTCTTCAAACACGGCCATAGGAATAACGGTCTCGCCTTGCGCGGCGTGAACTACGTACGTATCTTCGTAACGGCCAAACTTAGCTAGGTCATCGGCTATTCGCTTAACAGAGGCCACACCGCTGCTAGGCAAAGGTGCGTCGTCATCGGCCCAATCGCCAATATCTGCGGTCAGAAAAGACGCAAGGCCGCCATCCGGAACCTCAAACGGGTCGGGGCGTGAATATACGGACGTTTCGGACATTGAGTCGCTCCTCGATTAATCTGGGCCTCTGCCCGATTTTATCAGTACTTAAAGCACTATTCTACAGCATCTTATCTAAGGTGTGTTAACTGTAACAGACCCTACGCTACCTGTCCCAGAGACCCCTAATGCGTTCGGGGAATAGGCCAAAGTTATCTTCAAAAACCCCTCTTTCTCGTATACGGCTCCGACTTCCAGACCTTGATCACTGCCGCTTTGCAAGTTAGTCAAAGTTATGTCGGTAGCCCGCACATCGCCCGGGTTCTGTATCTGGCGGATCAGGGTCTCATACGCTTCCTGAATAGCCGCAATCGTATCCTGCTGGTATTCCGCAGGCGGGTTAGGAAAATAGACACGGGTAAGTTGTCTAGATGACATTATCTTCTCCCGTCGGGCCTAATATCTACTCTAGGAGTACCTAGCCGCCACTGCGTATCGGTCGTATCAGACTCAACTTTTAACGCAAAGGACCGACCCCGTAACCGTATAAAAGTCTGCTCAGTAAACTGTTCCACGGGCGTAGTGGCTGTCTGCACCACGCTAGAGTTATCACTCTGTAAATAAGCTCCGCCCGGGAAGTTACGGGCCTGCAACGTAAAAGTAGCGTTAGGCGCGTCGGATATAGAGTTTTCAAAGGTCAGATCAGGAATAAGCTTGCTCAAGAACACAAAGTTGTTGCCTTCGCCTATGCTCATCTGACTGCTTTCAATGTAGCTTGTAATAGCGCTAGGAGGATTAGTACTACCGTCGTTCTGACCCGTTTCGTGGTTATACAGATAACCGTCTGTGGAGGCCGCAATCGGGGCGTTAAACAAACCGCGGTCCTGCCACGCGGTTCGAGTCAGAGTGCCCACCGCCCACGTGTTCTCTACGTAATTGAAGACCACATAACGGTCGTTCTCGTTAGAACTTGCAGACGGGTAGAACCACCAAACTTCTGAGAAAGTGCTGTTAAGCGCGCAAACGGTCAGATCTATCTGAGAGTTGTTGATATCGTCAAAAATGTACGCTCTAACCGGGCACGGAAGCTTCTGTGTTTGACCGGTGTAGACGTAGAAGTCCCCGATGCCCATCCAAAACACCTTGTCGTCCACCGCAGTAACCGCAGAAGGCCCCGCAATAGTGATGTTTTCGGCAACTTGCGCCAGACCAAAGGTAAAGGGCGGCCCTAAAAATTGCATAGAGTGCAACGAGATGTCGGTAAACACCAAGACTTGGTTGCGCGTTTCTACCGCGACTATAATTTCGGAGCCAGAACCTACCCGCAAATCGCCCGCAGTATTAGTTACTTCCGCATCCCAATCGGTTAAAGATTCTTGCGACGAGAAGCGTATTAACAATGGATCTTGTACGCCCACGTTGTTTTGAGCATCACACCCAAAAGCAATGATGTGGCGATCCGTGTCGCTGACAAGCACTTGTTTGGCAATAGTAGGAGTGCCCGGATCGGCTCCCGGCAAGTCCGCTAAAGCAACCGCCCTATCTACGCCGTAATCGCTGGCGCTGGTGTCCCAGTAGTAAATACCGCCGTCACGAGCGTTAAACAAAAGGTCTTCACCAAAATTGTCTATGCCCCACAAACGTACGTTGTTTACGGTGCTCAGTGTAGACGAAGAACCCCACGTGCCACGGCCCCAAGTGCTGGATCCCCAGCCGGTGCCCGACACTACTACGCCAAGGCCGGAGTTTATTTGATAAACGCCTACTACCGCTGCACCCCCATTACCGGTATCTGACCCGTCGGCCGTGACCGGCGTAGGGTTAAGCACGCCATCTACAGTAATGCTTGCGATTGTCGATACGGTGCGCGCTTGAACAGTGTAGTTGTTCTCGTCCACGACGTTTATCTGATATTCCTGATTCAGAACATCTGCGGTAATTTGACCGCCAAGAGTGGCTGCACCGCTAAACGTCACAAAGTCCCCTGTAGCCGCCCCATGACCGGTGTCCGCAACGTCAATAGTAGAGGATCCGTTGGTCGCGCCAAACGTTACGTCGCCCGCGGCAGTGGTAGCCCGGATAGGGGTAATGTCGTAGTAGAAGCCGCCTTCGTTAATATAGAACTTAAAACGAGTGCCCACGGCCATGAGCAACGAGCCTTGCAGGGTTACGTAGGAGTGAAGGGCGCGACAGGGCGCAAGAAAGCTGTAGTTAGACCGCCTAGTCCAACCGCCTATTTTCTCGGGGAATCCAAATCGGAACCGGATCTTGTCGGAGTCCGACCAACCGCCTTCGTTAGAATAGCTGGTGTTTTCTTTGTTAACACCGGGTCTGAATTGTAATTTCGCTAAGGGCATTCGCTAACCTCATAATAGGTATTCACCTGTCTCGATCATAGATGCGAGTTCATGTGCGCGGCCTTTAACGTCCCGACTCCACTTTGAGTCAAGGAACTCCTTTGCTGCGAGGGTATAATCTGCCACTTCCATGGCAGCTAATGCGAGTCTGAAACCACGAAGTCGAGTGGCACCAAGGTTAAAACTAATGTCTATAATAGCATCTTTTCGGACATCATCAAGGTCGGTAAACCACGGATATTCCAAAGAAAGCTCTTTAATTACTCGCGCTATGTCGTTCTCAAGCAGGTAATCGACTTCATCATCGAACAGGCCCATACCGGTGTTCGAGATATTCCTACCCACACCGATAGTTTCGTATCCGGCAGAACACAGGTAAACGTGGCTTTTTACGCCTTCATGGCGCTTGAGCATTTCAAGTAGTTTTTCGGTCACTAGTCGCAAAGCTCAGCTAATTCTTTCCAGTCTTGTGCAGTCCAGTTAGAGGTATCCACAGAGGCAGGAAGCTCAACCGTAATTCCGGAAACACTAGCACCAAGGAAAGCGCCTGCGGCGTTAGTGTTACCCTTCAAACAGGCCATAGCGTTGTCTTCGGGTGTAATCTCTAAGCTATTCAACTGGGTACAAGCAGCTAGTGCGTAGCACGCAACACCTAAAATAAGTACTCTCATGAGAACCATCCTTTAATAGACTGAAATGTGCGCACTGGGTAGTACAGAGCGCCTGACTTAAACCGTCCAAGACCTAGTACGCTCAGGGCTTCTCGAAACACCTTGTCCGCCTGCTTTTGGTTCTTAACAACGCCGTCTCCGTGGGTGCATAAATAATCGTGGACCACTGCCGCCTTTCGGTTTTTTGCGTTCGCTACAGGCACTAGCCACCGAAGCAGCTTAGGTACACTCGCCAGATCAGTGCAATACCCCGCAGGCACGGTCACGGTGCGCCCCAGAACGTCGCTATAATACACCAATGGGGCATGTAGCCGCCATCCACCATCCACAGCTTCGGCAACTAGCGCGGTCTGGAAGTGGCTCATAATACGCACCTAGGGCTTGTTAATAAAACTAAAGTAGGACCCCGTTAGCAGGGCACCTAAGAAAACGTAAGTAAAAGCCTTGATTATGGTATTTGCCGCAGTACTTTTAGCTGACCGCCAAGAGTCTAGAAGGTCACGTATTTCACGCATGTCATGAACAGCGTCGTCGTCTTGTAAACCCACGTCACGTAAAGCTTTTTTAGCCCCCGCCTCCGCAGCACGCTGTATCATCGCTTCTAGCTCTAGGTCGTTCATCTCATGGGTCCTCCTACTGCTTTAAAACAAACTAAATAGCGTCTAGGTCATCGTGCGTAATACAGGCGTTAATAGCCACGATGCTGGCATCTTTCACGTCTTTGGCTGTGCTAACGGCGGCGGCATCACCCGTAGCGTCATCTGCTTCAAGTCGAGCCTGCTCGTTGGCAACTTGTGAGTAAGTGCTTTTAGCTGCACCAATCAAACCACCCTTGCGGTCATCTACAGTGATGTCCTTGACAGCATAGACAATCTGCACCGGATCAACTGAGACATCAAACGTATGGCCGTCATAGGACTGTCGATTAGCCGTAATAGCAGGCTTCACTTCAACCGCTGATTTCCAGCCAGACTCGCCCGCAGGAGGCTGCGTGTCCCAGACTTGTGTTACTTCGTTGTTTACTACTTTTGCAAATAAAGACATGAGAGTCTCCTTGTTTTAAGAATTAGTGTTTTGGGTTAACTTGCGGTTATGGCAAGGGTAAAGTCGCTGCCGCCTGTAACCTTTAGCCACGTAGTTAGAGCGCCGACTTGTATAGGGGAGCTGCGCTTAGTAACAGTGCCATCTCCCAGTTGGCCCTTGGCGTTCAGCCCCCAAGCCCATAGAGTTCCGTCGGTTTTAGTGATAATCGTGCTGTATTGACCATTAGCAATATTTGACCAAGTAGTTAGTGCGCCTACTTGCACGGGAGAAGAACGGTGGGTGGTGTCGCCTACACCTAATTGCCCGTCAGAGTTTTGCCCCCATGTCCATACTGTGCCATCAGTCTTAGTGGCTGCTGTGTATTGTTGGCCCCCCGCAACATTTGACCATGTAGTAAGCGATCCTACCTGTACCGGGGATGAGTAGGTAGTGGTGTTGCCTTGGCCTAACTGGCCGGTGTTGTTCTGCCCCCAAATCCAGAGGGAGCCGTCTGTTTTAGTGGCAACGGTGAAGTTACCCCCGCCAGCGATTTTATCCCACGTAGTAAGCGCACCTACCTGTACGGGAGAATTGCGGTTAGTGTCAGTGCCATCGCCTAGTTGACCGTGGGCGTTATACCCCCAAGCGTAAAGAGTTCCGTCTGTTTTAGTGGCTAGGGTGTGGTATCCACCACAGGCAATACTTAGCCATGTAGTAAGTGCGCCTATTTGTACCGGGGAGCTGCGGATTGTTATTGTTCCATCACCTAATTGACCGGAGCTATTCATCCCCCAAGCCCAAAGGGTGCCATCGGTTTTAGTGGCAATAGTTTGGTATCCACCCGTAGCAACCTTGTCCCAATCAGTAAGTGCGCCTACTTGTACTGGGGAAGAACGGTTAGTGGTAGTGCCATCGCCTAGTGATGCTTGGCTGTTTAACCCAAAAGTCCATAGTGTGCCGTCGTTTTTAGTCGCAACTGTGTGATTAGTTCCTCCAGCAACATTTAACCACGTAGTAAATATGCCTACCTGTACCGGGGAGGAGTAGTCAGTTGTATTGCCTTGGCCTAGTTTCCCGTAGGTGCCTTGCCCAAAAGCCCAAAGCTCCTTGGCTAGTGTAGGCTTGGGCCACAGACCTTGCTTCTCGTAGTCTGCTGCTTGGTCTAGCGTCCATATACCGGATGCTGTGCCGCCTTCGCCGTCAACAGGGCCGACAACAGTAGGTGCGAGTTTGGTTATAAAACCACCGGGCCACTTTCCACTCATTTGACTCTCCGAAGTGTCTTCTTCTCGCTAAGGTGTTCTTTAATCTTGGCAAAGGGGGCTTCCCAATCACCAAAGGACTCTTGCCGCAATAGCTTCATTGTATCGTAATAAGGGCAAGTATCACCCTCCTGTGCATAGAAAAAGTAAGGCATGACCGGAATAATCGTCCAAGTCTCAACGCCCATTGCAGCCGCTAAGTGACTGACTGACGTACAAGAAGAGATAACCAGATCACACGATGCCGCTGCCTGTCGGGTATCTTCCCAAGAGTCTAGTGGAACCTGCTTAACCCATGACGGGCAAGCATCTGCGCCTTCATCACGTTGTAAGGAGATAAACTCCGCATCCACGTCCTTTAGCGCGTCAAACATCAGGTCATACGGGAACTTCTTCTGGTGTTCTGCTTCAAAAGCAGTTTGTCCCTGCCATCTAAGGCCAATGCGCTTACGAAAGCCTTTAATTGTTTTAGGCTTAGTAATGTAGGCTTCGCCCGTTAGGTCTTCTAATTCAAACCCAAGAGGCACAATAGCCGACATACCTTGCACGTAGAAATCGTGATAAACGCCCTGACAGCAGTCGTGCTGAACAACCGCGCTAACCCCTTCTACGTCTGTGAATAGCGTAGCCAATGAGCCAGAGCAGGCCACAACGACCTTACAGCCCCTAGCAGCAATGTGCTTGGCAAAACGTACTTGATGTATCTGGTCGCCCAGACCACCTTCGAGATTTAGTAGTACCGTGCCTTTAGACTTGCCATCCCACGGCGGTGTGGGTGAGTTAGGTGCAGCGTTTCCAAAGACCCCAGCCCTTCGACCACGATCCATCAGTTGGTAGCCTTCCTGTATCTTGCCCTGTCTAAGCAGATACCATCCCCGGTTAAACGCCGCTCTATGATTGTTTGGCTCGTCCTTCTCAATCTTCTGGGCTAACTGCCACCCCTCTGCAAAGTTACCCATCTTAGACGCGGCTAACTGGAGGTCTAGGTCGTGTAACTCAGGCGTGGTGCGTGGCTTATCTAACCAGAATTCAGGCTGACAGAAGGCGCTGTAGTGATGCTTTAACACGTCACGAGGGTCTTCGCTGTGCTGCTTGGCAAGTACCGGCTTGATGTCGTGCATACCAGCAAAGCCGTGTATCTCTTCGTCATCCTCTTGGACGCTAGTGCCGTCAATGGCGGTGAAGTCATAATCAAAGTCGTCTAGGCCCAAGAAGGCGTGTATGCGGTCAAGCTGTGCCTTTGGATCAGCTAATAGGTCTTCGTATTCGACTATGCAAAAGCACTCTGGCGCAAACTCGTAACCTGTTTGTAGTGTGATATAAGCTGCCTTTAAGTGTTCCGAGAGCTGCCCTGACTCCATAAACGCATCAAGGTCATCGGGTTTAGCAACACGCACAAAGGAGGCCATGCAGTCTGGTATAGAGCGCACAGTAGCAATGATCTTGGGTTTTTCCCCAATCACTTCAGTCATAGCCTGCATAATCTGCGGGATAGGCCAGCCACGGCCCTTGTCTATAATAACAGGCGCATCAAAGTCTTCGTAGAACGCCTCAATAGTGCCCCGCATAGAGCTGACTAGCGTCTTGTGGTTCTTCACGTCAGCTTTAAGAAGCCCGGTAGATGCCCACGTATTAGCCATCCCATCCAAAGCAAACACCAAGCCCGATGTCGTAGAAACATGGGTCTGCTTATTCTGGTTGAGTATCGCCGCCAGTACCGTGGAACCGGAGCGGGGTACGCCTGACATAAAGTGTAATTGTGCTTTCATATTTATACCGATCTTTTAATTGCAACCCCAGACCTACTCTGGCATCCGGGAGATATTCTAACCCAATTTGTTTCTGAACCAACTTGTACCGGCGAAGAGTAACTGGTGGTATTGCCTAAACCTAGCGCACCGTAGGTGTTGCCACCCCAAGCCCAAAGAGTACCATCAGTTTTAACGGCCAAAGTGGACCGGTATAGCCCAGATAAGTTAAGCCACGTAGTAAGTGCGCCGACCTGTACTGGAGAAGAGTAGTAGGTGGTGTTCCCTGTACCTAGTTTCCCTTGGTAATTACTGCCCCAAGCCCAAAGAGCGCCGTCGGTTTTAATGGCTAGTGCGTGACTTCCTCCGGCTATCTGCGTTGACCACGTAGTGAGCGCACCTATCTGCACCGGAGATGAGCGGCTAGTGGTAGAGCCATCGCCTAAACGTCCAAAACTCCCATTCCCCCAGCTCCACATAGTTCCGTCAGTCTTAATAGCTAGGGTGAAATCATAGCCGCTAGACAGTTTAAGCCAGTTAGTGAGCGCACCTATTTGTACCGGAGATGACCGCTCTGTTGTAGTGCCGTCTCCCAACTGTGACTGAATGTTCTTCCCCCAAGCCCAGAGAGTTCCGTTGGTTTTAACAGCGAAGCTACTAGCGAAATTGGCGCTCACTTCATTCCATATAGTAAGAGAACCTACCTGTACCGGGGAGGAGTAAGTAGTGGTATTGCCTAAACCTAGTTGGCCACTACCGTTGTTTCCCCAAGACCAAAGCGTTCCGTCGTTTTTAACGGCTAGGCTGTGACCATCTCCCGCAGCGATCTTGCTCCAAGTAGTTAATACTCCTACCTGTACCGGAGAAGAGGTGTTAGTGATGTTGCCTTGGCCTAGTGCTCCTGTGGAGTTCTTCCCCCAAGACCAAAGTGTGCCATCGGTTTTGATTGCAAGTTGCCAATACTCGCCTGCCGCAAGGGTATCCCAATCAACAAGTGCGCCCACTTGTACCGGAGAAGAGGTGTTAGTGGTGTTGCCTTGGCCTAGCTGACCGTTGTTGTTAAAGCCCCAAGAGTAAAGTGCTGGGGGCGCAACCGCGCCCGGCCAAGTAAAAGCACCAGCAGCCTGCCCTTGCGTCTGGATGTTCCACTTTCCTGAATACTGTGTCCACCCCGCCCCTGTTGCTAGAGGGTCTAAGCCGGGGTCCATAAACCCACCTTTATTGTCACCTATAGGCATGGTTAGCTCCTGACTAGCTAATTATTTCGTAACTTACGCTGTAGGTGATCTTGCTTGCTGTGCCGCTTGTTACAGAGATAGAAGTGCCTTCCATCAAGTAGATAGCAGTAGTCTTATCCACAACAATCAAAGTCGCATCAGCCGGTACGTTGATCGTAGAAACGATGGGGTACGCTGTGCCGCCTGAAGGAGCAGAACCTTGGGCAACCGCGCCGTTGGAATAAATGCTCACAGTGGTATCAACCGCAGAAGAGCCATCGACGTTAGCCGCGACAATTTGGTTAATCTTGTAGACCTTCCCGCTGCTGGCTGCGTTAGGCAGCAAAACTACTGCGGTATCCACTGCTGGGGTTAGGTAGGTTGTCTCACCTAAAATACTTGTTACTGCCACTATATTGGGGTTTGCCATTATGTTTCTCCTAGAATCCCATTACCATCGCAAGGGCGATGCTTAAACCTGCTGATATGCCGCTTGCGGCGGGTGTGGTTGAAGCCCACGTAGTTCCGTCTGAGGTGAGTAAATTACCTGTCGTACCCGGTGCTACCACTTGAACAGCAGAGGTTCCGTTACCAAGCACCACGTTGTTTGTTGTTAGCGAGGTGGCTCCCGTACCGCCGTTGGCTACAGGCAGTGTGCCAGTAATTTGCGAAGTAAGATCAACACTGCCAAGGGTTCCGCCAAGCGTGAAAGTGCCAGAGCTGGTAACTGGGCCTCCTGTAAGCGTAATTCCATTAACCGTTCCAGTTACTGCTACAGAGGTAACACTGCCGCCTATTTCAGTAGGATTAGCATTAAGTACCGCAGCACCTGCGCCAGCACCGTCGGTAACCACCAGCAGCTTACTGCCACTAGGGATGTCTACTGTAGCGCCGGAACCTTGCTTGATCGTGAGGGTCTGGCTGCCCGTTGTAGCGTTCTCAATCATCCACACCTTGGATATGGTGTTGGGGCCGAGTGTAATCGTGCGTGTAGCGGTTAGCGATACACCTGAGGTAAACTTTAAGTAGAAGCCTCGTGTAGCGTCAGCCGTTGCATCGGGCATGGTGAAGGTTTCATCAGCATCAGCAGCAATCTCTTTCGTGCCGTAGCTAAAACCATCAGTGACAAGCTCCAGATTAGTGTTGGTACTTACTCCCCATGTGCCATCTTCGTCGCCCGTGGTGATTTCTTTAAGTCGTAAGTTGTTAACATATGTAGCCACGATTATATTCCTCTACCATGATTAGGGTGATAATTATACTTTCTCTCGGCTGATTTTCGGGCAGTGGCTGCGGAAAATAAATCTTTAAACAGCCCAAGAAAGCGTCTTTCGCCTTCAGCGTTAATATATGCCCCCCACGATTTGTTGGGCTTAAACCAAGACACTCCCGTTACACCAGAAGTATTAGTACAACGTTTCTTGCCATTACGCGTGTTTTCTGCGTTGGTGACGGTTCTTAGATTAGACAGGCGATTATCGTTACGGACACCGTTAACGTGGTCTATTTGATGCTTGGGAAAACTACCGTGCATATAAAGCCATGCGAGTCGGTGGGCTTTATACTCTTTTCCCCGAATAATAATCCTCTGATACCCGTGACTGCTAAAACACCCCGCTAAACTCCCCGCTTGAGCGCGACTACCCGTAGGTTTCAGCCACGTAAAATCCCCCGTCTCTGGGTTATAGTTCAGTAGTTCTTTTAGCCCCGCCTGAGTAATCATCTTCAAACCCTATACTAGTTTAATGTGCTGCCACCGGCAGCAGGGACGCTTGTCGCGTAAATTCTTGTATTCTGTCGTAAGTTTAGTGCTTCGCCGCAATCTGAGCAAGTGTCGGCGGTTAATTCCGCCTCATCTACGTCATGACCACAATTAGCGCACAGGATCTCAATCTCATGCTTTGGGTCAATAGCGTCGCCTAATTTTACCGCTTTGTTTGTTGTCTTCATGTGTTTTCCTATGCCGCGATTTCTGTCCAGATCGTTCCCGGGTTGGGCACTATCTGACCCCAAATCAATACGTTACCTATTTCGACCGTTCCCTGTACGCCAATGGCGTATACATTTGCATTCGCCGATTCAGTTGTTTCGCCTAGTGCTGTGGTGCCTTGTACGCCGGTAACATCGACGTTTTGCTGCAATAGGACCGTAATGTTGCCAAGGGTAGCAGTGGCTTCTAGCCCTGTAGCGTCGAGAGAAGAATCTCCAATAACGCCCGCATCGCCTGCAACCCCCGTGGCTTCTACGCCTGTGACAAAAATATCAACTTCGGTTATCGGCCCTGCAATACCTAGCGCGCCCGTGCCTGTAACACCTGTAACGCCAACAATGGCAGCAGCATTAACAACCACCGTACCGACTTCGCCTGTGGCTGCGTTACCGAGAGCTTCTATCGCTCCATCGGCCTCTACTGCTATGTTGCCTAGGGCTGTGGTTGCCTGTACGCCAGTGACGTATACCCCTACGCCTTCTTGGACTTCAACCGAGCCTACTGCGCCTGTAGCAGAAAGACCAATAGATTCGCTCCAAGGGCCCTGCCCCCACGCGCCTCTACCCCACCCACCAAAGTAAACAGTAGCGTCCCAGACCGTATAAGCCGCAACGCCCGTGGCGCTAACCCCAGTAACCGAAACGCTTGCACTTGCCTGCGCTACAGCCGTTCCTAGAGCCGTCGTGCCTACTACACCCGTGACCGCGACAACTGCGTTGCCTACTACGCCTACTGTTCCTATCTCACCTGTGCCGATAGGCAGGGCATTACCTTCGCCCCACGAATCTGTACCCCAAGTGCTAAATCCCCAACCGGAGAGTGGGACCGTAACATCAGCCATCTACTAAGCGATACGAAGAATGGCGTTGCTCGCGTCAGCCGCAGGGAAGACAATAGTGAAGTCACCCGCAGTTGAAGTCTTGTCCGCACCGAAATCCAGTACCGCTACCGCAGGGTTAGTGCCACCGTTAGCCAAATAGATAAGTGCGCCACGGGCAGTAATAGTCGCTGTAGACCACGTAGTATCCGCAAAGTCCAAGAACGCTGTAGTGCCGCTCGAAGCAGGGTTTGCAGAGATAGTCAGCGTATTGCCGCCTGCCACATAGCCCGTTCCGGCCACTTCATTAGTTGTTGCGTACGCAGTAGTGGTCGCACCCAACGTAGCTGAACTAGTGAACAGCGCGATCTTAAATACCTGTGCCGTGCCGCTGCTGAAATCAAAGTCGCCATCAAGAATTTGAACTTTGAACGATGTTGCCATAGCTTGTGTAATAGCCATTTGTGTTTCTCCTGTCTTTTACAAATTATCTTAGGCTTTATCTCTAATGATAAGTCCGGTTCGGTATGCATCGGTAACTTCTTTTGCTTCGCCGAAGTTCTTCAAAGATGTTACGGCTTCTACAAAACGTTTTTCATACTTTTTCATGACATCTGCTTCACCTTTCATGTAGGTGTAGGCTTCAATCAAACAACCGTATAAAAGAGCTACTTCCGCATTTGTACTTAACCAAGTAGTACCACCCCCAAGACCGGAAGTTAAACTTGCCGGGCGATAGAAGTAGTGAAGCTCTACCGCAAATGCGCCATTTGGAGTAGGGCCTATTAAAAAATTACTAACGTCAAAATATGCGTAGTAACGCGGCGCTCCCGTAGTGGACGCATCCGGGTTAAAAGATTGGACAAAGTTAACGTCTTTATAGTCCAAAAAGTGCTTATCGTTACTTGCGTCGGTATACGACAAAGAAAACGGCGCTAAAAAATCGCTAGGTGCCGCAAGATATTGATTGCTGGCCGTCGTGTTTGCCGTAGCGTTTTTACGAAAAAGCGTAAGCTGAACGTTCTTTAAGATACGCTCTTCGGCCACGCGTATAAAAACCGGCAAGTTATTCACAAAACTTGTTTCTTCGTTTTGCGTGTAATCTTGTATTGCCGTTTTTAATTGATCGTAAGTAAAACTCATGTGGTTACCACCGTAACACTACCAACTTGCCCAAAGGCCGTAACCGGACCCAAACCCGGAGCCGTAACCAAAGGAAGGCCCGCATAAATAACCGTAGGTTCTACCCTATCCGGGCGAGCATCGCGTAAAGCTTGCGGGTCAATAACTTTGCGGCGAGGGTTAAGTTGAGGCTGTTTAACCTCAAACTCATCCCGTCCCACAAGCATCCCCGTCCACTCTTTCTGCATGTCGTTAAGTCTGTAACGAAAGCCTGAGCGGTCCGAAATGCCATAAGCTTTTTTGCCAACAGCAAACTTACCCATTATCTACCTCTGGAATAAGCTAAACTAGGTACGACGTTGAAAGACGCTCTATCCCGGTCTTCATCCATTGCACGCTGCATTTCTTCTTCGTACAGAGCTTTAAGAAGCTGTATTCGGTCCGGAGCTTTCTTAATGGCTATGTAGTATGCCAAACCCGCGGCAAGCGCTGGGTAGAAGCGAAAAGGTATCTGCAACGTATTAGTCGCCGAATCCGCGTCGTCTAGACGGACTAAACGATTATAAATAATTTGGTCCGTGCTATTGTCTGGAACAGGCCACAGCTTCAAAATGGGGCTAATTAAGCGGTCTAGAAACCATTGTGACGACCTAGACTGCTGCGTTTTATTCGGAATATTAATGTAATCATCCCTACTCAAACGCTGTATTCCGTAATCCGTGTTGTCCCGGCGAACCACTATGGACAAAATATCAATGGTGTCAGCGCCTACCGTAATATCCGATACACCCTGCGTCAGCGTGGTGGTCACCTGCTGAATAGTCCACTGGTTCAAGCCTCTGTTAGCCCAATCTGCAAACAAAAGATTTAAAGAGCGTTTAGCAGTCTTAAGATCGTAACCTGTACGCATCTCTTTTCCGCATCGCTCAAACGCCTCTTCGATATAATCAGAGACGTCTAATTCAAAATCTTTTGATCCAGAAACAGCCATTAATTACCCCAGCTCTGCCTTGCTTTATTTTTTGCGGGTTTAGACAAATCACCGTAATGAAACAGCGGCTTAGATGACGAAGTGTGCGTCTTGCCACTGTGAAGAGATCCGTCAGACATCTTGTGCGTCCCGCCTTTATGCTCTGTCCCGTTTTTCCGGTAGTGCTTAACACCTTTCATTTTTTGGTTTTTTTAGCGGTTTTAGCGGATTGTTTAAACGCCGCAGCAGTGGGAGCACCCTTAGTTCCCGGAGAACGCATGGTCTCACCCGAACCCGCCGCTATACGTCTTTTTTTAGCATTAATATTTGAATAAAGTCCACGTTTAGTAGGCATTATTTCATACCTCGAACAGCACAACCGCCTTTGGCCATTTTTACCGGTCCGCCAACTTTCATGCCTTTAACGGCACGACCGCCTTTAGCCATTTTCTTAACTTCTCCGCCATACGAATAACCCATGGCTTCTCTTTTACGTGGACTGCAATTAGAACCTTGATCCATAATAATTCTCCTAACCTAATACCATCATAACAACCGCGACTAATGTCGCGGAGAGTTGACTAGCAATACCGGCCAAAATCATCCAGTTTTTGTTCCGCAAATCACGTATATCATCTTCCATGTGGTTAAGATGATTATTCTCAATGCGGTGCAAAATAGTTTCAACGACGGCCATCTGGCGCTTCACGTCGTTTACTTCCTTCTCTAAAGCCTCGTTACCTACCATTTTTTGCAACTCCAGTAACGTGCAGAGAACTTGTCTTTTGCCGTATCGCATTTATGACGTGCTCTAAAGCTTGCTCGCCTAGCAGGGATGTCCTTTTTAATGGTCATATTAGGGTCCCCAAAACGAACCAATTTTACGTCGTCGCCTTTCTTAGCAAGGACCGCAAACTTTTTGCTACCGCCAGACGTTCTTTTAGGCTTGTTATAGCCGGAAAACGTCTCTCCTCTATAAGAAACTCTACCAGAAGGTGTTCTTTTAACAGCCGTTGTAGTGGCCATAAAACCCCCGGGTTAATTATAGAATATAGTTACAGCAGTTATATTGGTTAAAGCCGAGACATATATATCGGAAACTCTTACGCCCTCATCCGGTATAAAAACCGAATCAGACGTGCTTGCCCCGAAATCTATGTCTATAGCCGTAGCGCCACCATTTCCTTGCGTTATGGTAAGCCTTCCTGCTCCTGCACCCGTGGTTACTTGGAACCCCCGGACACGAGCAGGACCAACACCGAGAGAACCGGTGCCAGTTACTCTTTTCGCTAAAGTATCAGAACCAGACATAATTCCCCCTTAAGCGAGGTTAGCGTTTTGAATGTACATTACCGTACAGTCTGCAACACCCGCCGTTCCGTCTTCGTCCGTCGCGGCAAAAGCAGCAATGACTTGGACATCCGTAGTGCCTACGTCAGTAGCGGCAGACGTCATAACGTCACTAAAAGTAACACCCGCGGCTTGGACGCTGGTTGCAGTTAAAAACGCATTGTCATCCGCCGCGGTTCCAACAATAACGGTAGACGCCGTGGTATCGTCATTAGCGGTGGTAACGTTCAAAACCACAGAAATAATCTTAGAGTTTGCAGGGATAGTAGCCACGGTGGTGGTCTGTGCGTCTGCGCCAGTAGCGGCAATAACCGCAGCCTGAGCCATAGTTACAAAACCAGCATTAGCTACGTCTGTGCCAACGGTAGTACCAGTGGTGTTGCGAATTGTGCCGGCCTTAATAGGACCAGAAAAAGTAGTAGTCGCCATGAAGATCTCCTGTCGTGGCTAGTGTCAGCCGCGGGATGCGACTGTCAGGGACATTTGTAAGATACGATAAAAAAAGGGGCAGCACAAGCCACCCCTTTTCCACACAAGACCTAAATCTTATGAACCGCTACCGTACACAGCACGCCAATCCGAAACGCCGAAGCTGTAACGCTCACGGGCCTTGAATCGCATGTTACCTGTGTCAAAGTCGCCTTCCATCGCAGTCTTAAGAGGAGTTCTGTTGAACATCTTAAAACCGTTAGGAGCATCAGTTTTGATGAAGAAGTTGTCTGGGTCTGTCAGGAAGTGGTTAACCACCGCACCGTCAGGAATCATACCCATAGACTTAGTCGCATTGATGTCGTTATCGGCAGTACCGGGACGCAAGTTAGAGTTGATTACCCGCTCTGCAATGAATTGCAGCTCTTTAGGAATAATCATCTTCATACCACGAACCGCAATCTTAAGACCACGCTCATCCGTTAGACCCGCGATGTTAATGAGCATTTGCTCAAGAGACGTCTCGTTAAGGTCGGCTGGAGTAGCCAAAAGGTTAGCTTGGTTGCCAGACAATGAAGGGTGAGATGCAGAACAAAGTGCCGCACCATCGCCTACAGGCACTGCTGCATTGAACGCATTGTTCAAGACTGAAGCAGCTTTAATCTGCTTAGTTTGAGACATTGAGCGTGCAAGAGCGCGTGTATAGCGGGCTGCAAGACGATCGTAAAGATTGTCCTCAACCGCTTCTTCCGTAATGCTGAATGCCAAAGCGATGGTCTCGTGAGTGTAACGTGCAGTAAATGTTTCCTGCGCGTCATCAAACGAAATGGCATTACCCTCATTTTTAACGGGGGCCGTGCCAAATCCTGACAGCATCACCTCTTCTTCAAATGCACGATCAGAAGACTCTTCGTCGAAGATTTCTGCGTGCTCGTTTTCATAACGATCGTACTCTAAACCGAACAAAGCATTTAGTCCGGGTTCCAGCTCTTTCGCTAGTTGTGCGCGAGATATAGCCATGATTTAGCCCTCTTAAATGCCTGTGGTTATGGCAGTGGTTTGTGAAGCAAAACCACCGGCGTTAGCGTTAGCGTGAGCATTTAGACGCACAATCATCGGGATACCCGCTGCCGTGTAATCGCTATTTGCTTCATCGTCAACAATTCCAACAACTCTCAACGGTAACGTCGCTGCAGTAGCTACAGATGCCACGTTAAACTGAGAATTGGAGTTTCCATTAGCCGTAGTACCTGTTCGGGCAGAAGTGCCCAAAGAAGCGTTACTGAAAACGGCAGATAGAGCAGTTGCTCTGTTTGTAAAAGTTGCATCGGTAGAAACTTGGAACAATTGGTTCGGATTATCTGCTACGAAAGCTTTAACAGGATAGTTAGTATCCACGCTGACGCTACCAGAACCGGGCCAATAGTTAATCCATATAGGCTTCTTTGAAACCGAATCAACATACTCAACACCCATTAGGACTCCCAATGCGACGACAGTGCCGCCTGCTGTATCCCCTGCTTGGTCTATAGTACCGGCCGATGTAGGGACACAAATACTATACTGGAATATAGCATTGGTGTTGTTAGAGGCAATTTCATACTGGGTAACACCCGTAGTATTTGCACCGCTACCAACAAGTCCAATAGGGCGAAGACCATAGGCAGTTGCTTGATTTGCCATGATTTATTTCTCCTAAAGGGGCGGCTTAATTTTTTCTAGAGCCACCAAAAGTTACACGAGATTGACGATCGGGTTTATTGATCGCCATGCTTGAATGGGCATTTTCTCGCATCATGTCGTGATCGACAGCATCCATAAGATCTTGCGTTTTTCCGGCATAGTGGTCGGATCTTTCCGCTAAGGTTTCTATTGGAATGCGTGCGAGTAAAAGTCCTCCAACGCCAAACACACCTTCATATTTGCCTGAATCTACTACCGGTGCTTCAAAATCAGGGTACTCGTCGGATCTTACCAACTCATATCCTTCTCTCATACGGGCAGAAATGTTCTTGCGGTCGTCAAAACCACGAACTTCTGTACGTATCCACCGGTGCTTGTACCCTTCGGGTGCAGGCGGTGCATCTAACATGGATGGGGGTGCCCAAGGCTTTCGCCGCTGTTCTTTCCCCCTGCTGTCTTTAGCGCGAGAAGAGCGATCAATACCTTCAAAACCTAATTTCTTGTCAGTCATTGTCGTCTCCTATTTGACATATTTCGCGTATTCTTCGAGTGGCACACCTAATTTCTTCGCAATAGCGACTTGGCTTGGTGTGAGTTTTACCTTAGTGGTGCGTCCAGTTCTACCCGTGGAACCACGGGCGCTTCCGGCTACATTTTGTACAGGACGTTTGCCGGTAGAGTCTTTAAATTTATGCGGAAATTCTTTCCGTATGCGATTGTCTAGCTCACTATAATACTCATTGCTTGTGGGGTCAAATCCTTCGTCTTCCACTAAACGCTTATGTAGACCAAATGCCGCAAACGTCATGGCTTCATCGGAACCAAACCAATCGTTTCGATTGGCCCAATTTTCGGCTTTAGGGTCCGGAGCCTTTGGGGCTTGTTGGGGCGCTTGTTGAGCTTGTTGCCGGTGGTACTGCTCCGCTTGTTGCTGTTCTTTTAAAGAACGCTCTTGAGCTTGTTTAGTGGTTTCGTACCGATCTGAAGCCACCGCCAACTGAGTCATCTTTCTTTGAGCGGCCACGGTAGCGTCTGAATCACCCATCTCAACGGCACGTTTTAACTCAGATTCAACCTGTTGCTGCTCCATGCTCAAACGGCTGCCATACTCCGTCATGTAGCCTTGGTCTAAAGCTTTCATACGGGTTCGTATTTTTTCCGATTCGCTCTGCACGCCTTGAGCATACTTAACGGCTTCTTCACGCTGCCGTTCCGCTTCACGCATTTTCTTAGTTAAGCGGTCAATTCGCTTTTTAACGCCCGCGCTATACTCTTGGTGCTCATCGTCCTCATCTACGTTATTAGTAGAATCGGAGTCTAATTCATTGCTATCGTCTTCTTTTTTAGAAGATTTAAGCTCTATCTCCGTTTCTTCACTGTCCGAAACGTCTAAATCTACAGACCCTTCGTCCTCTTCAATTTCATACTGTACGTCAGCCATGTTTATCTCCTATTAAAAACTGATGATATCTTCCGGATCAGAAATAGTTGCTAGTATCTCGTCATCGTTAAGAATGCGTACCTCCCCTCCGTCAATACGGAAACGAGAACCCGCGTAGCGAGCAAAAATTACCCAATCTTTCTCTTGGCACCAATCGCCTTCGGGAAATTTGTCTTTGTCTTTGTACGCTAAAGGTCCTTTCTTCAAGACATATCCAACTACAGTTTGGACTTGGCCATCCTCTAACACTTTGTCCGGTATATAAATTCCACCGTCCGTCTTAGATTTGCCTCGATAAGGTAGTATCAACAGTCTCCAACCGCTGGGGTCAGGCAACTTTTCTAGGAGGGGCGCGTCAGCCTTTGTGGGGTCTAAAACTTTAGACTTAGGCTCGACGTACATGCTTTCGACAGATGTTTCACGTGAAACATCCTTTTTGTTTTTAGCAGGCTTTTTTTCAGCAGCTTCTTTTTCAAGCTGTTGCGCTAAGTAACCGGGTACTTCAATCATTCAACTGCTCCTGTTGTTCTAGCAGGAAGGAGAGTTCCTGAGCTATATGATTCAATGCGTTTAGCTCACCCATCAAAGTAGCGTACTGCTCCATGGTGGCTATACCGTTGCTTTCTAAAATATCTAAGACATTACTTCTGCGTTCTTTAATAGTTTTTTGAACGAACTGCACCACAACCAAATCATCCATGAATCCTCCCATGATTTTATCTGATATAGTTGCAGTGAATCTTATACTAGTTTTCTAGAAAAGGCTAATAGATACCCTGAAACCTTTGGGGTCTCAGGATGATGGGGCTGAACCGTTTTACAAATCCGCCATTAGCCATTTTCTTTGGTTTACTTTTGCCCGCATTAGACAACGAAATAGCAACCGCCTGTTTTTGTGGAAAACCTTCCCCACGTAACTTGCGTACATTATTACTTATTGTCTTCGAGCTAGAACCACGCATTATCGGCATGATATATCCCTAACAAATAGTAAAATCGCCACCGCGCAACATTGCGCCCATACCCCGGCTAGTTCCGGTCGTAACCGTACCCTTAGCCGTGTCGGGTGTTTTTTCTGCCGTAGCTTTAGCGTACGGGATGCGGCCTTGATCTTTTATGTCCGCATAGTTTGTGGCTTTAGGGGCTTTGCCCGGAGCAGTTCCGTTACATCTTACAGTGCGCATAATTAATTTCCTCGTTGTTGCTCTCGTTGCGCTTGTATGCGCAAGAGTTCGCGTTGATTAGTGGCTTCAATTCGCCTTTCGCTAGTCTCTTCTTGGCTGGCCAAGCGTTCGTTAAACTGCCGTGAACGTTCTTTCAAGGTTGCCGCTTGCAGGTCTAACTTGCGCTGTCCCTCGGATATATCTGCGACAGTGCCCTGTTCTTTTATCTGTAGCTCTTTCTCTTTCAGCGCCAGTAGTGGATCCGGACCTTGGCCCTCGCCACCCATAATGCTCTGGCTCATCTGACGAAGCGTCTGCATTTCTTGAGCAATAATCTGTGCAATTAAAGTTTCAACGTCAAGCATTTGATCTTCTGTAACTTCTTGACCTTGGTTTTGCTGCAAGAACATCGCTGCGGCTTGCTCACGCGCCTTAAGCTTTACGTGCTGTAAAACGTGCTTTTGCAAAGCCATGGCCATTGCAGGCATTGCTTGCACCACGCCAGATGCCATAAAGGTCAAGTGCGCAGTTATATGCGCATCGTGGTCCTGACCTTCAAACGCTTTAAGCTCCATATCGTCCATAGCATCAATATGCTCTTGAGCCGGATCTTTGGGTAGAGGCTCGTCTGCGGTAGGCGCATTAAGAATCTTATCTATATTCCGCACGCCCAAAGCTTCATACATGCGACGGTACGCCTCATGCGTGTTATGAATCTGCGGGGCTTGCATAGCAAGCTCTAGCTGCGCTTGCGCAACCGCTATTCTCTGCGACTGAGAGAAAACGTTTGGATTAGAAACCGGTACCACGTCTACCCTGTCATCAAAGTCTTGGGCCATGATAGCTTGATCACCACCTTCTACCGAATAGGGGTATTCTTGCGGTAGGTCATTAGCTATAACTTGAGTCAAAAGCTTTAACTCTTGCCGTAACGCATAATGCATACGCTTATGCACCGCACTCATTACGCGAGTCCCTTGCTCAAGCATAGCCACCGTAGTGCCAACCGGAGCATTTTGGTTCCCGTCACCGACTTTTAAGTTAGTGATCGTAGCAAAACGCTGCCCGGCTTCTACTACAAAACCGAGCAAATTAAACAAAGTCTGATCCGGACCCTTAAACGGAAGCGGAATTAAACTATCTCGGATAGAACCGCCCGGTGCGTCCACATCCCTAAACTCTCCCGGCTGCAACGGCTCAGAATCGTCACGTATACGCATGCCCCGGGCCTTAAAGCCCGCAGGGAGGTTAGATAGTGTACCCGCGTCTATAAGCTGACGTAGGGCCGCTGTGGCTGTCCTAGAGAGTCCGCCGATAGTGTGGATAAGACCTAGTCCATAGAAACCAAGGCCCGGAAGAAACTTATAGTGAACGAAGTACTGGATTTTCTTGTAAGACTCGTCGTCTTCAATATAGTTACGACGAATCGCCAAAACCTTTCCGGTTTCTTCGCTAATAGTGACAATGTACGGAATCTTAATTCCCGTCTCTTCGCCATCCTCACCCATGTCTTCAAAACCCGGCAAGTCCAGCTCTACGTGGAATTCAAGCAACGTGCAGTCGTAGTTAATATAGGAGGGGTGTACCCCCTGTATATCGTCTATTTCATCATTAAGTTGAGACGACCCTTCTTGTCCGGGATTAATCGGAACATCTAAATAGAACCCGTAAACCTGCTTTTTACGCAAATCATTTGCAGAAATAGGCACTACGTGAGTAATAATCGGAGCAGTCTCCAGATTACTGGTCTCGTAAGGGACAACGAGGTTTTCGGCAGGCACGAAAGAACTTACCGCACGGCCCAAAGTCTCGTCATAATAAACCTTCTTGAAGGTAGAACCTGCCAAGGGGAGATAAAAAAGCATCTGGTCGAATTCGGGGGTGTACTCTTCCATCACGTTAGTGATGTAGTAATTCATAAATTCTTGCACGCGACGTGCTTGAGATTCTTTTTCTTTGTCCGGTGCGCCTACAACCGTAGTACGGACAGGCCCTTCTGGAGGTAAAAGCTCGTTAAACGCTTGAGCTTGGAATTGAGTGGCGGTTTCCGCTAAAAGAGGGTGAGTTACGCCAGTAGCGCCACGGAAAGGCAACGTGCGCTCTTCGTATTTAAATCCTAGAAGATCTAAGCCTTTGGTATACGTGTCTTCCCAATCCTGACGAGACGCTCGGTTAGCGTCATATTGCCCAACCAAATCGTTTGAAATACGGCCCAACTCGCCGTCATCCATGTCCTCGGCAAGATTCCGATAGAAATCACCCTCGTCAACCATGTTTTCCGCAGTAGGGTCAAAATCAACCGTAGCGCCGCCTTCCTCGTCCAGCTCAATCTCAATGCCGTCGGGCATAATGTCCGAAGCAGAAAACATGCCGTTGGGAGAGGCTAAGTCCGCATCATCTTCAATCACCAAAAGCTCCGAATCGTCACTCATGCGATCCATTAAGGAGACTACCGGTTGAGTTGGTTCTGCCATGTCCGTATCCTGTTTTTAATTTCCGCCGGGGTGACGAGAGTAATTTGTTGCGTTAACAATCCCTCTGGGATCGGTGGTCGTTGTTAGTGTTCTAGGGTCTAACCTAGAAAAGTAAAGATCCGGGCCTTCTTTAGGGCTTTCGGCCCTGCGCTTTTCCCTAGGACGATCCATAATGCGGTCAAGCTGATCCAAGATTTGTTGATCCACCATTCGGGTAAGATCCCGAGTTGTGTTCATAATGCCCGCGTTACGCAGTATCTTGCGGCCAACCGCATTGTTGCGGGTGTCCATAGCAATGTCTTCTCGACTGGCGTTATCAAACGTCCGGTCAAACTCCTCGCCCATAACTCCCATGGCGGTAGACGCTTCGCCACCATACTCGTTTCCGTAAAGAGCTGTGCCCAAGGCATGCGCCCTAGCATCTAATAACTCAGAGGAAGCCGGCATGTCCCTGCGATCCGTGGGCCGTGATTCGCGACTAAAGTCTGCTGAACCGGGACGCTCGGGGCTTTCAGGGTAACCGTATTCGCTGATCAACGTCTCTTCAAACGTAGGCCCTTCACCGTAATACTCTTCACGGTACTCGCTGCCCGGACGACCAGAGAAACGAATCTCGGATGTGTCCGCCATGTACTCGGGCACTTCACCAAACATCTTGTCTTTTGCGTAACTGGCCAGACCCGAGATGCCGCGGCCCACGGACTGGAAAAATCCGCCTCCTTGGTCGCCCGTATCTACGGCGGGACCGCCTTCTCTAAATCCGGGAATCTTAGTGGTATCTACGCCTACGTCCGAAAGAACTTGGCGAGTTCTAGCGGCGTCTAGGCCAAAAGAAGCGCCTATTTGGTCTAGGCTTAACCCTTGCGCAAGCCCCTGAGTAATTACTTGATTGGCCGTATTTAAGTCATAGCCCGCTTGGCTGCTTTGAGTAGGGTCGTACATCGATGCAAGGTTTTGCTGAATCGGAGCTGCCGCCGGCTGTATAAGCTGGTTGCCTACCGCAGTAGGTGAAGAGCCTAAAGACAAGATCCCTGCTCCGGTGGCGTAGGTGGTGGGGTCAATACCGACGTCCGTTAAAACCTGATTAGTTCTAGCTGCGTCTAGGCCAAAAGAAGCGCCTATTTGAGCCAAGCTCAAACCTTGTCTAGCGCCCTCGTCCAAAACTCGGTACGCCGATTCAAGGTTAGTGTAGGCCCCTGTTCCGGTAGCCGCTCCCGGGGTGTAGAAATCGGTTAGGTTGGTAGTGACCGGAGAACCGGTTCCCGCTAAAGGAAAGTTTCCGGCAACTACCGCCGCGTCAACATCCGCCGCATTTAGCACACCACCCGGATCTAATAAGCCACTTCCGCCTTGAGATATAACCGGATTGATAGAGTTCACTACTTGTTCGGAAGTTAACCCGCCCATAGAATTTGCATAGTCGGAGATACGCTGTCCGGCTATTTCGGTACTAGGAGAGCCTAAGTAAATAGCCTGTAAATCTTTTTGGACTTGTGTACGAGAATCCACAATATTGCCAGTTCCCGTAGTCCCAAGAACTTGATCCGTGGTCAGCGTACCGGCGGGCGTGACAAAGTTATTGCCCGTAGTGTTAAGTATGCTTCCCGTAGCATTACCGGCAGGAAGGCCCGCCGCCGCCGCCTGCTCCGCAGACAAACCAACTGTCGTGCCGCCAAGACCACTGCCCATAATGTTCATGCCAGTAGACGGGAAGACCGACGTGATATCCATCTCGCCAGATGACGCGAGGGCCGCGTCCCCCATAGTAATGCCCGTAGTAGGCTCGCCACTGGGCAAGAATCCTTTAGTCACAACAGGGACGGCGCGGTTCAAGATGCGGTCGTAGAAC
>Ga0222651_1000260_pt1 | contig 37972 bp, 29 predicted proteins | sample AntAcemetagen369_FD_179855 | JGI IMG/M metagenome (GOLD analysis project Ga0222651, IMG submission 179855) | Saline water microbial communities from Ace Lake, Antarctica - #369 | ecosystem: Environmental > Aquatic > Non-marine Saline and Alkaline > Saline | place: Antarctica: Ace Lake...
CTGGCGGTGGAATTCGGCCCGGACAACATCCGCGTCAACTGCATCGCCCCCGGCCTGATCCGCACCGACTTCGCCCGCGAATTATGGGAAGACCCGGAAAAACTCAAACGCCGCTCCAGCAACACCCCGCTGGGCCGCATCGGCGACCCGGACGAAATCGCGGGCTGCGCCGTGATGCTGGCAGCGAAGGCCGGGTCGTTTATTTCGGGCGAGACGATTGTGATCGACGGGGGCGTGACGATTCAGAGTTTTAAGTAAGATGAGCAAAAGAGCTTGGATTCTTTCTGCGTAATAGAGGCCGTCGCCGCAGACAACAAACATGACCATTACAAATTCGCCCTACATTGGTGCCTTCCTCTGGATGGGATTTGTGTACCTAGCCGCCACACTGTTTCTCCTAGGAGGCATGCCACCATTTTATCGTCGTAACAAAGGTCCGAATAATTCTCAAACTTACCAGAAAATCATCGCTGACGAAGAAGAACTCGAAAGATCTGTAAAAGCAGTATGGCCCTCAATATTTGGCGTCATCATAATGGTCATGCTTGCAGCTTTAACCAAAATAGAAATTTTCGCAGCACTTGCCGGAGGTGCCGCAATTTGGGGCGGCATTCGGGTGCGACAAAGCCTTCTCAAAGAAACAGGCGGGCCACTTCCTTGGCTATCGTTCGTTAAAAAATGGACACCAAAGTGGCCGATGCTCGTCTTCGACATCTGGACGGCCAGCTTATGCTTGGCAAGCATATTTTTGTAGCTTTAAAGAATTCGATTTGGTTATGTTCGACTGCCACGACTTAATTATTGGACAATAGAGTCCCGTGCAGAAGACAATGAATATGGCCACGTCACTCTCATCCTACATTGCGCCCTTTGTCATGGCAGGATTTTGCTACTTTGTTTTGGCATTGCAGGTCGAAGCTGGTTTTCCACCATTTTACCGCCGCCGGCGACTTCGTGAACCTCCCGGGAAATCCACTTACCAGAAAATCGTCGCAACCGAGGGCAAAGATAAAAAATTTGGAAAGTTAACAGTGCCTCCAATGATTGGTTTTGTAGTCATGGTCGGTCTTGCAGCTTTAACCGATCTGGGAATTTTCGCCGCATTTGCGAGCGGCTGTGCAATTTGGGGCGGGTTTCGGGTGAGACAGTATCTTCTCAAAGAAACCGGTGGACCGCTCCCGTGGTTATCGATCAGCAAAAACGGAACTTCGAGATGGCCAATGCTCATTTTCGACCTATGGACAGTAGGGATAAGCTTGGCGGTTGGATATTTCATTTTTGTGACGGCGATGGCTTAGCTGTAAATAGGAAATAACACTCAAGGTGCCCTTCGAATACACGCCCCATCTTTTAAGCTAGGTCAGGTCACATTTTGTGCATGGGTATTATGTCTCATAATACATCGGCGGAGCCCGATCCTTTATTGTGCAAGTCATTAGCACCAGAATTTCAAAATAATAGACATGACCCCAATTGACAGAACTTTCCTTACCGTTTTCTTGGCATGTTCATCCAAACTGAAACCCAAATCAGTATCGAAATGAAAACGCCAATTGGTACAGCGACGATTGAAATTGGCAAAAACGGAATACTGCAAACGAAGGCGGCAAGACCTCCGCATACAGCATAATCACGCAAGTTATTTCGTCGATACTTTCTCAGGATAAAAAATAAGGGGATACCGAAAACGTAGCTAGCCGGAATTGAAACCAATGCACAGATCAATAAGAAATTTGATATTGATCCTGTAGATGAATCTGAAAATCCACCGAAATATCGAAAGATTAAAAAAACCAAAAGAGGAACAAACGGACAAAAAATAAATCCAAAAACAAAACGTAAAATCGATAAATTATGACCGTTTGATTTTACATTTTCACAAGCAAGAGCTGAATCGTTATCTGCCATGTCTTCTACGTTCTAATGGGTTCAGTATTTTTTAGTAATAAGAATTCAAAAATATATAGTCCTTTGTGCATGTCATAAGGCATTGTTTTTTTTACATGTCGAGCACCAGTTCACTGTTTCCTGTCTGACACAGTCTGCATTTCAAGTGCACGGGCGCTGCCCGCCTTATACATCTCTTCAAAAAATCGCCCCCGGATCCTGCGCCGCCATCCGTCCCGGATCGAACGGGCGCAAATCCACCGTCGTCTCCCCACCCGCGATCAGTTCCGCCATCGCTTCGCCCGTTGCCGGGCCGTTCAGCATGCCCCAGACATTGTGGCCGGTCGCGATATAGGCGCCTGCAATTCCAGGCACCGCGCCGATCAGCGGCAGGCCGTCCTGCGTGACGGGGCGATAACACGCCTGTTCGGCGAGGATTTCCGCCGCGCCCAGTTCCGGTGATATCCGCGCGGTCATCTGGCGCAGGGTTTCGCAGGCGCCCGGTTCGGGCAGGACATTGGCCGGGTCGACCGGCAGCGGGTCGTCGCCCGGCAACCCGCAGACATAGGTCGTGCCGTCCGGGCGCGGGTTGATTTCCGGCGACCGCATCTGCCCGGCCTGCCATTCGAGTTCGACGAACAGGGATTCCGGCGTCGGTTCGTACTGGAACACCAGGCTGTGCCCCTTCGAGCCGTATATTGCCGGCAGGGGCAGCCACTGGCAGGCGAGGATCGACCACGGGCCCATGGCGATGACAACCGCGTCGGCGTGGAGTGCCGCACCGTTGACGATGGCCCCGGTCGCGCGGGCGCCGTCGGGGCTGAAACAGATACCGTCGACGCGGCCGTTGACCAGTGAAGCGCCCTTGTCGGCGGCGGCGTCCATCATCGCCTGCGTGAACAGGGCGGGGTGTATCTGGGCGGTGGTGTCCGGCGTGCCGATTTGCCCGTGCACCGCGCTGTCCGCGCCCAGCCAGTCCGGCGACTGTAAATTCCGGTAGCGGCTGGTGTCCTGTTGCACGCTGGCGACAACGCCCAATGTATCGACCCGGCGATAGCCCCAGTCCCGGTCCAGCGTCGCGGCCAGTTCGCCATGCAGGGCGAAACTGCGGCGGGCCAGCGGCGCCAGCGGCGAGCCATCGCACCAGTCCAGCGCCAGGAACCCGCCGGACTTGCCGGATGCCGCATTGGCAACGCCCGTGCGCTCAACGACGACCGCTTCGATATTTCGCTGGCTAAGGAAGTAGGCAATCGAGGTGCCGATGACCCCGCCGCCGCATATCAGGACTTTCATGGCTTTGTGCTTTCCCCCTTTGCGCACCGACGACATCTATTGTGAGTGAAAAAAAACAACTAGCAGTTTGAAAAGTTAGCCTTCAACGTACGTTCACTTGCTGGTAAGCATATAATATAATTGGACCTCTTGCGCGATCATTGGTACCGGTAGTATCCCAACACAAAGATTCATAATGACAATAAGAATCCTTAGTGATGGATCTACATTCAGAATGAAAACAGCCACCCCGTAAAATAAGCCCGCCATTACGATGCCACTTCCAACCCATAACACGGTCGAAGGGAACACGAATTTAGCGAACGACAGAGGAACGTTATCGGCCAGAGGTTCCATTTCCTTGCGAAGACCGAATAGAGGAAAAACCAGACCGGCGATAATTGCGGTTACGGAAAAGAACAGTGTCTCAAAACTCAATTCCGCGGGCGACAAGGTTCCGCCGAAAGCGTTCCAAATCAAATAGACAGCCCCATTGGCCACAACACTGAGGATCAACGCTGCCGCGACCACACACCCGGCTGTCTTCACAAAAATCTGGAATTGCCGACTCCGATTCACACAAGCCCCTGCATTATAGCGAAACCACCAGCCGGCCCCGCACCTGCCCTTTGAGGATATCCCCCGCCGCCTTCGGCACATCGGCCAGCACGATTTCTTCGGTCAGGGCATCCAGCTTGTCGAGCGGCAGGTCCTCGGCCAGCCGCTGCCAGATGCGCGAGCGGTTTTCGAAGGGCTGCATGACCGAGTCGATACCCAGCAGATTCACGCCGCGCAGCAGGAAGGGCAGCACCGTGGTTTCCAGACCGGCGCCACCGGCCAGCCCGCAGGCCGCGACCGAGGCGCCATAGCGCATCTGCGACAGCAGCCGCGCCAGCGTCGTCCCGCCGACCGTATCGACCGCGCCTTCCCAGCGTTCGCCTTCCAGCGGGCGTTTGGAAGGTTCGGCCAGTTCGGCCCGGTCGATGATGCCGGTCGCGCCCATTTCGGTGAGGAAATCATGCTGCTCCGGGCGGCCGGAGGAGGCGACGACGGCATAGCCGCGCTTGGCCAGGATCGCCACGGCAACGGAGCCGACACCGCCGGCCGCGCCGGTCACCAGCACCTCGCCCGCGCTGGGCGTCATGCCGTGCGCTTCCAGCGCATCGACGCAAAGCATGGAGGTGAACCCCGCCGTGCCAATGGCCATGGCCCGTTTCGCCGTCAACCCGGCAGGCAGCGGCACCAGCCAGTCCGCCTTCACCCGTGCCATGCCGGCATAGCCGCCCCAATGAACCTCACCAACGCGCCAGCCGGTCAGGACGACCGCATCGCCCGGCTTGTAACGGTCATTGTCCGAGGTTTCGACGATCCCGGCAAAATCGATCCCCGGCACATGCGGAAAATCGCGCACAAGCCGCCCCATGCCGTTGACGATCATGCCGTCCTTGTAGTTCACCCCGGAATGGGTCACGCGGACGGTGACATCGCCTTCGGGCAGATCATCGATGCCGAGGTCCTGAAACCCCGCCGTGACCTTGCCATCGGATTCGGTCAGTACCAGGGCCGGGAATGTCGCCACCATGTCAGATCTCCTGTTGAGCTTTTGTTAGCGCAGCGCTTCGACGATCGACACGTAGTTCGCGACGCCAGCGCCGCCCATGTTGAACAGCCCCGCCAGCTTCGCATCCCGCACCTGCATGTCACCGGCTTCGCCGCGCACCTGCATCGCCGACAGCACATGCATGGACACGCCGGTCGCGCCGATGGGGTGGCCCTTCGATTTAAGGCCACCGGACGGGTTCACGGGCAAGCGGCCGTCTTTCTCGGTGACGCCGTCAAGCAGAAGACGAAACCCCTGCCCCGGCTCGGCGAGGCCCATCGCTTCGTATTCCATCAGTTCAGCGGTCGTGAAACAGTCATGGGTTTCCACGAGGCTGAGATCGTCCAGCGTCAGTCCCGCCTGTCCCAGCGCACCCGACCAGGCCTTTGCCGTGCCTTCCAGGAAGGTCATGTCACGGCGGCTCATCGGCAGGTAATCATTGACCTGATGCGCGGCGCGGAAGACCACCGCCTTGGGCATGGTCAGCGCGGTATCGAGATCAGCCAGCACCACTGCCGCCGCCCCATCGGAAACCAGCGAGCAATCCGTGCGCTTCAGCGGTCCCGCCACCAGCGGGTTCTTGTCGGACACTTCGCGGCAGAAGTCATAGCCGAGATCCTTGCGCAGCTGGGCATAGGGGTTTCCGCAGCCGTTCTTGTGGTTCTTGGCCGCAATGCGCGCCAGTGCGTCGGTCTGGTCGCCGTATTTCTGAAAGTACTGCTGGGTGATCCGGCCAAAGACCCCGGCAAACCCGCCTTCGATGGAGGCATCTTCCTTCAGATAGCTGGCCTTCATCAGAATACCGCCGATTTCCGGCCCGGCGGTATCGGTCATCTTCTCGACGCCGACAACCAGCACCATGCGGCCTTTTTTCGCTTCCAGAAAGTTCAGCCCCTGATGGATGGCGGCCGAGCCCGTCGCGCAGGCGTTTTCAATCCGCGTCGCCGGCTTGAAGCGCAGGGCGTCATCCGCCTGCAGCACCAGCGAGGCGCCGAAATCCTGGGCGGAAAACCCGCCATTGTAGAACCCCAGATAGATCGCATCGATATCAGAAGGCGACACACCGGCATCAGCAATGGCGTCGCTCGCCACGCGGACGATCAGGGATTCGACATCCTCGCCTTCAAGCTTGCCGAATTTCGAATGCGTCCAGCCCACCATGCATGCGGTCATGCCTCAGTCTCCCCGATAAATGGATTCCTCGGCAGACAATAGCAGTCCGCGAAAGCGCTGGCCAAGACCGTTTGGAACAGGCCCGTTCGGGGCGCTAGGCCGCCTCGCCGTCGGCGACGGCACTGGGCGTGTTCATGCCGCCTTTCCAGGCGGTCAGGTAGATGGGAACCAGTTCGTCGAAGCCCTTGAGTTCATAATCGCCCTTCTTGGAGAAGGTGAACCCCTTGCCGGAACAGGTTTCCCGAACAATGGTCGAAACGCAGATTTCCTCGCCTTCGGCCTTGCTCAGCACGCGCGCGGCCATCTGGACCGGCGTGCCGAAGATATCATTGTCTTCATGGATGGGCTCACCGGCATTGATGCCGATGCAGATACCAAGCCCCAGGTCCGGGTTTGCGTTGTTCGCGCGCTCACAGGCCTGCTGGATGGCGATGGACCCTTCGATGGCGGCAACCACCTGCGGGAAGGTTGCCATGATGCCGTCGCCCGTATGTTTGATTTCGCGGCCACCATGCAGGGCCAGGGCATCGCGGACGATGGAATTATGTTCGCGCACCACCAGTTGGGCCGCGTCATCGCCCCGCTCCTGCGTCATCGCCGTTGATCCGACGATATCGGTGAACACGATCGCGACAAATTCCTTGGCATTTGCCTCGCCGGAGGGTTCAGGTTCGCCCCATTTTTCGACCGCCTCGTTAACGCCGAGTTCGGCATCCGGCGATTTCGAGCGCCGGGCCAGCGCACTGCGGCCCGATTCATACATCTGGAAATATTTCGGATTGACCAGATATTCCTCGATATTCGCGCAGAACCCGCGCGCCATATCCGGTGTGTGCCCCAGCATCTGCATATGGGTGCACAGGATATCCTGCATTTCCTTTTCCGGGACCCGCTTCTTCGACGCGAGATACTCGCCCGCACCCGAGAAAAAGAGCGTCAATCCGAAGCGATTGAATGCGTTCAGTTCATGCCCCGCCTTCGCCAGCGGCTCCAGCGAATCACCAATGAACATCAGCATGTCCGCACTGGCTTCTGCGGCGGCAGAGGAAGCCGCGACCGGCGTCGGTAATTCGTCGTCGTCTTCATCTTTCTCGGCCGACTCTTCGGATTTGCTGTCTTCATCCCCGGACTCGTCGTCATCCTCGTCCGCGCTTGCTCCATCATCCGAGTCGTCTTCAGCCACCGACTTATCGTCTTCGTCATTATCGTCCGTCACCATGGGCCTTTTCGGCGCTTCGGTTTCCGGCGCGACAGGCGCGGCGCGCGGTGCCGGGGTAGACCCCGACCCGGTACGCAAGGCCGGCACGAACCGCCGCATCAGCGGCACGAAGAAAAACAGGAAACTCACGATAAAAATCGAAATCAGAACCGTCTGCGAGACACCCAGGCTCAATGTGAGCCCCAGCTGCGGCAGATACGTGACCAGAAGCGACGAGATATAGGATACCGCCGATGCGCCACCAAGACTGATCAGGCAGACCACGGCAAGTTTGGGCAGGACTTCCGCCAGATTGGAGTCCTCGTCAGACGCCGCTTTCGGTGGTGGTTTTTTCTTGGCCGCGGGACGTTTCTTGCCTTTGGCAGGCTTCCCAGCCGGTTTTTCTTTTTCTTTCTTCCACGCCCCTTCCGGGGCGGCCCCTTTTTGCGCGGGCGCCGGGCGGCTAACCTTGGTTTCTCCGCCCTCTGTAACCGTGGCGACGGGCGGCGGCGATTTCAGCGTCGGGCTATGGTAGATGACGGCTTCGCGGGATGCGTTACTGTCTGAGCTGTAGGTTTCCCGAACGACGCAGACGGCTTCGAATTTCTTTGAAACGTCGAGTTCTTTGGCATCCTCAATACACCGATCACGTTCATTGATCGGATAATTGGAATGGATCTGCCATCGCCCGCTTTTCAGGACGTATATTTCCAGTGAAACTGAACGGGCACCACTCACGACTCAAAAATTCCCCTGATTCGAATTACCAGACAGACGAGATATCAATCCTGGCAATCGATCCCTGCCCCCTGAATGCCGTCATAACGTCAGACATTTACAGCAACCGACACACCGCGCCTCACAGTATAAGGACACCATTGTTTTAAAAAAAAATTAACGAATGTTTACCAAACCCGCAGAAGTTTCCAATACGTTAAAAAAAGCAGCCTCGGGATTGCCTGTATTTTGCCCATTTCAACCACTTCCCGAGCGAAGCGCAATTTCACTATGAATACAACCATAGAACAAATATTGCCATTTTAGAAATTTACCCAGTCGGTTTTTTGCGGAAACACCTTTGTCTCCCCCGCCTTCAAACCAGCGCCGCCGGTTTCCGCACTGGACAGCACCTCCAGCCGCAGGATCGCCAGCCCGCGATTACCGCGCACGGATCGAATTTCACCGACTTCCTTTTTATCTGAAAAAATGGCGGCGCCGGTTTCCGGCACAGGACCTTCCAGCATGACCGGCACCAACCGCTTTTTGAGCAGACCGCGATATTTCGTTCGGGCCGTCAATTCCTGCCCCATGTAGCAGCCCTTGTCCCAATCGACGCCGTGCAGTTCGTCAAAATTACATTCCAGCAGAACTGACTTTTCGACGATCATGTCCCGGCTGCCATCGCTTAATCCAAGTTCCAGTCGAAGATCGTCATACTGCGCAGCATCAGCCGACAGGAATCCCAGTGCCTCGACGATTGACGCGGCTTCGTCTTTTGGCAGAACCGCACGCGCCCCGGCCTGGGGCAGCCGCGGGTCGACAAAGACCACGCCCCCACCGAGCCGCCGCGCCGCACCGGCTTCTTCCGGCAATTCCAGCGCCGCGAGAGCATCCGCACCGAACAGCGCCAGCACGGCAAAGGATTCACCGATTCCCAGCTCTATTTTGGCGCGCAGCTTATGCCGGTTCAGCCGCTGGCCAAGGTCGGTCAATCGCGCCGCTTCGCAATCGAGTCCAAAGACACCGTCCAGTTCCATGACGAAAAAATCATGCAGATACTTGCCCTGTGGCGTCAGATAGGCCGCCCAGATCGACCGGTCATCGGCGACCCGCGTGACATCATTGGATATCAGTCCCTGGAGAAATTCGACGCGATCCGGCCCCCCGACAGTGAGTACCCCCCGGTCCGGGAGCAGGCTATAATGTCGTGACATTGCTTAATTTTCCTTCGGCTTAAGGCATACAACTGGTCGCGAAAACCGTTCCAGGCAAGGTACCTCGACAAAAATCATACCGATTCCTGTAACCAGACGCGCAGCCATTCTGTATTCTGAATCCCAATGCGTATTCTTTTTATTACAGCCACCCGTATCGGCGACGCCATCCTTTCGACCGGGTTGCTGTCTTATCTTATCGAGCAGCACCCCGATGCCCGGATTACCGTCGCGGCCGGTCCGGCAGCGGCCCCCCTGTTCGCCCCCATACCCCAGGTCGACTACGTCATTGTTTTGCGGAAGAAACGCATGTCAGCGCATTGGGCGGGGCTATGGCGGCAATGTATCGGCACCCGCTGGGATATTGTCATCGACCTGCGGCGGTCGGCCCTTTCCTGGCTGCTGTTGGCCGGCAAGCGCCACATCATGCCGCCGCCGGGGGCATCAATGCATCGCGTCGAATTTCTGGCCGCAACGCTGGGCCTCGCAAAGGATCCGCCATCGCCGGCCTGCTGGACCGCGCCGGCCGATGATGCCTTCGCCGAACGGCTTATCCCGCCCGGCACGCCGGTTCTCGCAATCGGCGCCGCCGCCAACTGGCCCGGCAAGCAATGGCGCGCGGAATATTTTGCAACGCTGGTCCAGCGGCTGACCGCTTCTGACGGCATCCTGCCCGATGCGCGCATCGCGGTGTTTGGTGCGCCGCAGGAACGCGAGCAGGTTCAGCCCCTGCTGGATTCCATCGCAGCGGACAGGCGCATCGACCTGGTCGGTCAGACTGAATTACCAGCCGCGGCCGCATGCCTGCGCCGATGCGCCCTGTTCATCGGCAATGATTCGGGGCTGATGCATATGGCGGCAGCCAGCGGAACGCCCACGCTTGGTCTGTTCGGTCCCAGCCACACCACCCATTACGCGCCCTGGGGTCCCGGAACGGCATGGGTCCGGACCCAAAAAAGTTACGACGAAATTGTCGGTGCACCCGGTTACAATCACCGCACGACCGGCACCCTGATGGACAGTCTGACGGTGGACATGGCTGAAGCGGCATCCCGTAAATTATGGGCGGAAATCAATATCCGCACGACACCCGATGGAGAGAGCATTTGACAAGGGTCATGCAGGTCATGGCGGGCGCAGCCCATGGCGGCGCGGAAGCATTCTTCACGCGGCTGGTCATGGCGCTGGACGAAACGGAAATCGACCAGCAGATCGTTATCCGCCGCAATGCGGAACGGCTGGCCCAACTGCAACCGGCAAAACGGCCGCCCCTGGAATTTTCGTTTGGCGGCGCATTGGACATTGTCACCGGCCACCGGCTGGGCCGGGCGATAAAGCAGTTCGAGCCCGATATCGTATTAAGCTGGATGAACCGTGCCACGCAATTCTGCCCCATCGGCCGGCATGTATTCGCCGCGCGGCTTGGCGGGTATTACAAGCTGTCGAATTACGGACGATGCGATTACCTGATCGGGAACACGCAGCACATCTGTGACTATCTGATCGACGAAGGCTGGCCACAGGCCCGCACCTGGTATCTGCCCAATTTCGTCGATTCCAGCCGCGTCCCCCCGCTTGCCCGCGCAACCTTCGATACGCCGGAAGACGCGCCCCTGCTGCTCGCACTCGGCCGACTGCATGAAAACAAGGGATTCGATGTCCTCCTTCAGGCGTTGGCCAAAATACCGAAAGCCTATCTGTGGCTCGCCGGCGACGGCCCGAAACTGTCGGAACTGACCAAACAGGCGGAACAGCTAGGCGTCGCCGACCGGGTCCGGTTTCTGGGCTGGCGCAACGACGGGCCGGCCCTGTTCGCGGCGTGCGACCTGTATGTCTGCTCATCACGGCATGAACCATTGGGCAATGTCGTGATCGAAGCCTGGGCCCAGGACCGCCCCCTGGTCGCCGCGGATTCCCATGGCCCCGCCGCCCTGGTCGAGGATGGTGTCAACGGCCTGCTGGTGCCTGTCGACAATGCCGATGCACTTGCCGCCGCCGTTCAGCGCGTGATCGAAACACCGGATCTGGCGGCAGCCCTTGTCAGCGCTGGCCGTGTCGCCTATGAGCAAGAATTCACCAAGGCAAAGGTTGTTGCCCGGTATCTTGAATTTTTCGAAGGCGTGACAGGCTGATGTGCGGAATTGCCGGGATCATGATGCGCGACGGCAAGGCGCCGGATGCATCCAGCCTTGACCGGTTCGCCCGGGCGCTCGCCCATCGCGGCCCCGACGGTGAAGGCAAGTATCTCGCTGGCGCCGTCGCCATGGTGCAGGTCCGCCTCGCCATCATCGACCTGAAAACAGGGGATCAGCCGATCTACGAACCCGGCGGCGCGGCGTTGATCGCCAATGCCGAGATCTACAATTACCTCGAATTGCGCGACGGGTTGGACGGCATCGACTTCAGCACCAATTCGGACTGCGAACCGCCGCTGCATCTGTATGCCCGCGACGGTATCGATTTCACCGAATCCCTGCGCGGCATGTACGCCATCGCGATCCACGACCCGGGTGAAGGCTGCCTCATCCTCGCCCGCGACCCGTTCGGCATCAAGCCGCTGTATTACATCGAAACGCCTGAAATGTTCGCCTTCGCCTCGGAACCCCAGGCGCTGATCGCGGCAGGCCTTGCCGAACCGGTCGTGACGACCGAACGCCGGACCGAACTGATGCAGTTGCAATTCACCTGCGGGCGCGACACGATCTATGACGGCATCCGGCGTGTTCTCCCCGGCGAGACGCTGATTGTTCGCGACGGCCGGATCGTCGAGCGAAAGCGCCGCGCCGCCCTGCCCGCCGGCGGGCCGCGCAGCACACATATCGATGAAGGCCTGCGCATTCTGGATGATGTCCTGGAAGAAAGCGTCACCTACCATCAGCGTTCGGATGTGCCCTACGGCCTGTTCCTTTCCGGCGGGATCGATTCCTCCGTCCTTCTGGCATTGATGACCCGCCTGAACGAGCGCCCCGTCACCGCGATGACCGCCGGGTTTTCCGGAACGGGCGTAGCCGATGAACGCGCGCATGCCCGAATGCTGGCAAAGACCGTCGGCGCCGATTTCCATGAGGTCGAATTTTCCAGCGACGATTTCTGGTCAATGCTCCCCGACATCGCCGCCGGCATGGACGACCCGGCGGCGGATTATGCCGTTCTGCCGACCTGGAAACTGGCGCAGGAAGCCGCCAAGGACCTGAAGGTCGTGCTGTCCGGCGAAGGCGGTGACGAAATATTCGGCGGCTACGGACGCTACCGCAGCGCCCTGCGTCCGTGGTGGCAGGGCGGCCGGACGATCCGCTCCCGCGGCATATTCGACGGGCTCGGCATCCTGCGCGACAAGGACATCGGCTGGCGCGACAATGTCTCCGCCGCCGAGGCCACCGCCAGCGACGCCGAGCGATCCCGCCTGCAGGTCATGCAGGCCATCGACATGACCGATTGGCTGCCCAACGACCTGCTGACCAAGCTGGACCGCTGCCTCATGGCGCATGGACTGGAGGGGCGAACCCCGTTCCTGGATGTAAAGGTTGCGGAGGCCGTCTTCTGCATGCCTGATGCGCTGAAAATTCACAAACGCCGCGGCAAATGGATCTTGCGGCGCTGGCTCGACCGGGTCCTGCCGGCGGCCAACGCCTTTGAACGCAAGCGCGGCTTCACCGTGCCGGTCGGCGAATGGATACTCGAACGCGGCGACACCCTGGGACCGCTGGTGGCCGCCAGCCCCGCCATTGCCGAATTCTGCCATACCAAACAGGTGCCGGGCCTGTTCACATCGCACCGCAAACACGCAAAAATGGCCGCCTGGGTCTTACTTTTCTATGCGTTGTGGCACCGCCGCCACATCGAAGGCCGCCTCCCGGAAGGCGATGTCTTCGATTGCCTAGCCGCCCGATGACCGGCGGCAACCACAGGGACACGCAATATGGCTAAGTCGTTCAATTTCATCGTCTGTGACGGCGCCAGCCTCGGACCGTCATGCATCGGACGATAGAATGCGCCATCATTTGCCAATATTTTTGGCCATCGCCATCAACCCTATCTTCAGCGAAGTGCTACTTTATTGAAGTGCCGTAACGAACTGGAACCAAATGGTTACCACTGGTCGATTCTTTATATCAGGCGTCATCGCCGTAATCGCAACTCTGCCCATAATCGCGATTTCCATGCCGCAGCAGATGACCGTATACGGCGTTGTCCTGACCGCAATAATCGGCCTGACCGCTCTCGGCCATAGGTCTGATTGGGGTTTCAATACCAGACGCCTGTTCGACCCCCTTTTGATCGGACTACTTGTCTTTTTAGGGTACGCCGCGATTACGACGCTTTGGTCCGTGGATGAAGGGCAGACAATTCAGCGATCGTTTCGGTTAACCTGGCTCGTCGTCCTTGGGTATTTTGGTATTCATTGTTCCACGCATATCGCCCTACGCAACTCGAAGCTGGCATGGGTGGTGGCTGCAAGCGTGCTGATCCTGTTCGGCCTGATCGTCATCGAACTGTTTACGGGAATTCTCGCAGGTTCCGTTTGGCGTGACGCACCGGAAAGAACACGTGATAATTTACTGAACCGGCCTGCCATGATTCTCTGCCTTGCTATCTGGCCAGCATTGCTTGTCCTTTGGTATCGGCGCTTTCGCGGCTTCACGATATTTTTGGGATTGTCTCTTCCTGTTGCGCTGTTTTTTACAAGTAGCGTGGGCGCCTTTCTGGCCGCCGCAATCGGGAGCCTTGTCTGGGCAATCGCTTTCTTCCATGCCCGTCTTTGCGCCTGGCTCATAGGCGGCGCTTTCGCGGTTGCAACCATGGCGGCACCGTTTTTGGCGCTGAATGTCCCGCTTATAAATAGCGGCATCGCATTTTTCGCAAATTACGGCTCTATTTCCGGCGCGCACAGACTCGCGATCTGGCATTTTGTTGCAACAATGATAAAGGAACGGTCACTGTTCGGTTGGGGGCTGGACAGCGCCCGCAATATCCCCCACGCCGACCTGCCTCTTGCGTCAGTCCCCAGCCTTTCGAAAGTGTTGGTTCTGGAATACCCCACGATAGCGAATTTACCGGCCAGTCAGGCGCTACCGCTTCATCCTCACAATGCGGGCCTGCAAATAACCCTTGAAACCGGGGCAGTCGGGGCGGCAATTTTCTGCGTGCTGGTTCTTTTTCTTGCCCTGCGCTTGACCGCAGAACAGAACCGAGCAAAGGCACCGTTCGCGTTGGCATCCTTGGCATCATGGCTGGTTATAACCGGATTGAATGTCGGAATTTGGCAAAGCTGGTGGTTGATGTCGAGTATTGTCACGATGTTTTTTTATTCCCTTTCATTGCGTTCAGACGACACAAAAAAAACGAAATTTTTCACTCGAAACGAAAATTTATAAGTGTACAGGCATTTATTAACCGACGCCGCTATGGCATTAACAACTCACGCAGTCTTCTTATTTTTAATTTAATTCCGGACACTTAAGGGCTCGTGTTGAGAAAACAGACGCTTCGCCGAACGATTGCATACGTCATAACACTGGCAATGCTCGGCTATATATTCATCACGGTAGATATCGAAACGGTTATCGACCGCTATTTGGAACTGTCCTGGCGCGATCTGGTTTTTCTTCTTGCCCTCATGCTGAGCAACCTCCTCCTGGGGTCGCTGCGGCTGGAACGCCTGCTGGTCTATTTCGGCACCAGCGGGATACAGTTTATCGAAGTTATCCGCGCGAATGTCGCGGGGCTGCTATCCAGTCTCGTATTCGTCAATATTGTTGGATCCTTGCTGGGACGGCATTACGTCTTGCGACGCAACGGCGTAAGCGTTGCCGCCCTCACGGCAATTGTCACCCTGGAACGCATTCTTCTTGTGCTGATCAGCGGTTGCCTTCTTGCCGCTGGACTAACCGCTCTGTTTGGATTGGAAACGTTGTTTGCCGCGGCCAGGAAGGTCGCTTTGATCGAAGTCATCTCCGTCATCCTTTTGATAATACTGGTGTTGTTTTCCACATTTCGGTGGCAGCGCGAAATATCGGTGTTTCGTCAGCTTCTCTCCGCGCGATATTCGTTGCGCCTTTGCCTGCTCGCACTAATTACCTTCGCGGCCAATGCCGTCATGCTTTTGACCTATGTTATTTCCGCGCATGCGCTGGGCGTCGTTGAGGTTGATTGGCTAAGCCTTGCCGCCGCAGCGACAATCGTTGCGTTTGCCGCAGGTCTGCCGATTAGCGTCAATGGCTGGGGTATTCGCGAAGTCAGTGCAATTTATGCATTTGGTCACCTTGGAATATCGGCAGCCGAGGCAACCGCTGTCTCCGTGCTGGTGGGGCTGGTATCAACGGCGGCAATCCTGATCAGCACGCCCGTTCTGGCTCTAAAACAATCGAGCAAGGCGATCGAAAAACACCCGCCAACGCTGAATGAACAGGACAAACCGCAAGGCAACAGTATAGTCCAAGCGAATACGGCCTTTTTACTCTTCGCCGGACCATTCGCCGCCCTTTTGGTTTTCGTAACGCTGCATGTTCCTTTTCGGGACACCCTTATCGCCATCAACCTGGCCGACCCTCTGGCGATTCTCGCTCTATCACTCGCCGGGCTATCATGGCTAAGCGCAGGGCAACCACCACTTCGTTTCCCAAAGCCGTTCGGCTGGTGGGTGATCGGGTTGTCGCTGCTTATCCTGTCTGGGTTTCTAAACGGGGCGGCGCGGTTCGGTGTCACGGAGTGGGCGTTGAACAACCGTCTCGTTGGCTGGGCGGTTCTGATGGGGTATCTCGCTCTCGGCGCCATGATAGTGCGGATATGGGGAAACCACGGGTTGCGGCGTATCGCAGAGGTCGTTCTCACGACGGGTGCTGTGATCGTTGTGTTCGACCTGTTCCATCGCGAGTTCTTCAGTTTCTTTGACAATACCGCTCTTATTGCCAGTAATTTTGAAGGCTTTTCCATGAACAGGAACGCCTTTGCATTTCAGCTTCTCATCGCGGCATCCGCGGGTCTTGCCTATTCGAAGGTGATCGCGCGGACGCGCCTGTCCACAGCCTATTGCCTGTTGCTGGGCGCCGTGTTTATGGGCATCTGGCGCACCTATTCCATGACGGGGATCGTCACCGCCATCGGTCTCGGACTCGGCATGTTGCTGTTTGGCATGGTGGATCGACGAATCGTCCTTCGCTCCCTTCTGTGGATTGCATTCTTCGTTGCGGCCGCATGGGTGCTGCGCTGGACGCTTGGCCTATTGTTACTGGCAGATTCGCCAGATATCACCGCGGCGGCACCAAACCTGTACATCCTGTCCACACAAACTGAACGCTGGATGGCTATCCAGAAGGGATTGGAAATATGGTACCAGAACCCGGTATTTGGCGCGGGGCTTGGCGCATTCGCAAACCTTCGGCTGGGTGAAGCAGGCAAGATACTCGTCATGCACTCGGTGCCGGTCTGGCTGCTCGCGGAATTTGGGGTTCTTGGCTTTGCGCTCGTCGCCAGCCTCCCAGCCGCATTCCTTTCCCGGGCGCTTCGCTGGCGCCTGTCATCGCTGCCGCCGCATGTCGTATTCCTGATCGCCGTAACCGTGTGTTTCACCGTTTTTGGCATGACCCATGATATCTTCTACCAGCGTGTTTTCTGGCTGGTCCTGGGCGGCTGTGTCGCGGCCTGGGCCAGTAGTCCGTATCGCCCCGATAGGCAGCGCCGACCCAGCAGCGTCTCCCGCCCGTAACCAAATTGCCACGGCAGAGCCGGACGGGGTCACATTCCCGCGCGGGAAACTTTGAAATGAACGCCTATAGATCCAAAACGGCATCAGTCTCTAAACTCCGGGATGAAGGCGGCAATGGCCTCATAAGATATATAAACCCCGAACAAGTCACATTTATCCCTGTTGTTTTCACGAAAAACAGACGGCGCGATCAACACCGTTTCGAAGTCTGAATACGACAGATATTTTTCAGTATTCAGCATGAATCTTGCCCGTGGTTCATAGCCTTCCGGCTGCCCGTCCAAAAATTTTCCGCTCCCCTTTTTGTTTTCAATATGAAGGGAAAATCTTTCTCCTGAGGTTTTGCATTCAAAAACCAGGAAAATATCGGTCTCACGCTGTTCATCCAATTCAGGCACCTGACACCACCAGTATTGCCACCAAACAGGTCTGTTCTTCCCCTGCTCCTCATGCAGCAAAATCACATCCGAAGACAGGTCCCGAAACTTTGTCTGGTTGAGAACCCAAGAGCGAAATTCACGCGAAGTTTGAATTGTATTCGCGAAAGCAAGGTCCAATTCGCCTTCCGTTCTCTTCATGGTCGGTTCTCCTGCAATTCAGAACTGTGGGTAATTTATATCCGGGATGGCATCATCGAACACCTTGAGTCACACATACAGGGTAATTCACAACCCTAAATGATATTTTGATGGAATACGCGGCAAAAAAAATTACGATGACTGGTCGCTGTTTATTGACGCTCGCTCATTACGAATTTCGTTGCGCGGGCGACAACATCCAGTAGAGCAGCCCCGCGGCAAGGGCCACGGCGACAGCCGCGTGTTGCAGCTCCGCCGATACGAATGTCAGCAGGAAACCGGTTACCAGCGGGCCGCAGGCGGCGCCGAGATCGCGCCAGGCCTGCATCCGGGCGAGCGGGCCCACCGCGTGTTCGTCGGCGTCGAGCGATTGCGCGATGACGGCCGGCCCCAGCGAGGCGAGCGCGCCGCGAAACAGCAGCATCACGAGCGCACCGAAGACGGTGAACCCCAGGGCGACCCCGACAAACCCGAGCATGGTCAGTGCGGCCGCGAGGACGAAAACTCTGCGGGCCCCGAAACGGTCGGCAATCCACCCGAAGAGCGGGGCTGCAATCGCCTCACCGAAATGCCGCATGGCCAGCAGGGCGCCGCCGCTCATCACCGCGACGGACAGCGATGACTCGCGCGCGAAAATCAGGGTGATGGAGACGGCAAAGACCCCGTCAACGCCATAGCCCTGCAGAAAGAACAGGACATCAATCGGCTTGGGCCGCGCGAGCGAGGCGGGCTTGCTGCGTTGCGTTTCCACATGCTCGATTTTGGGCAGGCTAAATGCGATCAGGATGGACAGCGCCGTGGGAATGGCGAGCAGCATGAACGCCGTATTCGGCCCGACCACGCCGACCAGCCAGGCGCCGCCGAACAGCGCCAGGATCGGGCCCAGCCGCTGTATCGCATGGCCCACGCCGACACGGGTGCCGACCTGGACGCGATGCTGAACCGCGTATGTCAGGGTCGCCAGCACGAGAATGGCATAGGTCAGCCCCCACAACACCCGCGCCGTCAATATCACCGCCGGGCCCTGACCGAACCCGTACAGCGCGGTGGATACCGTCGCGCCGACCGCCGCGATAATGCACATCCGCCGCACGCCGATGGCATGGGTCAGCCGGGCCAGCAGGCCATAGGCGAACACACGCACGAACCGGTTGGCCGACAGCATGACGCCCACCCACGGCAGGGTCAGCCCGAACGCCTCGGCATAGACCGGCAGCACCGCATAGAGCAGCGCATCGCCCAGCAAGGCCAGCGACATGATCGCCGATGAGCCAATGATGGCGCGCCAACCCGTATCGGGCGTGCCCGTCACGTTGGGTCTTTACGGATGTGAAATTCGCTAAACATCGCCACGCTCGCCCCCTGCCCCGGCGCTGAATCCGGGCGCGGTCTAAGATGCATTTTGCGGAGGGTTCGTCCAGCCTGAGGGTTTAAGATTATTGAAAAGACGGCGTGTATGGCGTCCGCTGGCATCAACGTTCAAAACAAGACCTGCCCCCGCCTACCCCGATTTCTGAAGGTTATCATAATTGACGAGGCGCGTTATCCCGCTCAAACCGCTATGGTGGCATGCGCCACGGGTAACGAGGCACCGCGTAGCCACACAAAACATCTTCAGGGGCAGCAGATGACATATCGCGTTGGCATTATCGGGTTCGGCATCATGGGACAGCGAATGGCGAGCAACATGGCGCTGCATGATGCCTTTGACGTGGTTTCCATATTCGATCCGCAGCAATCCCTGCCGGATATTCCCTATACAGATTCAGCCGAGGGCCTGATCGCGGACCCCGACCTGGACCTCGTCTACATCGCCTGCCCGCCGGAATATCACGCGAATTATGCCATCGCCGCGGCGAAGGCGGGCAAGCCGGTATTTTGCGAAAAACCGCTGGGCGTCGATGTGGTGGAATCGCAAAAACTGGTCGAGACCATAGAGCGCATGGGCGCCCGGAACGCGGTGAATTTTTCGTTTGCGGCGAGCCCGGCCCGCGCCTTCCTGCGATCCTTCCTCGCCGATGGCGGGTTTGGCACGATTGACGCCATCGACATCCGCCTGCATTTCGCGACATGGCCCCGCGACTGGCAAGCCGCCGCGACCTGGCTCGGCAAACGCCAGCAGGGCGGCTATGTGCGCGAAGTGCTATCGCATTTCATCTATCTGACCGAAAGCGTCTTCGGGCCGCTGACCCTGGACCGGGCGATGACGCGCTATCCCGACGGGCCGGATGGGGAGGCGGCGGAAAGCCATGCCTTTGCGGACCTGACGTGCGACGGCGTACCGGTTTCGGTCGCGGGCGGCACCGGCGGCACCGGACCGGACCGCGTCGAATTCACGGTCTGGGGCCAGAAAAAATCCTGCCGGCTCGATGACTGGTATACGGCGTATCTCTCCGACGGTACGGCCTGGCAGCCGGCCATGGCAGACTTCGACGCGCTCAAGGGCGACACCAGGCAAATCGGCCGCGTCCGCCAGCTGGACAACCTCGCACAATTCATGCGCGGCGAGGCCCATGAGCTCCCGGATTTCCGCGCCGCGCTTTCTGTGCAGCGGATTATCGAGGGTATCCTCGAAAACGATTAGGCGCCGGTTTGAACACGCAGGCAGATCCCGAAAGGCTCAGGCAGCCTTCACCGACCCGTTCTATGCCCTCGCCGCGCTGTTACCGGAAATCGTGTGGTAAGATGGGCACTCCTCCCCGACGGGCGGAGGCGATGGCGCGCAATTACGGTGTCTGTCCCAGCACCGTCAGCCACGCCGTGCAGGCCTTCCATGCAAAGAACAAGACCTGCCCCTGTCTATGGCCCTGCGCCTCTATTAGCCAGCATACACCTTACGCTCCTCTTTGCGTTGTAAACTTTAAAGGATTAAGAGCAAAGAATGTATATTTGACTTGTTGCAGATGGCTGCGATGATCTAAGATTAAAAATGGAAGAAATTTCCTGTAGATACCTATGAACAGGAATAACTGATTGCATGTAAAGGCTTGGATATTTAAAGCGAGACAGGAGATACATACTAACCACCCTGAAATTCATGAACTTGAGCGCATTTTTCTTTTTAGCAGAAGAGTTTGGTTAAATTCTGAGGGGCATCCCCTACGGAAAAAGGAACACATGGTTGAAAACAGTTATTGATAAAATCGAAGAATGTTAGGTAATCAATATGGATGATTTTGAGGAACTTTTCGAAACCAGCTGGAACGCAGACGACAGCAGCCTCTACTACATGATTGGAAAATCAGACCTCGAAGGTAAAATTGGCATTTCACCACCTTCTTTTGAAGAAATTGTTCGTCGTGGCAAAAAATTAATTGATGAATTTGATGACAAAATTAAAGATATAATCTGCACGAAAAAATTCGTTGATGGAATTACAGACATTGAAATAAATGACCGGAAGAAACTGTGCTTGTCTATCATCGAGGCTATTGCAGCATTAAACGGGTTTCCCTTTGCCATCTTCGCCTCAGTCATAATTATTCGTACCGGGTACATGGAATATTGTGACTTAAAGGAATAGGCGTTATTATTCATGGGAATTAGGAATTTAGGAAACTTTATTTGGCCTGAAACTTGGGCAATCCATCGTGAGAAACGACACGAAGTCGGGCCCGACATTGAACTTTGGAAGAAAGTCGAGAGAGAACACCGCATAGACGGGAAACTGGTTACTCCACAAATATATGATAAATCAGTTCTGAATCACTTGAGGGTCATTGTTCAGGCTTTCAATGAGCAGTTTGATCCATCTCACTATCGCCGCTGTAGTGGTTCAAGGGTGGTTATCGATGACGGCCTGCAAAACTATGCCTATTCATCTATAATTCAAACTGAACCTGAGAAAACCCAGCCTGTTATTTTTCTTTCGCGCGGCTTGCTCTACTCTCTGGAGGATTTATGGCAGGGAGTGGTGTCCGACAATAACTGCATGCTGCACCTTATGGCAGGCTGCAAATTCAATGAAAATGACCCGGTCTTGCGAAACGTAGAAATGTTCTACGATTTCGACAGATTTCGCTTCAATGACTATACCTTTCTACTCACTCTTTCTGATGACTTTTCCGCAAGCATAAAAAAACATTATGGCGAAGAAATGTCGGACGAGGAAATCAATGAACAAGCTGCCAAAATCGGAACAAATATACATCAGTCTGTTGCGATAAAAATGAATTCGTCTGATCCAAGACGTGCTATCTTCGCTGACATTCTCGCCGACTTGTCCGTTCAGTGGATTCTCTCGCATGAAGACGCGCATATTTACAATGCTCATACTTCCTACTGGGACAAAATTCTTGGGGTAGCACCGAGCGAACTAAGCCCCGAAATTCAAGAGTTAGAAGCCAAAGTATCTAATCTATTAGGTTCCGACCAGCGGGCAGATGATGCAGAGCTTCGTGTCCTTGCAGAACTCCACGCTGACTATTTGGCCTGTTTTCGGCTTGTTGACTACCTTCTTGATTCCAAGACATTTCAACTGGTTTCAGGGTTGGGCACTTGTGTAAATACTTTCACCGAGGCATTTCAGGTTGATGATGAAAATCTGGGATCGGCTGAACAAGTTCGCAGCGCCGTAATTTTCTGGCTCAGCGCAACTGTCGCGGTTGGCTCAATTCTCCTTTTCCAACGCAACATTGAAAAGAAGGGTATCTCAAGCATCGAGTACCCTGACCTCCCAACCCGTATCATAAATGCAGTTATCGCTACGCAACACCGCATTACAGGGCGACTAAAAATACCAGGAGAGGCCCTTTATCATGACCTCGACCTTCCGAATGACAGCGTAATGAACCTCATGGCGACATGTCTATCCAAGGATATCTGGTGTTTACATGCCTATGCACTTCGAGAACCATTGCTGATCCAAGACCCTGATCTGCCTACTGACAAACCTTTAAAATTTTCTGAACTTACTGGTCAGGATGAAGAATACCAATTGATCAAAACGATTTTTTCTGCAGCATCATTCGGTCAGGCTATAGCCAGAGAGGTCACACCTGTTCAAATGGCAGCCCATGCAGCCAGTTCAGCGCAGATAAAAAATTGGTGTCGTTTACAAGGTAAGTTTCATGACCGCTTTGAGTCTGCTTTCAGGCCTTTCATTGAAAGGCTGGAGTTCATTGACAAATCTAAAATTGATGAAAGTTTTCATTTCATGTCCCAAATGTCCGTAGATTTAAACAAGGCTGCTGAACTAGCAGATTTGCTTGAGGAGAAAGCCGCGAAACCTTGAACCAATATTTCTGCAATTGTCGGGGTCATATCTGGTTTTTTCCTGATCTCGCGCCCCCTCACCCTGACCATATCCTCCGGAGGCGAAAAAGGAGCTTAAGAGCTAAGAGAGCCTTAGCCCTTCTCGTCCGCAATCGCCGCCTGCGCCGCGGCCAGTCGCGCGATGGGCACGCGGTAGGGGGAGCAGGAGACGTAATCCAGACCGGCATTATGGCAGAAGGCGACCGAGCGGGGGTCGCCGCCGTGTTCGCCGCAGATGCCCATCTTCATGCCCGGGCGCGCGGCGCGGCCGCGTTCGACGCCGATATTGACCAGCTCGCCGACGCCGTCCGGATCGATGGAGACAAACGGGTCGCCTTCGAGGATTCCGGCGCGTTCGTAATCCGGCAGGAAGGAGGCCGCGTCGTCGCGGCTGATGCCGAAGGTGGTCTGCGTCAGATCGTTGGTGCCGAAGCTGAAGAATTCGGCGGTTTCGGCGATATCGCCGGCGCGCAGCGCGGCGCGCGGCAGTTCGATCATCGTGCCGACCAGGTATTCCGGCATGGTGCCGGTTTCGTCGCCGACCTGCTTCGCCACCCGGTCGATGACGTCCTTGAGGATATCGAGTTCCTTCTTGGTCGCGATCAGCGGCACCATGACTTCGGGGACGACAGTCTTGCCGGTTTCCTTCGTCACCGTGACCGCGGCCTCGAAAATGGCGCGGGCCTGCATTTCGCAGATTTCCGGATAGGTGATGGCGAGCCGGCAGCCGCGATGGCCCAGCATCGGGTTGGATTCCTCCAGTCGCGCCGCGCGGCGGCGCACCCGTTCCACTGATACCCCGGCAGCGGCCGCCACTTCGGCGATTTCCGCATCGCCCTTGGGCAGGAATTCATGCAGCGGCGGGTCAAGCAGCCGGATCGTCACCGGCAGGTCCTTCATCAGCCGGAACACATCGATGAAATCGGTGCGCTGCATCGGCAGCAGTTTTTCCAGCGCCAGGCGGCGGCCGGCTTCGTCTTCGGCGACGATCATCTCGCGCATGGCGATGATGCGTTCGGAATCGAAGAACATGTGCTCGGTCCGCGACAGGCCGATCCCTTCGGCGCCGAAGCGCAGGGCCGTCGTGACCTCTTCCACGGTTTCCGCATTGGTGCGGATGCCCAGCGTGCGGAATTCATCCGCCCATTCCATCAGCGCCGCAAAGTCGCCGGACAGCACCGGTTCTATTGTCGGCACCTCGCCCAGGATCACCTGGCCGGCCGCGCCGTCGATCGTGATGGTCTCACCGGCCTTCACGATGATGTTGCGAACCTGCATTTCACCGGCCTGATAATCGATCCGGATATCCCCGGCGCCGGCGACACAGGGCCGCCCCATGCCGCGCGCGACCACGGCCGCGTGGCTGGTCATGCCGCCCCGGGCGGTGAGGATGCCCTTGGCTGCGTGCATGCCGTGAATGTCTTCCGGGCTGGTCTCGATCCGGACCAGGATCACCGCTTCGCCCGCCCCGGCGCGTTTTTCCGCCTCATCGGCATTGAACACCACCGTTCCGCAGGCCGCGCCGGGCGATGCCGGCAAGCCGCGCGTGATGACGTTCCGGTCGGCATCAGGGTCCAGCGTCGGGTGCAGCAGTTGATCCAGCGCCGCCGGTTCAATCCGGGTCACCGCGGTGCGGCGGTCGATCAGGCCTTCATTCGTCATGTCCACGGCAATCTTCATCGCCGCCGCCGTCGTGCGCTTGCCGCTACGGGTCTGCAGCATCCACAGCTTGCTGCGCTGCACGGTGAATTCGATGTCCTGCATGTCCTTGTAGTGATTTTCCAGCCGCTCGCGGATCGCATCGAGTTCGCCGTAAACCTCGGGCATGACCTCTTCCATCGACGGCAGGGTCGATCCGGTCTGTTCCTTGCCGCGAATGGTCAGCCGCTGCGGCGTGCGAATACCGGCAACGACATCCTCGCCCTGGGCATTGATGAGGTATTCCCCGTAGAAGCTGTTTTCGCCGGTCGACGGGTCCCGCGTGAAGGCAACACCGGTGGCGCAATCATCGCCCATATTACCGAACACCATGGCCTGCACATTGACCGCCGTGCCCCATTCTTCGGGAATTTCATTGAGCCGCCGGTAAGTGACCGCGCGCGGCGTCTGCCAGCTGCCGAACACCGCGCCGATGGCGCCCCAGAGCTGTTCTTCGGGATCGTCCGGGAAGGGCGAACCGGTTTCCTCCACGACCTTGGCCTTGAAGGACGCGATCAGCGCTTTCAAATTATCCGCCGTCAGTTCCGTATCCAGCGCGACGCCGCAATCTTCCTTCGCGTATTCGAGCAGGTCTTCGAAATGGTAGTGATCGACGCCCAGCACGACATCGCCATACATCTGGATGAACCGGCGGTAGCTGTCATAGGCGAAGCGGCGGTCATCGCTGCGCGCCGCCAGCCCTTCGACCGTCACATCGTTCAGCCCCAGGTTCAGAACCGTGTCCATCATGCCCGGCATCGACACCCGGGCCCCGGACCGCACCGAAACCAGCAGCGGGTTGTCCGCATCGCCGAAGCGCGCGCCAACCGAATCCTCGATCTTTTTCAGCGCCGTCGCGACCTGGCCCTTCAGGTCATCGGGATAGGTTTCCCCATTGTCGTAGTAATGGGTGCATAGCTCGGTCGTGATCGAAAACCCCGGCGGTACCGGCAGCCCCAGATTGCACATTTCCGCCAGGTTGGCACCCTTGCCGCCCAGCAGGTTACGCATGTCCGCCCGGCCCTCGGCCGAACCGTCGCCAAACCCGTACACCCATTGCGTCATCGACTATCCCTCGATCTGACTGAAATCCGCGACGCGGCGCATCACTTCCGAAAGATGCGCCAGCAGGCAAAGACGATTACGGCGAATACCCGCATCGTCCGCATTCACCGTTACCTTCTCAAAAAACAAATCCACGGGCGCGCGCAGCTTCGCCAGCGCCGTCATGGCGGCAGAAAAGTCTTCCTGCCCGATCAGTGTCGCTATGGCCGTGCTGGTTTCCGCCAGCGCCGCACACAAGGCCGACTCCTCGCCCTCGGCGAGCGCCGGGTCATAATCGGCAGGCAGGAACGAAACCCCGTCCTTCTTCGATTCGATCCGCACGATATTCGCCGCCCGGCGATTGGCGATCAGCAGGTTCTCACCATCATCGCTTGCCAGGAACGTACCCAGCGCCTCGACCCGGGCCAGCAGCCGGACCAGATCGTCCTCGTCGCCCAGTGCGAAGATTGCCGCAATCAGGTCGTGCCGGACGCCCCGTTCGCGCAGATAGACTTTCAGCCGGTCGGCGAAGAAGCCCAGCAGGTCCCGCGCCGCATCGCGTGCCAGCGACGCCACATCGGTACCGGATGGCAGCGCCAGTTTTTCTTCCTGGTACAGCCGCATCGCCGCCGCGAACACCTCGACCAGATTGACCCGCAAACCGTTTTCCAGCACCAGCCGGATCACGCCCAGTGCGGCCCGGCGCAGCGCGAAGGGGTCCTTGGACCCGGTCGGCTTTTCATCGATCAGCCAGAACCCGACCAGCGTATCCAGCTTGTCCGCCAGCGCGACGGCAACCGATACCGGCGCGGTCGGGCAGCGGTCATTCGGCCCCTGCGGCGAATAGTGATCGGCAATCGCATCCGCGACATCGGCGCCTTCACCGTCGCCCAGCGCGTAATAGCGGCCCATGACGCCCTGCAGGTCGGGGAATTCCGCGACCATGCCGGTGACGAGATCCGCCTTGCACAGCAGTGCGGCACTGCGCGCGGAATCACGGTCGGCGCCGGGGATATCCTTCGCCATATCCGTTGCCAGCGCGGCAATCCGCTGGACCTTTTCCGCGACGGTGCCCAGCTTGGCGTGGAACACGATGGCGTCCAGTGCCGGGGCGCGGTCCGCCAGCGGCATGCTGCGGTCCTGATCCCAGAAGAACTTGGCGTCCGACAGACGGGCGCGCAGCACGCGCTCGTTCCCGGCGATGATCGCCTTGCCGCCATCCGCCGCCGCCATATTGGCGACGAAACCGAAACGCGGCGCCAGTGACCCGTCGGCCTTCAACAGCGAGAAATATTTCTGATGCGCCCGCATCGACGAGGTCAGCGCCTCCGCCGGCACATCCATGAACTGCGCGTCAATTGTACCGATCAACGGCACGGGCCATTCGATCAACCCGGAAACTTCGTCCAGCAACGCCGGATCATCCCGGACCGTCAGCCCTTCGGCTTCGGCCTGCGCCTTCAATTCGCGCTCGATGATCGCGCGGCGTTCCGCACGGTCGATGAGAACGAAGGCATCGCGCAGCCTGTCGCGATATTCGGCAAACCTCGAAACGGCAATCGCATCGGGCGCCAGAAAACGGTGGCCGCTGGTGGTGTTTCCCGCCGCCATGCTGTCGCCCTGCAGGTCAACGGTCAGATCGATTGCCGCACCATCGAGGATGGCCAGCACGCTGTGCAGCGGACGGACCCAGCGAAAGCCCTGCGCGCCCCAGCGCATTGATTTCGGCCACGGCATTTCCGCCAGTGCAGACGCGATTATGTCCGCCAGCACGTCACGGTTCGCGACTCCCGCGCGTTCGACCACGGCAAACCAGATTTCACCCTTGCCCGCATCGCGCTTTTCGCACTGATCGAGCGAGTCGAGGCCGAGGCTGCGCAGGAAGCCTTCGATGGCCTTGTCCGGCGCGCCGACCTTCGGGCCCTTGCGTTCCTCGCGCAGGTCCGGCTGGCGATCCGGCAGACCGTCGACGACCAGCGCCAGACGGCGCGGCGTGACATAGGCTTCGGCGCTGGTGAAATCGAGCCGGGCCTTTTTCAACCCGTCGGTGACGAGACGCTTCAGGTCATCGGCCGCCCGGGCCTGCATTCGCGCCGGGATTTCCTCCGACAGAAGTTCGAGCAGAAATTCAGACATCGCCGGCCACCCAGGCATCGCAGCAGCCCTTGGCCAGCGCGCGAACCCGCGCGATATAGGCCTGGCGTTCGGTCACGCTGATCACGCCGCGCGCATCCAGCAGATTGAACAGATGGCTCGCCTTCAGGCACTGATCATAGGCGGGTAGCGCCAGGTCGCCGGCCAGCAGCGACGCGCATTCCTTTTCCGCATCGGCAAAATGGCGGAACAGCAGGTCCGTATCGGCCAGTTCGAAATTATGTTTGGAGTATTCGACCTCGGCGCGGTGGAACACATCGCCGTATTTCACGCCCGCGCCGTTGAAATCGAGGTCGTAGACGTTTTCCACGCCCTGCACATACATGGCCAGCCGTTCCAGCCCATAAGTGAGTTCGACCGCGACCGGGTCGCAATCGATGCCGCCGACCTGCTGGAAATAAGTGAACTGGCTGACTTCCATGCCGTCGCACCAGACTTCCCAGCCCAACCCCCAGGCGCCCAGTGTGGGGCTTTCCCAGTCGTCCTCGACGAAGCGGATATCATGCGCCTTCGCATCGATTCCCAGCACCGCGAGACTGTCCAGGTAAAGTTGCTGGCTGTCCTGCGGCGACGGCTTCAGGATCACCTGATACTGGTAGTAGTGCTGCAACCGGTTCGGGTTTTCACCATATCGGCCATCGGTCGGCCGGCGTGACGGCTGCACATAGGCGGCGCGCCATGGTTTCGGGCCGAGCGCGCGCAATGTCGTCGCCGGATGGAACGTCCCCGCGCCGACTTCCATGTCATAGGGCTGCAGAATCACGCATCCCTGCCGCGACCAGTAGTCGTGCAGCTTCAGGATTAGCGACTGGAAGCTATTGTTTTCAGCTATTTCTTGGGCCATCACCGGGCCAGACCATGCAGTTTTGTGCGGCGCAAACTACCCATGCCCCCGGTTGGGGTCAACCGCATCAATAGGGACAGTCCGATTTGCCGCAGTTGGCCGTTCCTGCCGCAGCCATATAGGTCTTGCATTCGGGGCATTGCACCGTATCGGCAATACCCGATTCCGCATCCTTCTTTTCCTGCGCCAGTTTCTCCCGGCGCTGCTTGTCGATCCGGGTAACCAGCTTGAACCCATACCAGACAATGGCGATCACGGCCGCCAGGATGATCAGCTTCTGTATCATCGGGAAACTATATGCGACGGACGGAAATCGCCGTCAAGCGATGTCATAATCCATAGCGCCCCCACAAGGCGCGCATTTCCACCGCATCCAGCAACTCATCCGCCCAGGCAATCTGCAGGTTGAACCGCTTCTGCAGCCAGCCCTTGCGCTCGCCAACGACCTGAAGACGGACCTTTTCGCCGAATTTCTCGCGCATCACGCTGCGCAGATCACCGATTTCATCGACCAGCCCCAGCTCTTTCGCGCGATGGCCCGTCCAGAACTCGCCGCTGAACACCACCGCTTCATCAGCATTGAGCCGCTCGCCCCGCCGGCTGCGGACATATTCCTTGAACTGTTCGTGGATATCCGCCTGCAATTCCTTGAGATGCGCAATCTCATCCGGGTCTTCCGGCCGAAACGGATCCAGGATGGCCTTTTTGTCGCCGGACGTATGAACCCGCCGCTCGACACCGATTTTCTCAAGCAGTTCCGGAAAGCCGAATCCGGCCGACACGACGCCGATTGACCCGATGATAGAGGCGCCATCGACATAGATTTCATCACCGGCACAGGCCAGCCAGTAGCCGCCGGACGCCGCCACATCCTCGCAAAAAGCGATAACGGGCACGTCGTTTTCTTCTGACAGGGCGCGGATACGCCTGGCGATCTGCGCCGACTGGACGGGTGACCCGCCGGGGGAATTTACCGCCAGCGCCACCGCCGACAGATGCGGGGTCTTGAACGCCCGCTCAATCGGATCAGCCAGGTCTTCCAGCGTCAGCCCGCCTTTCCGGATCACACCAGTACGGCCGATTACGCCGGACAGGCGCAATACGGCCACTCTCGGCAGCCCCATCTTCGCGGCCAGTTTTTCGCCAATCCAGGGCAAACGGCGAACAAAGCCCTTCATTTTACTATCAGTCATGGCTGCCATGTAGTCCCGCATTACTGTTTATCCAAGGGGTTGCCCTAAACTATCAGCGCTTCACCATCCCGAAGGATTTCAAGCGCCGCATCGGTATAATCGCCGCCTTCGCGATGCAGTGTCAGCCCGGCGGCAAGCCGCAACGGTGCCCGAACATCGCGACGGGCGCGTATAATAACCCGCTTTGCCGGCTGATCCCCTCCGGGCCATAGCGGAAACACGACGATGCCCCCCACCCGGTTCCACAACAGCGCCAGTATTTCGTCCAACCGGTCCGCCCGGTGCACCAGGGTGACACTGCCCTTCGGGGCGACCATCAGCAGGCCGAAGTCGATCCAGGCTTTCAGGTCCGCCTCGCCTTCGACCATGGCCGTTGCCTTCGAAGGATCAGGCGGCGGCGCGCCGCGACCCGCCGGAAGATAGGGCGGATTGGCCATGACATGCTCGAAACTGCCGGGCAGCAATTCCGGCGGCGGGCGCAGCAAATCCCCTTCAAGAACAGCCACGCGGCCGTCCAGATCGTTGCGCCGCACATTTTCGGCGGCCAGTTCGGCCAGCACGTGCTGTAGTTCGAGGCCGGTGACATGGGCGCCCGGCACCCGCATGGCGTAACACAGCGCCGCAGCGCCGACGCCCGCGCCGACATCCAGCACTTTGCCGGCAACCGCCGGAACTGCCGCTGCCAGCAGCACGGGGTCGATGGCGGCCCGGTATCCCGTCTCCGGCTGGCGCAGAATGACGCGACCATCGACAAGACTGTCCAGTGCCGGTTCCGACCGTTCCATTTCGTCTGCGGCGGCCAGAATCTCCTGCGCCGCCTCGAAATCGTCATCGGCAACAAGAATGCGGCGCGGAATGGCGCCGGCCGACCCTTCCAGGATGCTGGTATGGCTGTCGAAGACCATCGCCTGGATATCCTGCTCGGCCAATAAGGCGCTTAGCCAGGAAAGGCGAACCGGGTCCGTCGTACGCAGGAGTTCCTTCACGAGACTGTCCGCCACCCAGTTACCGGTTTTCGGTCGCGTTCAGTGTACTTGACCGTTGTGGGGGTTGAACTATGCTCGGAACGCTTCTGTCAACAGGAAGCACGAATGAGGGAGCGAATAGTGGCTGTTGTTGTGGAGTTGGGGCAGTCGCGCCGGGAGAACATCAAGCGGGCGCTTGATCAATTGACTGCGCTGGTTGCCGACGATCTGGTTCGGGTCGACCAGCTCATTGTCGACAAGATGGACAGTCCCGTCGCGCTGATACCGCAACTGGCCGGGCATATCATTGCCGCGGGCGGCAAGCGTTTGCGGCCGATGATCACCCTCGCAGCCGCAGATTTGTGCGGTTATCAGGGCGATCGGCAACTCAGCCTCGCCGCCTGTGTCGAATTCATCCATACCGCAACCCTGCTGCATGATGATGTCGTCGATGATTCCGACCTGCGCCGCGGTCAGGACAGCGCCAAGGCTGTCTGGGGCAACCAGGCATCGGTGCTGGTCGGCGATTTCCTGTTTTCACGCGCCTTTCAGCTCATGGTTCAGGATGGATCGCTACGGGTCCTGAAAATCCTGTCCGACGCCTCCGCGACCATCGCCGAGGGCGAGGTCATGCAGCTGATGACCACCAATGATACGGAAACGAGCGAAGAAGCGTATCTGGAGGTGATCCGGGCGAAAACAGCCAAATTATTCGCTGCGGCCGCTGAAATCGGTGCCGTGGTCGCTGAACGACCGGCCGCCGAAGCCGAAGCGCTGGAAAGCTATGGCATGAATTTCGGCATCGCCTTCCAGCTTGTCGATGACGTGCTCGATTATTCAGCCGAACAGGCGCAGCTCGGCAAGACAATTGGCGATGACTTCCGCGAGGGCAAGATTTCCCTGCCGGTCGTTCTGGCCTGGCGCCGGGGAACGGAAACGGATCGCGATTTCTGGCGGCGGACGCTGGAAAACATGGAGCAGCATGACGGCGACCTGGAACACGCCATCGCCCTGATGAACAAATACGATGCATTGTCCGATACAATCGAACGATCACGCCATTACGGCTCGATCGCCCGGGATGCCCTCGGCATTTTCCCGGAATCGGAAATCAAGCGGGCACTCATCAACCTGATCGATTTCTGTATCGACCGGGCATACTGAACCGGGGGTCGCGGTACGGCCCTGATGACACGCTGGGAGGCACGTCAACATGGCAAGCAATCATCTGGATATACAGCCGATTTCGGGCGCTATGGGCGCGGAACTGCACGGCATCGACCTGTCCCAGCCACTAGACAGCGATACGTTCGGCGAAGTCCATCAGGCGCTGCTGGATCATGGCGCCATATTCTTTCGCGATCAGGACATCACACCGGCGCAGCAGCTTGCCTTCGCCCGGCGCTGGGGCGACGTCCATCTGCATCCCCATATCCAGGGCCTGCCGGAACAACCGGAAGTCTTTCCGATCGTCAAGGATGTGGACGATGTCGTCACACTGGGCGGCGAATGGCATACCGACCAGATGTTCACCGACACGCCGGTGCGGGCGACAATGCTGTATGCCAAGGAAGTCCCGCCCTTTGGCGGCGATACGTTGTTCGCCAATGCCTGTCGCGCCTATGACGCGCTGTCGGATGGCATGAAGGACATGCTGGCCGACCTGCGAACCTATAACCAGTACAACAAGAAGAAAAAGCGCGCCGCCGCCATGCAGGTCACGGACATTGAAGAGGAAGCGCCCTGGGCGGAACATCCGCTGATCCGGGTCCATTCCGAAACCGGGCGCAAGGCGCTGTATTTCTGTTATGAGGGGATAACACGCCATATTGTCGGCATGACAGAAGAAGAAAGCGCGCCGTTGCTGGACTTTCTGCGCGGCCACATGGCCCGGCCGGAACATACCTGCCGTTTCCGTTGGGAGGTCGGGTCGCTGGCGGTCTGGGACAATCGCAGCGTTCAGCATCTCGCGATCAACGATTACAATGGCTACCGCCGCGAGATGCACCGCATCACGGTCGGTCCCGAAGCCTCACACTGAAAGAGACGAATGCCGGATACAGTTTACCGCGAATTCGACGCCGAACAGCTTGAATGGCAATACAGCCCGCGTGCACACACGCCGGGCCACGACGCACCGATTGCCGAAGGGCTGGAGCGCAGCGCGGCATACCGCAAGATCGCTGGAAACGCGCATTATGACATCGCCTTTGGCGCGGCGCCGGGTGAAACACTCGACCTGTTCCTGCCGGACGGCCCGCAGGCGGCGCCGGTTGAACTCTATATCCATGGCGGATTCTGGCGCTCGCGGGACAAGCAGGACTTCAGCCACCTCGCCGCCCCAATCGTCGATGCCGGCGGAATCTCCGTGATCGCAAATTACGATCTGTGTCCGGCCGTGACACTGGATGAAATTGTCCGCCAGATGCGCGCCTGTATCGCCTGGCTTTATGGCAACATCGCCGGTTATGGCGGGGACCCGAGCCGCATTCATGTTTCCGGCCATTCCGCCGGCGGACATCTTGCGGCGATGATGGCGGCAACGGACTGGAGCACATTTGCCCCGGGCCTGCCCGACGATCTCCTCAAAAGCGCCCTGCCGGTCAGCGGTGTTTTCGACCTGGAACCGATCCCCGGCACCTCTGTCCAGAACGACGTACAACTTGATGCCGCCGCCGTGACGCGCAACAGCCCCGCACGGTTACCCGTCGCCGCTGGCCAGATCGTTACTGTCGCCGTCGGGGCGGATGAAAGCGACGAATTCCGCCGCCAATCCGCGGATTATGCCGATTCGCTGCGGGCGCAGGGAATCGCCGCCGACTTTTTCGAAATGCCGGGGCAGAACCACTTCAATATCATGACCAACTCGATTCAGCCCGGTAACCGGCTGGGCCAGACCCGATTGCAGCTGATGGGGCTCGCCTGAGCCTCAAACGGCAATGGTGCCGATTTTGTCCGGCAGGATAAGGGCCGCCCCCGTCGCCGCGACAACTGTTTCAACACTGATACCGGGCGCAACTTCTTCCAGAACAAACCCTTCAGGCGTCACCGCAACCACCGCCATATCGGTGAAAATCTTGGTCACGCAGCGCTGGGTGGTCAGCGGATAGGTCAGCGCCTCCACGATTTTGGGCTCCCCGGCCTTGTCCGTATGCGTCATCGTCGCGAAGACCTGTTTGGCGCCGACCGCGATATCCATCGCGCCGCCGACATTGCCGCGCGTCGCCCCCGGCAGCCGCCAGTTCGCAAGATCGCCATTGACCGCCACCTGGAACGCACCCAGTACCGCGGCATCCAGCCGCCCGCCCCGCGCCACGGCGAAGGAATCGGCGTGATGCACGAAGGCACCGCCTTCGATCAGCGTCACCGGGCCCTTCCCCGCACTCATCAGGTCGGGGTCGATGTCTTCCTCGCGTTCCGGGCGCGGCCCCATGCCAATGATGCCGTTTTCGCTGTGGAAGATGATATCGCGGCCTTCGGGAATGTAATCGACCACCAGGGTCGGAATCCCGATGCCAAGATTAACCAGCCATCCGTCCTGCAGTTCGGCCGCAACCCGGCATGCCATCTGTTCGCGGGTCAGGAGATTGGGATTGTTCATGATGCCGGCGTCCCGATTGTGCCGGGCGTATAGGGTCCGGCAATATAATAGCAATCGACAAAAACACCCGGCGTCACAACGGTGTCCGGGTCGATAGCGCCAAGCGGCACTTCGGTTGTCGCTTCGACAATCGTGCAGTCCGCCGCCATCGCCATAACGGGATTGAAATTTCGCGCCGCCATCCGGTAGGTCAGGTTCCCGCGCGGATCGACCTGTTTCGCCTTGATCAGCGCGAAATCCGCCCGCAATGGCCGCTCGACCACATATTCCCGCCCGTCAATTTCCATGACCGGCTTTCCCTTGGCCAGATCGGTGCCAAGGCCTGTCGGCGTCAGGAACCCGCCCAGCCCAGCCCCGGCAGCCCGCAAGCGCTCCGCCAGCGTCCCTTGCGGCACGATTTCCAGTTCGATCTTTCCCGCGTCATGCAGGTCGGTAAAAATAAAGGAAGTCTTCGCGGTCGAAAAGGTGCAGATCACCTTCGCGACGCAGCCTTCCTCGATCAGCCGCGCGACCCCGATTCGCTCGTTACCGGCATTATTGTTGACCAGGGTCAGCCCGCGCAAGCCGCGGCCGCACAGCCCCTCGAGCAGGACTTCCGGGACGCCGCCAAAGCCGAACCCGGCAACGAGGATTGTCGAGCCGTCCGTCACGCGATCCAGCGCCGCGTCCAGCGTATCCGCTTTCTTGTTCTTCATATTCTGAGAATTCGCCATTCATCGCGCCGCCCCGATCAGCGGCCACGATGACGTTAGCCCAGCACTTCCGCAGGGGCAAATCAGCCCGGTCAGGCCCGCTTTTCGTAGTGGCTGTCGATATAGTCATCGACCAGCACCTGAAACTGGTCAGCAATATCCGCGCCGCGCAGCGTGACCGCCTTTTTGCCGTCGATGAAAACAGGGGCCGCCGGCTCCTCGCCCGTTCCCGGCAGGCTGATGCCGATATCGGCATGCTTGCTTTCGCCGGGACCATTCACGATGCAGCCCATGACGGCGAGGTTCATGGTTTCGACGCCGACATATTCCTTTTTCCATGTCGGCATCTGGTCGCGGACATAGCCCTGGATCCGTTCCGCAAGATGCTGGAACACCGTGCTGGTGGTCCGGCCGCAGCCCGGACAGGCCGTGACCTGCGGTACGAAAGAGCGGAACCCCATGGTCTGCAGGATTTCCTGGCCGACAACAACTTCACGCGTCCGGTCGCCGCCGGGTTCCGGCGTCAACGAAATGCGAATCGTGTCGCCGATGCCTTCCTGCAGCAAAACGGCCAGCGCCGCGGTTGACCCGACAATGCCTTTCGAGCCCATCCCCGCTTCGGTAAGGCCAAGATGCAGCGCGTAATCGCCCCGGTCCGCCAGCATCCGGTATACGGCAATCAGGCTCTGAACCTCACTGACCTTGCAGGACAGGATGATCCGGTCGCGCCCCATGCCCAGTTCCTCGGCCCGTTTCGCGCTTTCAAGCGCCGAAACGACCAGAGCCTCCTGGGTGATTTCAGCGGCTTCCTTCGGCGCGGCGGATTTCGCGTTTTCATCCATCATCCGGGTCGCCAGATCCTGATCCAGGCTGCCCCAATTGACCCCGATTCGCACCGGTTTCTCGTATTTGAGCGCCACCTCGATCATGGTCGAGAACTGGGTATCGCGTTTTTCACGAAATCCGACATTGCCCGGGTTGATGCGGTACTTGGCCAAGGCTTCGGCACAGGCCGGATTATCCTCCAGCAGCTTGTGCCCGATATAGTGAAAATCACCGACCAGCGGCACGTTGACGCCAAGCTTGTCCAGCCCGTCGCGGATATGCGGGACGGCCCTGGCCGCTTCCGGCCGGTCCACGGTGATACGCACCAGCTCTGAACCCGCCCGCGCCAGCGCCGCTGTCTGCGCCACTGTCGCCGCAACATCGGCCGTGTCGGTATTGGTCATCGACTGCACAACAATCGGCGAAACACCGCCGATTGCCACACCGCCGACCATGACAGGAACCGTCTTGCGCCGTTGAATCTTTGAAGTAGACATAGAAATCCTGCTCCCGGGAGCCGCAATCAGCTCCGCAACATCAAACCCTGTCTATGGATATACTGCCGAATGGCAGAAAAGCGATAGTACTGGATTATGAAAATTCAGTGATGAAATAGCGGACGGTTTCTTCGCCAACGACATGGGGGCGATGCCGGTGTTCGAAACCGGCCGGTATATGGATGATATCGCCCGGTCCCGCCTCGATCTCGTGGTCGGGGAATTCATACCGCAGTCGGCCTGACAGGATATAGGCCGTATGCCCGGTTTCGCACCAGGAATCGCGCGGAGCGCCGCCCGGGCTGCGTTCCTGGATACGCACGATCATGCCGTCCGGCATGTGTGCTTCCTTCACCTTCAGAACCGGGTTTTCGTCGACCAGCGGCGCAGTGCTGGCGCGAAATAAATACGGGCTTTCCTGCGATGCCATTGGACGGTAATCCTTAGGATCAGTGCTTTCCGGATTATGCGGCGCTCAATCGACCAGATAACTGGTCGGGGAGAGAGGATTCGAACCTCCGGCCCCTACGTCCCGAACGTAGTGCTCTACCAGGCTGAGCTACTCCCCGCCGCGGCGTGCCTTATATACCCAGACCCTGCCCTTGGCAATCGGGCGACGGTGAAGAAATTCCATAGATTTTCATCTGTGTCGACAAACACAGGGAACAGCCGTGCCGAATTGGCGGCAGCGACACCCGAACGGCACGAAAAACCACTCTATTGCAGGGATTCGGTAAAACACCCGGCGTTATGATCGCACGATATGTTTCGTCGGGCTTTTTACCGTGGCAGCCAGTGATACACCTAAAGTGCCGCGCTATCGCAGCAGTGGCAGCCCCGCGATCATTCACATTTTTCGCAGGCGAAACTCACGTTCCCCCGAACATCTGCCTTAATACCTTCATATATATAACAGATGCCTGTTTTCGAATGTCCGAGCGAAATGTGGGATTCGATGTTTCGACCGGTCCTGCCCGGCCGGCACCCCATTTCAACTAATATATCACCGGGTTGCGGCGCTGTAACAAAACGGAAATTTAGCACCATTGCGTGCGTGTATTCGCTTGAGCATGCGTGTGTGCTGGGTTAGCTTCCCCCTGTGTAGCGTGCGGCTTAGCTTACAGGACAATAATAATAATAACCGCTAAACCGAACATGCATGGTTAATCTGTTACAGAAACCCAATTCCCAGGGAGGTACTTGGAATGAACTTTAAGAGTATTTTGAGGACCGGCATTGCGTTCGGTCTCGTAGGGGGTATTGCCCTCGCCGCTACAGGTCCGGCAGATGCCGCGAAAGTGCGCTGGAAAATGCAGAGCACGTTCGGTAGCTCGCTGCCGCATCTCGGCACCTCAGGTGTCCGCTTCGCCGAAAACGTCAAGGTCATGTCCGGCGGCGACATCAACATCAAGTTCTTCGAGCCCGGCGCACTTGTCCCCTCGCTCGAATGCTTTGATGCCGCTTCCAAGGGTTCTGTTGAATCCTGCTGGACGACACCTGGCTACCACACTGCGAAATACCCGGCACTGTCGTTCTTCACGACGGTTCCGTTTGGCCCGCAGATTGGTGAATTCATGGCCTGGAAATGGTTCGGCGGAGGCCAGGAACTTCGTAACGAAATCTATGCCAAGCATGACCTGATTTCGTTCGATAGCTTTGCAATCGGCCCGGAAACTTCCGGCTGGTTCAAGACCGAAATTACCTCGCTCGATCAGATCAAGGGCCTGAAGATTCGTTTCTTCGGTCTTGGTGCCAAGGTCATGGCGAAGATGGGCGCACAGACCCAGCTTCTCGCGGCTGCGGACATCTACCCGGCTCTGGAACGTGGCGTCATTGACGCGACGGAATTCTCCATGCCG
>Ga0222651_1000263_pt1 | contig 37637 bp, 27 predicted proteins | sample AntAcemetagen369_FD_179855 | JGI IMG/M metagenome (GOLD analysis project Ga0222651, IMG submission 179855) | Saline water microbial communities from Ace Lake, Antarctica - #369 | ecosystem: Environmental > Aquatic > Non-marine Saline and Alkaline > Saline | place: Antarctica: Ace Lake...
GGGGGGGGCCTGACGGGCGCAATCCCGTCAGGGCCACCCGATCCAGGTCGGAAAGGCAACGGGATTGCCGGTAAGCAGGCTCCGACTTAGTGGATATGGAATAGGTAGCACGGTTGATTGGCGTTGGTTTGTTCAAATGCCTCGGGGCTTGCCCCGAGAATCTTTACGTCGGCCATCCGCTCAGGTTTCGGCCTGGCCTGCTACCAATGCGCTCCCTTCTCCCCGTTGTCCTTGCCGGATTGGGGCACAAAAAACCGGCTCCCAAATTAATGGGAGCCGGTTGCGATTTAAGACGACAAGCGGAGCACTGCTTCGCGTGGCTTAGAACTCCATCGTCGCGGAGAACGCGAACAGGCGACCTTCGGTGATCCGATAGAGCTCGGAACCGTCGGGATTAGCGATGAAAGGGATCAAACCATCGTTGTTCGTGAGGTCCTTGATGTTGAGCTGCAAGTTGAGGCGACGGTCATCCTTAAGCGCGTAGGACATACGAGCAAACACGTCGACGAACAAGGTAGAGTCAGCGAAGAAGGGTCTCGTCACGTCTTGGGCGAGATCACCTAAGGCGTTGGGATTTACCTCGAAGCCGATGCCGACTTCATCTTGCCAACGGAAGCCACCACCAACGGTGAGATCACCAAACCACTTAGGAATGATTTCGCTGTTGGAACCGAAGTTATAGCTGGTGTTGAACGCAAAGCGCCATTCGGCCTGCTCCTTGGATGGGTTCCCGTCCTGGAGCGCTCCACGTTGAACATTTTCAACGATGCTCGTTTGAGCCTGCTGGGCGAGGGTTACGGAGCCCAGATCATCGATGAAGTAGTTCTGCGCGAAGCTGCTGTTCACCCACTGAGGAATAACGTGCTCATTAACGAAGCGCTGCATCTCGGGGAACGTGTTGCTGGTCACCGTCTCCTGCTGACCGACCGTGAAGAGCATCGTCCACTCTGGGATCGGGTTGTAAGAGATTTCGACTTCCATCCCTTCGGCAGTGAAGTCCTGCGTGCCGGTGTCGGCGGAGTTACGATCGATAGTCGTATTCAATGGGTTGACGAAATCAGGTTGGAAACCGCTGACGTCTTGCACTCCTTGGGGAGGCAAAACTGCGATCACGTCGGCCGAAGTGAAACCCTGCGCGATGTTTGCGGGGTTCAATAACTGGAAGGCCAAATTCTGCAGGATACCGGCGGGGGCACTGACCGCACCATTCTCGAAACGGTCGTTGGTTGCACTCGTCTCATAGAAGTTGACTCGAGCGGAGAGTTTACCGTTGAGCGCTCCAATGATGAAGCCCATTTCGTCGGTGACACCGGACTCAGCTCCAACGATTTCGTTGAAGATGTTCACGTTGCCGCCGGAGGGAACGAAGTTATCCGCGCTGCTCGTGTAGACTGAGAGCTCGAAGGGCAAGCGATCCCGTAGAAACGGAGGCGTGTGCACCATGATCGAGTAAGACGTGGTTTCGTCATCAGCCGTAACAGGCAAGGGACGTTGGGGGCCGGCGATGAAGGTTGGATCAAGCGTGTTGTCGACGCGGGTGCGACCGGCAAGGGTCGGTGCGCTGGTGCCTCCAGAGGTCGCTCTGTCACTACGCCAAGTTCCGGTAAGGACAACGGTGTCATCCCAGAGCTTGTGTTGACCCACAAATACCTCGGACTCGACCTCGGTGAGGCGCTTGCTGCCCGAGAAGGTTCCGAAGCTGTTGGGATCGTGCCACATGGTTTGGATCGCAGCGTCGAAGTTATTGAACCTCGCATCAGACTGACTCCAGCCGGTGTAGTTGGCGAAGATATTTCCGTTCATATTACTCCGTTGCCGACCGAACGATACGCCTTGGATCCCAGCTCCAGCGAGATCGTTGATGGAGTTGATGCTCAAGAAGTTCGTGTCGTTGGTAACCGGCAGAGCGAATAACTGACCAGAACGTTGCGCCGGCCAAACGAAGCCAGAGGTGGAACCGCCACCGATATTGTTAGCCAGAGCAGTGAAATCGTTGAGATCACCGTCGGAGTAGTATTGCTGATTCAGGTGGGAGGTCTCTTCCATCAGCCCGGTGAGGGTGAACGTGCCGAGTAGCTTGGTCATCCAGCTATCCTCGGCCATGAAGTCAGCGAAACGCAGTTCACCGTAACCTTGGAAGCGGACGGCGTCACGATCGTTGAAGAGCCGATTACCGCCGGAAGCACCACCCATGACGGGACGACCGAAGTTCGGGTTAGGAACGAGCGGACCGGTGCCGGTGCCATCGGTTGTCGCGATGAGGTATTGGTTGGGATCGATGTAAATCGAGCGCTGCATGTTACCTTGGAGGGAGTTGTTACCGTAAGTTTCATTGGTTTGCTCTTGGTAGGAGATCTCAAAACCGAGACGGTTATCGAAGTAGTTACCCTCGAGGCTGGCGGCGTAGATATCGAAATCGGAGCCCTGCTGAGAGGTGCCACCCGAGAAAAGATTCTCGCGGTAATCGTAGATGCTACGATCGGTGATTTGGTTGGAAACAAAACCACCGTTGTAGAAGCCAGAAGTTCCAGCTGCGACCTGCGTTCCGTCGGAACGGTATCCACCGGTGCGGCGAATAATTTCCGTTTCGGTGAAAGGCATGAGCATCATCCACTCACCGGTGCCAACCGGAAACAGAGCCGGCAGGCCTTCGTTAGCGCGACTGAAGGCCGCGCCACCGAAAGTAGGATCAGGATTCGAAGGGTCTTGGTAGAACCGGGCAAAGCCACTGGACATACCCGGGAGGGCCAGCGTCATGACTTGGCTGTTAGCGCGACCAGGCGCGAACGTGCCGACTCCCCGGAAGATCGCTCCACCTTCAGCCGGGGTGCCAACAATAGGCTTCCCGAGGTTGATCCAAGGCGTGATGGCGTCATTGGGTGGGATGTAATCAGGACGGGAGGATTTAAGCGAAGAGGTTTCAGCACTGGCCCGGGCGGTGAGGCCGAAGGGGAGTCTCACGGTGGCCGCAGCGAAGAGACGATCATCTTTGGAGAACGCTTGCTTCTGCTCGAATCCCTTGTCTTCGGAAAGACCAGCAATTCGGATCGCAGCCACGTCGCCGATCATTTGGTTGTAGCGCATAGAGTAGCGCAGGGTGCCATATTGGTCGGTCTCAAAACGGGCGCGACCTCGGTTGCCGAGGAAGTCGGCTCGAATGGTCGAAGCGTTGATGATACCACCAGGGCTACCCAGTCCGTAGAGAGCGGAGTTGGCGCCACGCTGCACTTCAACACGATCAGTATTGAACGTATCGAACGGCGTGTCCGTGATGAAATAATCACGGGTCAGGTTGGCCGAAGCCAAACCGCGCACGCGAGTGACCCCACCGCCTTGATCGTCGCGCTGTTGCTCTGGAATCGGGTTAGCTCCTTGGGAGCCCGAGAAGTTACCGCCCAAGCCACCGACTTCGGTGTTGGGGGTGAAGATCAGCACGTCTTCGAGGTTGGTCGATGCGGTGTCACGTAAGAATTCCTCATTCACGATGGAGATGGAGGAGCCAATATTGCGCAATTCAGTGCGCAGTCGGGTGCCAGCGAGGGTTGAGGTCGCTTGATACCCGATGTCGGTATCGCCCGTCACTTCAAAGGGCGAAAGCGTGATGACCTCGTCGTCAACGACGTTTTCTGCTGCATTTTGAGCAGACAGACCGAGAGGGGAGATCAAAATACATGGCAGAAATCGCCATAATTTGATGTAGTTTGTGTTCATAGCTTGGTGGTTTTTTAGGTGTTAACGAGAGTTTTAGCCGCAGGGCAAAACCCTCAAAAAGGTCAGATGGATTGTTGGTTTAGAACGGGGTGAATAGATCCACCCCGGCGATGCGAATTGAGGATCTTCAGCCGATCGGCAGCCGTAAGGTCGGAGAGACCGAGACTCCAATTCGTCCGGTGCTGTCCGGGTTCTCGACCCGCCAAACGAGGAGGGCGATGACCTGGTGGATCAGCGTGGAAAGGTTAATATCAATTGAGGCAGTATGATGCTCCAAGTTGTTATAAATGAGTGGGTTGAAGTTCCCGAGAATGACTTCGAAATCCTTGCCATGATCGAGCCCGGCGCGGCGCAGGGTGCGAAAGAACGCACCGGCAAAGTGATCAACGGGGATATAGAGGCCGCTCGGTCGGGGAGATTGCTGGGTGAGCCGACGCACCAGTAGTTCCGGTTCGCTGGTGAGGGGATCGATTTCGAGGTAGCTCACACTCGGTTCTTCTTTACCAAGAATGCGGTAAGCCTTCAGCCCGAGCTCTTCGGCCCGGTTCATGAAGGCAGTCACGCGACGCACATTCGCGGAGTAGCTAGGATCGGTAGTCAGGACCGCGATGGTTTTGTGGCCCTTTTTGGCGAGGTAGTCTGCGGCGAGGCGACCGTTTTCTTCGTTGTTCGGTTCGACATAGTCACCGGGAAACTCCTCGGATCGCCGGGTCATAAACCAAACCGTAGGGAGGTGCTTGAGTTGCGCCATCACCTCCGGGGCGGGCTCCATCCCCTGAATAATAATACCGTCGAGTTTCTCGGTGGAGAGCGCCCGGGGCAGCTCGCTAGGAGAATTCGAAAACAGTATGCTCAGATCAACGTGATTGCAAGGATTGCGCTCCTGCAGGTCGGTGATGCGTTCCTGAAACCAATTCAAACTGGGGTTCCCGGGCTTCGCGCCCACAAACCATACTCCGAGCCGAAGGGTGGCGGGTTTTTTGCTCTTAGGACCGCGACGTCGGTTCAACGGAACCGGAGTGTAATCATGTGCTTTCATGACGGCGCGAATGCGCGCGAGACTCTCTGCCGCGACGATTTCGGGCTGGTTGATCGCCCGAGATACCGTCGACGGGGAAACAAGGGCTTGCTTAGCGATGTCAGCGAGAAGCATCATGAAGATAGTTGAAATTTCATCAAAGGTGGGGTGGAATAATGCCTTATCGTTAAGTTGATTTAATGGCGTTCAAAAAAAGCTCTAATTTCTGAACTTTTCGTGAGTAGTTAGGTCGTTAAACGATTCGGATAAGGGGAAGGAAAGGGTGAGGTGAGATTCTGTTAGGTGGGCGAAGGAGGGTTTTGGGCCTCGAGTCGTAGCGGGGGGACGAGAGGCAGGAACGGTTTTACGGGTGAGGGTTGATTTTGGTCTGGATGGTTGGAAAGCGGCGTTTGAGGCCTTATATCCCCCCGACTTATGCACAGTTAAGGTTCAGTCAAGTGAGCGGGGCCGAAAAAAAATCATGAAATAATGCACTGCAATTTCATAATATATTTCATGAAATAACATGAATTATTGCCTAAAAGGTTGGACTCTCTGAAGAGTCCTGACGATTTCGGGCATCCTGTCCGCGGTTATTGCTCCTCATCACTCGCCGGGCCCAAACGTCTTTTTCCCGCGCCAGTCCGTCCCGACGCTGATTCCCCTCCCCTATTTTAAAGAATCTTGGATTTGGTCGGCGGAGGCCACTCACGCAGTCCCGGCTGCGGGTGCCTGATCGGTCTTCCACGATCAGGTGCGCCGGTTCCAGCTGGTTTCTATTCGACGGTAATGGAAGCGTGGTGGGCCGAGGCCCGGCTAGAGGAGAGATAGAGCATCATTTTGATGATACCGATGACCTCGATTCGCTCCTAAGTTCGGAGCGGAACCAGCTTTCGGCTCTGGTGATCGATAGGTCGCGGCTCGCTCATCGTCCGACCGGTTTAGTTGGGTTGGGCGCCGTGATGACCTCCACCCGCAGTTTTCTGCTCGAGAGCGCCGAAATGTCGCCCGCTGGCAAATAGGGAGAGGACCCCGGCAGGCCGCGTGGAGCGTCGCGGTCGATCGCGAGCATCTGTTTCAGGATGATGGCACGCGCTGCGAGAGGGATCACGGTGACTTTGAAGAGCGGCAGGACTCGCCGGCAACCGGCACTTCTTGGGCGAAAGAACAGATCGACGATGGTTGGCAACCTGCCTGATCGCGCTAGCTAGCCGAGCGACTCGAAGCGGGCTGGCCCCATCCGACCAGCCCCTGCGGAATGATCCCTCAATTGATTGGCGGGGAGTATGCAGCCAGATGATAGATTTTGGGGGGGGGATTTGAAGTGAACGTGAGTTTTTGCGTCACTGAAATTTGGGCACAAATAAGCACAGGTAAGATAAAACTACCTCCGCTTTTTGGTCTGCCGGCAGTGAATCTGGCGTCAGAAATGACGCCCATTTCAGGCCGGTGCTCATTAGAAGCTGAAGGTGCCCAACAACACGAAGAAGCGACATTCCAGGATCCGATAGAGCTTGCTGCCATCGGGGTTGGTGAGGAAGGGCACGAGTTCGTCGTGATTGGTGAGATCCTTGACGTCGACCGAGAGACTGAACTTGCGGTCGTTAGCCGACGGGTAGTTCATACGAGCAAACCCGTCGACGAAGGTTTGGGAAGGACCGTGGAACGGTTGGTTCACGTCGAAGCCGTGGTTGCCAGCAGGGGAGTTGCCGCGGGGAGAGGGAACTGCAAAAATAGGCCGAAGGTAGTGAGTCCTGGGATGCGGTGAATATTCATGGAAGAGTGGAGATGAGAAAGGTAGGGACGGTGAGTGAAGTCGGGGTGTAAAACCCCTCCCACGGGTTAGGGGGTGACGCGGGAGTAGACGTGGACTCGGGGACGGGGGCGGGTGCTGCGTAGATCGGTTATGGTGAGGCGTTGGCCATCGGAGGAGCATTGGAATTGGCGGATGGTATTGACCGTGCGGGTGCTTGGTTGGGTTTCCCGGGTGAACTCAATTTCGAGGCGGAGGACTTGGCCGTGGTCGAGGGTTGTGGTCCTGATTTTTCGGGTGCCGTCTTGGGGCGAATAGGCACCGAGGTGACGGTTATCGATCCACCGCGCTTGAGGGATCTCGTTGGTTGCCTTCGTGAGATCGAGGATGGTCGTTTCGGGGTGAGAACGATAGCCGCGGGTGGGGCCAGACTGGGCGAGAGTGAGTTCGCAGGAGCGCCAGGGGGCTTAGTTCGGTGCTCCGTAGTGGCGTCGGAAATCCACGAGCCGACTAGGCTGGAAAGTGAGTCGGCGGAAAGCGATGAAAGGGAAGAAATGGCGAGTGTTTGCGGGCAAGCAGGCTCCGACGTCTTGGATATGAAACAGGCGGCCCGGTTGATTGGCGTTGGTTTGTTCAAATTCAAATGGGCCTCGGGGCTTACCCGAGGACCTTTACGTCAGCCATTCGCTCAGGTTTCGGCCTCGCCTGCGGTCTCGGCGCTCCCTCCTCCCCCGTCGTCCTCGCTGGATTGGGACACAAAAAACCGGCTCCCAAATGAATGGGAGCCGGTTGCAATTTAAGATTACCAGCGGAGCACTGCTGCGCTTGGCTTAGAACTCCAACGTGGCGGAAGCCGAGATCAGACGACCCTCGAAGATCCGATAGAGCTCAGATCCGTCAGGGTTGGCGACGTAGGCTTGGAGGCCGCTGGTGTCCGTCAGGTCTTTGATGTTCAGCTGGACCGAGAACGAACGGTCGTTCTTGAGCGCCCAACGGGAACGAGCGAATACATCGATGAACATATTCGAGTCCCCGAAGTAAGGCTGGCTGATGTCTTGAGCGTAGTCGCCAAGGGCATTTTGAGTCACGGCGAAACCGATACCGACTTTATCCTGCCAGCGGATACCGCCGCCGACCGTCAGGTCACCAAAATACTTCAAGAAACCGCTATCGAAGCGGCCGAGGTTGTAGCTGGTGTTGAGGGTGTAGCGCCATTCGGACTGCTCGAGGGACGGGCTGCCGTCTTGCAGAGCACCCCGGACGACGTTGTCAACGATCGCCTCTTGAGCGAGCTGAGCGAGCGTCCGAGATCCGGTGTCATCGATGAAGAAGTTCTGCGCGAAGCTGCTGTTAACCCACTGAGGGATAACGAACGTGTTCATGTATTCCTGCATCACCGGATAGGTGTTGCTGGTCACCGTGTTCTGCTGCCCGACGGAGAACAAGATCGTCCACTCAGGCGTTGGGTTGTAGGCGATTTCGATTTCCATACCCTCGGCCGTGAAGTCCTGCGTGCCGGTATCGGAGGGGTTCCGGTTGGTGCTTGCGGCGTTAGGGTTGGCCCAGTCGACGATGAATCCGCTGACGTCAATCACCCCTTGCGGAGGCAAGACTCCCTGAGCATCGGCGGCGGTGAAGCCTTGAGCGATATTCAAAGGATTATCTAGCTGGAACGCGAGGTTCTGCAGAATGCCAGCAGAGGCGCTGATCGCGCCGTTCTCGAACCGGTTGTTGGCGGAGCTGGTATCAAACCAGTTGAAGCGAGCCTGCAACTTGCCGTTCAATGCACCGATGGTGAATCCCATTTCCTCGGTCTCACCAGAGATGGCGGGAACGAGTTCGTTGAAGATGTTCACATTGGCACCTGATGGCACGAAGTTTTCGGACTCCGAGTAGTGGAAGGACACGTTCAACCCATTAGGGAGCTTTTCCTGGATGAAGTCCGGGGTGTGCACCACGGCGGACCAGGAGGTGGTCTCGTCATTGTAGGTTTCAACCAAATCGGCACGCTGGGGGCCGGCCACATAGGAAGGGGCGAGGCTGTTGTCGACATCAGGACGGCCTACCACGGTCGCCGCTCCGATACCCACGGTGGAGGACGTATCGCTACGCCATGATCCGGTGAGCACGATGTTGTCATCCCAGAGGTAGGATTGAGCGACGACTACTTCGGATTCGACCTCGGTCAGGCGTTTGCTGGCAGAGAACGCGGCGGGGAAGCTGCTTTCATCATCCCAGATGGTCCGCACTTCCGCATCAAACGTGTTGAACACAGCATTGTTGCGGTCCCAACCGGTGTAGTTCCGGAAGAGGTTACCTTGGAGGTTGGAGCGCTGACGCCCGAATGAAACGCCCTGAATCCCGGCACCAGCGAGGTCGTTGATCGAGTTAATGGCGAGGAAGTTGGTGTCGTTGGACACGGGCAGAGCGAACAGCTGACCGGAGCGTTCGGCCGGCCAAACGTAGCCGGTGACGGAACCTCCGCCGATAGCGGTGGCGACGGTTGCTTGATCGATACGGTCACCGCGGCCGTAGGCCTGCTCGTTGGAGATCGAGCTCTCGTCGATCAAACCGGTGAGGGTCAAACGGCCGAGGAGCTTGGTCACCCAGCTGTCTTCGTTCATGAAGTCATCGAAACGGATTTCCCCGTAACCTTGAATCCGGAAAGCCTCCCGGTTGTTCGTGATCTTGTTACCGCCCGATGAACCACCCATGACAGGTCGTCCGAAGTTCGGGTTAGGGAGCAAAGGTCCGTCGCCGGCATTGTTGGTGGTGGCGAGGAGATACGCGTTGGGATCGATGTAGATCGTGCGCTGCGTAATTCCTTGAAGGGAGTTGTTACCTCGACTGATGAAATCCTGCTCATAGAAAGCGATTTCGAAGCCCAAACGGTTGTCGAAGTAATTACCTTCGATGCTCGCGTTGTAGACTTCCCAATCGGCTGCTTGCTGGGCAGTGCCGCCGCTGAAGAGGTTCTCACGGTAATCGTAGATGCTGCGATCAGTGATCTGCTGCGCGACGAAACCGTTGGAGTAGAAGCCAGCGGTGCCGGCCGCAACCGGAGTTCCGTCCGAGCGCAAGCCGGTGCGACGAATGATCTGCTCTTCCGGGTAGGGCATCAGCATCATCCACTCACCGGTGCCAATCGTATAAGGACGTGGCAGTCCTTCGCCGGCGCGGATGTAAGACGCGCCGCCGAAGGTGGGAGCAGGATTGGAGGGATCTTGGTAGAAGCTAGCAAACCCACTGGAGAGACCAGGCAGAGCCAAGGTCATGATCGTATTGTTGGCTTTCCCGGGCAGGAAATCACCGGTGCCGCGGAAGAGTGAACCTCCGAGGGCCGGATCGTTGACGACCGGTTTGCCGAGGTTGATCCAAGGCGTGATACCATCATTGGGTGGGACATAGTCGGGATTCGCTGACCGGCGTTCGGCCGTTTCGGCGCTCGCCCGAGCGGTCATGCCGAAAGGCAGTTTCACGGTGGCCGACACGAATAGGCGATCGTCTTCGAGAAAGGCTTGTTTCTGCTCGAAGCCCTTGTCCTCAGACAGGCCCGCAATCCGAATAGCGGCGACGTCGCCGATCATCTGATTGTAACGCATCGAATAACGCAGGGTGCCGTAGTTGTCAGTGTCGAAACGAACCCGACCGCGATTGCCGAGGAAGTCGGCGCGGATCGTGGTTGCGTTGATGATACCACCAGGACTGCCGAGACCGAACAGGGCGGAGTTAGCCCCACGCTGCACGTCGATACGGTCGGTGTTGAAGGTATCGAATGGAACGTCCGTCAGGAAGTAGTCCCGGGTGAGATCAGCGCCAGCCAATCCACGAACGCGGGTCACACCGCCGGATGGATTGTCACGTTGCTGCTCAGGAATCGGGCTTGATCCTTGGGAGCCGGAGAAGTTACCACCGATACCACCGACTTCGGTGTTGGGGGTAAAAATCAGCACGTCTTCGAGGTTGGTCGAACCGGTGTCCGTTAAGAATTCCTCATTCACGATTGAGATGGAGGAGCCAATATTGCGCAATTCAGTGCGCAGTCGGGTGCCAGCGAGGGTTGAGGTCGCTTGATACCCGATGTCGGTATCGCCCGTCACTTCAAAGGGCGAAAGCGTGATGACCTCGTCGTCATCGCCGTTTTCTGCTGCACTTTGAGCATACAGACCGAGGGGGGAGATCAAAATACATGGCAGAAATCGCCATAATTTGATGTAGTTTGTGTTCATAGCTTGGTGGTTTTTTAGGTGTTAACGAGGGTTTTAGCCGATGGGCAAAACCCTATAAAAAGTAACATGGATTGTGGTTTTAAAACGGGGTGAGCCATTCCACCCCGGCGATGCGAATTGAGGATCGTCAGCCGAGCGGCGGCCGTAAGGTCGGAGAGACCGAGACCCCAATTCGTCCGGTGCTGTCCGGGTTCTCGACCCGCCAAACGAGGAGGGCGATGACCTGGTGGAGCAGCGTGGAAAGGTTAATATCAATTGAGGCAGGATGGTGCTCCAAATTGTTGTAAATGATGGGGTTGAAATTCCCGAGGATGACTTCGAAATCCTTGCCATGATCGAGCCCGGCGCGGCGCAGGGTGCGAAAGAACGCGCCGGCAAAGTGATCAACGGGGATATAAAGGCCGCTCGGGCGGGGAGATTGCTGGGTGAGCCGACGCGCCAGTAGTTCCGTTTCGCTGGTGAGGGGATCGATCTCGAGGTAGCTCACACCCGGTTCTTCTTTACCAAGAATGCGGTAAGCCTTCAGCCCGAGCTCTTCGGCCCGGTTCATGAAGGCAGTCACACGACGCACATTCGCGGAGTAGCCAGAATCGGTAGTCAGGACTGCGACGGTTTTGTGGCCCTTTTTGGCCAGGTAGTCTGCGGCGAGGCGACCGTTTTCTTCGTTGTTCGGCTCCACAAAGTCACCGGGGAACTCCTCGGATCGCCGCGTCATAAACCAAACCGTGGGGAGGTGCTTGAGTTGCGCCATCACCTCTGGGGCGGGCTCCATCCCTTGGATAATAATACCGTCGAGTTTCTCGGTGGCGAGCGCACGGGGCAGCTCTCTAGGAGAGCTAAAGAAAAGCATGCTCAGATCAACGTGATTGCAAGGATTGCGCTCTTGCAGGCCGGTGATGCGTTCCTGAAACCAGTTCAAATTGGGGTTCCCGGCCTTCGCGCCCACAAACCAGACTCCGAGCTGGAGGACGCGAGGTCGCCGGGACTTAGGGCCTCGTCGCTGACTAGCTGGGGCTGGGACGTAGGAGTTGCTCTCCATCACCGCGCGGATTCGAGCTAAACTATCCGACGCGACAATGTTGGGCTGGTTAATGGCCCGGGAGACAGTCGAAGAAGAAACGAATGCCTGTTTAGCGATATCGGAGAGCAACATTTGAGCGGCGCGGTAGCTGAAATTTCAAATTTGCAGATGAAATTAAATTTCAGGACGTCAAGCGCGCTGATTCGCCCCTCGATCCGGAACGTGGTTTTGAGCCGATCGAGACGTCGAGAGCCCCACAGATCTGCACCACAGAAATTAACCAAAATTTATAAATTACTAAAAAACAGTAAGATATGATCCTCAATGAGATCTGATACAAATACTCACGCCGAAATTTCAGGATCGAAATTGGCGAGACGACTCTGCGGTAATTCGGGAGGATTTTGAATGAATTAAGATTCGATCATGGCTCGTAGAGTCAAAATACGAAATAAGGGTCATTCTCAGAATAAGAAATTATAATATGTACTTTCAGAGCCGTCCGAATGGACGGCCTGATGGGGGAAATAGTGCACTTTAAATGCGAAAGCAGTCCTGCAAAGGCCACCGACTGGGGGAGACTTAGGTGAGTTTCATGATCGTCGGATCCCGTTAGGGGGGCGGAAGAGAATACTTGAGTTTCTGGGTGAATCGAGCTCGAGCAGAGATCAGATTGGGTCGTCACTAGCGGAATGGGATTCTTAGAAATTTCATAATACTTTCATGAAAAAACATGAAAGTATTGCAGGTCGTTTGATAGATTGGCAAAACCGGTCCCTCTTGTTTCCGCAACCACCGTCATGCGAGCTATGAACCTAGCTCGAAAATGATAATTTTTCCTCGTTTATCTCCCCGTCATTTCACCTGTGTCCGCGTCTGAATTAGTAGCCCCAAGGCCCTTTCTCAATCGATCTTCATGGATCTGGTCAGCTGAGGGGACCCATGCGGTCCCGGCTCCAGGCGAGAGCTCACCCTCTCACTACCAAGTCCGTCGCTTTCGTCGCGCTTGGGAACAGGAGGTGATTAATGAAATTAATGCGGTGGTGCACGTGAGTGCGGATAGTCGCTACATGCTGTTTTGTAACGGGCAACGAGTGGGGCGAGGGCCGGCGAAGGGGGATATCCACCACCATTTCTATGATACTTACGATCTCAGTCCGTGGCTGGTGGTCGGTGAAAATGTGCTGTCGGCGCTCGTTTGGGACATGTCACGCGTCGCGCATCGCCCAACTGATCTAGGGGCGCCGTGTTCGGTCATGACTTATGCGGGGGGATTTCTCGCGGAAGGCACGATTGAAGCGGCAGGGGAAAGCGTGGTGGTCGATACGGGCACTCCCGGATGGAAAGTGGCCGTTGATCGAGCTCATCGTTGGCAAAATGAGGATACGCGGTTCGAGGGGTATCACGGTTATTTCGAGCATCGGGTGGATGAACCGAATTTTGGCGATTGGTTGCAGGCCGGTTTCGATGATTCGGCTTGGGTGGAGGCGCGGTTGTTGTTCAAGGCCGAAAGACGGGAGGAGCGCCGGGATCCGGCGAGTCCCTACGGCCTACTGCCCAGAATCATTCCTCAGCTCGAAGAAGGAGACGCCCAGCCCTTTGCCGACGGTTTCGTTCCGGGAGGCGGGAGTCCCTCGCGGGACTGGGTTGACCTGATTGCGTCGGGCAACGGGACGGTGGAGATTCCGCCGAACACGACAGTCGAACTGGGGTTAGACACCACCGTGATCACCTCGGGCTATCCCGTGATCGCCACGCAAGGCGGGGCGGGGGCGACGGTGCGGTTCACTTATGCGGAGGCCCTGAGACTGCCGTGGAATACCCCGGATGCAAAGATGTTGGGGGAGCAGCAATCACTGGAGAATCTTGCTTCGCATTTTGCAGACGAAGGCACAGGCTGGACGTTTGATCGCCGGGGATTGATCACCGGTTGGTCTGATCGGTGGGAGCCCTGGGGAGGAGTCTCCGATTTCGAACCATTACATTGGCGGGCGTTTCGATATGTCGGCCTTAAAATTGAAACCGGTGATGAGGCGATTAGAGTCACGGGTTTGGGTTACAAATTTTCCGCGTATCCTTACAACGTCACCGCGACGTTTGAGTGTGCGGATCCCAAGTTGGAAAAGATCTGGGCCGCGGGAGTGCGGACGATGCGACTTTGTTCTCACGAGACGTTTGAGGACTGTCCGCATTACGAACAAATGCAGTATGCGGGGGATACGATGATCACGTCGCATCTCGGGATGCTTTCGAGCGGTGACTATCGTTTGAGTCAGCAGGCGCTGCTGCAGTTTGATTGGTCGCGAGGCCCCGAGGGCCTGACGCAGAGCCGTTTCCCGTCGAGGTTATTGCAGGTTATCCCGTCCTGGTCGTTGCATTGGATTACGACGGCGAGGGACTACGGGTTGTGTAGCGGAGATTTAGCGACGTTGAAGGAACTCGAGCCGGGGATGCGGGCGGTGGTTGATTGGTTCCGGCGCTACCGGGATGAGTCGGGACTCCCCGCCAAGTTACCTTATTGGAACATCACGGATTGGTGTCCGTGGTGGCCGCGCGGAGTCGTGCCCGGGTCGGCGGAAGGACCGACCTGCATCATATCGGCACAATGGATACAGGCGCTCGATGAGCTCGCAGAGATCAGCGGTTGGCTGGGACTTAAATCGGAAGCGGAGACGCTGCGGGCGGAGGCCGCGGGGGCGAGGCGGCAGCTGCACGAGATTTTTTGGTCCGAAGAAGAAGGGCTGTATTTTGATCGTCCCGGCGGACCGGAAGTGAGTGAGTATGGCAACGGCTGGGCGGTGCGTTGTGGCGCGGGAGACGAAGCCACGCTGAAACGCTTGTTGGCGCGGTTTCCGCGGGATGAAAAACTGGCGCCGGGATCGTTTTTTGCGTGGCACACGACATGGGCGGCGATGGACCGCATGGGGATCTACGAGCAGATGCCGGAATTCCTCGGGCCGTGGCATGAATCGATCGATTTCGGGCTCGATACCTTTGTGGAAGAGAACAGCTACTGGCGTTCGCTTTGCCATGCGTGGAGTGCGCATCCGGTGCTGGAGTTTTATCAGAAAATATTGGGCATCAAAGCGACGTCTCCGGGTTTCGCGTCGGTGCAGATTCGACCGCGACCCTGCGGGCTGGAGTGGGCGCGGGGCAGCGTTTGCACCCCGCGAGGGAAAGTTGAAGTCTCGTGGCGGATGCAGGATTCGGCGATGGCGATTCGCGTCCAAGCGCCGGAGGGAATGCCGGTGGAAGTCGTCTTACCCGACGGCGTTAAGCACGAATTTTACGGGGGAAATTGGCAACAAGGAGAAGTGTGATCATGAGCGCAGAATTGACCCTCCGAGAAGTAACAGAAGGCGTCTGGGCGGTTGGACAGCAAGGCGGAGGAGAGCTTTGGCGCTACACGTCACGGCCTGATACGCCGGCGAATGAATCGCCTCGGCCGGTGATGCATCCGATGTATTCTATCGATGGGGACCCGCTGACGAATTTTCGGCCCAACGATCATCCGTGGCATCACGGATTGAGCATGACGCTGACGTCGATCGACGGCGTCAATTTTTGGGGTGGGCCCTCGCATCGAGCGGAAGATAGCTACCAATGGCGCGGTGACCACGGTCGGCAAGAGCACGTGAGCTGGGTGAGGCAGTCTCCGGAGTTGTTGGAAGAAGAATTGAAATGGATCGATCCGCAGCGAGAGGATCGGGTGCTTTTAACGGAAACGCGTTTGCTCGAGACGGAACTGAGATCCGAGGGCTGGACGCTGCATTGGACGAGTCGGTTGCGGAACCCGAATGCGGCCGATTTAAAATGTGAGAACTATCACAGCCTAGGCGGATTGGCGGGATCGCATTACACGGGACTGCAATTCCGGGGGGCGAGAGGACTGCTGGATCAACACGGCGATAAGACGATTGCTTTTGTGAATTCGAACGGTGAGTCCGAGCTTGATGCCGTGCAAGGGAAACTGGCTGACTGGGTGGAGTGGTCGACGCAACATGACGGTTCGCTCAAGCGCACCAGAGTGCGGTTTGAGTCGCCCGACAATCCGCTCCCCTGGTTCCTCCGACCGGCGGACCCGATGGTCGCTTTCTCGCCTCATCGGGAAGATGATTGGATCATCAAGGCCGGGGTATCGGTCGAACTGAAACATACCCTCCACTTCGATCGCCTATGACCTTAAATCGAAAATCATTCTTGAAGCACATCGGGGCTGGACTCGCGGGAATTGGTCTGGGCGGGCAACTGAACGCAGCGGCGCCGAAGCCGAAGGCGGGCGTGATATTGCCCGATTGGAACGCGAAAGCGCCGCAGGCTTATTGGGGGGCGGTGCGCAAGGCCTACGAATTTAAACCTGAACTGAGTTACTTCAATACCGGGGGCCTGGGCCCCTGCTCGGCGCGGGTGCGGAAGTATACCGAACGCATGGCGGCGGAGATGGAAAGTATCGTCGAAACCGGGCACGGCAGACTTGGGGTGGCGAGGGAAACGGCGGCAGAATTCATGGGGTGCCAGGCCAACGAGGTTTCGTTTGTGCGGAACACGACCGAGGGGACTGGGATCATTGCCGGAGGGCTGCAGTTGGAGCGGGGCGATGAAGTAATTTTTGAATCACACGCGCATCCCGGCGGTTCTTTTCCCTGGTTGTTGCAAGCCCAACAGAAGGGGATTGCAGTCCGACTCTTCGAACCGGATACCGAGTCCGCGATCGGAAACGTCAAACGCATCGAGGCGCTGATGACTGCGCGCACGAAAATCGTGCAAGTTTCTCACGTGACTGCACCCACGGGCGTGCTGCTACCGGTGAAACAGATTGCCGCGCTCTGTCGGAAACGCGGGATCTGGTTTCACGTTGATGGCGCGCAAACTGCGGGGATGTTGCCGATCGATTTTGCGGCGATGGACTGCGACTCCTATGCGACCAGTGGTCACAAGTGGTTGGGCGCGCCGCGCGAAACCGGACTGCTGCTGGTCAAGTTTGGGCGGCAGGACTTAGTCGTGCCACCGCTGGCCGGGGCGTATACGGGTGAGGTTGAGCGTCTACCGGGTCCGCTTGAGTATACGCCGAGTGCGGGGCGTTATGAATATGGCACCCGTGACATTGCCAAGATTGAAGGACTGGTTGAGGCGATGAGGTGGCTCAATGTTATCGGTCTAGGCCGGATCGAGCGACATGGGCGAGCGCTGGTGGCTCAGTTGCGGGCGGGCTTGGCGGACGTGCCGGATTTGGAGATTTTGACGCCGCGATCGAATGAGTTGAGCGCGGCAATGCTATCGTTTCGCAGTGCCCGGTTAGGCTACAGTGAGCTCTTTGGCGTGTTACGGAATAAACACCAGATGCGCTGTCGGCCCGTCTCTGAACAGGGACTCGATGCGGTGCGGGTTTCTTGCCACGTGTTCAATTCTGCGGCCGAGATTGATCGTCTCACGGTGGCCATAAAACTCGAACTCGCGAGCGTTTAACCCCGTGGAAGCTGTGCCCCTACTTAACCTCAACGATCATCGCGATCTCGACCGTGCAGTCGAGGGGCAGCGATCCGGCCCCGATGGCCATACGAGCATGGCGTCCGGCGTCGCCGAAGATCTCGATGAGCAGATCGGAGCAGCCATTGATGACGGAAGACTGTTGAGTGAAATCGGTGGGACAGTTGACGAATCCCTCGACGCGCACGATGCGCGAGACGCGATCAAGGGAGCCGAGTTCTTGGCGCAAAGTCGCGAGCAGAGCCAAACCCGTTTGCCGCGCGGCTTCTTGGGCCTCCGCAATACTTACGCTGACGCCTACTTTGCCCGTCATGAGCTCGCCGGCAGCGTCGCGAGGGATGTGACCAGCGAGGAAAAGCAGATTACCGGAACGCACGACGGGCACGTAGTTGGCCACGGGCGAAGCCGCGGGAGGCAACGTGATCTCTAACGCTTTTAATTTTGATTCGGGGGTCTCCGCCGCGGTGGCGAAAGCACTCGAAATTCCCATCATCAACGCGGCCGCATAGTGTCGTAACTTCATTCCCATTATTTCAATGCGCTTACCTCAAACTCGCAATCTCTTAACCCGAAATATCCGCAATTGGCGCGCAACGTTCGCTCTCGCGGGCTTCGGGTTCCTGCTGCCAGTTTTGGCCGTGGCGAATGACGCGTATGATTTTTTCATCTGCGCGAATGTGAATCGAAACTATGTGATTGGCTCGAAAATCGTCACCACCAACGGCTTGTTTCAACGCGACGAGGCGGCGGGAGAGTGGCGACATTTTGGATACAACGATACGACCATCTCGGCGATGGCGTTTGATCCGCGAGACCGGAACGTGATTTACACGACGACCCTTAACGGGATCTGGCGAAGTTTGGATGGCGGAGAGTCCTGGCGGATGACCAACAGTTGGGACATGACGGAAGGTCGAGACGTGGAAGTGGACCCGCATGCGCCGGACACGGTTTATTTCGCTTTGCCGGATGGCGTGGCGGTTTCGACTGATCGGGGGCAAACTTGGGAGCGACGGGAAAATGGTCTGCCGGACCGCGGCAAATACACCCAGACGATTGCGGTGGATCGCACGCAGGAGGGGCGAGTGTTGGCCGGATGTGAAAAAGGAATTTTTCTTTCGGAAGACGCCGGGCATAATTGGAGCCAGGTATTGCCGACTGAGACCACGGTTAATGATGTGCAACAGTCGCCGCATGATCCGCGGCGTTGGCTGGCGGCAACGGACACGGACGGGATCTGGACGTCGGGGGACGGCGGTGAAACGTGGATGCAGGAGAAGGGACTCCCAGCGGAGGAGGCGTTCTACAACGTGACGTTTGATCCGACCGATCCGCAACGGCTGGCGGTAGCGAGCTGGGCCTACGGGGTGTGGACCAGCGAGGATGCGGGTAAGACATGGGCAGCGCGAAATGCCGGCCTACCCGATAACGCGCGAGCTTGGCGAGTGGGGGTCGATCCGAATTCAGGACGACTCTACGCCAGTATCTTTGAAGAAACGCTCTACTACTCCGATGACTTTGGCCGGGCATGGGAGCCCGATGCGCTCGAGGGATCATTGGTGAACGCCTTTTACTCCGTGTCCCGTGACGCACCGCTCCTCAAACCATGAAAAACCATTTCGTTAATTCACGAGCTTGGATCGCGGGCCTATTGGCCGTCACGGTTCTGACCGCCAACGGGCTGGCCCAACGTTCTTTTGAAAGTCCGGTTCCTGAGCGCGGACCGGTCCCGCTCGACGTGCGGCGGACGCAATACCTCGATCGAGTCGAAGAGATTTCGCAGTGGCGCATGGGTCTCTTTACGCCGGACAAACTCGACAAGATGGATATGTCGGCGATGTCGCTCATGTTGATGCGAGGAATCAATATCGAGGCCTGTAATGACCGGGTGCTCGAGTATATGAAAGAACCGGGGACGGGGCCGTTCTGGATGTTTCCAACGACCATGGTCGCTTATGCGGGCCGCGATAAACTCTCGGCCGAAGCCCGCGCCGCTATCCGGGAGGCATGGCGCACCACGCGGCAGTTACGAGGGGATACCGAGAACCACTGGGTGATGTATCACACGTCACTTTATTTGATGGCGCAGATGTATCCTGATGATCCGGCTTCGAGCTGGGCCAATGGTCTGAGTTCGGCGGAGAATATGATCGAAGGCAAAGGCTGGTTACTCGATTGGATGAATCTCACTACTACGATCGGACAAGGGGAGTATAATCCGACGCACTATATCGGGGAGTATGCCATTCCGATGTTGATGTTGGCGACATGGGCGGAAGATCCCGCGATGCGGCAGCGGGGAAAGATGATGATGGATTGGCTCTTTGCGGAACTCGCGACGGTGACGCTCGACGGCATGCCACGAGGACCCAACTCGCGCACGGATGACACCTCGGTGGTGGAGCGATGGTATGCGTTGGCGACCTATTTTTCCTGGCAACTCTTTGGCAACACTCCCGCGGGAGAGGGGTTTCGGGGCTGGGGGTGGGGTAACTACTTCGCGGTGCTCGCCGCGAATTACGAAGTGCCGGAAGTGATCTATGAGATCGCGACGAATCGGACGAAGGATATCTTGCAACACGATCAAGCCCGGTCGCGGAGGATCTGGCGTTACGGTGACGAGCACATGCGACCGATCTATAAGTCGCAGTATTTGCGAGAAGACTACGCGGTGGGTTCGCACCAAGGTGGGATCAGTGATCCGATTCAATCCCACGTGTGGGATGTGACCTGGGCGGTCGATGACCCGCGCGGAGTGCATAACACGATGTTCTCCCTGCATCCGCATTCTGCGGGCAAAGTGATGCAGATGTTTTTCTGCACCTACCCGGAGCCGATGCCGGGGGGCGTGACCTATGAAGGTAAGCCTTCATATAATTCGTCGAATAAACTGCTGGGGTGCTCGCCGTTTGAACAAGTGATGCAAGATCAGGATACGGTAGTGGCGCTTTACGATATCGATCCGAAGGAAGACTTCCCGCAGGTGAACGGATTCTTTTCCAAAGATCTGGCGGAGGTGACGGAGCATGAGTCGGGTTGGATCTTTGCCCGTGGCGGCAAAACCTATTTGGCTTACCGTTCGTTGGCCGCTTATCAGTGGGAACCGCACATTCGCTACCCGAATGGTCGTGATCCGACGGTCACCGAAGAAACGGGGGGAAAGATTCTGGTGAGTCCGCACGTGAAGAATGGCACGATATTGCAAGCGGCGGGGGTGGAGGAATTCGCGAGTTTCGAGGACTTCCAGTCTGCGATCTTGGGGTTACCGCTCTCGTTCGATTTGGATACGGTGCCCACGGTGAAACTGACGACGTTGCGGGGCAGTGAGATCGAATTCGCTTATGGATCGCCGCCGAAGATCAATGGCGCGCCGGTCGACTATGCTGACTGGAAACTCTTTGAAGGGTCGCATCTGAACAGTGAAATTGGGAGCCGGGTGTTGACGATTACGCACGGAAAACTGGGCCGTGTGCTCGATTTCAATACGTTGTCGGTCACGGACATGGTGTTGCCCTAGCCGGCGGAGACGTCTTTTATCCCATGGCTACTCCGACCTCGCTCCCGCTGCCCGCCGTGCGCTTCGAGGGCGGCCTATGGGGGGAGCGAATCGAGCGGGTAGGGAACGTCACGTTACTGAGGCAATGGGAGGCGTTGAATGACCGGATTCCCGGCGCAGAACCGAGTCATGCCATCCGTAATCTGCGGATTGCGGCGGGCGAGTTGGAGGCGGAATTTGCGGGGCTTTGTTTTCAAGACTCGGACGTGGCGAAGTGGATGGAGGCGGCGTGCTATCGGTTGCATGTAGGCGGTGAAATGAACCGAGCGTCGGCCAGCGGGGCCCCGCCGGTGTCGCCGGTCAACGCAACGCTGGCGGCGGCGGTGGCGGAGTTGGTCGGTCTCTATGAGAGTGCGCAGGCTCCTGATGGGTATTTGCACACGTATCATCAGCTCAAGCCCGGGGCGGTGCGGTGGTCGAATTTGCGCGATTTGCACGAGCTGTATTGTGCGGGGCATTTCATCGAGGCGGCGGTGGCGCATTTTGATGCGACGGGATCATCGCGGTTACTGAAGGTGGCGGTGAAGCTGGCGGACCTCCTTGATCACACCTTTGGTCGGGGGGAGGGAAAACGTGTCGGGGTGCCGGGGCACCCGGAAGTGGAGTTAGCGTTGGTGAAACTGGCTCGAGCAACCGGGAATAATCGTTACTTGGATTTAGCGGAGTATTTCGTGACGGAGCGAGGGCGGCAGCCGAGTTATTTTGTCGGCGAGGCCGCAGCGCGAGGTGAGCAAGAGCCGCCAGTTTGGGCGCATTTTGATGAGCAGGCGTATTGGCAAGCGCACCAACCGGTGACCGAGCAGCAGGAGCCGCGGGGGCACGCGGTGCGGGCGATGTATCTCTATACGGCGATGGCGGATTTAGCGCGGGAAAAGGGGGATGAGGCCATGGCGACGAGTTGCCGGCGGCTGTGGGATACGATGGTGAAGCGCCATCTGTATATCACCGGCGGGGTGGGGGCGGATGGACCGGGGGGAGAGAATTTTTCCGAGGCTTACGATCTGCCGGATGATCGGGCTTATGCGGAAACGTGCGCGGCGATTGGACTCGTGATGTGGTCTCGGCGGATGCTCGATTTGGAGTTAGACGCTCGGTATACGAGCGTGATGGAGCGGGCACTTTATAATAACGTGCTGGCGGGATTATCGCAGGATGGCTGCCATTATTTTTATGTGAATCCGCTGGCCGTCGCGCCGAAGGAAACGCGACGGCGCTACGATTGTAAGATGGTGAAGACGCAGCGGGTGCCGTGGTTTGGTTGCGCGTGTTGTCCGCCGAATGTGGCGCGATTGTTGTCTTCGTTGGGGCACTACGCGGTGAGCCGCACGGCGGCCGGGTTGGCGCTGCATCTGTTTACGGGAATGCGGATCGCGGTGGAGGAGTGGCGGATCAAGGTCGTGACTGATTACCCGTGGACTGGACGGGTCGAAATTTTCGTCGAAGCGGCGCCGGCCGGTGAGTTCGAGCTGGCCATACGGGGTATGAATGCCGACTGGAGTTTGAATGGACGTGCGCTCGAGGATGAACCTGAGCGAGGGTATTTGAGAATTCGGAGAAGCTGGCAGGAAGGAGATCGATTGACGGCGGAATTACCGTTGGTGATCGAACGGGTGAGAGCGCATCCGGGAGTGACGTCGGCTTCGGGTCGACTCGCATTACAGCGCGGCCCCGTGGTGTATGCGGTCGAGGAAGTTGAGCATGGGGCACAGCTCGCGTCGCTCGGCTTGCGGAGATCGAGCGAACTGACGGCGGAGTTCGATGCCGAGGCCTGGGGCGGGGTGACGGTGTTACGCGGTGAGGCCGAACGCGAAGTTGCGGGGGAAAATCTTTATACCACGGAATCACCTCGACGTGAAAAGGTCCCTTTTCATGCTATCCCTTATGCGTGGTGGGGAAATCGAGGCGAAGGTGAAATGAGAATATGGATACGAGATTACGAATTATGAAAATGACTAAATATTGGGGATGGTTAGCCGCGGTTTTGCTATTGAGTGGATTGACGGCGCAGGCGCTTACTCCGGCCGAAGCGGAAGCTCGCGTGAGAGAGGACAAAGCGACCGTGAGGTTTTTAGAGTATCTCTGCGACGACCACGGCGGACGCCTCACGGGCTCTCCGGCCAACGAAGCGGCGATGGTTGATTTGGAGCGGGCTTTGCGCCAGCTTGGTTACACACCGACCCGGGAGAATTTTGATATGCCGGGGTGGGTGCGGCTGAAAGATGAAGTTCACATGCTTGAGCCCGTGCAGCGGGAGATGCGAGTCATCGGACTCGGTTACGTCGAACCGTCGAAGTCCGTGGAGGGCCCAGTTTGGGATTTAGGCAATGGGGGCGAAGATGCGTTTACGACCGATGTGCCGGTGGGGGCGATTGGGTTGTTCGGACCATCGGCATCGGGCCGCACTGATGCGGTGGCGGAGCGGGCGGTGCGACACAAACTTGGTGGACTTCTTTACATCAATCGCGTCGGGGGCGGGCAACTGTTGGCCCGCACGGGAGGGTTCGAAGGCGAGGCTTTGCCATTGCCGGTTTTTTCGGTGACACAAGAGGAGGGCTTCTGGATGCGTCGGTTGCTAGCTCGGAATGAGGCCGTGCGGGTCAAGCTAGGAACCGAATCTTACACCGAGCCGATTTCGACGGCTAACTTGCGGCTGACGATCCCGGGGAAATCTCGAGAAACCGTCATCGTGGGAGCTCATTTTGATAGCTGGGACCAAGGCCAAGGCGCGATGGATAATGGGTTGGGCATCGCTCAACTTTTGGCGTTGGCGCGAGTGCTCAAAGGAGAGGAGCTCGAGCGCACGGTTGAGCTGATTTGGTTTAACGGCGAAGAGCAGGGGCTGTGGGGATCAAAACACGCGGTGAGCTATGATTTGAAGGGAACGCCGGTGGTCATGTTCAATCTGGATATGGTCGGGTTTCCCATTGGCGTGAATGCAATGGGGGATGAGGATCTGGTTCCGGTCTTAGAGAGTTGGAATGAGGATCGAGGGGACAAAGCGCTGGAGAAAGGCGTGGCCAACCAGACGTGGATGGCGAGCGACCACACGCCCTATCAAGTTGCGGGAGTGCGCGTCGTGACGTTTAACGCGCCGATCCCGCCGGAGTCGGTGCGCTACTACCATGACTTTGGCGATACCTACGACAAATTGACGCCGGAACTCATTCTCGATTCGGCGGCGATGGTCGCATCGCTGGTGGTGGAACTGGCGAATACGCCTGACCTGCCAAGCGGGATTAGATCGGTGAAAGAGACGAAAGCACTGTTCCGCAAAGCGAAGCTAGAGGATCGCTTGAAGGCGGTGGGGTTGTGGGAGTTTGAGTGATGAGTTCTGAGGCCACGAAATCCGGTTGGGTCACTTCGCGGTCAACCTCAGTTTTGGCGGTGGGTGGAGCCATGATGACCGGTGATCGGTTTTCGGATCCGACGCTGGCGGCGATGCGAGAGCACTACGCGCACTGCCGCACCATTGGATTGGTGCTGCATGCGACACACCCGGAGGACCGGGATGAAATGGAGATTCTGCTGGCGAACGCGTTTCAGTCACTGGGGGATCACGCCGCTTATTCGGCTCACCGGTTTTCCGCGGCAGAGGCAATGCGTTCCTTGGCGTCGGTCGATGGAATTTTTGTGGGAGGAGGCGAGACGTTTGGCTTACTTCGTGAACTGCACGCGACCGGTCAGTTGGCGATGATTCGCGAGCGAGTTTTAGCGGGGATGCCGTATGGCGGAAGCAGTGCCGGCGCAAACATGACTGGTCAAGTGATCGGCACGACCAACGATTTTCCGGTGACGGATATTCCGACGCGCCGGGCGCTGGGGGTATTGCCGTTCGTGATTAATCCGCATCATCCGCGGGAGGAAGATCAATTCGCGCATGATGAACGGGCGGCGAAGATTAAGGCCTACCTGAAATGGAATCCGAGCGAACGGGTGTTGGCGTTAGGGGATCGGGCGATGGTGAGGTTACACCAAGGTGAAATGACCGTTAAAGTGGGGCCGGTTTGGGACTACGCGGCCGAAGGTCGGGCGGAGATAATTGAAGGTCAGGCGATCGGACTGCCGTCACTTCGATCCGCGCCAAATTCGTAAGTGAGGGTCCACGCTTGGGTCGTGCCGGGGGCGAGCTTGAGCGTTTGGTAGGGCTCGATGGAAAAGGTGAATCCGTTTATCCAGATGGGGCATTCGGAGGGCACAAAAGTGGTGGAAACCCGGATACCGCGGGGAAGATGGGGATGCGTGAGTTGCACGTCGAGTGGTTGCGCGGGAGGGAGTTCGAGCAGGGTGAAGGCACCGTCGTCTTTCCCGAGGTAGCGGCGGGCGGGTTCGATGATGTTCCCGCGGCGGGTGAAGCCGGAGTCGGCGGGAAGCTTGGCCGCCGAGGGCACGGTGAGTTGGAGGTGGCTGTTCGAATCGAGGGCGAAGAACGGGTGGGCGAACCACTGGAAGTTCATCGGCTGGTTGCCGGTATTGGTGATACGGCTGACGCTGCGCACGGTGCGACCGGCGAGCTCGATGCGGCGCGTGACGGCGCAGGCGTAACCGGCCGCCGCGTGGGCGGTGCGAAATTCGAGGCCCCCCATTTCGCTGAGGATGTGCCAGACGCAGGGTTGGGCTAAGGTGACTTGACCACCGCTGCGGCGGAGCAGGCCGACGCCGGGCGCAAGGCCCTCGTCGTCGGACCAGAGCAGCTTCACCCCGGCGCGCGTGCGATCACGAAATGATTCGGGGAGGCCGTGGCCGTTGAAAGGTTCGGGGTGAGGTTCCGGACCTTCGGGGCCACTGAGGAGAGGCCCCGCTTGGGCATCGTGGATTTGCCAGATGAAACCTCCGCCAGTGAACCGAGGACCGAGGCGGTCGGCCTCGGTGGTGGGATCAAGGATGTCGAGCCGAAGGGTGTCGTTGGCGAGGTGGAGCATCGTCACCGGTTGAAGGCAGTGAAGCGGAAGGGAGGAGCGACGAGGGCGGAGTTAACTCTCCTTGGTCGTCTCGAACGGAGGCATGGTCTGGCGAAGCTTGAAGGCGCCGCCGCCGTTGAGATGTTGGTAGAAGGGATCGCCCTCGACAATGGAGCCTCGTTTGACCGGTTGGTCGGTGAAAGCGGACTTGTAGATCGCGGAGAGGAGTTCGAGGGTGCGACGGGCTTCGAGACCGGAGGTGTGCGGACACTCGCCGCGTTCCAGATTGGCGACAAAAGCGTTAAGTTGGGCGCCGTGAGTGGAGCCGACGTCGGGCGGAAAACTTTGCCAAGCTTGAAGGAGGGAATCGTCCTGCGCGGGGGGAGCCAAGGTGACTTTCCAATTGTCGCGGGTGTAGCCGTAGAGGTGGTCGAGTTCGACGGTGGCTTTCTGGTAATCGAGCCGGATGTAAGTGTTCTGGCGAGGGCTTAGGGCGCTGTTGACGATAGAGCCGAAGGCGCCGTTGGTGAAGCGCACCATGGCCATGGAAATGTCTTCGACTTCGATGTCACGATCGAGGGTGCCCGCCATCGCGCGGACCTCGTCCCATTCGCCAAAGAGGTCGAGAAAGTGATCCATGGCGTGAATGCCCAAGCCCATGGTGGGACCGCCGAGTTCAGTTTTCCAACGCCCGCGCCAAGGCACGGCGTAGTAAGCGGCGTCGCGATACCAGAGGGTGTTGCACACGCCGACGAGGGGGCGACCGAGTTGGCCGGCGGAAATGAGGCGTTTGAGATGAATATGCGACGAGGCAAAGCGCATCTGGAAGACGCATCCCGTGTAACATCCGGTGCGAAGCTCGGCTTCGCGGATTTGGTCGAGCTCGGCGAGGGATCCGCACAGCGGTTTCTCACAGAGGACCCAAGCGCCGACTTCCATGGCGGCGATGCTCATGCGGGCGTGACTGCTGGGAGGCGTCGCAATCAGCACGATATCGGGACCGACGGTCTTGAGCATCTCGTCAAAATCGGTGAAGGCCTGGGGGACGTTGGCGCGTTTGCAGAATTTTTCGACCAGTTCTTGGTTGAGGTCGACGGCGGCGACCAATTCGACCCGACCTTCGGTGAACTCGACGGCTCGGAGGTGGGCGTCGGCGATGGAGCCGGTGCCGACAAGCACGGCGCGATAGGTTTTACTCATGAAGCGAGGAGGGAAAGTGGATTAGGATTTTTTACGAAGCGTAAATACGGTAAGGCCAGTGAGATCCTGCTGGGGAGCGGGGAAAAACCAGGACGCGAGGTATCCCACAATCATGCAACTGGCGATGGAGGCCGGATTGAGGAGAATGGGGCTCACATAGTCCTTGAGTAGCAGCGCGCACGCCACACTGGCAGCGGTGCCGATTAAAGCGCCTTGCCAGTTGGAGCGACGAGTGAAGAGCCCGAGGGCGTAGGTGCCGGCGAAGCCGCCGCCGAGAATGGCGGTAAGCTGCAGCATCTTGTCGAACATTGACTGGATATCGTAGGCGGTGAAGAGCACGGCCACGAAGGTGCTGATAATGCCAGCGAGGATCGTGACGAAGTAGGCGAGACGAAGGCTTTTCTTGGGGGTGGAGGACTTGCTCAGGCGTTCGTAGAAGTCGACCGAAGTGAGGGTAGCGATACTATTAAGGCCGCTGGAAAGGGTCGACATGGAGGCGGCAAAGAGTCCGGCAATGATCAGGCCGGTGATCCCGATAGGGAGCTCAGCGGCGATGAACACCGGGAACGTCGCATCGGTGTCGATGAGGGGATTGAGGCGCTCGGGGTGGGTCTTGTAAAAGGCGTAGAGGGCGGTGCCAATGGAGTAGAAGAGGAAGCTGCCGGGGATGATGGCGACGGCGAGCGTGAGCACCGAAGCGCGTGCTTCCTTGTCGTTACGAGTGGCGAGCACCCGTTGCATCATGACCTGTTCTTTCGGCCAGGTCGGCACGTCGGTCATGATCACGAGGAGGATCGCCCAAACGGTCGGAGTGGCGAAATTCCAACTGAAGTCGAAGAGGTGAGTTTTGTTATCTTCGTTGGCGATGGCGATGATCGACCCCAGCCCGCCGTCGATGCCGTTGATCACATAGCCGATGGCAAACAGCGCGCCGCCGACCATGACGAACACTTGGATCACATCGGTCCAAATCACTGCCTTCATTCCGCCGACCAGCGTGTAGAGGGTGGTGACGATCCCCATGAGCACGATACAGAGCACGACATTGGCGCCGGTGACACTCGAGATGGCTAAGGCGGGGAGATAGAGCACGATGCTGAGGCGGCCAACGAGTTGGAACAGGATCGTGAGGCCGCTACTCATCAGCCGGATCGAGGGATGAAACCGGATCTCCAAATACTGATAGATGGAGATGAGGTTCAACCGACGAACGAGGGGAATGATTTTATAGGCGACGAAGAGCAGCCCGAATACGCCAATGACCTGTTGCGAGAGGTAGAGCCAATCGGTGCGAAAGGAGAGGGCGGGAATCGCGATGAAGCTGATCGCACTGGTGCCGGTGGCGTAGAGACTGAGGCCAGCCGCCCACCAGGGAATGTCGCGTCCGGCGAGAAAGTAGTCGGTGGTTGAGCCGTCGGCTCGTTGTTCGCGATTATAGCAGTACCAACCGACCCCCAGCATGGCAGCCAGATAGGCGATGATCACCAGCCAATCGATCAAAGGCATGAGCTGGGCCACTTGCACGATTTCGATGATCGTGGGTTCGGCGGAGTCTCGAGTGGTGACGAGGAAGCCGCGAGCGATGGGAGTCAGCGAAACTGGAGCGTCGGGGAGTTCGACTGATCCGGCGGTCGCCCACGTGTCGGTGATGGCGTGGTAAGTGAGGAGCGTGAGCTCGTTGGGACCGCTTTGGCTCGCCGCGACGGTAAACGCCTGACCGGAGCTGCTGTAAATTTCTGAAAATAAGGGACGAGGCGACTTGGCGTGCTCGGCTGGTAACGCTGAAGGTTCAACTGAGAGTTCCGCGACAGTTTGGTCGGCCAAGTCTCGAGCTTCCACCGCCACTAGATCACTTTTGGCGTAGGCAGAGGCAGTTATGCCTATGAAAACAAGTAATGTAAAAAATAGACGGCGGGGATGGAAAACGAACATGCGGATTGGGTAGGCAAACTAAGCCTCGGGAACGGGGAGCGACTGCGAGGGGTGGAGCTCCAGAAACCTGAATTAGAACGGAGAAAACTCCAGTAAATAGAGTCACTAATTTCATGAAATTTCATTATTTCTCATGACTGACAGGTTCCGGGCCGACGCATGCCGTTTCCGGGCCTAACTCGGTTCAGGTCAGGAATGCCCAGAGCGTCGATTTCCCTCCCGCTAGCCTTGGGCGTCACTTCGTCATCGAGATTGCGAAGCCTCGGCTCTCGTTCCGTGAGTATTGCGAGTGATATCTCGCGAAACTTATTCGCCGGGCAAGGCCGGGGCGGAGTAAGAGACCGCCGTCGGATTCCTCTCTGCGATGTGAAATTTCCGGATCAATGATTCATTCACAATGGGTTTGATCGCCCGGAGCTGGCTTCAGCTTGGTTGGCATGTAGGAGCGTGCCTGCACGCGAAGGTGGGAAGTGGCGCCGGTAGCCCGCGCGGCGAATCGACTGCCAGCAGGCTCCTACATGGAGGATGTGAAGCATGCGGCATGGTCGGCTGGCGTTGGTTTGATCACATGCTCCGAGCCTATTTAATCGTTTGATAGTTTTAATAACACATTTTCACGTAACCGTGAAATCGCGCGCTGAGTCGACAGAGCACGCCTTGGGGCGACAGTTGCACAAGCTTTTGGACTCAATTGAAGGGTTCAGCGGAGGGGGCAAAATTGAACGCAACCTCGCGGCATTTGATCGCGTTTACGATCTCTGTGCACGAATCGATCTGCCTCGAACTAAAGATACGGTTGAGTTATGGGTGGAATGTAAGGAATTTTCTCGGTCGTCTTAATTTCCACATGTCGCGATTTCGCGAGAGTTTGATCGAGGCGGGGGCGGGCAATCACGCGTTCCGGTGTTGGCAGCACCCCTCATTTCTCCGCGGATGGCAGAACTTTTTGAGGAGCACGGATGGGGGTGGTTTGATCTAGCCGGGAATTGCCGAATTTCAGTGCCGGGATCGATCTATTTGGAGCGAACGGGAAGACCGCCGGTGCATGAGCCTCCAAAACCTAACGCGAACCTTCATACCGCGGCAGCAGCGCGGGTGCTTCGAGCTCTGCTTGTGCCAGAAAATTCTGGGCGCGTTTGGACGCAAATGGCGTTGCAGAAGGCCTGTGTTCTCGGCGTGAGTTTAGGCCTGATTAACAAGATGGTTCGTCCCTTGCGGGATGAGGCTTGGTTGATGGGGGAGGCAGGTGGGAGAGGGAGGGGGCGTGATCCGTTTGGGCCAAAAGCTTATCGATTTGATCGCCACCGCAGAATTGGTTATTTCAGTCTGCTAAAACCGGAGCAGCTGGGCACTATCTTGGAAGGGGGGGGGGGGCAGGATCGTGGTCAGGCAGCCTATGCCGCCTTTTCTGCCGCCGAAATTCAGGCGCCCACCGTGCGGCCTTCGTCGACGTGGCTGTATCTTCTGGAAGATTTTGTGGCTGAATTCGAACGATTCGCGGAAGCCAAATAAGTGGGGAGTGGAGCAAATATTCAGGTATTGGTGCCTGAAGGTGACGGCGTGTTCTTCGAGCTTGATCAGCCGTTTTTAAGTCGGTTCGAGTGCACCACCCTGTGCAAACCTGGCTGGACCTTCACCATGTCGGTGGACGAGGGGAAGCGGCGGCGGAAGCAATCATGCGGGAGCGAATCAAGCCTGCAGGGGAAAGGGACCAACCGCATGGCTGATCAACTAGGATGGCTGATGATTATGAGTCGCGACACGTTCGTCCGGCTCGACGAGTCATCGTTGATGTAATGCAAGTTTTGGCTGCCTTTGAAGACTGCTTGGTATTGGGGGGGGGCCTGATCGTCGAGGCGGACGAGCCTCACATTGGCAGTATCGATGTCGATATGGCACTCGATGTCGCACGCTTGAATGAAGGGCGGTATGCGCAGATGTTGAACCTCTTATTGACCACAGAGCGTTATGCGCTGGGCGAGAATTCGTTTCAATTTGTCACAAAGGTTGATCTTTAGGACGGAGCAGCAGCGATAATAGGGGAGGTCGATTTGCTGGCTCCGAAAGAAGTAAAGACAGAACGAAACCAGCCGGAGTTATTGCAGGGATTCAGGGTATTGAAAGCTGACGGATGCCAGGCTGCTTTTAGCTTTCCTGTGACGGTTAGATTTCCGGGAGAGATGATCAGTGGAGCAGAAAACACCGTCACTCTTCGGGTCGCATCGGTGCCTAGTTTTTTGATTATGAAAGCATTCGTTCTCGCAGGGCGCAACAAACCGAAGGATGCCTACGATATTTGCTATTGCTTGGACCATTGGTCTGCAGGCTCGGTTGAAATTGCCCGCAACTGGAGGGAACGAATTGACGGCGATGCTGAAGTTGTCCGTGCGGATGTTCTTCTCAGAGAAAAATTTGCAACACAGAATTCTTAGGGACCAATGCAGGTGGTCGATTTCCGCAATGAACCCGATGATCCGACTCGGGCTCAACAAGCGCGACGCGCTTTTGAATTGGTTCAGAGGTTTTTGCGGTTACTGGACGGATGAAACCATCACTTCTGGGTGGCTTGGTAATCTTACCTGACGACGAATCCCTCCGCGCTGGTTGCTTTGCGAGATCTCGGACTCGAACGCGGAGGCAGGTGGGTGGCGGGGGCGTTGAGCGACGTCCCTAATGCGGTGGATTTACGCTGGCACGACGGCGGCTAGAATCTTCTCGGCGGTGAGGCGTTGCTCGGGAGAGAGAGAGTGGGGGGTCTTGTTGCCGTGAAGTTCGGTCATTTTGGCAAAGTTGGCCTTGGTCGTCGCGATGAACTCGTCGACGGGCTCTTCGTGGCCATTGAGCTTCATCATAGTGGGCAACCAATGGTGGCCGTAGCGCACGTGGTTTTGTTCATCGTTGCGGTCAAAGGCGAGAAGGGTGTCGGCTTCGAAGTCGTTGAGCTCGCGGATACGGTCCATGACGTGGGCCTTGGTGGAAAAACTGCCGACTTCGAATTCCATGGTCATCATCGCGTAGCGCTCTGCTGGTGGCATGTGGATGAGGATGTTGTAGAGATCGAGGGAGTGTTCGATCGTCTTGAGGTCGAAGCCGAGGTTGGGGAGTTGGCGGAAACCGAACTGGCTGTGGCGAGATTCGTCCCAGAGGTGGCGGGCGAGATCGTGATGAAGATCAAAGGGCGCTTCGGGGGTTTCGACAAAGACGGTGGCGAGGTAGTCTACGGCATCGAGCTCCATCATGAGCCAAACGTAGATCATGATGCGAATCACCCGGGCATCGGTGGTGGGATCCATCAACCAATCGCGGACGATGGGCGTCTCGGTGGGATCTGCACTGAAGACACTGGAGCACACGGGATAGTCACCGCGGTTGCAGGTCAAGGGGTGCTGGTAAGGCTCGGTTTCATGCGTCCAGGCAAAGTCGTGTTCAAGGGTCGACGACGCGGTGCCATCCAGACCACCCAGCGTGGTGAGGGTGGAGCTGAGGTGTTCGGTCCAGATGTCGGACGTGGGGGTGGAGTTCAACCATCCTGAAGCCTCGGCAATGTGGCGTTCTTCGTCGGAAATAAATTCTTCGACGAGGCGGCGAGAGGGCCAGTCGGCGAGATGGTGAGTGGCTTCGAGGTAGTGCTTGTAGCAGCTCAGCAGATACGGTTTGAGCACCCGGTAGAAGCCGGCGAGGAGTGCATCGACGTCGGGGCCCACGTTCGCTTCGTTGAACACGCGGAGGATATCCGGACGAATGGTGTCGTTTGAGCCGAAGCCACTGAGTTCACGGCCGCGCTCGCGGAGGAAGCGAGCATGGCTCGCGCTCTCCCAGACGTGCTGGCAGAGCAGGTATTTTAGTTCGGGTTCGCCGACCCGCGGAATGAGAGTCGTGGCGCTGGCGATGAAGGCGCGCTCCAGTTCGAAGAGTCGGCGCATTAAGCGGGCCATGTCTTTGACGACGACGGTGCGGCCTCGGCGGGGAGACGAATAGGGAGCGGAGGGGGATGCGGGATTGGACTGGCGGGCAACCATGGCGAAAGGGAGAGGAAGGGTTTGATTCAGGGGAGATGGCGACTAGCAGATGCGGCCGCGCTTGCCGGCGTTGGAGTGACCGGGAGGCTTGGCCCCGACCCAGCGTTCGTCGATGGGCTCGCTGGCACGTTGGTAGCGGCAATCACTGGAAATGCGCAGGCGGTTGTCGGTGCGGTTGTCGAGAGAGGCGTGGACGAGAAACATACCGAAAGTGATGAAGTCGCCGGCTTCAAATTCGGCGGAAAGCCAACGGCCACCAAATTTTTGGCGTAGGGAGGGAGGGTTGTGCGAAAGCGTGCCGGTAAAAGTCCAACCCCCGTCTTTGGCGCGGGCGGCTTGGTTAGGTTTGTTTTCGCAGAAACCATCTACGTCGCGGTAGATGTAGTTCTCGAGCAGATCCATGCGGCGGTTAGAGCCCTCCAGAATCGCTAGGCCGCCGAGTTCGAAGGAGATATCGTCGTAGGGCACCCAGCAGGTCATGTGGCGGTGGGTGCCGCGGCCCATGTAGGGCAAATCACAATGAGGGTTGGTGCCTTTGCCGGGACCCATGGCGCGAAGCCAAGTGAAGTCGTAGTGGCGCACGTCTTCGCCGTAAAACTGGCGATAGAATTCAGGGAGGCGATCGCCGTAGAGGAGGTTTTGTAGCTCGTCATTGCCCTCGGTCAGCTCGGGACGGAATCCGTTTTTGTAGTCGGCGGCGGCAATGCCATCGATAGAAGGATGGTCAGGATGGAGGGCACCGGCGGCGGCGAGGCGGTCGGTGATGGTGGCGCGGGCGGCCAGCACCTTTTCGCGACCGAGGTAGCCCTTCATGTAGAGGTAGCCGTCTTCGTCAAACCGGCGGCGGAGCTCTTCGAAATCAGTCGAGGCGTCGGACGAATCGCGCAGGAGTCCGACCTTGTCGTCATCCATTTCGAGGGCGTGACCGTAGGAGTAAAGCTGGGGTAAAGAAGGTGCAGGTGCGAGAGTGTTCATGATAGAAAGAGATTGGGTGGGGGGTTAAGGTGACGTCGGGATTATACAGACGGGTTGAATTTATCCTATAACTGACGAATCTAACATGGTTGAAATGGGAATTGGTGTGTATAATATGGGATTTGATGCCAAAATCCGGACTGATGCAAAATGAGCCTTGGCTTACCCGCCCCGTAGCATTGGGAGAGAGTCGTATCGTCGCGGCAGGACAGGTGCGTGATGTGCCCGGTATCAACCCTGATGCAATGCGTATTATGGGAACCTACGGCTTGGTCTACATGGTCGAAGCGAAGGGGTATTACCGGGATGCGAATGGAGTGAGTTCGGACCTTCGTTCGGGCGATGTAATCTGGATCCATCCCGGACTGGCCCACGCTTACGGTCCGAGGAATGAAGAGGGCTGGACGCAGATCTACGTTATCTTGGAAGGAGCGCAGTGGGAGCGCTGGGCGAGTGAGGGCGTGCTCGACCCGCGGCAAGCGCTGACGCACGCGGAGCCGGTGGACTATTGGCGGCGCCGAATGGCGGAAATTTTTAAATCGCGGGAAGCGGCAGACCAGGCGACGGCGCTCCGGATGATGGGCGCGACGATTCAGCTGGTGGGTGATTTATTGGCGGCCGAAGCGGAGGCAAATAAGTCGCGCGAGGATGATTGGTTGGTGGAGAGTCAGCGGTTGTTGGGGGATCGGCAGGGTGCACAACAGATGAGTCCGCAGCACGTTGCGCGGCAGGTGGGCCTGAGTTACGAGAGCTTTCGAAAGCGGTTTGCGGATAAGCTGGGCGTGTCGCCGGGGCAGTTTCAAAAACAGCGGCGGATTGAACATGCCTGCGCCGCGATTTATCAGGGGAATCTCAGTCTCAAGGAATTGGCTGATGAGCTGGGGTTCTGTGACGTTTTCCATTTCTCGAAAACGTTTCGACAAGTCGTCGGTGAGACGCCGTCTGATTTTCGTCAGCGGGTGAGGGGAAGTTGACGAGGAAGGGGAGGGCTGCCGGGATGGGGCGGCGGAAAGAGGATCAGAAGTAAATGGTCTTCGGGGTTAAGGGCTTTCCTGATCGCGCTCCAGTCTGAGGGGGGCACCTATGGCCCTCTCTGCTCCCGAGCTCCCGGGGTATGCCCTTTCTGCTTCTTCTGGTCGGGCAGTTTTGGGTCAGAGGTAAGCGCGGATGGCTGCGCTTTCTCGGGAAAGGGAGTCTCAGGCCGAGACTTGGTTTGTGAGACACAACATTACCGGGTTTCGATGGGGGGAGATAAGCTCGTCGCCCGAAACTGCGTTTCACCCGTCGTGAAGTTCGGCCTTAGGTATATACCCCATCGCTATTTGTTGGTTTTCAGCGTTTACTCCTCGCTCGAAGCAAGGGTGCCCCCGGTCGGGAGATGCCCGACCAGAAGATCACAAAATGACGACGACGGATGACAACACGGACTTAGGTCAGCGTTATCTCGACGCGCTCCGTCTGCAGCTCAATGCCCGACGGTCGGGCGGGGTGATTGTAGCCCGGCCTCTGGGCCGAGACGCGCTGGCCGCAGGTTTCGACACGCTGGCGTTGGCCCGGATGCACGAGCAAGCCCTGCTGGTGCTCGCCCCGGACTACGATTTTGCCTCCGCCCGCAATGGACTTTATCGTCGCACGGGCAAGTTCTTCACTGAAGTTCTCTCGCCCTTGGAGCTCGAACATCGAGCGACGAGAGAATCACTTGAGCAGGTTCGGCAGCGAGCCACTACCTTGCGTCTGCATACGGCCGAGTTGGCGAAGAGTAACCGGCATCTCACCCGTGAGGTCGACCGGCGCCGGACCGGCGAAGCAGCCCTGAAATTGGGCAAAGCACGTTACCAAAAACTTTTCCGGGAATCCCAAGTCATGCAAGTGAAACTCCGGAATTTGGCCCACCAGATTCTGTCGACGCAGGAAAACGAACGCCGCGAAATTAGTCGCGAACTGCATGATGAGGTCGTGCAAACACTCGTCGGCATCAACGTGGAGTTGGCCGCCTTGGGCAAGGCCGCCTCGATCGGTTCTAGCAGCCTCAGATCAAAAGTCGCCAGCACCCAGCGATTGGTCGAAAAATCGGTCAGCGCCGTCCATCAATTTGCCCGAGACCTGCGCCCCGCCGTGCTCGATGACCTCGGCCTCATCCCCGCGCTGCAAGCCTACTTGAAGACGGTGGCCGAGCGTAATACGCTGCGGATTCGGTTTACCGCGTTTGCCGGAGTCGAAGCCCTCGATAGCGACAAACGCATCGTGCTCTACCGAGTAGCGCAAGAGGCTTTGACCAATGTCGGTCGTCACGCCAAGGCCAGTTTGGTCAAGGTAAGCCTCCGCCAGATCGGCGACCACATTCACCTGGAAATTCATGACAACGGGAAATCGTTTCGGGTGGCTCGAGTGCTGGCGTCCAAAACCAATAAACGTCTCGGACTGGTCGGTATGCGGGAGCGAGTTGAAATGGTGGGCGGAACCTTAGACATCGAATCGGCCCGCGGCGAAGGCACCACCGTGCGCGCCCTGATCTCCTTCCAGACGGGAGAGGCCGCGTGACCCCTTTGAAAAAAATTACTGTTTTGCTCGCCGAAGATCATGCCGTGGTCCGCCAGGGTTTGCGCACTTTGTTGGAAACTGAAAGCCACTGTGAAGTCGTGGGACAGGCCCAGACCGGTCGAGAGGCCGTGGACATGGCAGCCGCGCTGAGACCCGACGTCATCCTGATGGATATCGCGATGCCGGAGCTCAACGGGCTCGCCGCGACGAGACAGATTCTCGCGCACAATCCCCGGGCCCGGGTGCTCATCCTTTCCGCCTACAGCGATGACGAATATGTCGAGCGCACGACCGCCGTCGGGGCCGTGGGGTTTCTGGAAAAGCAGACCTCCGCCGAGATTCTGATCGAGGCAATTCGCGAGGTGGCCAAAGGCAAAATCTTTTATAGCCCGGCTATCGCCAAACGATTGGCCGACGGTAAAAAACGTTCCCGCAATCGTGACGGTTTACCGACGCAAAATGCCGCCCGACTCACCTTGCGGGAAACCGAAGTGCTGCAACTGGTGGCGGAAGGACTGGGTAACAAGCAAGTGGCCGCATTGCTGGGTATCAGCATCAAAACGGTTGAGAAACATCGGCAACATTTGATGGACAAATTGAACATCCACGAGACGGCCGGACTTACCCGCTACGCCATGACTCATGGCATTATCGAAAGCGGCGTCCAGGTCACGTTGATCTGATCCGGAAGTTCCGCAGAGAATTAGAATTTAATGCCAAGGCACCAAGGCGCGGAGCCCGAGAGTCAGAGGTTAAATTCAACCTCATGCCGAACTTTGCCCTTCTATGCCTTGGCGCTAAATGAGTTAAAATTCCCGGGACGGAATGCCGGCTCGGCATTATAGTTTCCTCAATAGGATTTAAAATGAGAGAGCGGTTTTACACCGCGACGGTTCGATTCCCGTCAGCCTGAAGTCGGGGGGTGGGAAAACTCCTCCGGCATTCAACCTGATAGCAAACGCTGGAATGATTATATTCCCGCACCGCAATGACGCGAAGACGCGCAAATGAGACAAATTCAACGTCGATCCTGCGTCTTGGCTTTAAAGTCAGATTCTCTCGGCCGATCGGTATAATTTCAGTATTTCCCGATTACCCCTCGAGGTAAAATTAGACGCATCCGTGTCACCTGATGGGTGGATAAATGGTTTTCCGGATTGAGGTCAAATTTGCGCCATACTCCATGAACACAGTGACTCAATGCTGACAGGTAATCTAGACTGATAGGGACCGGGCCGGGACAAAGAGCATCGCTTTGGTTCCACCGAGTAAGTGGTTGACCGCCAAGCCGGGGGGG
>Ga0222651_1000264_pt1 | contig 37600 bp, 25 predicted proteins | sample AntAcemetagen369_FD_179855 | JGI IMG/M metagenome (GOLD analysis project Ga0222651, IMG submission 179855) | Saline water microbial communities from Ace Lake, Antarctica - #369 | ecosystem: Environmental > Aquatic > Non-marine Saline and Alkaline > Saline | place: Antarctica: Ace Lake...
GATGTCGTCAATTCCGGCTTGATCGAAAGTTCCGACGGCGTGTTCAATATCGAAGGCACCGTTACCAACGAGAGTGCCGGCAATATCGACACAGCGGGCATCCTGACGCTTACCGGCGCGGGAACAATAGTCCACGCTGGCGCGACAGATGTCATACTGGGCAACAGCGATATCATTGACCTGACCTTCGTCCAGAGCAGCGCCGCGACCGGCACCATGACCCTTGAGGGTGCGATGAGTGTCGGCGGCGCGCTGGTTTTCGAAGCGGGCAGCATTATCGACCTTACCACCAGCGATGTGTTCATCAACGGGTCCGGCACCATCGATAATGCCACGGCTCTGGACCTCAGTTCCGATCAAATCAATATATCGGAAGTGACCAACCGCAGTGGCGGTGTCATCGACATCGGGTTCGGAACCGTATCCAACATTTCCGCCAATCTGGTCGACAACCAGGCCGGTGCGACTATCGTCGCATCTACCGATGAAAGCAGTATTACGCTGAACGACGGCGGCATACTGCTGAACTCCGGGCTGATTGACATCCAGGGGTTTGGCGACTCGCTGACTGTCGACGGCGGCGTGCTTCAGAATGCCGGCATTATCGATATCGATGGGGGCGAAAGCCTCGATATGGTAGGCAGCACCCTGTCGATCCTCAGCGGCGGCACATTGACGGGTGCCGGCTCGGCAACGCTGGCCAACGACCTGGATATCGATACCGGCGTCAGTTTCTCGCTTTCAGCCTCAGGCCCCTCAATCGAAATCACCAGTGCCGATATCACCGGTGCCGGCGCACTGAGCAATAGCGGTACGATTTCCATGGAAGGTGCCGTCAGCACCTTCGACGGCAACATTACCGTCGACAGCTTTATCAATGAAAACGGCGGCCTTCTGAACTTCGGGTCGAGCATCTTTGTCATCAGCTCCGCCACCCAATTCACGAATGCCGTCGGCGGCACCATACAGTTCGATGCCACCACCGGTTCTTCAGATGGCCGCTTCGCCACCGACTGGACGAATAACGGGTTATTGCACATAACCAGCAGCGACGGCGCCTCCGACGCCTCGGCCGTGGTGACGATGACCGGCGGTACGATGACCAATAACGGCGAAATCCGCATTGAATCGACAACCGGTTTCAACCACTCCATCAGCGGCGACATTGAAAACAACGGCACCTTCACGATCGACACCGTCGGGGGCGGCTTCAGCGGCAGTGGCGGGACATTCAACAACAGCGGAACGGTTGATGTCGTCAATGGCAGCCAGTTCTCCATCAACCTGTCCGGTGCGGATGACGCCACTTTCGTCAACAATGCCAGCGGCATCATCAATATTAACAATGGTGTGATGAATGTGTTCGGGGGCGTGGTAACGAATGACGGCGCCATCGACATGGGTAGCGGCATTTTGCGAATTACCAGCAGCGGGGCCCAGATCGGCGTCCTAGAGCAAAATTCGAACCTCACTGTCGACGGTTCAACCAGCATACAGATCAGCGCCTTTGACAACGGTGGCACGCTGACCGGTGCCGGTACGGTAACGGTGGAAGCCGGCAGCTCGATAAGCCTGGGTGCCGATGCACTGCTGGATATTGATGTCGTCAACCAGGGCGACATCACGGCGAGCAGCGGCATATACAACATCGACGGCGTCCTAACCAACCAGGGGACAGCCACAATCGCCCTCGGCGGGGCAAGCACCCTCACCGGCAGCGGCACTATCGTCAACGAAAGCGACAATTTCTTCGAGCTTATTGACGATACGATCGACCTGACCTTTACGCAGAGCAGCACAGCATCAGGCCTGTTGGCATTTGGCGGTTCGCTCGACGTCAGCGGTTCACTGATCTTTGAAAGCGGCACGTCAATCGATCTCGATGAAAACGGTGCCATCATTACGACCGGCACAGGCACGATCGACAACAGCGCCAATCTGCAACTGACGGACGACCAGATCGGTATCGGCCATTTCATCAACCGCGGCTTCGTGCAGTTGAATTCCAATGGTACGATCACGACGGATACCTTCGACAACGTGACCGGTGCGACGGTGCGTGCAGAAGACATCCCGAACCGGATCGTCATGACCAATGACGGCACCTTCACCAATGACGGGCTGATCGAAATCAACAGCGGCCATAACCTGGTATTCCAGGATGGTGTCCTCGCCAATGCCGGAAACATCACCTTCGGAACCAATGATACGGCCGTCCTTGATGTCGTCGGCGGTACATTGTCGATGCTTGCCGGCGGTTCGCTGACCGTAACCGGCGGCACATCGCACGCGATAAACATCGATACCGAACTCAATATCGCCAATGGTGTTTCTTTCACCAATGACGACGCCAATATCGCCATCAATCTGGACGGCGGCACCATCACCGGGCCGGGAACGCTGGTCAACCAGTCAAACATCACGTTCGACGAAGGTTCGGGCCTGTCTCTCGAATTCACAAACACCGGCAACATGACCTTGGCCGGCACCCTCACCAACGTCTTCAACATCGTCGGCGCCAGCGAAAACCTGGTTGGTGGCCTCATGAGTATCGGTTCCGCCGCCACGTTCGACATGGGCGGCGCAGGCGTCTTCACCAATAACGGTAATTTCATTCTGAACACGTTTGACCCCATTACCGTACAGGAAGGCGAATTCCTGAACGACACGAACGGCACGCTGTCCGGGTTTGGCTCCATCACGGTTGGTTCCAATGGCACGTTCACCCAGAATGGCACCGATGCTACCGGCGCATCGCCAGGCGAAATCACCATTATCGGTAATGTCACGCGCGGCGATTCCTCGCAAATGATTACCGAACTGGCAGGCCTCGCCCCCGCGACCGAATTCGACGTCTATAACGTCACCGGCGCGATGGACATGGCGGGCACCATGACGGTCGAACAAATCGATGGTTTCGTCACCGATATCGGCGACAGCTTCGCGGTCGTCAATGCCGGGCAGTTGAATAACAGTTTCCATGAAATCAATGGGCTGGATATCGGCGGTGGCGTGGTAATCGATGCCGATCAGACCGAAACCGGCATCACCCTCACCGGTGTGGCCGTGACGCATCAGGGCGATGGCAATGCCAATACCCTGACCGGAACTACCGGCGACGATGTCTTCTCTGCCGGCGACGGCAATGACACGATTGTCAGCAATGGCGGCGATGACCTGATGCATGGTGGCGACGGCGATGACCTGTTCATCGTTGAAGATACCGGGTTCGGCCGGTTGGACGGCGGCAACGGCTTCGACCTTGTCAGCTTCGAGGGAGCCGGTGAAAGTTTCGACCTCACCGCCCTGCGCGGCGACCAGTTCAGCGGGGTTGAAGGCATCGACATTACCGGGGCCGGCGACAATATCCTGATGCTCGACGCCCGGACGGCCCTCGCCGCGACCAGCGGAACCAACGGGTTGAGCGGTAATGAGCACAGCCTGATCATCGATGGTGACAGCGGCGATACGGTCGCCTTCCAGGATAGCTGGTCCAATACGGGCAGCGTGACCATTGGCGGTACAGGATATTCCGTCTATGAAAACGCTTCGAACGATGCACAGGTTCTTGTCGACGACACGGTCGCCGTCAACGCCGCCTGACCCGTAACCCGCACAATCCTTTTGGCAGCCGGCGCGACATGACCGAACCAGGCGTCATCACCTCAGGGCCGCAGGCCGACAAGGGCACGCTGCAGCCTCCCTTTGACGCGGCTGTCATTGTCCCCACCATTTTGCGCGATACGCTGCCGCGCGCGATACGCTCCGTTTATGCCCAGGACTTCCCCGGCCGCATCCAGATACTGATCGGCGTTGACGTGGCCCGCGGCGACCGCGATATCCTGCGCCAGTTGATCGCCGAATGCCCCGACCGCATGGCGGTAACGGTCTTCGATCCCGGATACTCCACCGCCCAGGTGCATGGCGGCATCTATCACAACGCCTATAGCGGCTCGCTCCGCACCGTATTGAGCTACGCCGCCAACAGCCGCCACCTCACCTATCTCGACGATGACAACTGGTGGGCCCCGCATCATATTTCGAGCCTGCTCACCGCCATCGAGGGATTCGACTGGGCATTCACCTATCGCTGGTTTGTCGATCCGGGCACGCAGGAAGTGCTGTGCCCGGATGATTTCGAATCCGTCGGTCCGGCGCTTGGTATCTATGCGAAAAAGCTCGGTGGCTTCGTCGATGCAAACTGCCTGATGATCGACAAGTCCCGCTGTCACTGGGTCCTGCCGCATTGGTCGATTCCGCTTCTTCCCGATGGCAGTGGCGAGGACCGCAATGTCTTCAATGCCTTGAAAAGCCAGCATTCCACCGCGCGGACCCGTGCCCCCAGCGTCTATTATGTCATCAATCCCGCTGCGGATGCCCAGCCGGTGCGCGACCGAATGCTTGCCCGGCGCGGCATCAAACTGTCGGTGGCGCAATCCGGCAAGGCCACGCCTTTCACGCACCGCAACGAGAAGATCAACGAATACCTGTTGTCTAACCTCACCCGGAAGCTCCATCTGGGCGCGGGGACCAATGTCCTCGATGGCTGGCTGAACACCGATATCGCGCCCATTTCGCCGAAGGTCCTGGCGCTGAACCTGAACGACTCCCTGCCCTTCGAAGCCGACAGCTTCGACTATATCGCCAGTGAGCATGTCATCGAACATCTCGACCTGGATCAGGGCATCCGACTGCTGCAGGAGTGTTTCCGGGTGCTCAAGAGCGGCGGAACGCTTCGCCTCTCGACCCCGGATCTCGGCAAGTTCCTCGCATTATTCACCAATGAACCCAGCGACCTGCAAAAACGGTATGCCGACTGGATAAACCGGGCATTCATCGGAAAAACAACCGATTACAACGCGACTCTCATCCTGAATAACGTCTTCTACAACTGGGGCCATCGCTGCATTTACGACCGGAACCTGCTTGCCGCCGCGATGCATCAGGCCGGCTTCACCGAAATGGCCGTGCGTCCCGTCGGGGAAAGTCCCGACCCGCATCTCGCCGGAATCGAAAACCATGGCCACGCCGTCGGACAGCCCGAATTGAACGCCTATGAGACCATGGCAATCGAGGGCCGCAAACCTTAAGCCGGTCTTAACCGTATTCTGCGCAGGATGTCTCGTACCGGTACCGGCTTTGTGCTAGGTTTCGGCTGTCTTGGTTAACGGGTGGTCAGATTTCATATGGCGGCGACGTCTCAGTTTCGCGAAGGCGATGATCAACGCAGTCTGGTTGGACGCGTCGGCGATTTTGGCCGCAACGTCGGTGGCAAAATCTTCCGCAGCGGCAATCGCGGCCCGTGGTGGAAGCTCCGTACTTCGACAATTATTGCGCTATCGGTCCTCGTCCTTGGCATGATGGGCCGCGTCTACGACCTTCCCTGGGTCGAATGGGTCCGAGTCAAGGCCTTCGACGTTTATCAGATCATTGAACCCCGCGAACCTGCGCAAGGCCTGCCGGTCGGCATCATCGATCTGGACGAAAAAAGCCTGTTCGAGATCGGCCAATGGCCCTGGCCCCGAACCGTCATCGCCGATCTTCTCAACAGGCTGGCAGATGCTGGCGCCGGGGGCGTCGCCTTTGATATTATCTTTTCAGAGCACGACCGAACCTCGCCCAATCTGATCGCCGATAGCGTTCGGGGGCTGGATGGCGAAACCATCAACAAGCTGAAATCGCTTCCCAGCAATGATGATGTTCTGGCAGCAGCGATGCGGCGGATTCCAACGGTTGTCGGCCAGATAGGCCTGCAAACACCACTCACGGAAGGACAACTCCCGCCAACAAAAAGGTCTGTCATACAGGGGGTCGTTGGGTCCGGTACGGGTTATCCTTTCGGGTTTATCAAACCGGCATACAAGACCTTTATGGGCAATGTTCCAGAGCTGGAAAATTCGGCCAGCGGCCACGGTATCTTTTCCGTTGGCGAAGAACCTGATGGTGTCGTGCGCCGCGTCCCCCTGATATCGCGGGTCGACGAAGAAATCAGGCCAGCCTTGTCGATCGAACTTTTACGGGTCGCGCTTGGAGGATCAATCGTCTTTGTCCGACGGGACGATGCTGGAATTTCCAATATCGCGATCCAACGCAAAGGACGACCCGGCTACGAAATCCCAACGGATAGCAACGGTCGAATATGGGTCCATTACGCCTTACCCGACCCCTTCAATACGCCAGATAATTCAGGGCGCCTCTATATCTCTGCTTCGGACATCATTCAGGGCAAGGTCGATCCCAAGCGGCTGGCAGGCAAGCTGTTTTTCGTTGGTACATCGGCCGCCGGCCTACTTGACATTCGTGCCACGCCCGTCAGTCCCCGGCAGCCCGGAGTCGAGGTTCACGCCAATATCCTCGAAAACATCATCACCGCGACCAACAGCCGGGTGGATCGTCGCGAAGCAATAAAAGCGGCGGGTATCGCCACGATCCAGGAAAACGGCTGGGATCCCAAATCGCCGGAGTATCAGGAATTTGTCCAAAATCTGAACAATGAAATGCTTCAGGTCGTGGATTACGACTTCTACCTGAAGTATCCGCCCATCGCGAACAGTCTTGAACTGGCCATGATCCTGTTCGCAGGGTTGTTCATGATCGTCTTCATTCCGCGACTAGGGCCCATGCTGACCCTGGCCGGCATCGTCGTTGCTGGCACTGCACTGGTCGGGGGAAGCTGGTATCTGTTCAGCGAACACATGACCTTCCTCGACGTCACCTATCCCGGCGTCGTGACGATGGCGCTGTATTCAGTGCTGACCTTCGCCAACTATACGCGCGAAGCGGCGGAGAAAAAGCAGGTACGCGGCGCCTTCGCGCAGTATCTGTCCCCTGCCCTGGTCGAACAGCTTGCCGAAGATCCGGACCGGCTGCAGCTCGGCGGGGAGACCAAGGAAATGTCCTTCCTGTTCTGCGACGTGCGCGGCTTTACCGCCATTTCCGAAACGTTCAAAAGCAACCCGCAGGGACTGACCGTCCTGATCAACCGGCTGCTGACGCCGCTGACCAATGCGATCCTGTCGCGGCAGGGTACGATCGACAAGTATATGGGCGATTGCATCATGGCGTTCTGGAACGCGCCGCTGGATGTTGCAAACCATTCAATCCACGCCTGTGATTCAGCGCTGGCCATGTTCCGGTCGCTGGACATCCTGAACGAGGAACGGCGGCTGGAAGACGAAGCCGCGGGCGTGCCGCATCTTCCGCTGAATGTCGGCGCCGGCATCAATACCGGCGAATGCGTCGTCGGCAACATGGGCTCGGAGCAGCGCTTCGATTATTCCGTACTCGGCGACCCGGTGAACCTCGCCGCCCGGCTGGAAAGCCAGTCCAAGAATTATGGCGTCAAGATCGTGCTGGGTCCGAAGACCGGCGAAGAAGCGGCCGCAGCCGGATTTGGTGTTCTGGAACTCGATCTTATCCAGGTGAAGGGACAGTCCGTGGGAGTTCGCATCTTCAGCCTGATGGGCGACCCGTCATTCGCATCGGACGCTGATTTCACGGCAATCCGGGTAAAGCACGAGGAATTTATTTCCGAATACCGCAGCCAGCATTGGGACAGCGCCGACGAACTCATGGCCGAATGCCGCAACATGGCAAGGACCCAAAACCTCGACCTGGATGTCCTGTACGATATGTATGCGGAACGGATCGAAGAGTATCGGGAAGTGCCACCGCCGATCAACTGGGACGGTGTTTACGTCGCAACGTCGAAGTAATCCTGCCGGAAAACTGCCACCAGGCAAATATTATGCGCCGGGCTCGGTCGCGGAATCATGCTGGCCAACCGCCGTGTCCGCTTCTGTCGTGGCCGTTCCCGCCCCGGCCATTTGCTGCAGCGCGCCGCCGATCCGCTGGAACACGGGGCGCCAGTCCCCAAGGATACGCTGCCGGAACAGCCGCATCTTCGGATACCACGGCGTATCCTCGCGCCGGAACAGCCAGCGCCATTCCCCGCCGAACGGCAGGATCGTCCAGACCGGCTTGCCCAGGGCCCCGGCGAGATGCGCCACTGCGGAATCGATGCTGATAACCAGATCAACCTGATCGATGATCGCGGCGGTTTCGCCAAAATCGGTCAACGCATCGGTCATGCTAAAGACATTGTCCCGCTTCAGGTGCGGCGTTATCTCCGCCGATCGCGGTCCCCATTGAATGCTGTAGAAGTCGATGCCTGGCAGGTCGAACAGGGCCGCAAACCATTTCAGCGGACAGGACCGGAACCGGTCATCACTATGCGTCGGTCGCCCGGCCCAGATGAACGCCACAGCCAGCCGTCCTTCGCGCCGCTCGATGCGCACCTTGGCATCAGCCGGCGGCCGAATATACGGGGTCTCGTGCGGGACCGTTTCGACCGTCGTGCCAAACCGGTTCGGCAGGCTGAGCAACGGTATCTGCACGTCGAAATCTACCGAGGCATCGGATCCCAGTGGATATACCGCGTCCACGCCCTCCAGGGTCTCCAGAACCCGGTGCAGTTCAGGTTCGCAGACAAGCAGAATAGTCCCGTCCCCGATACGCTCGCGCAGCAGCGGGACATAGCGGATGAACATCAGCGTGTCGCCGAACCCCTGCTCCACATGGACCAGCAACCGGCGTCCCTTCAGCGGCCCGCCATCCCACAGGCGTTCATGCACATTCTTGACGTTGCTCTTGTAGGCCGCCATGTCGAAGCGCGACTCATAGGTCGCCCAGCCTTCCTTGAACTGCCCGTTCATCAGCAACACACTGGCCGGCGCAAAATAGGCCCGCGCCGCCGTCGGCTGCAATTCGCGCACCCGCTTGTAGCAACTCAGCGCGTCCTGCAGCCGTTCCATCCGCAACAGGGCATTGCCCAGCGAGTAATGCGCATCCGGGTCGTCGGGTGCCAGTTCCACTGCCCGGCGCAACAGGTGCAGGCCCTCCCCCACATGGCCCAGCTTCAGAATGACATGCCCCAGGTTCTTTAGCGCCGAGACATCATCCGGCCCTAGCACCAGCGCGTGGCGCAGGACCATCGCTGCTTCCTCATACCGGCCCAGTTTTTCCAGCGTCGCCCCCAGGTTTGTCAGGCCCCGCATATGGTTCGGGTTCAGATCGATACTGCGCTGATAGGCTTTCAGCGCGTTTTCCACGTCATTGGACTGGAAGAAGGCATTGCCGAGCTTGTACCAGCCATTTGCCCAGTTCGGCCCCGCCTCGACGGCTTTGCGGTACGCCGCTATGGCTTCGGGAATATTTTTCTGGTTCAGATAGGCGTCACCGCGATTGGCATGCGCTTCCGCGTAATCCGGCCGCAAGGTCGTCGCCGCCTCGAACGCCGCCAGCGAATCCTCCACCCGACCGATCCGGTACAGCAGATTGCCGAGATTATTTTGCACTTCGGGAAAGTCGGCTCGATACTTCAGCGCCGTCCGATAGGCTGCTTCAGCGTCCTCAAGCGCGCCGGATTCCGCCCTGGCGATCCCCATATTATTGTGCGCGTCCGCGTAGTCCGGCTGCAGCGCTATCGCCTGCTCCAGTGCCGCGACAGCGTCCGAATACTGCCCACTGATCCGAAGAACAAACCCCAACGTATTGTAATACGATGATGTTTTCGGGTCCGCCGCAATTGCCTGCCGAACCTGCTGGATCGCGATATCATTGCGACCGGCACGGTGTGCAATCACGCCAAGCAGATGCAAGGCTTCCGCATTCGTCGCCTCCGACGCCAGCACCGCACGGCATGATTTCTCCGCCGCGGCGAGGTCACCTGCCTGGAATTGCGCTACGGCTGTGGATATGGAAAATGCATCGTCAGACATCGGAACCAATATTACTGCAAATTAACCATGAATATGACGTGCAATTGCTAACGAAACAAAAACACCCTTCCCTTGCCATCACCTAACAGATTCCGTGGCAGGACCAATACAGGAAAGAAGCACGATACCTATGAGCAATGAAACTCCTCTCGCCGGGATTCGCGTCGTCGAACTTGGCAGCAGCGTCGCCGTTCCTTATGGAACCTGGGTCATGTCGACCCTCGGCGCGACAGTCGTAAAGGTCGAACGCCCGGAATCCGGCGATGACTGCCGCACCTGGGGGACCGGATGGTACGGCGATGTCAGCGCGATTTTCGTTGCGCTCAACGCCGGCAAACATTCCGTCGAAGTCGATCTCAAGGACCCCGAGCAGGTCGCGGTGCTGCGTCGCTTTATCATCGAGCAGGCCGATGTCGTCGTGCAGAACCTGCGTCCCGGCGTGGCCGAGCGGCTGGGCCTTGGCGCGGACGAACTCTGTGCCGAAAGCGATAAGCTAATCTATGTCAATTGTGGCGCCTTCGGCCGCGAAGGACCGCTCAGCACCCGTCCGGGATACGACCCGCTGATGCAGGCCTTCTGCGGATTGATGAACGTCACCGGCGAAGAAGGCCGGCCCCCGGTGCGGGTCGGTACCTCGATCGTCGACATGGGCACCGGCATGTGGTGCGTTATCGGCGTATTGTCCGCCTTGCGAACACGCGAACAGACCGGCAAGGGTGGCCGTGTCGACACATCGCTGTTCGAAACCGCCATGGGATGGATGACCTATCACGCCTGCAGCTTCTTCGGTGACGGCTCGGTACCACAGAAATTCGGGTCTTCCGGTCCCGGCATGGCGCCGTACCAGGCGTATCGCTGCGCCGATGGTTACCTGATCATTGCCGCCCCCAACGACCGCATGTTCGGACGGCTGTGTACCCTGCTGGGCCATACGGAATGGAGCACCGACGTGCGCTTCGTGAACAACAAGAACCGCTGGGAAAACCGTGCGACCCTGAACGCATTGATCGAGGGCGTCACCGCCACCCGCGACCAGATGGACTGGCAGGGCGAACTGGAAAAGATCGGCATCCCCAGTTCACCATTGCAGGGCGTCGACCAGGTCGTCAGTCACCCGCAGACCGAAGCGCTGGGCCTCGTCCAGACCACCGATGACGGCAAGTACCGGGTGATGGGCATCCCCATGTCCTTCGATGGCAAACGCCCCTACCAGCATGATGGCCCACCGTCCCTTGGTGCGCATAACGACGAACTGTTCGGAGAATAAAAACCATGAAAATGGAATACGAAACCCTGAAGCTCGAACGGATCGAAGATCACCTTCTGCTGGTCACGCTGAACCGTCCGGATGCCGCCAACGCGCTGAACACACAGATGGGCTACGACTTCCGGGATATGTGGAGCCATCTCTACATGGATCAGGAAGACCTGCGTTGCGTCGTCGTGACCGGGTCGGGCGAGCGCATTTTCTGCGCCGGTGGTGACCTGAAGGAACGCAACAACATGACCGACGAAACCTGGCAGAAACAGCACGCGCTGTTCGAACAGGCGATGCTGGCCATGACCGACTGCCCGATCCCGATTATTGCCGCGGTAAACGGCGCCGCCGTCGCGGGCGGGCTGGAATTCGTGCTCGGCGCTGATTTCGCCTATGCCGCCAGCCACGCCAAATTCGCCCTGACCGAGGTCACGCTGGGCATTATGCCGGGCGCGATGGGGACCCAGAACCTGCCGCGCGCCGTCGGCGTCCGCCGGGCCAAGGAAATAATCCTCACCGGTAAGATGTTTACGGCCCAGGAAGCTCTTGAATGGGGCGTGTTGAACCGTATCTGTACCGACGGGAAGTTGATGGAGGAGACTCTGGAGACAGCCCGGGCGATCTGCAACAATGCGCCGATATCGACGCGTCAGGCCAAAAAATCAATAAACGTTTCGACCCAGATCGACCTGAAAAACGGCTATGCCTTCGAAATTGAAGCGTATAACCGCATGGTAACGACCGAAGATCGCCTGGAAGGCGTGCGCGCCTTCAACGAAAAGCGCAAGGCACAGTTCAAGGGACATTGAGTTCTGCGGATACACATAAAGACATAGGAGAATGACAATGCGACCGGGAATAGATGTTGAATGCCGCGAAGTCGGACTTCGCGATGGGCTGCAAATCCAGAAAGTGTTCTTTCCGACGGCCGACAAGATTCGCTGGCTGACGATGGAAGCCGCGGCGGGCATGCCCGAAATTGAAGTATGCTCGTTCGTGCCGCCGAAACTGCTGCCGCAATTCGCGGATAATCAGGAAGTCGTCGCCGCCGCGCTGAAAATCGATGGCTTGTGCGTCGCCGCCCTGAGCCCGAACATGAGAGGCGCACAGGACGCCTTCGCCGCCGGTATTCACAAGCTGAATTACGTCACCTCCGTCAGCGAATCCCACAATATGTCCAACGTACGCCGGACCGTGGATGAGTCAGTCGCGGATTTCGAGCGCATCGTTGCCCTGCGCAATGCGACGCCGGAAGCAAAAGATGTACGGCTCTGCACCGGGCTGGCCACCGCACTTGGCTGTACCCTGGAAGGCCAGGTTTCGGTTTCCGCCGTCCTGAAACTGGCGGAACGGTTCGTCAAGGCGGGCGCCGATGAACTATCGGTCGCGGACACCGTCGGCTATGCCAACCCGCAACAGGTCAAGGAAATGTTCGAGGCCGTGATCGGCGAATTCGGCAAAACCGTGCCGGTATCCGCGCATTTCCACGATACCCGCGGGCTCGGCCTTGCCAATGTCTTTGCCGCGCTGGAAGCCGGCTGCCGACACTATGACGCCTCGCTGGCGGGCCTGGGCGGTTGCCCCTTTGCTCCCAACGCGACCGGCAATATCGTCATGGAAGACCTTGTCTTCCTGCTCGAAGGTGCCGGACTGAAAACCGGGGTCGATATGGACAAGCTGGTCGAGATTCGCGAAATCATCGAGGCCAACCTGCCCGATGAAACGCTCTATGGCATGTATGCCCGCGCGGGCGCGCCAAAAGGCTTCGTTCCGGCCAGCGCCGCAGCCTGACAACCAACCCGGGCGGTGTCGATACGGCGCCGCCCGATCCTCAAGACAAGACAAACGGGACGGCCATCCGTGCCCGTCACAAATGGAGACTGTGCCCATGTCGGACATGCATGCCACCATCGACTTCGAGGACGATGACTATCCGGAAATCCGCGAAGCCGTCGCAAAGATCTGCGAAGGCTTTCCCGGCGAATACTGGCGTGACCTGGAAGAACAACCGGTAGAGGGCAGCTATCCGACCGCTTTTGTAACAGCGCTGACGGAATCGGGCTTTCTTGGGGCCTTGATCCCCGAAGAATTCGGCGGCGCCGGGCTGCCGATCCGTGCCGGCGCGGTGATCCTGGAAACGATCCACGCATCCGGCTGCAGTGCCGGGGCCTGCCACGCGCAGATGTATACGATGGGTACGGTACTGCGACATGGATCCCCCGAACAGAAGCAGGAATACCTGCCAAAGATCGCCAGCGGTGAACTGCGGCTGCAGGCTTTTGGCGTAACCGAACCGACCACGGGTTCCGATACCACCCAGCTCAAGACCCGGGCGGTACGCGATGGCGACAGTTACGTCATCAATGGCCAGAAAGTATGGACCAGCCGGGCGCTTCATTCCGATCTGATGCTGTTGCTCGCCCGCACGACACCGGCGAACGAAACCAAACGGCGCAGCGACGGCCTGTCGACATTCCTGATCGATATGCGCGCGGCGCGCGACAACGGCATGGAAATCCGTCCGCTCGAAGCGATGATCAACCACAACACGACCGAAATTTTCTTCGACAATCTGCGCATCCCCGCCTCCAGCCTGATCGGTGAGGAAGGCAAGGGTTTCCGCTACATCCTCGACGGCATGAATGCGGAACGTATCCTGATTGCGGCGGAAGCCATCGGCGACGGCCGCTATTTCACCCGCAAGGCGGTGGAATACGCCAATGACCGCGTCGTCTTCGGCCGGCCCATCGGACAGAACCAGGGCGTGCAGTTCCCCATCGCCAAGGCGCATGCCGACCTGGAAGCCGCCGACCTGATGAATCGCAAGGCCGCCGCCCTGTTCATGGCGCAGCGCGACGCGGGGGCCGCCGCCAACATGGCCAAGCACCTTGCCGCGGAAGCCGCCTGGGCCTGCGCGGAGGCCTGCTTCACCACCTATGGCGGGTTCGCTTATGCGCGCGAGTACGATATCGAGCGCAAATGGCGCGAATGCCGGCTGTTCCGCACGGCACCGATTTCGACCAACATGATTCTGGGTTATATCGGCCAGCACGTGCTGGGCATGCCGCGAACGTACTGACCGACAAATCCACATGGCCGAACCCGATGGTCTCAAGGCGCCGGTCACAGCCGCGGTAGCTGGCACCTTTGCGGTACAGACGCTCGCCGCCGTGGCGATGCACTGCATTCCCGTATTCGCGCCCGCTGCCGCCATCGACTATGGCATTCCCGAAACCCAGGTCGGGCTGTTTACCGCCATCATCTTCGCCGGTGCCTTATCGTCGGGGCTGGTGAGCGGCGCATTCGTCGCCCGGTACGGGGCGATGCGCGTCTGCCAGCTTGCGATGGTCAGCGCTGCCATTGGTCTCGCCTTCTTCACCCTGGCACTGCCCTGGGCCGCCGTGATCAGCGCAGTGCTGATCGGTTTCAATTACGGACCGATCAATCCCGCCAGTTCCCATGTCCTGTTCAAGGTTACCAACCCGAAAAATCGTCCCTTCATCTTTTCGCTGAAACAGACCGGCGTGCCGATGGGTGCTGGCTTCGCCGGACTTGCCGTCCCTGCCCTGATCACCCTGTACGACTGGCAGACGGCCACGCTGATCCTGGCCGGTCTCGCCCTGTTGACGGCGCTCGCCGTACAGCCGATCCGCGCCGCGCTCGATTCCGACCGCCGCCCCGGCACGGTGTTGTTCGGTGGCGGCACCGGCATCATCGCCCCGGTCCGCATGCTGCTCGCCGACCCGGTCATCCGGCGATTGTCGCTGATCGCTTTCAGCTATGCCGGAGCCCAGGCCAGCATCGCCGCCTTCCTTGTTGTCTATCTGACCATCGATACCGGTTTCACGCTGGCACAGGCGGGCGCAGCCTACGCCGTCAGCCAGGCCGGCGCCGTGGCGGGGCGCATCTTCTGGGGCGGCATTGCCGGCCGCGTTGTCCCGACCCGCCGCGTCCTCGCCGGACAGGGCATCCTGACGGGTAGTTGCCTGCTGCTCACCGCGGCATTCGCCACCGACTGGCCGCTCGCCGCGATCCTGCCGGTATGCCTCGTGCTCGGCACCAGCGCCTATGGCTGGAACGCCCTCTACCTGTCAGAAATCGCCAGCCTCGCCCCGCCGGGACAGATCAGCGCGGTCACCGGCGGTGCACAGGTCTTCATGTTCGGCGCCGGTATCTTCTACGCCCCCCTGTTCGGCGGGCTGGCGGCATTGACCGGGGATTTCACGATACCATACCTCGTCATCGCCGGGCTGACCCTGGCAGCAGGCACCTACGGCTTTTTCCTGCCGCGAGACACTGCAATCTCAAATTGAACCGGTCGAGCTGCCACGCGCACGGAAAATCCCCATTTCTCCCACAGGTAAAGCACAAAACGAACATGCGGAAATTGCATTTATTTTCGTCAAGTTAAGGAAAATTAAGGATATTCCCGCGAAGATACTGTATTCACGTAGGAGAGTACCCTTTGCGCGACCACATGAACTGGCGTCTGTTTCTGTCTACCCGCCTGGGTTGGCGTATATCGCTGGCCGTGTTCGTTAGTATCCTTGTGGTCGAAACCGCTATCCTGATTCCTTCCTATTTGCGCCATGAACGCGACCTGCTGACGCAACTGAACGAGCTTTCACGCGCCGCACTGGACGCCAACGCAGCCACGCCGCATCACATCGTCAATGTGATGCGTGCCGAACATATCCTGGGTGGTGTTGTCTTCAGTTCGCGAGGTGAAATCCTGAGCCGTGCCGGTGAGGCACCCGTGATGGTGTTGAACGATCCCGACAGCAGCGAAATGTTACGGCGGCAATCCGCGGATGGCAGCCGCTACGATGTATTCTGGCCCGCGCCCATATTGGACGGGCGCTACGCCATTGCGCTGCGTATGGATGCCAGTTGGATAGCCGCCGAACTGGAAAGTTATACCTGGAGTATTCTGGGGTTGGTCCTGCTGGTGTCGGCCTTCGCCAGCATGGCCACCATTCTGCTGGTCGCGCGGTTCGTTGTCATTCCCGTCGTACGGTTACAGGGACACCTTGCTCTGGCCGAGCAGAATATCGAAAACATTGAAGGCCTTACCTCAATTCAAAGTTCCAATGACGAAATCGGCGACCTGACGCGGTCGCTGCATACCCTGCTGTACCGTATGGATCGATACCGGCGCACTGCGCTGGAGGCAAAAGACGAGCGTTTCCTGGATTTTGTCGGCTCGACATCGGATTGGTTCTGGGAAATGAACAGTGACGTGCAATTCAGCTTTTTCTCTTCCCGGTTCGAGGAAATAAGCGGCGTTCCACCCGGTGATCTTTTGGGCAAGACCCGGCAGGAAACAGGCATTCCCGGCATTGATCCCGATGTCTGGGAACAGCATATGGACGACCTGGAACACCATCGCCCGTTCCGGAATTTCAGCCACCACCGGATTATGCCAAATGGAAAGCGGGTATACCTGTCGATCAGCGGTCAGCCTGTATTCGATGTCGATGGCACGTTCATGGGATACCGCGGTTCCGGTACCGATATCACGCCCTTCAAGACGATTGAGGCAGAACTGCACAAGGCCAAGGAAGTAGCCGAATTCGCCAACCGGTCGAAGTCCGAATTCCTCGCTAATATGAGCCACGAATTACGCACGCCGCTGAACGCGATCATCGGCTTTTCCGAAGTGATGGCAACCGGTGTATTCGGCGCCGTCGAAAACGAAAAATACGCATCCTATATCGATGACATTCACAATTCGGGCCGAATGCTGCTGAATATCATCAATGATATCCTTGACTTGTCGAAAATCGAAGCCGGAAAACTGGATCTGAACGAAGAGCCGATCATCGTCGCAAAGGCAATGGAATCCTGTATCGCTCTCGTAAAGGGGCGCGCCGCCGAAGCCGGGGTAATTGTGACAAGTCACATCCCAAGCGATCTGCCGCCCCTGATTGCAGACGAAACCAAATTGAAGCAAATTGTCCTCAACGTGCTGTCAAATGCCGTGAAGTTCTCCAAAAGGGGCGATACGGTTCGACTGGAAATATGGCTCGCAAACTCCGGCTCCCTGGCGATACGGGTCACCGATACCGGCATTGGCATCGCGCGTGACGACCTGCGCAAAATCATGGAACCGTTTGTTCAGGTCGAAAGCGACATGAGCCGCAAGTACGAAGGTACAGGTCTTGGCCTGCCGCTCGCCAAGGCGCTGACCGAACTGCATGACGGCACCTTCGTGCTGAACAGCGATATCGGCGTCGGTACCGTCGCTGAATTGCATCTCCCTGCGGAGCGGCTGCAGATCGCCGCCTGACGGTCAGGTAAGGGCCCCGCCTGCGGACAGAAAATCGGACTCAGGCGGGAGAGTCATCCCGCGCGAATAGCCAGAGCAGGAACAGCGCAAAGAGACCTTCCAGCGCCATGATGAACAACGCTGTCGGCGCGCCCCAAAGATCCGCCATCCAGCCCACATTGAAGAAGCCGATCGGACCGGACCCGATACACAATGTCAGCACGCCGAGCACACGGCTGCGATATTCCGGCGATGCCCCCAGGTAGGTAAGCGTGCTCTGCATCGCGGAAAAACAGGCACCGGCAACGCCTGTCACGGTCAGACAAATTGATACAATAAAGAAAGAATGATGAGGTCCACCAGCAACATACGAAAGAATACTGAGGTAAAAAATCATCGAAATATAGATCGTGGTGCCCCACTGGTAGACCTGAAAGTAGTTCGCGGGGCGCGCCACGGTGGCGACAAGCAGCGCACCGACAAAGGCGCCCAGTCCTTCCAGGCTGGACAGCACCCCGACCATGAAGGGATCGAGCCCCAGGTGGTCACGCCCCAGCACTGGGATCATCGAGGTAAAGGGAAATCCCCAGACATTGAAGGCAATCGTAATCAGCAGAATACGGCGCAGGTTGGCATCACCCATGACATAGCGGACACCCGCGCGCAGATCGCTGATAAACGTGAAAGAGCCGCCGGGCAGTTCCCGTTCCGGCACCCGCGCCAGAATGACCAGTACCAGGCAGATGGAATAGACAACGGCACTGAACAGGAACACCCCGAACACGCCGACATATTGCAGGATCACCCCACCCAGCAAGGGGCCAAGCATTCGGGTTGCGTTACTGGTCGCCGCGTCCAGGCTCATCGCCGCCGACAGTGCCCCCCCCGACAGGTCCCCCAGCAGGCGCCGGCGCACCGGCATATCCGTCGCCCAGAAAATGCCGCTCAGGAAAGACGCGATGGCAACATGGATGAACGCCAGTTCCCCGGCCCAGGCAAGCGTCGCCATGCCGATGGACACCACCGTGATCGCCAGAATGGATGCCGCGAGCATCAATTTGCGGTTCAACCGGTCGGCAACCGCCCCAATCACGGGCCCGCACAACGCCAGGGGCAGCATCCACAGTAACGGCACGACCGAAACCAGAAGCGGCGAGTTTGTTGTTTCGAACGTGTATACGCCGAGCGCCAGCAACTGGAACCAGCGGATGACGCCGGTAAACCCGCCAACGAACCAGAAAGCCAGATAACTCGGGTCGCGCAGCAGCACCCGAATGCTGACATCGGCCGGATTGCTGTCGGTATCCAGGCTCAATTCGCTACCCTGTTACCGCAAGTAGGTGAATTATCATATCCGGGACATTCAGTTGCCGGTGAAAGGGTTTGCTGATAGCGTCGCATTGATCTATTGGAAATGACCGTATTTTAATCAACCTGCTTTATATTGGGCAGATCTGCGGATGAATATTTCGCACGGTGGCTAGCCGGTACTCCAGATAATTCGAATGTTTTCCATCGTGACCAAAGAGACTCCATTTTGGAACTGAAGCGCAAACTCAAAGCCGTCGTGGGCGTCCTCCTGATTGGCGCCTTTCTGGCCGTGTCCTATGAGGTGTTCCACTGGTTCACCCATGTCTACGAGAACAATGCGCGCATCCAGACAGATATCACCAATATTTCGGCCCAGGTCGATGGCAAGATCGAGAGTATCCAGGTCGAGGAAGGCTCCGCGGTAAAGAAGGGCCAGCTTCTTATTATCCTCTACCATGAAGACATCCTGCTGAACATCAAGTCACTGCAAACCGATCTTGCGCTGGAACGGGCCAAGCGCAAGCGCCTGCTGTCGGAAAAAAGCACCTTCGAAACGGAACTCGCCTCCAAACTCAAGACCCAGCGGGTGAAGATTCGCGCGATGGAACAGGAATCCCTGTCCATTGACGGCCGGATCAAGCTTTCCGCCAAGAATCTGGCGCGGACGAGGCTGCTGGTATCGCGCAAATTCACCCCGGAAACCCAGTTGACCGCCGAACAGGACAAGGCGCTGGAACTGGAAGGCGAAGCCACCCTGCTGAAAGGCCGCATCGCGGTCGCACGGCAGGAACTGGCGCAGCTTGAATCCACCCGCAGCCAAATCGAAATCATCGAGAACGATATCCGGATTTCCGACATCGAGCAGTCCCGCATTGCCGATTCAATTGCCAAGCAGGAACTCTGGGCGAGCTATCGGCATATCACCAGCCCGATCGACGGCGTGGTCGGCCGTATCCACAAGTTCCGCGGCGAATACATCGAGGACGGCGTCAATATCCTGATGCTGCACGATCCGAAACTGTACTGGGTCGAAGCCTATGTCGAGGAAAGCCAGCTTCGCCATTTACAGCCGGGTCAGGAGGTTCTGGTCAACCTGGACGCCTACCCGTTCGAGGATTTTTACGGCACGTTGCGGCAGATCGGCCGCATCACCACGACCGAAATGGGTATCAGCGCCAAGGTCAACGGCAACAGCCGTTTCGGCGCCTCGAGCGAACGGGTGCCGGTTCGCATATCGCTCGAAAATCCCCCGCCAAACCTGACGCCCGGTATGCGCGCGGATATCAATGTGCGGATCTACGACTGGATCAAACTCTGGTAGTCATCCTTCCGGCGCCAGGTGGAACGACGGCACATGCCGCCTCCCCTGACACGCCGTATCTGAACCCGGATCAGCCCGCCTTGTAATCGATATTCTGCGGGAACATGTAGCGGTTCGACTCCGCATCCATTTCCGTCTTGAAGGTATAATGTTCCTTCAATGCCAGCGCCTTCGCCACTGCCGGACGCGCGTTGATGCCGTCCACCAGCCGCTTCAGGTTCGGTAATCCGCTCCACGATTCCTCATCCAGCACCACTGGTAACAGCCGCGCCCAGCCCCAGGCCGCCATGTCGATGATCGTGTATGTGTCGCCCAGCACGTATTCGCTTTTCGCCAGCTGATTGTCGAGGATCTGATAATGGCGCAATGCCTCGAAGCGGTAGCGGTTGATCGCATAGGGCAGCTTCTCCGGCGCATAGCGCTGGAAATGCACCGACTGTCCCGAATACGGCCCGACGCCGCTGGCGATGAACATCAGCCAGGACAGCAATTGCCCCCGGTTCTCGGGCGTATCGGCGGGCATGAACTGGCCGGTCTTTTCACCCAGATACAGCAGGATGGCGTTACTGTCGAAAATCGTGACATCGCCATCAGTCAGGCTCGGCGCCTTGGCGTTCGGATTGATCGCCAGATATTCGGGCGTGAACTGCTCGCCCTTGCGCGTATCGACCGGCACCAGTTCGTATTCCAATCCGGATTCTTCCAGAAACAGCGCTACCTTGGTCGGGTTCGGTCCCAGATTGTAATAGAATTTCAGCATTAGCGGTCTCCCGTTGGAAGGTTGATCCATTGGCAAACAGCTTAGGCACCCGACAAGACCCGACACCAGAAAATTAATGGATCCGCCCCGGCTTCGGAACCAATCCCGCCATCGTTACTCCAGCAGCCTCATGTCGTATCCGTATTCGGAATAGCGACTGGTGACCTCCTCGGTCATAACATTGCGGATAAGGAATTTCTGCCAGTCCTGCAGGGCGGCGAAAACATCTTCGACAGGTTGCTTTTCCGTCACCGAATAATTCATCGGCCCCTCCTCGAATACCTGCTCGATATAGGTCGGGCCCACCCGGAAATCAGCGCCGCCGGTAATACGGGCGAGGACCTTCCGGAATATCGCCGGCGACCGTGTCAGTTCTTCAAACGGAATATGTTCGACATCTTCGATCAGGATATCCTGCTGCATATTGCTGACCTGCAAAGCCGTCGTCAGGAAATTCATGTTTTCGAAATCGTCGAAATCAACGTGAAAAAGCGCCCCGACTTCGCCCGTGACCTCTTCATGGCGCCCCGCAAGATTAAGCCGCGCCTGCTTGTAATCGTCGCTACGCGCCGCATCGAACTGGTGGCGACTGACGAAAGACAGAATCTGGTCGACCGGATGCCGGATCAGATTGATGACACTGATCGTCCGGTCGGGTGTCTAGGCGGCCAGTCGCCGCCGCAAATTGCCAAGCGTGTAACCATGGACATTGCCGATTACGGCCGAGTCACCGAACATCCGATGCGCATCCAGGTATTCGCTGACGGTCTTGCTGTTGAAGTTATCCTGCCGGGCGCTCAGGCCTTCGGGGCCAACGCCCAATGCCCCCATGTCCGGAATATCATAAATCGACCGGATCGGTTCTGCGGGGTGTGCAGGATCCAGTTCGGCCCGTCCATCTTTGTCAAAGGTCACAATATCGGGGGGAAAATGGTTCCCATGGCTGCAGACGATATCCGGGTGCTGACTGAGCGACCACGCAAGCCAGTAGGTCGCCGTCCGGCCAGGTGACGTGACTAGAAACCAACCGGGCGATGCATCGCCCGACATCACACTCGTAGCGGTGCCTCTTCTTATCCTGACTGTATTTTATATTATTTTACCACTTTTAAAAGCACGTCCTGCCATATTACCGACGCCTGTTTCCCTGCCCGGAAACATGCCTGTTTTTCAAGATTGATCGTTTCCAATGTGGCATGGCTTGCGCCGCCGCGCCGCGCGGCCTTAAAATCAGGCCATACAATTCTGAGGGAGGTACAGGCCATGCCCATTTCCATCCAAAGGTTGACCCCGCATATCGGTGGTGTGGTCACCGGCGTTGATATCCGCCAGCCGCTATCCGCCGAAGACGCCGCTGCAATCCATGCCGGCATGGATGAATACGCCGTCCTGGTCTTCCGCGAACAGCCGATGACCGGCGACCAACAGCTCGCCTTTACCGAGGCGCTGGGCACAATCGAGATGTCCGGCGGCACCAACCTGAAAAAGCCGGAAGAATACCGCATGCCGACGACCTTCGCCGATGTGTCCAACCTGGACATCGACGAAAAGCCGATGGCGCGGGATGACCGGCGGCGGTTGTTCGGCATCGGCAACCAGCTGTGGCATTCCGACTCTTCGTTCAAGGTGACGCCGGCGAAATATTCGCTGCTGCACGCGATCGCCCTGCCCTCCAAGGGCGGCAATACCGAATTCGCCAGCATGGTTGCCGCCTGGGACGCCATGGACGACGAGTTGAAGGCGCAATGCGAGGGTCTGATCTGTGAGCATTCGCAAATGTTCTCGCGCCAGCAGATCGGCTTCTTCGACTTTACCGAGGAAGAACAGAAACGCTTCAAGCCGGTGCGGCAGTCAATGGTGCGGATCAACCCGGCGACCGGACGCAAATCGATCTACCTCGCCTCCCATGCCGGCGGCATCGTCGGCTGGCCCGTCCCGGAATCGCGTATTTTCCTGCGTGACCTGATCGAGCAGGCAACCCGGCCCGAATTCGTCTATGCCCATGAATGGACGGTCGGCGACCTGGTCATGTGGGACAACCGCCAGACCATGCACCGCGTCCGCTCCTACCCCGCCGACGAACCCCGCGACATGCGCCGCACGACGCTCGCTGGCGAAGGCCCGACCGCAGAACAGATCGCGGCGTAACCGTCCTCAGGCAGCGACGTCTTTCGCGTGACCAAGAAAGCCGTATTCTGCCAGTAGCGCCTGCCAGATCGGCCGGTTTTCCGGCTGCATCGGCGTGATCGGCAGGCGGAAGGTTTCGCGGATCAGGCCTTTCCAGGCCAGCGCCGTCTTTACCGGGATCGGGTTGGTTTCCATCATGCAGCCGCGCATCAGCGGCAGCAGCCGGTTATGGAGGCGCCGCGCCGTCGGCAGGTCGCCCGCATCCAGCGCCGCGACCAGCGCCACAACGTCGTCCGGCACCAGATTCCCGACGGTGGAAATCACCCCGGCCCCGCCATGCGCCATCATGGCAAAGGTCATGTCGTCATCGCCGCACAGCACGCTGAAACCGTCCGGCGCACCCGCGATCACGTCCATGATCTGGTCGAAATTGCCGCTGGCTTCCTTCACCCCGGCGATCATGTCGTGGTCGGCCAAGCGAAGCATTGTATCCTTGGTGATATTGACCCCGCTGCGCCCGGCGATGTTGTACAGGATGAGCGGCACCGCCGCCGCGTCGGCCAGCCGCATGTGATGTTCGTATAGCCCCGCCTGGCTCGGCTTGTTGTAATACGGGCAGGTCACGAGGAACCCGTCCAGGCCGAGATCGCCTGCTGCCATCGCAGCTTCCACACTGCGCGCGGTGTCATTGCTGCCCAAGCCGGCAATGACCTGTATTCGGCCTCCGGCGCGGGCAACCGCATGGCGGATGATGCGGCGCGCTTCCTCGGTTCGAACCGTCGGCCATTCCCCGGTCGTGACCAGTAATGCGATCCCGGCCGTGCCGGCATGGACCTGACGGTCGACCAGCACGCCCAATGCGTCGAAATCAACCGCACCGGCTTCGGTGAAGGGGGTGGCAAGCGCGGTGTAAGCGCCTTCAAATAACTTCGGCATTTCAAGTCTCCCAATTGATCTGCCGGGAAACTATGCGCCCTGGAAACGGGTTGGAAATTTTCCGATGATTTTTCTGTTTTTAGACAAAATATGTTATAAACATAACATATGATCCGCATATCCGACGCACTGAAAGCCAATGTCGAGGGCAATCCCTTCCTCGAATTCGGGCTGCATCACGGGCTGTTCAACCTGTCGCAGCTTGCCCGCTACCTGCAGCCGCATATCGAAAGCCGCACGCTAAAAGAGGTCCAGCCCACCGCGCTGACCATGGCGCTGTCGCGGCTGCAGCGCGACATGCAGCCGGCAACGCCGACGGCGCGGCAGTACAGCGTTGACCGGGTGACGATCCATTCCGGGCTGTGCACCGCAACCTATCCCCGCCAGCCGGACATCCACGGCGTGCTGAACGCGCATTACGAACGCATCCACCGCGACGGCGGCTATTGCAGCCTGTCGCAGGGCCAGCACGAGGTCACCATCATCCTCGACCGCGACCGCATGCCGGAACTGGACCGGAAAATTCGCCGCAAACCGGTCTATCGCTGCGACGACCTGGCCGCTATCGGCGTCCAGTTCGATCCGCGCTACGCCCATATTCCCGGCATGCTCTATATGCTGCTGCAGCGGGTGGCGCTGCAGAACGTTAACCTGATCGAAATCACCTCGACCTATACGGAAATCCACCTGTTCGTCGCCGAGGAAGACACCCGCGCCGTATTCGATCTGCTGTTTCAGAGCTTCCTGTCGAAGGGAAGCGCCGCAGATCCGGGCGCAGGCAACGCGCCTCACACCGCTATACCGCACCGCAAAATTTAGCGGTTGTTTGGCGTTTTTTTCACTGCTAGACCGGCTTGTGAAACACGCAGAGGAGTTAGCGATGCCCAGGTCGATATTATCCCTTCGTACGGTGCTCATACTTGCTCTGATGATACCCCTGGCGGCCTGTGGCGAAGACGAAAACGCGTCGGCAACCGAAGAACCCGTAATACGCGGCCTGAAGACGATCCTGGTGCAGGATGAAGAACGCAGCACCGTGCGCAAATACCCCAGTGTCCTGCAGCCCGCCTCCCTCTCCGCCCTGTCGTTCGAAATTTCCGGAAAGCTGGCCGAGGTTGAGCTTGAGGTCGGACAGCCGGTCAAGAAGGGCGATGTCCTGGCCCGTATCGACCCGACCATATTGACCCTCAAGGTCGAAAGCGCCGAAGCGGCGTTGCGACAGGCGCAATCGTCCGACCAGATCGCCAGCGAAGACAATCAGCGCAAGGCGACGTTGCTGGCAAAAGGCGTGATCACCCGGGTCGCCGCCGACCAGGCGCGGAACGAAGCCGAACGCGCGCGCGCCGAGCTGACACAGGCCCGCAAGACACTGGCGACCACCCGCGAAGACCTGACCAAAGCAGTCCTGCGGGCGCCCTTCGACGGGATTGTAAATACGGTATCCGTCGATTCCTTCGCCAATGTATCCGCGGGAAACACTGTCGCCACGATCTACAGTGCCAGCTCCTTCGAGGTTTCGTTTTCGGTCAGTTATGATGTGATCAATCTGCTGACAGTCGGCAAGGATGCGGTGATCCGTTTGGCGGATGACCCCACCGTCGTCCTTGATGCCCATGTCAGCGAGTTGGGCTCCCGCGCCGATGCCGCCTCGTCATTTCCCGTCGTGGTGACACTGGATAGTGCCAGTCCCGACCTCAAGGCCGGCATGGCGGTCGAGGTAACGCTCAATTTCGCGATCGAAGGCGGCACCGGCTTTGCCCTGCCGCTGACCGTGCTGTCGCTCGAAGGGAAGATAAAGCAACCGACTGGCAAAAACGGCCCACGCGAGGCCTTCGTGTATGTGTTTGACCCGGAAACCAGCACAGTCAAGCAGCGCGCTGTCATGATCGCCGGCATTCGTGAAAATGCCCTGATCGTCGTGGACGGACTCAGCAAGGGCGAACGCGTCGCCGCGGCCGGTGTCTCGTTTCTGCGGGATGGTCAGGCGGTCAAACTGCTGCCCGACGCGGCGCAGGACTGACCGGCATGATGTCCCTCACCCGCTTCGGCATCGAAAAGTCCCGCCTGACGATTCTTGTCATGGTCGGGCTGCTGGTACAGGGCCTTCTGGTCTATACCTTCCTGCCCAAACGCGAAGACCCGGCCATCACCATCCGCACGGCGGTCGTATCAGTAAAATTCCCCGGCATGTCGCCCGAACGCATGGAAGATGTCATCGTCACGCCCATCGAGCGCAAGGCCCGGGAGATTGGCGAGGTCGAAGATATCCGCACCCTCGTGGCAACCGGCAATGCGACGATCCATCTGGAGCTATACGAGTCCGTCCCGAAAGCCCGGGTTGATGCCGTTTTCCAGGATATCCGCAACAAGATGAAGGACATGGAAGACGATCTTCCGCAAGGGACCGAAGGTCCTTTCGTCAATACCGATTATGGCGATGTTGCAATTGCCACCGTGGCGGTGACCGGTGAAGGGTTTTCCGGCGCTGAAATTGCCGACAGTGCGGAAGATCTGCAAAAGGCGCTGTATACTGTCAGCGGCGTATCCAAGGTCAGCCTGCTCGGCGAACAGAAGGAACGCATCTGGCTCGAAATCGATTCCCGTAAACTGGCTACCGTTGGCGTCCAGATCAGCCAGGTCCTGTCCGACCTTCAGGAGCAGAATGTCATCCTGCCCGCCGGTCAGTTGAATGCCGCCGGCACCAATCTGGTACTGGAAGCCAATGGCGATCTTGGTTCCGTCGCGGATATCGAAAACGTATTGACCAAAATTCAGGGCCTGACCGGCTTTGTCCGTCTGAAGGACCTGATGACCGTGCGGCGCGGCTATCAGGATCCCAAGGTGAAGCCCGTCTATTTCAACGGCCAACCGGCCATCATGGCCTCCATCGAAATGTCCGAAGGCGGCGATATCCAGGAACTGGGCAAGCGCCTGCGCACGGCGGTCCAGCGCTTCGAACAGGAACAGCCCATCGGTATTTCCTATCGGTTTTCCACCTATCAGGAAGCCAAGGTCACCGAATCCATCAACGGCGCGCTTGTGAATGTCGCCCAGACGCTGGCCGTGGTCCTGCTGGTCATGCTGGTTTTTCTGGGCTTGCGACCGGCACTGATCATCGCCTGCATTGTCCCCTTCACGGTGACCTTCGCGCTTATCGGCATGAGCTACCTGAGCATCGACCTGGAACAGGTGTCGATTGCCGCGGTGATCATATCGCTCGGCCTGCTTGTCGATAACGGCCTGGTCGTGGTCGAGGATATTCAGGACCGGATCGCCCGTGGCGGTACCGCAATCGATTCCGCCCTCAAGGCCGGACGCCAGTTCGTACTGCCCCTCGCCGTCGCTTCGGTCACGACGGTATCCGCCTTCCTGCCGATCCTGCTGCTGGATGGTACCGAAGGCGAATACGGGTTCTCCCTTGGCGCGGTCGTCGGCGTCATGCTGCTCGGCTCGTGGCTGACAGCGCTGTATATCCTGCCGGCGCTGAGTGTCTGGTTTTTGCGGCGGACCGCAAAACACGAAAACCGCACCGACGAACCGACCCTTCTGGTCCGCGTCTATGGCGATATCGTACGACGTGTCCTGCCCTTTGCGCCTTTCGTCGTTCTGCTCGCCTATGTCGCGGTCGCAGGGTCGGTCTTCCTGTTTTCGGGCGTCAAGAAAGAGATGTTTCCGTTGAGCGAGCGCAACCAGTTCGTGATCTACATGGACATGCCCAACGGTACCGCTATTTCCCGGACCGAAGAATCAGCCCTTGCCATCGATGCGTGGCTGCGTGATACCACGGCCAATCCGGAAATCACCAATACCACCCTGTATATCGGCGATGGCGGCCCGCGGTTCTATCTTGCGCTGAACCCGGCGGACGCAATTCCATCAAGTGCCTTTTTCCTGATCAACACGGCGGAGTTCACCGGCGCGGTGACAGCGGCAAAACGGGCCCAGCGGTTCCTGCTGGAAAACCATCCTGAGGGCCGCTTCAAGATCAAGCGCCTGGCCATGGGCGGCAGCGAATCCGGGATCGTGGAAATCAAGATTTCCGGCCCCGATGCCGATACGCTGATGGCCAACGCGAAAGCTGTCGAGGCCGCTTTCGCCGGTGCGCCCGGCATCGTGCAGAACGAAAATGACTGGGGCAACAAGTCGATCAAGATCGTCTTCGATATCGCCCAGGACAAGGCCCGCGAACTCGGGGTGACGTCCGAGAGTATTTCCGACCTCATGGAGGCGTATTTTTCCGGCAGCACGGTTTCGACCTACCGGGAGGGGAATGACTCCATTCCAATTGTCGTCCGCGCCGGCGAAAACTTTCGGAACAGTATCGAAGACCTGCAGAACCTGTCGATCCTGGCCGATGGTCAGTTGATTTCGCTCGACCAGATCGCGCGCTCCAACGCGATACTGGAGTTCAATCAATTGCGCCGCCTGAACCAGAAACGGGTCATCAAGATTTCCGCCAAGAGCGAATCCCTGTCCGCTGGTGAACTGCTCGCCTATATCCAGCCACAACTCGACGCACTGAATCTCGCCCCGGCCTATACCCTGGAAATTGATGGTGAGACCAAGAACAGCGCCGATGTGAACGGAAAACTCGCCGCCGGAATGCCCGCCGCCCTGATGGTCATGCTCGCCGCCCTGATGTTCCAGTTCAATTCGGTACGCCGGGTGCTTCTGACCTTCATGACCATACCGCTGATCATTATCGGGGCCCCGGTCGCGCTACACCTCACGAACCAGCCACTGTCCTTTTTCGCCATTCTGGGCATGATCTCCCTCGCCGGGATCATCATCAACAACGCCATCGTCCTGATCGATCAGATCGATATCGAAAGTCAGTCGCTGGACCTGATAGACGCCATTGTTGCCGCCGCCCGGAAACGCGTAACGCCGATCCTGCTGACCTCGCTGACAACCGTATTCGGGCTGCTGCCGATGGCAATTGCGGGCGGGGCGCTGTGGGAACCGATGGCCGCGCTCATGATTGGCGGATTGTCCGTCGCTTCCGTGATCACGCTGTTCTTTGTGCCCAGCACCTATTACCTGCTGTTCCGGTTCCGGAAAAATCCGAACTAGGTACCGACCTTTACCGTACTGACCAGCCCACGCAGGGTCGCCATCACGCTGAGCGGCGTCAGCATGCCGGTGGCCGGGTTGTCCGGCGACGGGACGCCCTCGATCGTCATCGTGAAACGGGTGGCGTCAGAATCCACCTTGATCGTATGCGTATTGCGGTCGACACCCGGGTCCGCCCAGATTTCGATTGTCGTCCGGTCCGGTCCAATCCCCGCAAGGCTGAGCGCCACCGCGACATTCACATTGGCCGGGAAGCCCTTCACCGCCTCGCGCGCAGAGCCTTCGAATACCTTCAGCGGTTCGGTCAGATTGTCGACGCGAATCTGATTTTTCTCCAGGTGTGGCGCGCCGATAAGCCCCTTGGGCGGCTTCCGCGTCACCATGCCGACCGAATGAATTGTCCCCTCGCCCGCGGCGCGAACAGCATCCAGCCCCAGCAACGCGCCGGTCGGCACAAGGATACGCGCACCGGTCTCCGCCGCGCGGTCACTCAGTTCCGGATGGGCCAGCAGCGCACCGCAGCTTAAGGGAATGAATATCCGCCCCGCCTCGATTGCCGGACCGGCGACCTCCGCGAAAACAGCAGCGGGCGCACATTCAACAACCACATCGGCAAGCGTGGCCAGCTCGTCCAGCGCCACCACCGGCACCGGATTGGTCATACCCGCCATGCGCCCGGCAGCCGCTTCCCTGTCCCGTGCCGATACCGCAACCAGGCGCAATCCGGGGATACCCGCATCAAGCTTGCGGGCCACCGCTTGACCGATCACCCCAAAGCCGCCGATACCGACGCTCAACACTGCTTCCGTCATGCTCACACTCCCTGTTTTACGCGGTACAACATGGCATGTGCGCCATAGTTTGGCCAAATATGCGAGGTATTGAATGGGCCCGCTAACGGACCGATATATACGGGACGCCTTTTTTGAAGGGATTCTGCCGTGATCACCAAACATTTCACCCTCCCACTCCTGGCCGCCGCGTTTCTGATGACGGCGCCGGTCTCCGCCGCCAATGCCGAAACGACGAAAGACCCGCAGGCGCTCGCCTCCGAGGGCGTCCAGAACCTGATGCGGGCAATGGAGTTGCTGATGCTGTCGATCCCACAGTTCGAAGCACCATTCATGAACGAAAATGGCGACATTATCATTCGCCGTATCCGGCCCGGCGCGAAACCGGATGAACCGGAGACAGCAAAGCCGCGCCGCAATGGCGACAAGGCGATCTGATACGGATACCCCATGAAAAGCACCCGCACCGAGACTGATTCCATGGGCGCCGTCGAGGTGCCGACACATCGCTACTGGGGTGCGCAGACACAGCGAAGCCTGGAATTTTTCCGCATTGGCCAGGAACGCATGCCCGATGGCGTCATCCGGGGCCTCGCCATCGTCAAGAAGGCGGCTGCAACCGTCAACGCCATGCGCGGCGACCTGGACACTGCACTTGCGGATGCGATCGGGGCTGCGGCCGATGAGGTCATCGACGGCACCCTCGCCAGTCAATTCCCGCTTGTCGTCTGGCAGACAGGGTCCGGCACGCAAAGCAACATGAACGTCAACGAGGTCATCGCCAACCGCGCGAACGAACTGCTGGGCAGCGAGTTGGGGACCAAGTCACCGGTACATCCCAATGACCACGTCAATCGCGGACAGTCTTCCAACGACACGTTCCCGACGGCGATGCATGTCGCTGCGGTTACGGAAATTCACGACCGGCTGATACCGGCACTTCGCCATCTGCATGGCGCGCTGGATCAGAAAGCCAAAGCCTTCAGCGAGATCGTGAAGATCGGCCGCACCCATTTGCAGGACGCCACACCGCTGACCCTCGGCCAGGAATTTTCCGGCTATGCGGCACAGGTCGCTTACGGCATCGACCGGATCGAGGCAGCCCTGCCCCGCCTTTGTGCCCTGGCGCAGGGCGGCACAGCGGTCGGCACCGGCATCAACACCCGCGCCGGTTTCGGAAAAGCCGTCGCCGCCGAAATCGCCGCACTGACGGGATTGCCGTTTACCAGCGCCGCGAACAAGTTCGAGGCACTGGCCGCGCATGATGCCGTGGTTGAAATGTCAGGCGCGTTGAATGTCCTGGCCGCCAGCCTGAACAAGGTCGCCAACGATATCCGGCTGCTCGGCTCCGGGCCGCGTGCCGGGCTTGGTGAACTGCTGTTGCCGGAAAACGAGCCCGGCTCATCGATCATGCCCGGGAAGGTCAACCCGACCCAGGCCGAAGCACTGACAATGGTCTGCGCGCAGGTTATGGGAAACAACGTGACGATCACCATCGCCGGGGCCAGCGGTCATCTTGAACTGAATGTCTTCAAACCGGTCATGATTTACAACCTGTTGCAATCCATCGGATTACTCGCCGATGGCAGCCGCAGCTTCGCCGATCACATGGTCACCGGGATTTCCCCCAATCGTGAACGCATCGACGCCCTGGTGAACGAGTCACTGATGCTGGTCACCGCCCTTAACCCGCATATCGGATATGATGAAGCAGCACGGGTCGCGAAGAAAGCACTGGCCGACGGCAGCTCCCTGCGTGACGCGGCGCTTGCCCTTGGCCTGCTGACAGCCAGCCAGTTCGACGAATGGGTCGTACCGGAGAACATGACCCGGCCCGACGACTGAGCCGACGTCATGCCCCGGCCCCCTTCTCCGCTAATCCGCCACCTGCACCTTCCGCGCGGCACGCTTCGCGAACAACAGGCCGAAATCACCCTGCACCCGGACAAGCGCCGGCACGACGAACAGGACCAGCAAGGTCGTCACCATAAGCCCGAACACCAGCGTCACCGCCATCGGGATCAGGAACTGCGCCTGCAGGCTGCGCTCGAACAATAGCGGGGTCAGCCCGCCCATGGTCGTCGCTGATGTCAAAATAACCGCGCGCAGCCGGTCCCGGGTGCCGTCGACAATCGCATCGTTCAGATCCTCGCCCCGGGCAATCCGTTCGTCGATACGGCTGACCAGAATGATCGAATCATTGATGACGATACCCGACAGCCCGACCAGCGCCATCATACTGAGGATGGTCAGGTCATACCCCAGCAGCCAATGCCCAAACGTCGCACCGACGAAGCCCAGCGGAATAATCGCCAGCACTGCCAGTGGCCGGAAATAGCTGGAAAAGACCCAGGCCAGAATGATGTAGATTCCGATCAGCCCCACAATGGCGCCGGCACTCATGTCACCCAGCGTGCGGGCCTGTTCTTCCGCTTTGCCGGCGAAACTGACAGTAACGCCATGCCGCGCGGCAATATCGCGGATTCCATCACGTTCCAGCGCCTCGATCACTTTGGCGGTGGTCGTCAGGGTCGTATCGGTATCGGCGGTCACGGCAACCTGCCGAACACCGTCTTCGCGAAGTACCTGTGAGAAACCACGTTTGTCGGTCTGCGATACAATTTCGTCCAGCAGCACTTCCGCCCCACCCGGTCCACGCAAATAGAGTCCCTGCAGGCTCGCCGTATCCTCACCACCCCGTGGATAGCGGACCCGGATCACGACTTCCTCGTCACCGCGTGCGAACCGCTTTGCAACCGCCCCTTCGAACGCATCCCGAACCTGCCGGCCGACGGTTTCCGTCGTAAAGCCCAGGGCGCGCCCGGTCGGCGTCACTTCAAGCACGGTTTCCGGCTTACCATAAGGCAGGTCATCGGATATGGCCTCAACCCCGGGATATTCCGCCAGCAATGCACTGGTTTCCCGCGCCGCGGCCTTCAGCGACTGCAGGTTTTCACCGGATAGCCGGACATCGACTTCCCGTCCCGGTGGACCGCCCTGCGCAGAACGGATCGTCAGGGATTCCAGCGCCGGCATCTGTACCACGCGTTCGCGCCAGGCCTCGATGATCGCACTCGTCCGAACGTCGCGCTGATCTGACGCTGCCAGTTCAATCGCTAGACTGCCAACGTGATCACCCTGCGCAGAAAACCCGCCACCCTGCTGACCGCTGGGCGCACCGACCTTGAGCAGAACCATCCGTATCAGCCCGCCTTCACCGCCGGACAGGTCTTCTTCCGCGTCCATCAGGCTTTTTTCCAGCCCTTCCAGCATTTCCCGTGTCCGATCACGCGGCGAGCCGGCGGTAAACTGGACATTGGCGTATATCGTGTCCGCTTCCGGCGAGGGAAAAAAGGTAAAGCCGACACGTCCGCCACCGATCAGGCCGACACTGAGAATCAGGCCGCCAATCGCCACCGCCAGCGTCACGTATCGCCAGTTCACCGCCAGTTGAACCCAGGACCGGAATGGTCCGTCCCGGAACCTGTCAAAATTGCGATTGAACCAGACCCGAAGGCGCCACGGCTTGCCGGCGCTCATCTTCAATGCGCCGCGCATATGGCCGGGCAGGACAAAGAAACATTCGATCAGGCTGGCCACGATGACAGCGATGATCACCAGGGGAATAGCCTGGATGATCTGACCGATAATATCGGAAATCACCAGCAGCGGGATAAACGCCGCGATTGTCGTCAGGGAAGAACTGAACACCGGCGCGGCCATGCGCTGCGCCCCGGTTACGGCTGCTTCCAGCGGTTCGGCGCCGTTATCGGCGCGCGATGCGGCGTGTTCACCGACCACGATGGCATCATCGACGATAATGCCCAGCGCCATGATCAACCCGAACAGGCTGATCATGTTGATCGACTGCCCGGTCACCTGCATCACGGCCATGGTCGCGAACAGCGATGTCGGAATGCCCATCGCAACCCAGAACGCCGTCGGCGTATTCAGGAAGATGAACAGGATCGCCAGCACCAGCACGAGACCGCCGCCGCCATTGACGAGTAACAAGTCGATACGGCCCCGAATAAGATCGGCCTGCACGTCATATTGTTCAACATTCAGGTTCGGCGGCAGGGTCGGAATGATTTCTGCCAGGTAATCATCGACCTTCTTCGCGACGACAAGCGCATCCGCCGTGGTTGACCGTTGGACATTCAGATCGATCGCCTGGAAGCCGCGCCGCCATGCCGTCTCGCCGCCATCCTCGAACCGGTCCGTCAGTTGCGCGATGTCGCGCAGCAAAATCTTCTGACCGTTCTCCAGCGCCCGCACCTCGATCCGGCCCAGCCCAAGCGCATCCTTACGCTCACCAACGCTGCGGATCTGCCGCTCGGCCGCGCCCGTTGTGTCACCGGACGGCAGGTCCTGCGAGGTTTCCCGAATACGTGCCGCGACATCACCAAGGGTAAGGTCTGTTTCCAGCAGGGTTTCAGGGGATATTTCGACCCAGATTTCATCATCCCGCGCGCCGAACAGGGTAATCTTGTCGATCCCCCGCGACAGCAGATCATCGCGCATCCGTTTGGCAATCGCCTTCAGCGATGCTTCCGGATAGGGGCCGGAAATAGCCAGTCGCGAAATCGGATCATAACGGACCGCATTGTTGATGACCGGTGTTTCACTATCTTCCGGCAGGGTCGTAACCTGTCCGACCGCCGTTTCCACGTTCGACAGGGCCGATTGCATATCCGTGCCGGGATTGAATTCTATCTGAACCTGTCCGCGCCCTTCGCTTGAAGAGGATCGCACGCGCCGCACACCATCAAGGAAACGTACCTCGGACTCGATGGCCTGCACGATATTGCCGTCGACATCCTCGGCACTGGCGCCGCGCCATTCGACGCTGATATTGACGAAATCCAGTCCGAAAGTGGGGAAGAACTGCACGTTCAGCTGGCGCAGCGAATACAGCCCGCACACAATCATCACCAGCATCAGAAGGTTTGCCGCTGTCTTGTGGCTGGCAAACAGACGGATCAGTGAAAAGCCTTTCGGGGCTTCCGGCCCTGAATCATGCACCGTCATGGGAGCGTCACCAGGACTTCGGGGCCGACCTCGGGAAAGCGGGTAACCAGCACACTGTCGCCATCAGCCAGACCACCGCTCAGGACAACATCGGAACCCAACCGGGCGACCAGCCTGACCTTACGCGCCTGCAACCGGTCCTCCACCACGACATAGACCGTGTCATCATCGTGCAGGGCCGCTTCCGGCAACCGCACAACATTCGTGTAAACCGGCCCCGGCATTTCCACACGCACAAAGGCGCCCGGCCGCAGACTGGTTCCATCATCAATGCCCTGCAAACTTGCATACAGGCTGATACCACCGCTAACGGCTTCGATGTTACTGCCCTCGCGCACCAGTATCGCATCCAGCGGCTTGTCGGGATCACCGCCACGCCAATACACCTTTGCCGACCGGCCCCGGAAACTGCCGCCTGCATTCAAGGCAGAAAACTGGGCGTTGCCGATATGAAACAGAACCTCCAGCCGTGACGAATCAATCACTGTTGCCACGCGGTCGCCGGTTCCGAGTCGCTTGCCGACTTCCGCCTCCACATCCAGGACGAAGCCGTCAAACGGTGCCAGCAAATGGGTTTCTTCCAGGTCCCGGTTTGCGCGCCGCAAGGCAACCTCCATCCGTGCAATCGTGGCTCGCTGCTGCGCGACCTTTGCATTCCAGGTGGCAATCGACCGTTCGCGGTCGGACAAACCCTGTTCCGCTTCGCTCAACGCAAGCCGGGCATCATCCAGCGATTTGTCCGATGACGCCCCGGAACCGCGAAGTTTCTCGCGCCGCGCCACATCCCGGCCGCGAATTTTCGCCTGCGTCCGGTCATGCGTCAGCAACGCCTTGACGCCTTCATACTCGGCCGTAATTTCACGTAGCCGCGCCAGCGCCTCATCCAGTTGCGCCCTGGTTTCCGCGACCGCCGCGCGGTATTCAAAAGGATCGATGGCAACCAGCAGGTCGTCGCGCTGAACCACGCCGCCATCGCGGAAATGATCGCCAACCTCCACGATCCGACCGGCGACCAGTGGACGCAGTTCGACCTTTCGACCAGCAACCACCTCACCAAAAAGTTTAAGATCGGGTCGGAGATCGGTGAACTGAACCGTTTGTGTATCAACGACCCATGCCCGTTCCGGTGCGGCCTTGCGTTCGGGTTCGGGTTTCGAATTGATCAGCGCGAACGCCCCGCCGCCCGCGACGACCAGAACAACCAGAGTCAGGAGAACCTGCATGGCAGTACGCATGGTCATGCTCCCTTCTCCGCCGGATCGGAAACCGGTGGCAGACCCAGCGACCCCAGAATTGACGGAATAACCGTGTCCGCGACGAGCGCGACATGCGCCGGGGTATAGGCCTCCCAGTCGAGCCTGGCGAAGACGATTGCCCGGCATGCGCCAAAAGACATGATCTGCCCGATAAACGCATGCACCAGGATGGTGATTGCGGGGTCCTTCGGGTCGCAGTGGCGTGCAGCTGCAACCAAACCCGCCACGGCATCATGCATCGGATTGATGCGGTCCTGTAAAATCATCGAAAATTCCCGTGACGGCTGGTGGAATTCCCGCAGCAGAAACGGCATTTGCCATTCCAGCGTCCGGTCGCCCAGCACCGCGACATAAAGATTGCGGACAAACCGCGCCGTGCAGATAGACAGCAGGTCCCGGTCTTCACCCGCCTCTGCGACATCATCCCGCAGCTGATGAATAATTGGCCCGAAATGGGGGCCGATATCTTCAATCAACTGGCGCACGGTTTCATGGTAAAGGCTTTGTTTACCGCCGAAATGATAATTGATCGCACCCAGATTGACCTTTGCGGCACCCGCCAGGTCGCGCATCGAGACGCCGTTATAACCGCGTTCGGCAAACAGCCGGCCCGCACATTCCAGGATACGGTCGCGGCTGTCCGCACCGCCGGGCCTGCCCCGGGGCTTTGATTTCATTTCGGTTTCGGGCTTTTCAGAACTCACCTTCGCCGATATTTCCGCGGTCGCATCGACCATCACATCTGCCTTCCAACATCATGCCTGCTTGTATTTCGGCAATATTTGGTCAAACGTTTGAATAATCAAGCAGAGAATTATGACAATTTTCGACATGCGGTGAATGCATGGCCTGCCTGCGGCTGGGTAATGCCTGAGGGGACGCCATCTTGACCCCCACGGAACAGCATGCAAAAAATCCTTACGCCATTCACGCAATCGACCGTTTGCCGGGAGAAAAAGGCAAACGAACGATCGCGTATTACCCTACAGCTTGCCAGGAGTTACATATGACAGATACGGAATACGACGTCGTCGTTGTCGGTGCGGGAAACGCAGCCCTGTGTTCGGCACTCGCCGCGCAGGAAAGCGGCGCGAAGGTCCTCGTGGTCGAACGTGCACCTGAAGAAGAAGCCGGCGGCAACAGCCGGTATACGGCTGGTGCGATCCGCTTCGCTCATGAAGGCGTGGAAGACCTCAAATCCGTCGTCGATCTGACCGATGAGGAAATTGGCAATGCAGATTTCGGTACCTATACCGAAGATCAGTATTACGATGACCTGTTCCGTCTGACCCAGTTCCGCAGCGATCCGGAACTTTCCGAGATGCTCGTCACCAAGAGTCTGGAAACCGTCCAGTGGATGCGCACCAAGGGTATCAAATTCCAGCCGAGCTATGGCCGGCAGGCATTCAAGGTCGACGGCAAGTTCCGCTTCTGGGGCGGGTTGTGTGTTGAAACCTGGGGCGGCGGCGAAGGCCTGATCGAGCTTGAAACCAAATCCTGCGGCGAGCGCGGCATTGAAATACTTTACGAAACCCGCGCCATGTCACTGCTGTATGACGAAGAAAAGGTCTATGGCGTCAAGGTCAAGCACAAGGGCAAGACCCGTGATATCCACGCCAAGGCTGTCGTACTGGCATCAGGCGGGTTCGAAGCCAATGCCGAAATGCGGACCCGCTATCTCGGCCCCGG
>Ga0222651_1000266_pt1 | contig 37540 bp, 38 predicted proteins | sample AntAcemetagen369_FD_179855 | JGI IMG/M metagenome (GOLD analysis project Ga0222651, IMG submission 179855) | Saline water microbial communities from Ace Lake, Antarctica - #369 | ecosystem: Environmental > Aquatic > Non-marine Saline and Alkaline > Saline | place: Antarctica: Ace Lake...
AAGCTAACCGCGGAGTTTTTAACCACGGATTACACGGATGAATACAGGATTTTAATCCCTGCTCCACTGTCTTTATCCGGTTCGCTTCTGTGATCGGTGGTTTTACAATAATGTGCTGACAACTCACTCTCCACGAAGCTAACCGCGGAGTTTTTAACCACGGATTACACGGATGAATACAGGATTTTAATCCCTGCTCCACTGTCTTTATCCGGTTCTTCTCGGTGTCATTTGCTCTTTAATCGCCCATTCTGGGCACGATCTTCTTGATCGCATCCGTTACACGCTGGCGCGTTCCGTAATGGTTCACGTTTGGGTACAGTGGTATGACACGGCGATGGAGTGGTTGGCCTCGCCCATTAAATCACCCCGAGGTAGACGAGTTTGGCGGATGGTGAGGACCAGTCGTTGGGCACCGTATCCGGAGTGCGCTTAGTCTTCCCAGTTTAGGATGATTTTACCGGATCGGCCGGTATTCATGAGGTCGAAGGCTTCGGCGTAGTCGGTGCAGGAGAAGCGGTGGGAGATGACGGGGGAGATATCGAGGCCGCTCTGGATGAGGGCAGTCATTTTATACCAGGTTTCATACATTTCGCGGCCGTAAATGCCGCGGATGGTGAGCATATTGAAGACGACTTTATTCCAATCGATGGCGGCTTCGCCAGGCATGATGCCGAGGAGAGCGATGCGTCCGCCGTGGCTCATGTTGTCGATCATATCTCGCAGGGCGGCGGGGTTGCCTGACATCTCGAGTCCGATGTCGAATCCTTCTTTCATGCCGAGCCGTTTTTGAGTGTCCTGAATGTTCTCTCGGCCGACTTGAACGATGGCGGTCGCGCCCATTTTTTGGGCGATTTTCAAGCGGGCGATATTGACATCGGTCACCACGACTTGGCGGGCGCCAGACTTGCGCGCGATGGCAGCGGCCATACAGCCGATGGGGCCGGCGCCGGTGATCAAAACGTCCTCGCCGACGAGATCCCATTGCAAGGTGGTGTGGGTGGCGTTGCCGAGGGGGTCGAAGCACGAGAGCACATCCAAGGAGATGGTGGGATCGACTTTTACGGCGTTACTGGCAGGGAGGCAGAGGTAGTCGGCGAAGGCTCCGTCGCGGTGCACGCCGACGCCCTGGGTGGCCTTGCAAAGGTGGCGACGGCCGGCATGGCAATTGCGGCAGTGACCGCAAACAATGTGGCCTTCGCCATCCACCAAATCGCCGATTTTGAAACCGGTGACGTATTCGCCCATGGCGGCTATTTCGCCAACGAACTCGTGGCCGATGATGAGGGGTGGTTTGATGGTTTGCTGGGCCCATGAGTCCCATTTGTGGATGTGGGAGTCGGTCCCACAGATGGAGGTGCGTTTCACGCGAATGAGCACGTCGCTGGGCCCGGGCCGAGGGACGGGGGCTTCGATGAGGTCGAGGCCGGGGGCTGGAGTCAGCTTTGCCAGCGCGCGCATGGTGATAGGAATCATGGTGATTTTGGAATGTGGATTGCGGATTTTGGATTGGGATTACGCAAGGGCAGAAAGAAGGAGCGGAGCGGTGGGGCAGGAGGTGGTCGGGCGGTGAGGCGGTGAAGTGGTGAAGCAGTAAGGCGGTGAGACGGTAGGGCGGTGAGGCAGGGGACGGAGATGAGGAGGGCTGGCTCCCCGATCACTTTTACGGGAGAGAGCGGAGCGCGCCGGCCTCGGTTTATGGCCAAAGAATACGAAAAGCTGCGGGAGGCAACGGGTGTCGGGCGTAAAGGCCCGACCCACATCGCAAGTGAAGCTGGGGTTGGATTCGCCGCTTGGGGCCGCGGTATTTTAGGTGCCGCCGTTGGCGGGGTCGAGAGAACGCCAGAGATACCAGGTTGCGACACTGCGCCAGGGGCGCCAGCGGTCGGCGTAGGCGAGGAGGTCGGATGGTTTTACGGATTCGCCGGGGTTGAAGTGATTGTGGAAAGCGAGGCGGATGGTGAAATCGCCGGTGGGCATGACGTCGGGGCGGCCGAGGCGAAAAATGAGCAGCATGGGCACGGTCCACGGTCAAACACCGCCCACGCTGGTGAGTCGTTCGATGAGCGTATCGTCGGGCAGGCGCCGAGCTTGGGCGAGATTGGGCACGATTCCAGCTACGGATTTGGTCGTGAGATCGCGAATAGCGGCGAGTTTGGCTCGAGAAAGTCCGGCGGCGCGGAGGGGGTGGTCGTCGACGGAATCGACGGTGGCGGGAGCGGGCGGGCTACCGACGAGGGCGAGCACATGGGCGTGAATCTTGGCGGCGGCTTGGCCGTGCAGTTGTTGGTAAATGATGGAGCGGATGAGCGAGGCATAGATATCGCCGGTGCGATGAATCTGGAGGTCGAACGGACCGAGCGGCTTGATGCGCTGCGCGAGTTTGGGGTCGTTGGGGCAAAGTTCACGGATCGCGCGATCGGAGTCGTAGCGCGGCTTCATTCGCCGAAGAGTTGATTGCCCTCGATGGCGAGGAGCTTGAGTTTCGTTTGAATACCGCCGGGGGCGGAGAATCCAGTCATTTTGCCACTGGCGCTGACGAAGCGGTGGCAGGGCACAATGAGGGGCCACGGGTTTTGGCCGAGAGCGGTGCCGACGGCGCGACTGGCGCCGGGAGGTTGGCCGATGGCGCGGGCGAGGTCGCCGTAGGTCGCGGTTTGGCCGGACTTGATAGCGAGGGCGGCGCGGTAGACTTGGTTTTGGAAATGACTGACGGACTCCCACGCGAGGGGAACATCGTCAAAGTCTTCGCCGCCTTCGCGGAGGTGTTTTTGCACGCGAGTGATCAGCGGCTGGAGCCAGGCGGGGGGCTCGAGCGAATCGGCTTCGGTGGCGAGGAGAGTGAATCGTGTGACGGTTTCTCCTGCCCAGCAAATCGAACAAGAGCCGATGGCGGTGGGGAAGGAATGGGTGAGCATGCGGCCTATCGTGACCGGTGGCGAAGTGCTGTCCAGAGCTGGGACCGCCGATTTTCGGGCGAAGATGTTTGCGGGGGGGGGGATGACAGTGAGGCAGGGTATTTTTAACGACGAATGGACACGAAGGGCTTCGTCTACCGACTACGCAATGTGGTCTGACGCACGAGCCGGTAGGTGGGTTTTGATAGGAGGGACCAGAGGGGACGGAGCCGGAGGTGAGGGGCAGGGCGTTTTTTTAACGCGAAAACGCAAAGGTGCTAAGGGCCCACCCGCTGCGGCCGGCCCAGTGGTCCGTCACTCCCTTCTTTGGGGTATCGGGGGATGATTTATTCAACGGAAGGGAAGGAAGGGGAAGGCGTGACGCGAAGGAGGCGGGATTGATAGTCTTGTGGGGTGGCAATCTTCATCGAACGCCGAGAGTTTTAGCCGACTTGCTCCACGTTTGCTTGATGGTGCTGACGCAAAGTAAGGAATAATTCGGATGGCCCTGAAGGGCGCGAGTGATTGACTGGTCCTTTTGATGCCGAACGGATTTTACAACGACTTTGATGCGGAGACCTGGGGCGGGGCCCGGCACACGGATTACCGGACGGCGTTTCAGATTGATCGCGATCGGATCATTCACGCGCAGGCGTTTCGAAAACTGCAGTCGAAGACGCAGGTGTTTTTGTCGGGGGAGTATGACTTCTATCGCACGCGACTGACCCACTCGATGGAGGTGGCCCAGATTGGGCGATCAATTAGTCATTGGTTGTTGTCGCAGTCGAAATTGCTGAGCGCGGATTTCTACATTGATCGCGATCTGGTGGAGGCGGTTTGTCTGGCTCACGATTTGGGGCATCCACCGTTTGGGCATTCGGGGGAACGGACATTGCAGGAGTTGATGCAGAGCTATGGCGGCTTTGAAGGGAATGCGCAGACGTTGCATTTGTTGACTGAAACGCTGCATCAAAATGAGGGGCGGGTGCGGGGGATGCAGCCGACGCGGGCGCTGTTGGATGGGGTGTTGAAATACAAGATGCTCTATGCGGAATGGGAGCCGTATCCGGTGAACCACTTCCTCTACGATGAGCAGGCGCAGTATCGTGAGTTTGTTTTTGCGGGAGACTCGGTGCCGGCGGATTTAAGCAAAGGGGATCGTTTGAATCACTTTAAGTCGGTGGAATGCCAGATCATGGATTGGGCGGATGACGCGGCGTATTCGCTGAACGACATCATCGATGGCGTGACCGCAGGATTTTTGACGAGCGACCGGATAGAGCAATGGGCGGCGGAGGCGGGGATCGGACCGGCAGAGCAGAAGTGGTTGGACGAACTCGTGCAGATGATTCGGGCCGATCGACTGGAGAGTGCGTTTGCGCAGAAGATCGGGCACTTCATCACGGCGTGTAAGCTGAAGGAGCGGGAAAATTTTATGGCGGAGCGATCGAATCGGTGGCGGTTTGATCTGGTGGTCGCTGACCACGTGCGCGAGGAGGCGATGTTCTACAAACGCATGGCGAACGACATCATCTTTGAGAGTCCGCATCTCCAACAGATGGAACTGAAGGCGCGGCGCGTGCTGTTCTCACTGTGGACGGCGGTGTGGGAGAACTACGTCGAGCGCGGGCGGCGGGTGATCAATATTCTGCCGGAGCGAGTCGGGCGCCTGATCGAAGGCGAAGTAACGGAGGCGGGTAAAGCGAGGCAGATCTGTGACTGGTTGTCGGGGCTAACCGACGGTATGATTGTTCGCACCTACCGGCGCTTGACGGATCCGGATTTTGGATCGCTGCGGGATTTGCAGTAGACCGATGGGCCAGAGGCAGGGCGCTAGGATTGAGGGGAGGGACTGAGCAAGCCGTCGGCCACGGCTGCGGCGAGCAGGGCTGACATGCGCTCCCACAAGACGGTCGAGCCCGCGGCGATGGGTTGATTACGGTCGATGACTCGATCGTGGGTGATGCCGTGTTTTTGCCACGAAGCACCTTTGGTTTTGAGATTGAGCAGCATGGGCTGGAAGCGGTCGCAGGCGGCGGCGAACTTGGCGGTCGTGGTTTCTTGAGCCTCAAATTCATCCCAAAGGGCGCGGAATTCGGTGGTTTGATCGGCCGGAAGCAGGCCGAATATACGATCGGCGGCGATGGCCTCGCGGGCATGTTGATCGGCCATGGCAGCGGTATCGTAGGCAAAGGTGTCGCCGGCGTCGATTTCTACTAAATCATGAATGATTAACATCTTGAGCACGCGGAGCACGTCGAGTTGCGGATCGTTGGCGTGTTCGGCGAGGACGAGGACCAGCAAGCAGAGGTGCCAAGAGTGTTCGGCGTCGTTTTCCTGTCGGCCGCTGTTGATGAGCTGGGTTTGCCGAAAAATTTCCTTCAGTTTGTCAACCTCGACGAGGAAGGCAATTTGAGAGGCGAGGCGGTCGATGGTAGGAGGAGAGAGGGCCATTATTCAAGTTCGGGTAAAGAGACAAGGGACGCAATCGGACAAGTGAGCCGCAACCCGTTTGCAGCGGGAAAAAACGTTTTCCTTGCCGGGGGTCATGCCGGACTCTTCGCTCCCGGCGTTTGCCCTCATGAAAATCCTCGTAGCCGACAAGATATCCGCCAAGGGAGTAACCTATCTGCAAGAGCAGACTGGGTTCGAAGTCGTGGAAGCCTATGGCTCCTCTCCCGAACAAGTGTTGGAACTGGTTAAGGACGTGCACGCGATTGCGGTGCGCTCCGAAACCAAGATCACGCGTGAGGTCCTGGAGGCCGCGCCGCTGCTCAAAGTGGTGGGGCGGGCCGGAGTCGGCGTCGACAACGTCGATGTCGAGGCCGCGACTGAACGCGGCGTGGTGGTGATGAACACGCCATCGGGTAACACGATCGCGACGGCGGAACTCACTTTTACGCACATGTTGTGCGGGGCACGTCCCGTGCCGCAGGCGGCTGCTTCGATGAAGAAGGGCAAATGGGACCGTAAGGCCTACGCGGGCGTGGAACTTTTCCGGAAGACTTTGGGTATCGTGGGCATGGGACGCATCGGCGGTGAAGTCGCCAAGCGGGCGCAGGCTTTTGGCATGCGGATCGTTGCTTATGATCCTTATCTCGCGCCAAGTCGGGCGAAGGCGATGCAGGTCGAAGCGGTGACTTTCGACGAGCTGCTCGCCGCCTCAGATTTCATCACGGTTCACATGCCGTTGACGGATGATACCAAGCACATGATCGACGAGGCAGCTATCGCCAAGTGCAAGTCGGGGGTGCGGCTGTTCAATTGCGCGCGGGGCGGTATCATCAAAGAAGTGGCGTTAATCGAGGCGCTTAAGTCGGGGCAAGTGGCTGCGGCTGGGTTAGACGTTTACGAAGAGGAACCCTTGGCTGCGGACAGTGAACTGCGCTCGTTGCCAACGGTTTCGCTGACCCCGCATTTGGGGGCATCAACGGCCGAGGCGCAGGCCGCAGTCGGCGTGGAGATCGCCGAACAAATCACGGATGTGTTGGTCCGAGGGGTGATCCGCAACGCGGTGAACATGCCATCAGTCGACAGCTCTGCGCTTAAGGTGCTGGGACCGTATCTCGATTTGGGCGCGAAGCTCGGCACGTTGGTTCAGCAGATTTGCCCGAAACAGATCAAGTCACTGAAGATCACTTACTGGGGCAAGATCATCGAACTCGATGCGAATGCGGTTACCCGTTCGATTCAGCGCGGATTCCTGCGGCGGATAAGTGGCGATGACGTCAATGACGTGAACGCACCTTACCTGCTCAAGCGTCTAGGCGTGGAGGTTGAGGTGACGAAATCGAACTCCGATATCGACTACACCGAACTGATTTCGGTCGAGGTGCAGGATGCCGGAGGCGGGAACCATTCGGCGATCGGTACCCTGATCGGCAAAAATCAGATGCCCCGAATCGTGGGAATTAACGGACGCGAAGTTGAAGTGGTGGCCGAAGGTAAATTGCTCGTATTAGAGAATTTAGATCAACCAGGGATGGTTGGTGAAGTGGGTTCGTTACTCGGACGAATCAGCGTGAACATCGCTGATATGTCCCTGAGTCGTCTCGTGCCAGGTGAGACCGCCTACATGGTTGTGCGGGTCGATAGCGAACCTTCCGAGGAAGCTCGCAACGAGATCAAAGCCCATCCAAAGATCAAGCTCGCGAAATTCGTCCAACTCTAGTTTCCGTCTTTGTTCCTCCTCACCATGATCATCTCAACCTTCATCGCTGCAGCTATTGGCTACGTGTTGGGGTCTTTGCCGTTCGGCTATCTCGTCGCGAAGGCAAAAGGGGTGAATATTTTCGAAGTGGGGAGTAAGAGTCCCGGGGCCACCAATGTGAAGCGAGTGTTGGGGGCGAAGGCGGGTAACACTGTTTTTGCGCTTGATGCCATGAAAGGAATCATCGCGGCAGCCACGCCACTGGTTTTTATGCTCGGGGGAGATCCCGGCACGCTGGGATACGAACTTGGCGGAGTGGCCGGAGTGGTCGGCGCGGTATTGGGGCATTCCTTTTCTTGTTTCAACGGATTCCGGGGGGGCAAGGGAGTCGCGACCGCTGCGGGCGGTCTGTTTATTTTAATGCCCATCCCGTGTCTATGGGGCGCGGTGGCTTGGGTCGTTACTTTCTATATGTTCAAATACGTGTCTCTCGCCTCGATTGTTTCGGCGGTAGTGATTTCGATCGCCCCCTGGGCGGTGGGATTCTCTGCGGTCACGAGTTCGGTGGCCACCGTTTTGGGCGTTTTGGTAATTGCACGTCATCACGCGAATATTCGCCGATTGATGGCTGGCCGCGAGCACCGCTGGGACCGTAAGTAACCGTTTCAGCACCACTTAAAAACATGAACGATCGTCCCATCGTCAATATAGGTATCTGTGGTCTTGGCACCGTAGGACAAGGAGTGTGGAAACACATCACGCGTTCTCGAGCCAAACTGGAATCGCGACTCGGCGCCCGCCTCGTCTTAAAGCGGGCCTCGGTGCGCGACTTGAAGAAGAAACGGAATGTCCGCGTGGCGGCGTCTCGGCTGACCACTGACACGATGGAGGTTGCCACCGATCCGGCGATTCAGATCGTTTGTGAATTGATCGGTGGCACGACGTTGGCAAAGGACGTGACGCTCGCGGCGCTGAAGCTGGGCAAAACCGTAATTTCGGCGAACAAGGCGTTGATCTGCGAACACGGCCCCGAGATCTTTGCCGCGGCGCGCAAGCATGGCGGACATTACTTTTTCGAGGCATCCGTCGCGGGTGGCATTCCAATTATCAAGGCCCTGCGCGAGGGACTGGTGGCGAACCGATTTGATCATATTTACGGGATTTTGAATGGAACCTGTAACTATATCCTGACGCGAATGGAGCGGGAAGGTTTGTCCTACCAAGAGATCCTGGTTGAGGCCAAGGCATTGGGTTACGCCGAGGCGGATGAGTCGTTGGATGTCGATGGCTGGGATACCGCGCACAAGGCTTCGATTATTACCTACCTTGCTCACGGGACTTGGGTGCCCACGAAGTCGATGGTGGTGGAAGGCATTACGATGCTGACTCAAGCCGACCTTAAATTTGCGAGTGACAATGGCTATGCGATTAAGCTTTTGGCTGACATCACGCGCGATCTGAAGACGGATGAATTATCAGTCTTGGTCGCACCGATTTTGCTACCGCTGACCAAGGCGCTGGCCAACGTCAATGACGTGTATAACGGCGTTTCGGTCACGGGTGATGTGGTGGGTGAAACCGTCTATATCGGTCGCGGTGCGGGCCAAGATGCGACGGCGAGTGCGGTGATCAGCGATATCGTGGATGCGGTGGCGCTGTTGTTGCGCGGCAACGCTCCGCTGCCTGAGCCGATCGAGCACGATTGCCCGCGCCGACCATTGGAGAGTATTCGAGGCAGATATTACCTGCGCATGGACGTGAAGGACGAACCAGGAGTATTGGCCAAGATCGCCGGAGTCGCGGCGAAGGTCGGAGTGAGCATTGCCAGCGTGGGGCAGAGTCCAACGACCCTATCGAAAGCGGCTTCTCTCATTCTCATTACTCACGAAAGTAACGAAAAAGCGATTCGCTCGGCGCTCACACAATTGCGTCGGACCTCCGCCGTTTTGGGTGAACCTCTGCTGCTCCGAATTGCCTCATTCGCGGACTGATTTTTTATCACACCATGGCTCGTATTGTGCAAAAATATGGCGGCACCTCAGTCGGTGACGTCGAACGCATCAAGAAAGTTGCTGAACGGATCAAAATGGCCGTGGCGCAAGGCCATGAAGTCGCCGTGATCGTGTCTGCCCGATCGGGAGTGACCAATGAATTATTGGCGCGAGCGAACTCAGTCTGTGCCGAGCCGAGTGAGCGCGAGTTGGACATGCTACTCTCCATCGGGGAGCAAGAGACGATTGCCCTCACGGCGATGGCTTTGCACGAAATCGGGGTGGACGCCGTTTCGTTGACGGGGGCACAAGCCGGGATTCAGACCGATGGCGGTCACACCAAAGCTCGAATTAAGACGATCGACGCTTCCCAAGTCGAACAACAGCTCGAGCTCGGCAAAGTGGTGATCGTGGCGGGCTTTCAGGGCATCAGCGAAGACGGTCACATCATGACGTTAGGTCGAGGAGGATCAGATCTGAGTGCCATCGCCATCGCGGCCGCGATCAAAGCAGATAAGTGCGAAATCTACACTGATGTTGATGGCGTCTACACTGCTGATCCCCGTTTTGTCACGGCGGCGCGCAAGATCGATGAAATCTCTTATGATGAGATGCTCGAACTCGCCTCGTCCGGGTCCAAAGTCATGCAGCCCCGATCCGTGGAATTTGCGGAGAAACATGGCGTTATTTTTGAAGTCCGCTCATCCTTTAATTTCAACCGAGGAACCATCGTGAAAGAAGAAGTCCCCCATATGGAAAAAGTAGTGGTCCGTGGCATCGCCGTGGACAAGGACCAGGCCAAGATTATTGTGAGCAATATTCTGGATAAGCCTGGATCCGCCGCAAAGGTCTTTCGGGCCTTAGCCGATGCCGAAATCGTGGTCGACATGATCGTGCAAAATGTCGGTCGCAACGGAATTGCTAATCTCACCTTCACCGTGCCCCAAGGTGACACCCGGCGCGCGGAGAAAGCACTGGCCCCGGTGCTTGACGAAGTCGGAGGTGGCCATGTGGCCGTGCACGAGAATATCGCCAAGTTGTCCGTGGTGGGCGTGGGAATGAAAACACATTCGGGGGTGGCGGCGGATCTCTTCAAGGGACTTGCCGATGCGGAGATCAATATCGATTTGATCACGACTTCGGAGATTAAGATTTCGGTCGTGGTTGATCTTGATCGGGTCGACGAGGCCGCTCGCATTACGCATACTATTTTCGGGCTGGACCAATCGATCTAGGAAACTAAGCCGCGACATCATGCAGTTCATCTCCACGAGGGGGCAAACCCCAGCATTAGGCTTTAGCGATGCAGTCGCGACCGGACTGGCGCCGGGAGGAGGATTGTATCTCCCCGAGGAATTGCCGCAGTTCTCGAGTGAAGACCTGCAGGGGATGGCGGGTCTCGACTACCCGGCACTTTGCGTGAAGTTCTTCCGGCGGTTTGCGACGGATATTGATGCGACTACATTCGAGCAGATCGTCGCCAAATCTTACGCCGCCTTCACGCACCCTGAGATCGCGCCTTTGGTGCCGTTGGCGGATAATTTGGAAGTCTTAGAGCTCTTCCATGGACCGACGCTCGCGTTTAAGGATTTTGCGCTGCAACTCCTCGGTAATCTCTACGAACACCAGTGCCAAACTCGAAGTCAGACCATCAATGTGCTGGGAGCGACATCGGGCGATACGGGGGCTGCCGCGATTCATGGACTCTTAGGTCAACCAGGCGCGGCGATCTTTATGCTTTATCCGGATGGTCGGGTGGCCCCGTTGCAGGAGCGACAGATGGCCTGCACGGGAGCAGAGAATGTTTTTGCCATGGCGATCGAGGGATCGTTCGACGATGCTCAAGACGCGTTAAAATCGATTTTTGATGATCAGGAATTCCGTTTAAAACACCGACTGTCGGCGGTGAATTCGATCAACCTGGCGCGGGTGTTAGCGCAGTGCGTTTACTACCTTTCGGCCTGGTTACGGGTGGCGCCAGCTCACCAAGAAAACGTGGAGTTTGTGGTGCCGACAGGTAATTTTGGTAATGTGCTCGCGGGCTGGATGCTCCAGAAAATGGGCGTGCCAATTCGTAGTTTCAAAGTTGCCACGAACCAGAACGACATCCTGTACCGACTGTTCACCACGGGAGAGTATCGAGTGGATGCGGTGGCCCCGAGTTTGGCTCCTTCGATGGATATTCAAGTGGCTTCGAATTTTGAGCGGTTCCTCTACTTCAACGTCGGTCGCGATCCGGCGCGCGTGCGGGAGATTATGGCGACCTTCAAAGCGACGGGTTCCTACAGTTTCGAGAACTTTGATCGAGACACTTTTTCGGCATCGCGATGCACGGATGGGGAGATTCGCGGCATCATACGAAGGGTGTATGAACGCTTTGGTTACGTCGTGGATCCACACACGGCTTGTGCGTTTGCCGATCTAAATCCAGCACGTCACAGCATTGTATTGGCGACGGCTCATCCCGCGAAGTTCCCGGATACATTGCGGGACGCGATTCAAGTTGATCCTCGTCATGACTCTTTGGAGCTATTGAAGTCTCGGCCGATCGTGAAGCACGCCGTAAAATCTGAGGCGGCCGCGATTCGTGAATTCATTGAATCAAGGGCCGTCTAATTACCCCTCGACTACGCCGCGCTTGAACGGGGAGTGGTGAGTTTTCGGCCCGAGCCGGTGGGGGGGAGTGACTTTCAATCCTCAGCTTCTTGGGGCGGCTCAATTTGAACCCGAATTCTCACATCATTGGGGAAGGTGGCGTGATCGACGAGGAGCCCAAACCAGCCCTCGGATTCAGCGGGCCACAAGTTGAAACTCCGACCGTTGACGGGATCTCGAATACTATCCTGGTGAATAATTTCAACGCGACCGCCTTTAGACCAAATGAGGCGAACGGTGGGGGCGAGTTCTCCGGTATTACCGAAAATAGACGACACCTCAAAGTTAAGTCCCCCCAACGGAAGCTCGGGGTAAATCCAGATTTCTCCTCCCACCGGGAGTTCAATCTGACCGTTGTTAAGAGATCCGCCTTTTAGAATAACCCTCGACGTCTGGGCCCAAGGTTCGTTGAGAAACGCTTCGCGCTGGGCGACCGTCAGCTCAACGGAATCGTTTGACGGTAGGCGTAGAGTCGGCGGGGAGGAGGAAGGATGCCCCGAGTGGGTGACCCGGGGAGCCGTAAAGCCTGCCCTCACGCTGGACCCGGATTGATCCCCGAGATCGATTAGGAATTTGGTGGTCCCGCCGCGTGAGTCGATGGCGTAGGGCACGATGCGCTCTGATTCTCCGATATCCAGTCGGACCGTTTCGGACCAAATCAGATGTCCGTTTGGTCCTTCACCACTGGCACCGTCGATGATTGAAAACCGAGCCGTCGTTTCTGCGCGAGCGACCCCTTCGGGAATCGTGAGAACGACGGAGCCTTGGAGTCGATTACTGCGGCGAGCAAATTTAAATCGGCCGTGCCCCGTTTCAATCCCAAGGAATAGTTGATCTGATTTCGCCGAAAACTCCCAGATGTCCGTTTCAAACTCGAGCGCACGCGGGTCGATATTGCTACCGAATCTATTCGTCACGGTTAAAGCGTCATGGAGGGGTTTAATGCCGTTCGCCAACGAGCCGGAGTTGGAAACGCGCATTTTAAAGACACTCAAGTCCTGGGTGTCGGTATAGATATTGATTAGATCCCAAGTGCCGCCGGGCCAGTTTTCCCAAGCTTCGACGACGATGATTCTTTCATACAGCGACGGCGGCCGAATAGCGGCTTTGAGTCGTTCGATCTCATCCGGGCCATAACACAGTGGCGCCATCCACAACGGGTAACCGCGTCGGTTCTTGACGGGCCATATTCGTTCCAACCACTCGGCTCCGGACGCATAAAAATACGGATATTCGGTGCCGACGGGGCGATCGGGGATTTGCGCCTTAAGTCGGGCCAGGCTCTCGGTGAATTGGGGGGGAATCAATGTGCCCCGAAGGTAATCAAATCTGCCGTCCGCGGAAATCATCGGTTCGAATTCGGTGCGCAAGGCGTCGCTATGCCCGAATTGAGACCGTTGTCCTATCCACGCGGAATGCCACATGACAAAACTCAATAGCAGGGCGGGAGCACAAATCGCCCACAGCACCCCCCGGGGACTCCGATTCAGATCGAATCCGATCCAAATCGCGACGATCAGCGTCAAACCCGATGCCAATGCGATATAGATGATATCAATATTGGTCGCAAGAATTCCAGCGGTGGAGGCCATCGCGAGGATGACGGAGCCGACCAGCAGAAATCGATCGGTGGCACTTCGTTGAGGCCACCCAAGCACCAAGGTTGTCGCCAGCCAACCTGCAATGATCGCACCGACCGGACCAAGGACGGGCCCGTAATGGTCATGGAGGGGCTGCAAATAAAAATCAGCGGTGAGTAGCTCCTGCATCATCCCGCCGCGATCTGCCGTCGCGAGTTCGATGACCGAATGATACCAGTCCGCAAACGTGGCGCCGGACCAGAGCAGTTCCAAACCCAGCGGACAGACCAACGCAACCAATGACCAAACGACGAGGGTGACGACCACTTTGCGCCATGAGTTGGGGTGATTGACACCGGATCGAATCGCCCAAGCGAATGAGACCGCGATCGCGACGAAATGAAAATTCAGCTTGTTGGTGCCGCCGATCAGGAACCCCGCAACAGCCAAACCGTGCCAGCCGAGCGTGGAGCGCTGTAATACGGGGGCAACGGCGGTGCTCCAGCCCACCAGCGCGAGCGTGATCACGCCGAGCGCATTATACCAAATGGTGTGCTGACTGAGCGAACCGATCACAATGGCGGACGCGATGATGATTGACGCCGTGGCGTCAAACTTACGCCGGAGCATGACGAGCAGAATTGCCATAGTCACGACGATGAGCACCGCGTTGCCCATCGTCATCGCTTGGTAGGTTCCTCCGAACAGCGCTTCTGCTTTCGTGTTTGCCCAGATCGTGGCCGTTTGCAGGGGTGTTATAAAATCGGTGAAGGGCATTTCCCCGGTTTTTATCCGGCCCGCCGCCGCCATCATGAGTCCGTAATCTAGAAAATCGCGGAGATACTCATGATTTCTAATCCAAGGAGCGAGCACGGCCAGAATAGCGGCGGCGGCCCAAATAATTCGGGTCGGTTTAGCGCGAAAAGAATCTGATTGGGAACGCATTAGCCGGTTGAGCTTTGCGAGACTCGAACCGGCTGCAAAAACAATCAGCCATTTGCGAATCGAAGATGGGGCGGGGGGATTCGAACTAGACAGTTGCCGCGGGCTTAGATGACAAAGGGCGGTGCGTTGCTTCACTTCCTTTTCGTCTTTTTGCGATTCGACACCGGCCGGGCCGTTTGAGGCGGGGCGAGTTTCGCCCCTGCGCTGATGCTTCCGCTCTGGGACAGTCACAAATTGAAGCGTCCGGGGCAGGTTACGCGCGCTCTGGTGGGCGCTAACCTGGTCATTTTTGCCATCGAAGTCGGATTGATGGTGTTTAGCCCCGAGCTGTTCAATCGGCTGCTGGGAAACTATGCGCTGGTGCCGGCCGATTGGTGGGGAAACGTCGGTTTGATCGCAGGGTGGATTCCCGTCGGATCCTCCCTATTTCTGCACGGAGGGTTGGCCCACGTCGTGGGGAATTGTTGGTTTCTTTGGGTATTTGGACGATCGCTGGAAGATCACTTAGGGAGCTGGCGGTTTATGTTAATCTATTCGATTTCGGGGGTGGGGGCGGCGGCGCTCCAAACTGCGACTGATGTTGATTCAATGGTGCCGATGGTGGGCGCGAGCGGAGCGATCTCGGGAGTGTTGGGCGCTTATTTGGTCTGCCTCTCGGGGCGATGGATTATTGCCCTAGTGCCGTGGTTCATTCCGATCGTGCCGCTGCCGGCCTTCCTCTTTTTGGTGCTTTGGTTTGGTCTGCAGTTGTTTAACGGCATCGGCGGCTTGAATCAGCACGTGACAGGCGGGACCGCTTGGTGGGCCCACGTGGGGGGATTCGCGACTGGAGTGGTGGTTGCGCGCGGGATTGGGACCGCGGAAAAACGTCCAAAACGAAGAAAGTCTTAGCGGATGCGGTGAGGGAGGGGCGACTTCCGGCTGGACATCTGCACGGGTGGTGAACATCTGTGACGGCAGTGACTTTTCTCGCGATTATGACCCCCATTATTCGAATTGCCCGCCATCAGGGACAGGGCGATTTGGGGTAAGCGTGTTTTTAGTTTACGCCGATTTTCTTAGCCCTGGGTTTCTTGCCCGGGGTTTTTTTTGTTTGGGCGAAGCGTTTCAATTCCACAGTCTGTTTTTTCCGCCAATGAATAACAACCACATCAAAATCTATGATACCACGCTTCGTGATGGCACGCAGGGTGAGGGTATCAGTTTCTCGGTGACCGATAAGCTGCTGATCGCAAAGCGGCTCGATGCTTTCGGGGTGGATTATATTGAAGGCGGATTTCCGGGATCGAATCCGCGTGATATTACATTTTTTGCGGAGGCGAAGAAATTGAAGCTCAAGCACGCTAAGTTGGCCGCTTTCGGCGCGACGCGGCGAGCGGGGGTGAGAGCAGAGGACGACCTCCAATTGCGCACGCTCCTCGAAAGCGGAATGCCCGTCATGACTATCGTCGGGAAGACTTGGGGCCTACACGTGACGGAGATCCTGCGCACGACATTGGAGGAGAATCTGGCGATGATTGAAGACTCCGTGCGTTACTTGGTCTCGCAAGGTCGGGAGGTAATTTACGATGCCGAACACTTTTTTGACGGCTATCGGGGCGATCCGGACTACGCGATGAAGACCCTGTCTGCAGCAATCCGAGGTGGCGCGACGAATCTGACGCTTTGTGATACGAACGGTGGATCCTTGGTGGATGATTTTCAGAAAATCGTGGGTAAAGTGGTGACAGAATTTGGCGCGGACAAAGTTGGGGTGCATTGCCATAACGACAGTGGGCTGGGCGTTGCTCTTACTCTAGCTGGGGTCACGGCAGGTGCCTCCCTAGTTCAAGGGACGGCGAATGGCTATGGTGAGCGAACGGGAAACGCGAATCTCATCACAACGCTACCGAGCTTGTTCCTAAAAATGGGCAAGACCGCCCACTGCGCGGAAAACCTGAGTGAGCTGCGGGACCTATCGTTGTATTTCGATGAACTCGCTAACCTGCGGCCAGACACGAAGGCGCCGTATACCGGGGCATCGGCGTTCGCCCACAAGGGCGGGTTGCACGCTAATGCTGCGCAGAAGGTCAAATCTTCTTACGAGCACATTGACCCATCGCTAGTGGGTAATCGCACCCGCGTTTTGGTCTCGGATATGGCCGGGCGTTCTTCTGTGGCAATGAAGGCTCGGGAGCTCGGCCTGGAACTCGACGAAAAGGGCGAGGGGATGAAAAAGCTGATCGAACAGCTCAAGGAACTTGAATTTCAAGGGTATGAATTCGAGGCGGCGGACGCTTCCCTCAAGCTGTTGATCTCACGGTCGCTAGACCAGGCAAAGAACTATTTCGAAGTCGTCGGTTATCGGGTGATGATCGAGCGGCGCGACGATGATTTGCGGGCCGAGGCCACGGTGAAAGTAAACGTCGGAGGCGAAGTGGTGCACACCGTAGCGGAGTGCGTGGGTCCAGTCGGAGCGCTGGATAAGGCTCTGCGCTTAGCCCTATCGGGCACGTATCCCCAACTGGGCGAAATGGAGCTGCGGGACTATAAGGTGCGAATTCTAGATAGTCGACTGGGCTCAAATAGCCGCACGCGGGTCCTAATCGAGTCCGGTGACGGAGAGGAGTTGTGGGGCACGGTCGGCGTGAGCGATAATATTATCGACGCGTCGTGGGGCGCATTGAATGACGCGGTGAATTACAAATTAATGCAGTCCGAAGCATAAGCTGCCTTTGGGTAATGCATTAGGTTGATTTAATAGTTTGAAATTGATGGCCCATTTTCGCTCGCGAAAAAATTTAAGGGACTCCACGGTTTGTTTGTGCCGTTTCGTTTACCACAATCTCGAATCAACTGGGTCAATAGCTCGTTCCTGATCGGAACCGCTTTCATCACTTTTACCGCTGTGCCGGTTTACTTGTGGAAAGTCGGTTTGGATTGGTTTCAGGCGTCCATGTTTTTGGTTTTCTTCATCGCTGCTGGTCTGAGCATCACGCTCGGGTATCACCGCTTGTTTTCGCACAAGTCGTTCCAAGCGAGTTGGCCGGTGAAGATGCTCACCTTAATCTTTGGGGCATCCGCCTTTGAAAATCATGCTTTAGCATGGTGTTCGGACCATCGTCGTCACCACAAGCACACCGACCACGATGATGATCCCTACGACATAACGAAGGGATTTTGGCACGCTCACATCGGATGGATCCTGTTTAGCGTAGATCCTTTACCGCCCATGGATAACGTGAAGGACCTGCGGAAGGACAAATGGGTAATGTGGCAGGCGAACAATTACATCACAATCGCGGTCGTAGCGGGGTTTATTGTGCCGACCGCGCTCGGATATTGGCATTCTGGTGGTATGGGGGCGCTGGGAGGATTTCTTCTCGCCGGCGTGGCTCGAGTCACCGCGGTGCAGCACATGACCTTTTTCATCAACTCGCTTTGTCACACGATCGGCAATCGTCCGTATTCGGACCGTTGCAGCGCTCGCGACAGTTGGATCATGGCTCTCTTCACGTTCGGAGAGGGTTACCATAACTATCATCACGAATTTCAGCATGATTACCGGAATGGGGTGCGCTGGTGGCAATTCGATCCGACGAAGTGGACCATCTGGGTTCTCTCGAGATTTGGTTTGGTCAACAGCCTGCGCCGGGTCGGTGAGGAAAAGATGCTGGTCGCTCAACTCACAGAAGTAAACCGACGGGTGCAGGATAGACTCGAGAACTCGGCCGAAAATTTGGAGCATAAGAGCCAAGAATTACTGGCACGCACTGCAGAGCGTCTCGAGGAGTTGACCCTTCGTTGGGCCGACCTGAAGGAACACTATCTCGCCAGAGCAGAGGCACTTAAGAACGGCTACGCTGAAAAGACCGAAGAGAACTGGCAAGAGGCCTGTCGAGCGGTTGACGATATGCGCCGTGAGGTGAAGGAAGCTTTCGCGCTACTTGATCGCCTGCCGACGGCAGCCTAGGCGGCGAGGGCTCAGCCTCAAAAGGGTAGGTTCCATTTCGATAACCTTGAGTTGTTCCTAGCCTTTGAACCCTGAAGCTGCGCCGCGTCCGAATCCGCTCACGGGTCACGCGACTCCGACAAGACTGACTCCGTATTGCCGGGATGAATGGCGGGTGGTGGAGTGCACCGAAACCGGGATGGTTTACTTAGAGAATCCTCCGGCTTACGAACAATTGATCGATGAGTTTGCTTGGCAGAAAACCTACGAAGAAGAGAGAAAACGTCGGAAGAAAGCTGAGCCTGTGCTCGCGCGGGTGAGTGGCGTGTTTAAGTGGATGCGAATGAATCTGAAAAAACCACGCTTGATCCGAACGGCGGCCAAACATATCCGGCAACTGCGGGCGAACCAACCCGATGGAGCCGTATTTAACCTCGTCGATGTAGGTTGTGGGGGAGGAGAGAAGACCTCGCAAATCCCGGAATTTCTAGTCGCGAACGGTGAGAGGTCGATCAGCCCGATCGGGGTGGAGGTGTCGCAGGTCTTGGCCGCGGCGGCGCAGACTCGTTTTGAGAAATTTGGGGGCCGCTGTATAGGATGCCCCGCGGTGGAGGGAGTGAATCTCATCGCTGATAAAACAGTGGATCTCGTGATCTTAAGCTCGTTCTTGGAGCATGAAATCAACCCGGTCGGTCTGCTGGAAGCTTGTAAGCGAAAGCTAGTCGAGGGCGGACGGGTGATTATCAAAGTCCCAAATTTTGGGAGCTGGAATCGACGATTCAGGCAAGAGAAGTGGTGTGGTTTTCGTTACCCGGATCACGTGAATTATTTCACGCCCGAGACCCTGCACGCTGCGATTAAGGCGGCTGGGCTGACGATGCGTTCGCCGGGGTGGCTCGATATCATGCCGACGAGCGACAATATGTGGGTGATCGCCGAAAAGCTCCCTGCTTAGGGGGTCAGAGGAGTGGCGCGACGAGGCGGCTGAGGTCTTCCGCGAGATCACCAAAAAAGCGGTGAGGCCTTTTCGGGGAGGGGACATATCGAGTGCATGATTCAACGAGATCTTCGGCCCAACGGCGCATGGTCCTCGCCTCAGTTTCGGAATAGATCGCGACACCGATTTCGAAATTCACGAAAAGGCTCCTTTGGTCGAAATTTGCTGAGCCAAAAAGAGCAATCTTCTGGTCTACAATCATCGCTTTGGCATGCAGCATCTTGGGATGATAGAGCATGATCTTCGCCCCAGCGGCATGCAGTTCACGGAGATATTGGCGACGCGCGTAATCGGTTATCCGGTGGTTAGACTGGGCAGGTAGCACGAGCGTCACGTCTTTGCCGGCTCTGGCTTTGACCATCAGCGAACGTTGCAGCACCTCATCGGGAGTGAAGTAGGGGGTGACTATCCAGACGCTTTCCTCGGCCTCTTGGATCATCGAAACCATGCCGTCGTAGAGCGGATCCCCCTCGACGTCTGGTCCTCCGGCAATGACCTGGAGCTCGACGGCACCGATGGCGGGAGGGCAGGAGGGGCTAACTTCAGCCCGCAGCGCATCAATATCGCACGCCGTCGCGAAGCTCCAGTCGGCGAAAAATACTTCGCTAATCAGGCCGACGGCAGGCCCCTGGATGAGTGCTCCGAAGTCGGTAAATCGCTCGTCCAATGGTGTAGGCCCCAGATATTCTCGAGCAAGATTGCGCCCTCCAATAATCGCCTCGCCGTGGTCGAAAACGGCGATCTTGCGGTGATTTCGCAAATTGGCGGAAGCTCGAGTATTGAGAGGGGCGACCGGCATGAACTTAACGACTTCTCCTCCGGCAGCTCGCAAAGGATCGGCGAATTTGCGGCCAGCTAGAAAACTACCCAAGCCGTCGACCAACAGCCTCACTTTAACTCCCGCCCGCGCTCGTTGGGCGAGTAGATCGATGATGGCTCGGCCGACTTCCTCTCGCCCGAGGATAAACGTGGTAATGAGAATGGAGTGTTGGGCTGCGTTGATCGACGCTTTGAGGCAGGCGAAGGCGTCTTCGCCGTCGATGAGGAACCTGATTTGATTTCCTCCGACGGGGGCATTGGCGCCATTGGAAATAGTTGCGAGGGCCACGGGAGACTCGAGAGTCGACTGGCGGGCTACAGGGGCCCCAGCGAGTTGGGGCGAGACCCGAGTTTTTCGAACCGCCAGCTGTTTGATTTTGCGACCGCCGAAGAGTAGGTAGAGCGGCACACCCAGATAGGGGATGAGGATAATGCCGAGTCCCCAAGCGATGGTGTTTCCGGGCTGACGCTTCTCACTGAGGATGCGGGCCAAGGCGAATATTGCCAAAAGGAATCCACCCACGGTGAGCAAATGAGACCAGATACTGGTTGTCACAACGTCTGCGACGTCGTCCGTCATGGCGATGAGCGCCGGGAAATATGGGGCGAAAATAGTCAACGTGGGTGGTTTACTCAGTTAGTTTCAGAACGGCTTGTCGAACAGAACCGTCGATGAGTCAGCAACACAAATGAAACGTTCTTTCCCAACAATTTGCAAAATTACCGGGAACAAAACAGTTGGTTCGTTGTTCATGCTTGGGGCACGTCTCCCTCGTGACGATGCCTTCCATTTTCCCCTTCAACATGAAACCTTCCTTTTCCGTCTGGTTGACCCTCTGGGTCAGTTTGTTTGCGCCCCTCGCGTGGGCCCAAACAAATCGTATTGATTTCCCCGCTGCGAGCCCGACTAGCGTCATTCGCCAACAGGTCGGTCTCACTAATTTCGAAATCGTTTATTCCCGTCCAAGTGTGAAGGGCCGAGAAATATTTGGGCAATTGCAGGCCTACGGCAGTGTTTGGCGCACGGGGGCGAATGCGGCCACCAAAGTCACGTTTGATACCGTCGTCGAATTTGCCGGAAAGAGGGTTCAGGCCGGCACCTACGGGTTGTTTAGTGTGCCCGGGGAGAAAACTTGGACCGTGATTCTCAACCAAGAGTCCGACCAGTGGGGAGCGTTCAATTACGATGCAGAAAAAGATGTCATTCGGGTGGAAGTGCCAGCTCGTCGGACGGAGCGTTCGATGGAGACGTTCACCATCTGGTTCAACGAATTGCGCGATGAAACTGCGGTCTTAAATCTCACGTGGGAAAACGTGACGGTCGAAATCCCCTTAACGGTGGATGTGCAGACGAAATTGGTGCCGCAGATCGAAGCGGTCATGCGATCAGGCAAGGAGCAGCGGGATTATGTTTACTTTCAAGCCGCAGGATTTTATTTCGATCATGATCTGGATCTGCAAAAGGCGGCGAAATGGATCGATTTGGCGTTAAAACAGACCCCAAATGCTTTTTGGATGCTTCACCTGAAAGCGAAGATTCACGCCAAATTAGGAAACAAGAAGATCGCAATTGCGGCGGCAACTACTTCGACGAAGTTCGCGGTCGCTCAGGAGGGAAGTGAAAGTGGCTACAAGATAATGAATCCCGGACTGGAATGCCGGGCATCCCGACTTGGAAAGGTGTCTATGTCATGGTCCTCGTGGTATTTGCTATCTTGGTGGTGGCGATGTGGGGAATTGGATTCATTTATTCATGACGACCCTCGATTACTTGGTGCTGTTTGGCACGATTCTCGGGATCGCGACCTATGGGGTTATGGCCACGCGCCGAGTCGGTGGATTGGATACTTACCTGAGAGGCGATCAACGCATCGGCTGGGGCACAATTGGCCTGTCGGTCATGGCTACTCAGGCCAGTGCCATCACGTTTCTCTCCACTCCGGGGCAGGGATTTCAAAGTGGGCTGAGCTTCGTGCAAAACTATTTTGGACTGCCGCTGGCCTTGATCATTGTCGCCGGGGTTTTCCTGCCGATTTACCGACGGCTAAAAGTTTACACCGCTTACGAATATCTGGGTAAACGTTTCGATGGTAAAACCCGACTATTGGGCGCCGCCCTTTTTTTACTCCAACGCGGACTGGCGGCAGGCATCACGATTTACGCACCGGCGATTATTGTGTCATCGGTGCTCAACTGGCCCCTCGGGATTACGGTGCTCGGCACGGGTATCCTCGTGGTGATCTACACGGTCACTGGCGGAAGTGAAGCGGTCAGTCTCACGCAACGTTACCAGATGTCCGTGATCCTGATCGGCATGGGCATCGCCTTTGCGGTGGTCTTGATCAAGCTCCCCAGTGATGTGTCGGCGGATGGCGCGTTAGCGGTCGCCGGTGCCATGGGGAAGCTCAACGCGGTGGAGTGGAAGTTTGATATCAACGAACGTTACACGGTCTGGTCAGGTGTTTTTGGCGGATTGTTCTTGTCGCTCTCCTATTTCGGCACCGACCAATCTCAGGTGCAGCGTTACCTGACGGGGCGTTCTTTGCGGGAGAGTCGCATGGGTCTAATGTTCAATGCAGTGCTCAAGATTCCGATGCAGTTTTTCATCCTGTTGCTCGGGGTGTTTGTCTTTGTCTTCTATCAGTTCGAGCGCCAGCCGGTGTTTTTCAATGAAGGCGTTTGGGAAAACCAAAAGAGTGGAGAACAAGGCGAAACCTTTGCGGCCATCGAATCACGATTTGATGACGTGCAGGATGAAAAGGCGGTAGCGATCAAGACGTTCTTGAGCGCTCGGGATTCGGGATCGGCTACTGCAGAGGCGGCGGCCCGTGCCCAGATGTTGGCGCTTTCCGACGAGTCGGCGGCTATCCGAATTGAGGCGAAAGAAGCCCTGGTCGCAGCGGATGCAAATCTCAAAGCGAGCGACGCGGACTACGTGTTCATTACCTTTGTGCTGAACTACCTGCCGAAGGGGTTGGTGGGCTTACTGGTCGCCGTGATTTTTTGTGCGGCACTGTCGTCGACGGCATCGGAGCTCAATGCGCTCGGCGCGACCACCATGGTCGATTTTTATCGGCACGTATTCAAACCCGATGCGGATGATGCTCACAGTTTGAAGGCCTCGAAATGGTTCACCGGAATGTGGGGCGTGGTGGCGATCTGTTTCGCTCTGTTTGCCAACCTCGTTTCGAACCTGATCGAAGCCGTCAATATCTTGGGATCAATTTTCTATGGGGTCGTGTTAGGGGTATTCCTCGTCGCCTTTTTTGTGAAATGGGTGCGCGGCACGGCCGTATTCTGGGGTGCCCTGATTGCGCAGGCATTGGTGATCGTTCTGTTCTTCCAACTGGAGATCAGCTACCTCTGGTTTAACTTTATCGGTTGCGGGCTGACGATGGGGTTTGCGCTCTTCATCCAGGTTTTCCGCGGCAACCGCGAAGATACCGTCTAATATGAAGCCCGTCATTGCCTTCGGTCAGCAGCCCTGCGGTATTTTCCCCCGTCGATTCCTAGTCGCCAAGGTGTGGACGGCTCGCCGCCTGCAGCAGGAGTTGGGGGGCGAAATGGTTTTCTTCTACCACGATGCCGATCATGATCCGCGGGAGACGCAAACGGGATTGCGTCATCGCACGACGAATGAGTTGCAACGGATCAACTTCTCCTTTCGCAACAAACTGCAGCGGAAGTATAGTCCCTTGTATTGCAAAAATATCGTCGAAGGTTGGCAGGAGAATTTACCCCGCCTACTGGGAGCGTTTGTTGAAAGCGATGTCATCGACGCGGTGAAATCGATTCAGGCGGATACGGTGGCTGATTTCTGCTTAGAGATGTATCGAGCGATGGGAATGTTGGATGGGGTGCGGGTGGTGCGTTCCAGTGATCCAGCGATCCGGAAAGCGGCTTGTCCGATCGACGATTACTACGTCGATGTGCCCTGCGACGGCGAGACCGTGCGAGCCCGGATGATGGACGGAGAACTTAAACTACACGAAGGAGGGCCCTCTTTCCGGACCCTACCCAAATGCGACTTTGGCCTGGAGCAAATTAGCCCAGCCCGGGATTCACGCCTGCCGTGGATGCAGTCGGTGATCGGCTGCACGCATTACATTGCGGGAGCGGGTGAACAAGCCTACTTGCGCAAAGAAGATGCGCCGGATATCGAGTTTGTGTGTCGCGACGAAATTGATCGATCCGATGAAGCCTATACCGATGTCTCCATCTAAACTTTCTCCATTATTGGTGGTGGCCGCTCATCCCGACGATATCGAATTTGGCGCGGGAGGAGTGCTGATCGCGGAAAGCCAGCGCGGGCGCGAGGTTCATCTGGTGGTTTGTTCCCGAGGGGAATCGGGGACTCATGGAACGGCGGAAGGCCGGACGATTGAGGCGGAGAATGCGGCCGGTAAGATGGGCGCGTCGCTGGAGTTTCTCGACCTCGGCGGGGACGCGAATATTGAAAATTGCCGGGCGGGGGCCCGGCGAATCGCGTCAATTATTCGTCGGGTGCGACCGGGTATTTTACTCACGTTAACCACGGAGGAAAATCAGCATCCAGACCATCCGGCGGTAGGACGCATGACGCGGGATGCCGCCCGGTTGGCCCGGTTTGGGGGGGTGAAGGAACTGTTGGACCAGACTCCACATAAAATAGGGCAGCTGTTTTATTTTGCCGTGACGCCGACGGCGATTCCGCGAGATATCGCGCCGGTGCTTTACCGGCTTTCGGCCGACGTGGTGGCGGTTTGGCGAGAGGCCATGCAGGCGCATGAATCGCAGATGAAAACGAAGGACTATGTCAGTCTCCAAGTCGCTCGCGCCCAGCAATTGGGTCTGTCGTGCGGATCGGAGTATGCGATCGCGCTCTACCCCAACGATCCCCTCGTTTTTGGATCATTGGCTGAGTTGAGCGGTAGTTCGAGGGAGTTTTGAACGATGGGAGAGAAAGAAAAACTCAAAGTCGGAATCATCTGTTATCCTTCAGTCGGGGGGAGCGGCATTTTGGCCTCGGCGCTGGGCGACGAGCTCGCGGCGCAGGGACACGAAGTGCACTTCGTCTCTTACGAACGGCCGATCCGGCTGCAGCCGGGGCGGGACCGAGTTTATTTCCATCCAGTCGAGATCAATAGTTACGAGCTGTTTAAGTATCCCGACTACACGTTGCCGCTGTCGGTGAAATTGGCGGAAGTTTCCGAAGCCTACGAACTGGATATTTTGCATGCGCACTACGCGGTGCCGCATGCGACGGCGGCGATTCTGGCGAGGTCGATGTTGCCGGTTGGTCGCCGGCCGAAAGTTGTGACAACATTGCATGGCACGGACACGACTTTGCTGGGGAGGGATCCTGGTTATGCCCCGGCTATTCGATACGCGTTGGAGGCGTCGGATGCGGTGACGGCGGTGTCCGACTTTTTAAGGCGAGAAACGCATCGATTGATCGGTGTCAAACGGGAGATCGATGTGATCCACAATTTCTTCGAACCGAAGGATCCCTTACATTCCACCGCGCAAGTGCGAGCGGAGCTCGGACTGCGCGATGATCAGAAACTGATCCTCCATCTTTCTAATCTGCGGCCGATCAAGCGAATTGACGTGATGCTCAATGCGTTGGCGCGGGTGCCGGATAGAGATCGATTCAAAGTCGTTGTTTTGGCCGGAGGTTCATTTGCGCCCTATCTGGGTTTGGTGAAGCAGTTGGGACTGGAAGAAACGATTCTCGTGCGCGAGCACGTGGCGACGGTGGAGGACTATCTGCAGGCAGCTGACATCGGTCTGTTTAGTTCGGATTCGGAAAGTTTTTGTCTGAGTTTGTTGGAAGCCGCGAGTTTTGGGTGTCCGAGCGTATCCACCGCAGTGGGCGGTATCCCTGAGGTGGTTTCCCATGAGGAATCGGCGTTGTTGGTGCCGGCGGGCAATAGCGTGGCGATGGCCGCGGCAATCGATCGTCTGCTCAAGGATGACGAATTGCGGCGGCGACTGGGACAAGTCGCCCAGCACCGGGCGGAAACCGAATTTTCGACCGCGAAAATTGTGCCTGAATATGAGGCCCTTTATCGGCGAGTGGTCGACGCGGCGGCGACGTGAGGTGAGACGGGGGCGGGTGGAGGTCAAATAGTTGACTGAATTTCGTGGTTTTTGTGGTGAGTTGTGCGAAGTGATTCGATTCGATGGTCGCAATGTCATCGCTGTATAGACTCTACCCCTCGGCTCACTGCATCGTAATCGAAAGTGCAGGAGTATTCGTCAAAGCACTGTCAACGTTCAATCTTGACGGGCTTTTCACCGCGAAGGATCCGGGGGCGATTACCGAGCAGGCGTTTGCGGCTGGAGAACTCACGAGTGGACCGGGCGCGCCCTGGCCGCTCGTCCAAAGCCAGGAAGTCTGGGCGGCGGGCGTGACTTATTTCCGTAGTCGCACCGCGCGCATGGAAGAAGCGAAGTCGGCGGGGGCGGGGGATTTTTATGACCGGGTGTATGAGGCGGACCGGCCGGAGTTGTTTCTGAAAGCAACGCCGCACCGGGTAGCGGCACCGGGGGGAGGCGTGCGGATTCGATCTGATTCGAAATGGAATGTGCCCGAGCCCGAGCTGACCTTGGCGATTAACTCTGGGGGCAAGATCTTTGGCTACACGATGGGCAACGATATGAGTTCGCGCGATATTGAGGGGGAGAACCCGCTCTATTTGCCGCAAGCCAAGTGCTATGATCGCAGTGCAGCATTGGGCCCGTGCCTCGTAGTGACTCCCGAGTTACCTCGCCCGGACTCGGTGATTCGACTGGAAATTCTGCGAGCGAGGGAACCGGTATTCGTCGGCGAAACGACTTTAGATCAGATTAAACGCCCCCTGCCGTCGTTGGCGGATTGGCTTTATCGCGAGAACATTTTCCCCTACGGCTCTTTCTTGATGACGGGAACCGGTATTGTGCCACCCGATGAGTTCACGCTGAAGTTGGGGGATGAGATTCGCATCACGATGGAGCCGGTAGGCACGCTGTCTAATTTGGTGGTGAGCTAAAAATCGACCCATGAACAATTCTCCAATTTTCGACTCCGGTGACGAGTCCATCTACCGCATGCGAACGACGGCCCCGGGGCCAACGGGACAGCTTCCGCTCGGAGCGGAACAGCTCAAGGCGATGTCGAGTGGAGAGTTGTTTGGTTGGACGCAGAATGCGGGCATGGGGTGGGATCCGGCCAAGTTGCGAGGTAAACAATTCTTGATTCTCAGCACGCAAGGAGGGCTCCGGGCGCCAGACGGGTCGCCGATTGCATTGGGTTATCACACGGGGCATTGGGAAGTTGGATTGTTGATGGAGGAGGCTGCGAAGGTGATGTCGGCGCACGGGGCGATTCCGTTTGCGGCCTACGTGAGTGATCCCTGTGACGGTCGGACCAATGGCACGGCGGGGATGTTGGACAGTTTGCCTTATCGTAATGATGCCGCCGTGGTGTTTCGGCGTTTGATCCGTTCGTTGCCGACGCGTCATGGCGTGCTCGGGGTAGCGACATGCGACAAAGGGTTACCGGCCATGCTCATGGCGCTGGCGGGCATGCCGGACCTGCCCAGTGTGCTGGTGCCGGGAGGTGTGACTCTGCTCGCCGAAGAGGCCGAAGACACGGCCAAGGTGCAAACGCTGGCGAGTCGTTTTGCCCGGGGAGAAGTGACGCTGGACCACGCCGCGTTGATGGGATGTAGGTCCTGTGGCACACCGGGCGGTGGATGCCAATTTATGGGCACGGCGGCGACGACCCAGGTGGTGGCGGAGGCGTTGGGACTCGCATTGCCCCATTCGGCGCTGAGTCCGTCGGGGGCTGATATTTGGCGCGACATGGCAAGGCGCTCGGCGCTTGCGCTGATGGGGATGGAACAGGCCGGGGTTGTTTCAGCTGATATTCTGAGCGAAGATTCGCTGCACAACGCGATGGTGTGCCATGCGGCGGTCGGAGGTTCGACCAATCTGGTATTACACGTGCCGGCGATTGCCCACGCCGCCGGTTTGCCGCGGCCAACGGTGGCTGAATGGTCGAGGATTAACCGGATGGTCCCACGGCTAGTGGACGCGTTACCGAATGGGCCGAAACACTTCGCCACGGTGCAAGTATTCATGGCGGGGGGAGTGCCGGAGATGATGTTGCATTTGCGCGATATGGGTTTGCTCAAACTCGACGCCATGACGGTGACTGGCCAAACCCTGGGAGAGAATCTTGCTTGGTGGGAAACCAGTGAGCGACGGATCAAACTGCAGGAAAAACTCCAACAACTCGACGGCATCGATCCGAAAGATGTGATCATGTCGGCGACCGAGGCAAAGTCGCGAGGGTTAAGCAGCACAGTGACATTTTTGAGCGGGAATCTGGCACCGGAAGGAGCGCTGATCAAAAGCACGGCGATTGCTCCATCGCGATTGGACGAGGCCGGGGTCTATTACCATGAAGGGCCAGCCAAAGTGTTTACCAGTGAGCTTGAGGCGATTGATGCGATCAAAGCGGGGGCAGTTGAGCCGGGGGATGTGATGGTGCTGATCGGGATCGGACCGGGGAGTGGAATGCCTGAAACTTATCAAGTCACGTCGGCCTTAAAGTATGTGCAAGGAGGCGATCAGATCGCGCTCGTGACCGATGGGCGTTTTTCCGGGGTTTCGACGGGGGCATGTGTTGGTCATGTGAGTCCCGAGGCATGGGCAGGTGGGCCGATTGGAAAAGTGAAGGACGGCGATCGAATTCGGGTCAGAGTGGATACGCAGAGTCTGGAAGGGAGCGTCGAGCTGGTGGGATTGACGGAGGCGGCGATCCGCGCTCGCTCGATTAATTCGCGTTTACGACCGGATCCACGGGTGCCGGCGGATACACGGCTATGGGCCGCTTTGCAAAGTGCGTCAGGAGGCAGTTGGGGTGGTTGCGTCTACGATGTAGAGCGGATCACCGCAGTGATGGCGAAGGGGATCGCCGCAGAAGAATCAGAGCGAACCGACTGACTTTTGGGTTCGGGCAACTACCCGGGTTTTGAACCACCGGTCGATCAGGCTACGCCGATCTGGCCCGGACCAGAGAGGGGTCGCATTGGCGGCCAGAAAAAGGGCGAAGACGAGCACCAGCAGGAATTGAGCGGGAGCGATTGAGCGGGGCAAAAGTTGCACCGGAAAAGAGACCAAGAAGAGAAAAGCGCCATAGGGGAGGGGGCGAAAAAGCGCGGTGGGGAGGCTGATGCGCTGACGCGGATGCGTAGCGGTCACTACTCGCAGTTTGAGAAGGGCGAGGCCCGGGCTGGTTCGGAGTTGCCCACAGCCCAGCCAGAAAAGCACCCAGAGGCCGAAAAGTGTTTTGGACGCGATGACCATTTGAGCCTCGCGGCTGCCCGCGCCGGCGTTGGCGGCCATGGTTTCAGCGGCGAAACTAATCGCGACGAGAATCAAGAGATTGATCACGGTAGCGAGGGCGCGGTGACGGAATGAAGCGTTTGTCGGCGTGGAATCAGGCATCGATCATATGAAATGATCGCTCAATCGTGAGGTGGTCAACTGTGGTTGACGGGAGATTGGGTTATGCTGCGGATAGGGCGAAAGAATTTCTGGGGCGACGCATCGACTGACTTGCGCCGGGCGAGTTCGAGGGTTTATTTTAAACGGATGAAACGAATCCGCTTTATTAATCTCACGCTTTCCTTGTTGGCTCTTTGCTGGGGTGTCGCGAACTCCTCGGCGGCGGAACCGACTAAAGAGCGTTCATTTGGTCCTTGGGATGCCGCCGTTTTTGACGGGACGGTGGTGCAAAACATCAGAGTGTCAGGCGACGACATTTTCATCATGCTGCAGTCCGATCACAAAGATGACCAACTCACGATGAAGATCTCGATGCAAAACGGCGCACCTTATCGCAAGTGGTTCACAGGCGATGAAGTTTTGGTCGCGCAGGAGAACACGGGACGTGCGGCAGACACCTGGACTGACCGGATTCAAACCTCGGCGAAGTATCTCGAATACTACGCGGGCGGTAAGTTGTTTCTGCATCTCAAACGCCGCTAAAGCGTAGGCGATTGATTCCGTTCACGGGAGGAGTGACGCGCTGAAAGCGTCAGAGAATTTGCCGTCACCGGGTCCTTCACGGTGGCGGCTTCTTGGTTGGGTGGCGGTGTGTGCGGTGCTGTGGGGCTCGGCGTTTCCAGCGATCAAATTGGTTTTTGCCCACTGGGAGGCGCAGGGGGTGACGGCGGACTTCGGCACGCGGTCACTTTTTGCTGGAGTACGGTTCGTGATCGCCGGTCTTACCTTGTTGGCGATGGCCAAGCATCCCGGGCGAGAATGGCGAGCTACGCCGCTGCGATGGATCTGGTTTATGGCGGCGACTCAGACCGTCGGTCAGTATGTCTGTTTTTATCTCGGACTGAGTTTATCGAGTGGAGCATTGGCTTCGTTGCTCGTGTCGAGCGGGAGTTTCTGGTGGGTGATCCTATCTCCAGCACTACTGGGGGCGCCAGCCCTCACTCGGCGTCAGTGGGCGATCTTGGCCGTGGGGGCGGTCGGCGTGACGATGGCGGTTTATTCGCCCGGAGTCACCCACGGTAGTCCGCGGCTAGGTGGGGTGTTGATCTTGCTCGCGAGTCTTTTTGGGGCGTTGGGACTCTTCGCGTTTCAGAAGGTCAAGCCGACGATGGGGGCGAGAGCGGGAACGGGTTTCTCACTGCTTTTAGGCGGACTGATTCTACTGGGATTGGGCGCGTCGGCCATCCTCGGAGGGCCGTTGGCACTGTTCGATGGATACGTTATCGGCTGGACGCTCTGGTTGGCATTTGTTTCGGCGGCGGCGTTTTCGTTGTGGAATCATCTATCGACGATTTTCCCGGCACCGATGTTGGCCACCTATCGGTTCTTGATTCCGCTGTGCGGCGTGTTCGAATCGATGTGGTTACTCGATGATGAACGTCTCACCTCCGCGATGATTTTTGGTGGAGGATTGGTCTTGTTGGCGATGACATTGAATCAGAAGGCTCGACCGCAAAAAACCAGTGACGTCGCGGTTTAGAATTTGAGCTCGTGACGTCGGGATAGGGCGCGCCGCGATTGACGTTGAGGCTCGGTGCCAACGTGGCGGTGCTATCGACGCGGAAAGTGAATTTAAGATCGAAAACAAAAGGCGTTTCGGGCAAGCCTATCCGAGCGAGGAAAGTGTGATCATTCGTCCACGCTCCGCTGCCCCCGGCGCGCTGACGGGGATGCGGCATGGGGATTTTATCGATCACGTTGAATGCGCCGGTTTCGAATAGTCGCCATTCACGATAGCCGATCTCGAGGGAGTGTGACTGGTCATTTTGCTCGACGGTCAGGGTGACAGCGTCTGACCCAAATTTTGCCGTAACGGAATCGAAGCCGACCGCGTTGGCCGGGAAAGTGTAACGATGATTTTCGACCTCTCTTTCAACTGATGAATGATTCACCCCGCGGGGCATAACCATCTGCAGGGAAGTAAGACGGGATTCCAGAGACTTCGCGGCCGGCTGGTTCAGAGGCAGGGGAGTGGACCCAACGCGGGGAGTCAGTGGTCCCACACTTGGTTCATCACCGCTCCCATATCGAGAGTGCCGCTGGTCATGGCGATCACGGCGTCGTATCCGGGGAGCACGATGCAGGATTGGCCGAACCGTCCGTCGCCGCGGAAGCCCGATGTCTTGTTGCGGCAGAATTGATAGCCGTAGCCTTGTTCCCAGTCGCTGTTGGGGTTGCTGCCATTGGACGTTTGTTTGGTGGTCGCGGCCTCGACGTAATTTGCCGGAATCAAGCGCTGTCCATTCCATTCACCGCGTTGCAGGTAAAGTTGTCCGAGTTTCGCGATATCCTCGGTGGTTGCGCGGAGGCCGAAGCCACCTAATGCAATCCCATCACGGCTTTCGTCCCAATGCGGGCGATTGATGCCCAAGGGGGCGAACAGTCGCGGACTCAGATAGTCGATGAGACCTTCTCCGGTCACCTTCTGCACGATGGCGGAGAGCAGGTAAGTCGCCGGTGTATGGTAGAGGAAGTGAGTGCCGGGTTTGTGCTCAACCGGAAGGTTGAGAAACGCCGCGACCAGCGTTTGGTCTGGATCGGATGGGACCCAATTGAACTTAGCCAAGTCTGCTGTGTGATGCCCGGTGTTCATCGATAAAAGATCGCGTATTCGGATCAATTTCAGGTTCTGAGCCGGAGCGTCTGGTGTCTGCGCGGGGAAGAGATCAATGACGCGGTCATTGAGGTTGAGTTTGCCTGCGGCGATGGCGATGCCGACGGCGGTGGAGGTGAAACTCTTGCTGAGGGAGAAAAACACATGCTGAGCGTTGGCTGCCTGAGGCGCCCACCAGCCCTCAGCAATGACCTGACCGTGGCGGACCAACATGAAGTTGTGGGGAGAGTCGACCTTGGCCTCTAGATGTTAGAGGAAGGATTCAATCGCGACCGAGGAAACGCCCTGAGCTGCGGGGGTGCTGCGGGGGAGGGATGACGTGGCGAATACAGCGCCGGCGGGGGCGAGAAGAGTGGCGATACGGAATATTCGGCGTAAAAGGAAACGAAAGGGGCGCATGAGTAAGGGGATTGAAGAGCGGGGGTTGCGCTGGGTAGGCAGTTGCGCAGACTCGGTGAATGATTGCAGGACTACGGATGTGGGGCGTCAAACTGGGCTTAGGTCTCACGGTGGTATCGGGGGCGTCGGCCGAGTTCGAGAGGGCGAGTAATTTTGTAGATTTGAGCGATCATACGCCTTCAGTGTTGCTGGAATTACGTTACGCGACGGAGGAGAATTTTGTGGGGAGGGTCATCGACGGGTATGAGAAGCCTCGGGCTTGGCTAACCAAACCTGCGGCTGATGCACTGAATGATGCGCAACTGAAGCTCTTGCCCATGGGTTACGGCCTGAAGCTTTACGACGCGTATCGTCCGCAACGGGCAGTGGCGCATTTTGTGCGCTGGGCGCAGGATTTAAATGATACCAAAATGAAGGAGCGCTATTACCCCAGGGTGCCCAAGTCGGCGTTATTTGAGCGTGGTTACATTGCGTTGGAATCCGGTCATTCGCGGGGCAGTGCGGTGGACGTGACGTTGGTGCGACGCACGGCTCAAGGCGAGTGGGCGGATGTCGACATGGGATCGCCTTACGATTTCTTTGGTGACCAATCCGCAGCGGATTCGAACGACGTATCGGCGCGGGCGAGTGCGCTGCGATCGTTGTTAAGAGCGGTGATGACGACTTGTGGGTTTGAGGCCTATGAGCAAGAATGGTGGCACTTCGGGTTGACCGAGGAACCGTACCCTGAGACTTACTTCGACTTTCCTTTAGACGGATAGCCTGTAGACTTACCCAACCCCTAATTTAACTGATTACCCCATGAAAACATCCTCCAAATTCACTTTCTTTGGTTTCGTATTGTGCCTGCTTTGGGGCACAAGTGTCCGGGCGATTACGCCAGAGGAATGGGCCGAGAAAATCGTTACGGCACAGTCGAGGAATTTGCCCATGCCCGCATTGGGAGCAACCGAGCGAGATGCGACAGACTCCCTAGCCTACCGGGTCCAGAAGATTGTGGTAGAGAAAAAAGTAGCGAGCGGGGATAAGGTAATCGGACACAAAGCGGGGCTTACGTCACGAGTGGCGCAGGACAAGTTTGGTGTGATCGAACCCGTCGCCGGTGAGTTGCTGCAATCACACAAAAAGAAGACCGCGACATTTGTCAGTATGAGGCAGTTTAAAGCGATGGTGGTGGAGATGGAAATCGGCTTTGAGTTGAAACTTTCCATTCGGGAAGTGCCGGAATCGATCGAGGAGTTGAAGGATAAAGTTCGTCAAGTTATGCCGGTAGTCGAATTGCCTAATATTCATTTTACGCCCGATAATCGAATCACCGGCTCCGACATTATTGCGAGTAATGTGGCGGCGGCTACGGTCATTGTGGGTCGCGGAAAACCGTGGGCGGGTTTGGATCTCAACGAAGTTAAAGCTGAGCTGACGCGAGACAACGAAGTGGTGGCAGAAGGGAAGGGATCGGACGTCATGGGAGACCAGTGGCAAGCGTTGATGTGGCTAGTGGAGCAACGTTTATCGCAAGGGTTGGAGGTTAAACGTAATGACTTATTGATTACAGGAGCGATGGGGCAGGTAATCGCAGGGGAGCGGGGGCGTTACGTGGCTGATTTTGGGCCCCTCGGGCGCGTGACGTTTACGATGCGCTAAGGTTTGGGCCAACGTTCGGTTGGCCGGTATAAATCGTTGATCATTCAGCGGAGTGAGAGTTGCGAATCACATCCAGTCTGACAATCTGGAACCCATGAGTGTTTCTATGATTACCCCCATTTCGCGTCGTGGTTTTATCAGCAGCGCCGCAGTCGGCGCGTTGGCCTTGGGCACGGGAGCAGGGCTGCGAGCGAATGAACTCTTGGGTGGAAAGCGAAAGCTGGGGGTCGCCCTGATGGGACTTGGCAGTTATTCGCGGGGGCAGTTGGGACCGGCTTTACGTGAGACTGAATTGTGCGAGTTACGAGGGGTGGTGACGGGAGACGCGGCAAAGGGCAATCGTTGGGCGCAGAGTTATGGTTTCAGTCCCAAATCGGTTTACTCTTACGATAACATGGCGGCGATCGCGGATGATCCGAATATTGATATCGTTTACAGCGTGACGCCTCCGGGGTTACACCTGCGCGATGTCTTAGCGGGAGCGGCGGCGGGGAAGCACGTGATCTGTGAGAAGCCGATGGCGGTGAGCGTGGAGGAGTGTGAGAAAATGATCGCGGCGTGTGACGCGGCGAAGGTGCGGTTATCGATCGGATACCGCTTACATTTTCACGACTATCATCAACAGGTGAAAGAGATGGCGGCCACCGGGGCGTGGGGGGGACCCATCGTGATGAATGGTGGGTTTGGTTACCGCGATGGAGTGAAGACTTGGCGGACTTCTAAAGCTTTGGGCGGAGGAGGACAATTGATGAACGTGGGTATCTATGTGATCCAGTCGGCGCTGATGGCTAAGGGGGAAGAGATGCCGATCGCAATTACCGCGCATGAACCACCCAAGGTCCGACCGGACTTCTTCGATGAAGTCGAAGAGACGATGAAATTTACGCTCGAGTTTGCGGATGGTTCCAAATGCGAGGGCATGTCGAGCGGCGAGATTGGCGCGAATCACTTTGAGGCCGAAGGCAAAAAACAAGTCCGACTCGCGCCGGCCTATTCTTACGACGGGCTGCGGATGACGGTAGATGGAAAAGAGTTGGCGCCTATAGATGGATTCAACCAACAAGCGCACCAGATGGACGGATTCGCGGCGGCGATTCTGAAAAACGAACCGAGCATCGTGCCGGGACAAATGGGCATGAGAGATATCCGGATCACTTCAGCAATTTACGAAGCGGCGAGGACGGGTAAGCGGGTGATGTTGTGACGTGACGGAGTCGGGCTCGAGGCGCGCTAGTCTTTTTCGAATATCACAAAATAGTTATCCTTAAATAGATCGGTTATTTCTGCGGTTTTTGTAAATCCAGCAGAAGTGATTTCTTCTTCAAAAACTTCTTGCCCGGCGCGCATGTGATTGAGCATCCATTTGGCGCTCGTGCCCGGGATACGTTTGTAATCGATCAAGATTAGCCGCCCACCAGATCTGAGGGCTTGGTGGATGGAAGCGAGCGAGTCGCTCGGGTATTCGAAGTGGTGGTAGACGTTACAGATGAAGGCGAGGTCGATGGATGCCGCGGGGAGTTTAACGGAGCGTTCGGTGCACAGGACGGGAGTGACGTTGCTCCATTGGTTGGCCTTCGCTTGCGCTTGGATGTGGGCGATGAACTTAGGCACAATGTCGACGGCGTAGGCTTTGCCGTTGGGGCGCACCTTGGAGGCGAGAAATGGCAGATGCACGCCAGTGCCCGTGCCGATATCCGCGACATCCATGCCGGGTTTGAGACCGAGACGTTCAACGATCGCCTGACGGTTATCGTAGACTTCTCGTCCTTCGCGACCGAGGCGTTCGACCCAGTCTTCGACGATCATCCCCTCCTTGAGATAGGCGTCATTGACGCCGGGTTTGACGCTCTCTTCCTGAGCGTAGAAGGGGAGGGTAACCAGGGCTAGGCAGAGTCCGCTCAGTGAAGCGAATGGGGGTAGGCGCATGGGGGAAATGAACGACCCATGCGTCAATTTGTTAAGCCTATTCGGATTGCGATGCGGCGGGCTGATGCTGAGCGCGGACTAGGGTGCTCAGGTCAAAATTACGGGCGACGAGTTGGCTGCGCAATTCGAGGTAGCGAGCCTCGTCGATGACGGGAGACCGGGTCATGATCCAGGCGAGTTCGCGATTGGGGTGAGCGACGATTGTTTCCCGGTAGTCATCACTCACGTAAACGATGAGGTAGGGAAACGTAATCACGCCAAAGAAACGCATGCGCCATTCGGCGTTGGATATTTGATCAACGACCTTGGCTTTGGGATGATAGACTTTTTCGGGACCGTCGAATGCGGCTTGGTTAAACCGGTAGGTGGTGGCGATGGTGCCGTCCGGGTTGAGGGCATAACTCTCGACGGGATTGAAAGCGTTTCGATCTAGTGCCGTCGGGGTGTAGCCGTGCACATACCAGTCACCCATAAAGCGAGGCAGATCGACGTGCGGCGCAATGGCCATGGGGGGATCGCCCCGTTGAGGGCCGGATTGGCAACCGGTGAGAGTGACTAGAACTGCGAGGAGGAAAGCGTAGAGATGTTTTTTCATCAGGAGTAAAGTAGACTGGTTACATCTGTTTGACGTCTCCTGAAGCGTTTTGGTTCTAGTCTAATTTGGGGAGAGCATATGAATCGGAGTGAGTTGATGCTGCAGGGGCGGCCACCTGTAGAAAGGTCCTGAAATACGTTCCGGGTTTTGGGTCGGGGTCAGCGAGGGTTGAGATGAATGGAAATGGGTCTCTTGGCTGATTCTCTTTGGGGTTGGGCGGAGTGCGACCGGTCTCGTAAGCATACAAAGTTAATCTGGTTCCGATCGCGGCGTGATCCGGGGAGGACGGCGGTCATTGTTCAAAGCGCTTCCGCGCCGCGTCGGGATCGGGGGGGGGCGGGTCAGACTCTAAATAGGATTCGATCTTGTAGCGCATCAAAGGCGGAGCCTCAAGGTTAACGCCGCCGACGGTTTCGATGCGAAGGAAACGGCTAGTGCTGATTAAGAAATGACGGGTCGGTTCGGGAACCGCAGAGACGTCAACGACGGTGGCTTCGATGGTGACGACGGTGCCGAGAGGCACACCGAGTCGGCCGATGATTTCGACCGAATTGCCGATGTCGCTCCACCTGATTGATTTGGTTTGGCTGAGAGCGGGGAACGCCATTAACCCCACGATAAGACAGACTAGGGTTTGTCGGGTGACTAGGGGCATTGTCGTGATTGCTGAACGGAAGGATAGGGCGTTGTCACGCAACGCCCCTACCGAACGGCGCTAGTTTTGGGCGAGCATCTGGACCTTGGGGAGGCGGCGGATGGTGTAGCAGACTTGGCCGAAGCCGATGGAGCTTCCGTCTTGGGCGGTGAGAGTATCGGCGAAGTTGAGTTCCGCGATGCGCTTGGGCTGGAGACCGGAGATG